>Ga0233425_10007828_pt1 | contig 14683 bp, 15 predicted proteins | sample Watercolumn_Towu_2_FD_181712 | JGI IMG/M metagenome (GOLD analysis project Ga0233425, IMG submission 181712) | Freshwater microbial communities from Lake Towuti, South Sulawesi, Indonesia - Watercolumn_Towuti2014_140_MG | ecosystem: Environmental > Aquatic > Freshwater > Lake | place...
CGCGCGCCCCTTCGCGACGGGCTCACCCTCATGACCGGCAACGCCGGCGGGCTCGAAATCGTCGTCGACGGCAAGCCGATCCCGCCGGTCGGCGCGGTCGGCGCGGTCAAGCGCGACATCTCGCTCAATCCCGAGCGCCTGATCCAAGGCGAGCGGAGCGAATAGACCCGCTTCGCTTGCCGCTCCTCGGCCCCCATGCTAAAGGCCGGGCGGGCCCGAGGCCCGCGAGACATCCATGAGCGTTCGACCTTACCGCGACATTCGCCGGCGCAAGAGCCGTCGCATCATGGTCGGCCCCGTCGCCGTCGGCGGCGACGCGCCGATCACCGTGCAGACCATGACCAATGCGCTGACCTCGGACGCGGCCGCGACCATCGCGCAGATCCGCGAGGCCGAGGCGGCGGGCGTCGACATCGTTCGGGTCTCATGCCCGGACGAGGACTCGACCGCGGCGCTCAAGGCCATCGTCCGCGCGGCCAAGGTGCCGGTCGTCGCCGACATCCATTTTCACTACAAACGCGCGATCGAGGCGGCGGAGGCGGGCGCCGCGTGCCTGCGCATCAATCCCGGCAATATCGGCTCGGCCGACAGGGTGCGCGAGGTGGTGAAGGCCGCCAAGGACCACGGCTGCTCGATGCGCATCGGCGTGAACGCGGGCTCGCTCGAAAAGGACCTGCTCGAGAAATACGGCGAACCTTGCCCCGAGGCGATGGTCGAGAGCGCGCTCGATCACGCGCGCATTCTCGAGGACCACGACTTCCGCGAGTTCAAGATCAGCGTCAAGGCCTCCGACGTCTTTCTCGCCGTTGCCGCCTATCAACAGCTCGCCGAGGCTTGCGACTATCCGCTCCATCTCGGCATCACCGAAGCCGGCGGCTTGCGGACGGGCACGGTCAAATCCTCGATCGGCATGGGCTCGCTCCTGTGGGCGGGGATCGGCGATACCATTCGCGTCTCGCTCTCGGCCGATCCGGTCGAGGAGGTCAAGGCCGGTTTCGACATCTTGAAGGCGCTCGGGCTGCGCCATCGGGGCGTCAACGTCGTCTCCTGCCCGTCCTGCGCGCGCCAGGCCTTCCCGGTGATCAGGACCGTCGAGGTGCTGGAGCAGCGTCTCGCCCATATCGCGACGCCGCTCTCGCTTTCGATCATCGGCTGCGTGGTCAACGGCCCGGGCGAGGCGCGCGAGACCGACATCGGTCTCACCGGCGGCGGCCAGGGCCATCACATGGTCTATCTCTCGGGGATCGCCGATCACAAGATCGACGATGCAAGGCTCGTCGATCACATCGTCGATCTGGTCGAGGCCAAAGTCCGGGAGATCGAGGCGGCCAAGGCCCGCGACGCCGCCGTCGTCAAATCCGCAGCCGAATAGGTCCGCATCATGCCGACGCCTCAGCCCATCCGGGGCATGCACGATTTGTTGCCCGCCGACATGGCGCGCCACCGCCACGTCGTCGACACGGCGCGTGAGGTCGCGGCGCGCTACGGCTTCGCCGAAGCCGCGACGCCGATCGTCGAGGCGACCGAGGTCTTCGCGCGCACGCTGGGCGACACCTCCGACGTCGTCTCGAAGGAGATGTACACGTTCTCCGATCGCGGCGGCGAAGGCGTGACGCTCCGGCCCGAATACACGGCCGGGCTTTGCCGCGCGGTCATCACCCACGGCCTTTGCAATCAGGGCCCGCAGAAGTTCTTCGCCCACGGGCCGATGTTCCGCTACGAGCGGCCCCAGAAAGGCCGCCAGCGCCAATTCCACCAGATCGATGTCGAGCTCATCGGCGTCGCCGAGCCGCAGGCCGATATCGAGACCGTCGCGGTCGGTCACGACATCCTGGTCGCGCTCGGCATTCGGGACAAATGCAGCCTCGAGATCAACACCCTCGGCGATCCCGAAAGCCGCCGCGCCTATCGCGAGGCGCTCGTCGGCTATTTCGGCGCGCGGCTGGAGAGACTCTCGGAGGATTCGCGCGCGCGCCTGCAACGCAATCCGCTCCGCATTCTCGATTCCAAGGATCCGGGCGACCGCGTCGTCGTCGCCGAGGCGCCGAGCTTCGAAGCCTATCTCAACGACGCCTCGAGGCGTTTTTTCGACTCCGTGCAGGCGGGCCTTGCGACCCTCGGGGTCGCACACAAGGTCAATCGTCATCTCGTGCGCGGGCTCGACTACTACACCCACACCGCTTTCGAGTTCGTTACCGAGCATCTCGGCGCCCAAGGCGCGGTGATCGCCGGCGGGCGCTATGACGGCCTGATCGAGACCATGGGCGGGCCGCCGACGCCCGGCATCGGCTGGGCCGGCGGGATCGAGCGCCTGGCGCTGCTCGCCGATCGGGCGCCGGCCGGACCGCGCCCGATCGCGATCGTGCCGATCGGCGAGACGGCCGAGGGCGCCGCGCTCAAGCTCGCCCACGAGCTTCGCGCGGCGGGCTTTCACGTCGAGCAAGGCTATCGCGGCAACGTGAAAAAACGCATGGAGCGGGCGAACAAGCTGCGGGCCGCGGCCGCGGTGATCCTGGGCGAGAATGAGCTCGCCAAGGGCGCCGCCACGATTCGCGATCTCGATACGGGCGCTCAAGAAGAGGCGCCGCTCGCCGGCCTCGCCGAGCGCCTCGCGCGCTATCGGACATGATCGCGCGGGCCAAGCTCGACCGCATTCGCGCGCGCCACGCCGAGCTCGAAGCCCAGCTGGCGGCGGGCGGTGCGGCGGGCGAGGCCTTCGCCAAGCTGTCGCGCGAATATTCCGAGCTCGGCCCGGTGGTCGCGGCGATCGACGACTTCATGCGTCTGGCCGACGAGAAGACCGATCTCGAAGGCCTGCTCGCCGAACCGGACGGCGACGGCGAGATGAGGAAGCTCGCCGCCGACGAGCTCGCGGCGCTGAAGGACAAGCTGCCGGGCGCGGAAAAGGCGCTCGCGATCATGCTGCTGCCCAAGGACGCGGCGGACGCGATGAACGCGATCGTCGAAGTGCGCGCCGGCACGGGCGGCGACGAGGCCGGGCTTTTCGCCGGCGAGCTCTTCGAGATGTATCGCCGCTACGCCGAACTGAGGGGCTGGAAATTCGAGGTCATGTCCTACGGCGAGACCGATCTCGGCGGCGTCAAGGAGGCCTCGGCCGAAATTTCGGGCAGCGGCGTCTATGCGCGGCTCAAATTCGAATCGGGCGTGCACCGTGTCCAGCGCGTGCCCGCGACCGAGGCGAGCGGGCGCATCCATACCTCGGCCGCGACCGTCGCGGTCCTGCCCGAGGCCGAGGAGGTCGACGTCAAGGTCGAGGACAAGGACCTCCGGATCGACGTCTACCGGGCCTCGGGCGCCGGCGGCCAGCACGTCAACAAGACGGAAAGCGCCGTCCGCATCACCCATTTGCCGACCGGCATCGTCGTTGCCATGCAGGAAGAGAAGTCGCAGCACAAGAACAAGGCCAAGGCGATGAAAATGCTGCGCGCCAAGATCTACGAAGGCGAGCGCGAGCGTCTTGCGCGCGAGCGCGCCGCGACGCGCAAGGATCAAGTCGGCTCGGGCGATCGCTCGGAAAAGATCCGCACCTATAATTTCCCGCAAGACCGCGTCACCGATCACCGCGTCGGCATGACCCTGCATCAGCTCGATGCGTTCATGAAGGGCGAGGGGCTCGACAAGATCGTCGATGCCCTGATCGCCGACGAACAGGCCGCCAAGCTCGCCGAGGTGTCGGACGAGTGAGACGGCCGCCAGCCGAGAGGAGAGCGCCATGACCATCCGCGTCGAAAAGAAGGGTCACGTCACGACCGTGATCCACGATCGGCCCGAGGCGCGGAACGCCATGGACCCGGCATCCGCCGTCGCGCTTCACGATGCAATGCTCGCCTTCGATGCCGATCCCGAAGCGCGCGTCGCGGTGCTTTGGGGCGCGGGCGGGGCGTTTTGCGCCGGCTGGGACCTCAAATACGGCGCGTCCATCGCCGACGATCCGGCGCGTCACCAAAAGGACCTTCGCCATAGCCTCGGCTTTCCCGTCGGCTCGGCGCCGGCGCCGCGCGGGCCGATGGGTCCGACGCGGCTCGAGCTATCCAAGCCGGTGATCGCGGCGGTCGAGGGCCCCGCCGTCGCCGGCGGCATGGAAGTCGCGATGTGGTGCGACGTCCGCGTCATGGCGGAGGACGCCTATTTCGGCGTCTATTGCCGGCGCTGGGGCATCACGCTGATCGACGGCGGCACGGTGCGCTTGCCGCGCCTCGTCGGCCAGGGCCGCGCGCTCGAGATCATCCTGACCGGACGCAAGGTTCCGGCGGAAGAGGCGCTGCGCATCGGGCTTTGCGAAAAGGTCGTGCCGCAAGGCCAGGCGCGCGCGGCGGCCGAGGCGATGGCCGCGGACATCGCGCGCTTTCCCCAGGGTGCGGTGCGCGCCGATCGCAAGAGCGTCTACGACGCCCATGGCCTCTCGGTGCGCGAGGGCCTGAAGCGCGAATGGGCCAACGGCCTCGATGCCGTGAGCGACGAAGGTCTCGCCGGCGCGGCGCGCTTCGCCTCGGGGCGCGGGCGCCACGGCGATTTCGGCAAAATCTAGGCCCAACCTTGGACGCGGTGACGGTCGCCCAAGCGATCGCCGAAGCGACCGCGCGCCTTGCTGCCGCGGGCGTCGAGGGGGCCAAGCGCGACGCGCGCCTCCTGCTCGGCCATGTCGTCGGCGCGGACGCCGCGCGGACGAACGCGCGAACGCTCGCCGACGAGGAGCGACGCGCGTTCGATGCCCTGATCGCGCGGCGGGCGGCGCGCGAGCCGGTCTCGCGCATCCTGGGCACGCGCGGCTTTTGGAGCCGCGATTTCGCGCTCAGCCCGGCGACCCTCGATCCCCGGCCGGATACCGAAACCCTGATCGAAGCGGCGCTCGCGCTTCTCGCCTCGCGCGGTGCGCCCTATCGCCTGCTCGATCTCGGCACCGGGACGGGCTGCATCCTGCTCGCCCTGTTGTCGGAGTTGCCGAACGCGCGCGGGCTCGGCACCGATGCCCAGGGCGAGGCGGTGGCTACGGCGCGCAAGAACGCGGTCGCGCTCGGGCTCGAGGCGCGGGCTGCTTTCTTGGTCGGCGACTGGTGCCGCGACTTGCCCGGCACATTCGACATGATCCTTTCGAACCCGCCGTACATTCCGAGCGGGGACATCGCGGCGCTCGCGCCCGAGGTCGCGCGCTTCGATCCGCGAGGCGCGCTCGACGGCGGGCCCGACGGACTCGATTGCTATCGGCGCATTGCCGGCGAGGCCGGCGCTCATCTCGCGCCCGACGGCTATCTGTTGCTCGAAATCGGCGCCGGTCAGGCTGGGGCGGTCGAGGCGATCCTGGTCGGCGCGGGGTGGGAAATGGCCGGGCGACGCAAGGACTTAGCCGGGCACGACCGTTGCATAATTGCCAAGACTGGAAAAAACTTGCGTTAAGAGGCCAAAAAGAGGCAGAAAGATGTTGCAAGGAAAGGCGCTTGGCCTAGCCTTGCAGTCGAGCAGGGCCTTGGGCCCGCTCTGCGATCAGTCCGGATACATCGGATCGGCGCCGCCCGAAGGCGGTGGAACCGCAGCCTGACGCCCTCGGGGGCGCGGCCTTATTCCGAAGACGGTTCGGCGACCAACCAAGGAACATAGAGCTTGATGAAGCACAATTCGAACAAGCAGCGCCATCGGGGCGGACGCCCCCAGGGCAAACGCAACGGCTTCGGCTTCAACCCGCTCAACCGGAGCTTCGACAGCTCGGGCCCCGACATCAAGGTGCGCGGCAACGCCTATCAGGTCTACGAGAAGTACCAGCAGCTCGCGCGCGATGCCAATGCCGCGGGCGACCGGGTCGCGGCCGAGAACTTCCTGCAGCACGCCGAGCACTACTACCGCATCCTCAATCACGACGGCCAGTGGTACCAGCGTCAACTCCAGCAGCAGGCCCAGGCCCAGCAGCAGCAGGCCCAAGGCATGAATCCGCAGGGCCATATGCAGGGCCAAGGGCAAGGCCAAGGTCAGGGCGGCCAGCCGCAACCCCATCAACACCTGCACAATGCCTATACCCAGCCGATGCATGGCGGGCCGTCGCCTCAACTCAATCAGCCGTCCATGGGCCACCATCCGAACCAAGGCATGCCGGGCGGCGCGGGTCCGGGCGGCATGAACGATGGTCCCCAAGACGACTACCAGGAACCCGACCTCAACAATCCGTAAGGGCGAAACCCTCTCGGTTTTCGGGACGAACGGGGTTCAGACATTTCCGACTTTGCGGCGGCGGGAGAGTTCGCGGTAGAACGCTTCGCGCGTGACGCCGAGCCGGCACAAATGCGAGCATTGAGGCCGAAGACCCCTTTGCAAGTGCAAAACCGCAACATTTGGTGTATCTATCCCAAGGGTAACACTTGTCCTTGGGGGGAACGGTGGGCCGGTTGTCGCGCTCGCGGAAGGTTCTCGGTTTACTGATTCTGGCGTCCGGCCTTGCGGCTTGCGCCGACAGCGGGGGCGCCCAGACCATGCCGGCGCCGCAAGCGATGCCGCCCCGCAACCTGCCGAGCGGCGCCGCGAGCATGGCCAAGAGCCATGGCCCTTCGGACAGCCTCCCGGCCGCCGCCTTTCGCGGCCTGGTCGAAATTGTCGCCAAGGAAATCGCTTCGGCGCCCGCCTATCAGGACAGTGCGAACGCGCCGACCATCGCGCTCGGCGATTTCCATAACGGCACGGCGCTGCGCATCGACCGGGCGCTGGTACTCGAATCGATCCGCGCCGAGACCATCCAAGTCTCCGGCGGACGGGTGAAGTTCCGGGACGACGCCGCCTACGGCGCGATCGTCGAGGAGCGCGCGCGCCAGTCGGCGGCGGCGGCGGCGGTCGAGCGCTCGGGCTGGCGGCCGACCGCGGCAAGCCATTACGAGCAGCGGACGACGGTCGACGGACGCGTCGCCGACGCGCGGGTCATTCTCGCCGGCTCGGTCTTTCAGCTTCACGATCGCGATGCGCTCCGTCCCGATTGGGGCACGACGCATCACCAATTCCATTTCCGCCTGATCGACGTGCGCACGGGCTTGGTGCTCTGGGAAAAGGTGGCCGCCATCGCGACCGAGGGCGCAATCGTCGCGCCCAAGGAGAATGCGGGCGACGATGCGCGCGGCGGGCGTCGGGCGAGCGGCGGCTTCACCGGCCGCCTCGCGCGGTGAGGCACGCGGGCGCGCCGGCGCTGGCGCTGTTGCTCGTGTTCGCGGGCGGCGCGGCTTTCGCGCAGGACCACGCGGCGCATCTGGGTTCTTTCAAGACAGAGGCCGAAGCGCGCGCCGCCTGGGCGCGCTTCAAGGCGCAGAATGCCGACGTGCTCGGCGGTCGCGAGGCGCGCCTCGTCGAGACCGACGTGCCGGGACGGGGCGTCTGGATCCGCGTCCTCGTCGCCGTCGCCGATCGCGCCGAGGCCAATCGGCTTTGCCAGTCGCTCAAGACGTCGAACCAATATTGCGTGCCCATGGCCGGCGCCCTCGGACCGGCCCGCGCGTCGACGACGGCCGGGTCCGCGAGCCCGCCGGCCGCGGCGGCACCGGTCGCCGCACGCCCGCCAGCAACCGCGCCGATGCCCAAGCCGGCGCCCGCGCCCGCGCCGGCGCCCGCGCCAGTGCAAACGCCCGCGCCGCGCCCTGCGACCCAGGCGCCCGAGCCGATCGTCGCGGCCCCGGTCGTTCCGAGCGCGCCGCTCGAAGCAGCGCAGCCGTCCTCGGCCGCGGCCTACTACGGAACTTGGGCCAGGCGACTTTCGGATTGCCACTACCGCGACATCGTCATCGCGCCGGCGCGTATGACCCATCGCGAGCCCTCGGGCGCGCAGGACATGGCCTGCAAGCTGGAAGTCTCGGCGGGGCAATTGTCGGTCGCTTGCGAGGACGAATCGCGCGCGCTGTTCGATCTTCGCGGTCGCGACGAAATCCAGCTCCGCTGGACCAAGAGTGCGGCGACGGATGCGCCGATCGCCTCGGGCGCGACCTGGCGGCGTTGCCTCGACGCTCCGAAATAGACCGCGCGGCTATTCGGTCGCGGCCGTCCGCTGGATCGGGATGAACCGATCGAGCGCGCGGGCCGTCCGCGCCGGCGGCGCCTGAAACTGGACGAGCCTGACCGGCAAGCGGTTCATCGCCTGATTGATCGGCGGCGTTTCGGGCGTGCGGAGTTGCGCGGTCGCGTTCCGGACTTCCGCGTCCTTGGTCGCGATCTCGGTCATGGTTTCGGACGGCGCGACCTGGCGTTGGCCACTCGCCTGGAGATGGCGAGCGATGGTTTCGCTCCGGCGCAATCGCGTGGTTTCGGCCGCCTCGCGCCGTTGGTCTTCGGCGAGGCGCGCATGTTCCTGACGCCATTTGCGATCGACCTTGGCTTGATAGGGCTGGCCTTTTTCCGGGGTCGCCGAGTGATACCGCTGGACCGCGAGCGGCCAGGTTTCGGTCTCTTCCTTGAGCTGGTTGAGGAAAGCCGCGGCATAAAGCGCGTTGGCCAAGGGATCGAACGCTTCCTCGAGCGAGGCGAAAGCCTCGCCGTGGTGATGAAGATTGACCTGCATGCAGCCGACGTCGATCGAGCGCACGCCGCGCCCGCGCAGCCGCGCGACTTCCGCGACGGCCTCGGCCTTGGTCGCGAAATAGGCGCCCTTGCCCTCGGCATTGATGGTCCAGGGCCAGGCAACATTTGCCCCCTTTTCCGGATCGGGCCGCCCCGATTCGACCAAGGAAATCGCCTGCATCAGGTTTTTTGGAATGCGCGCGGCTCGCTCGACCCGGGCGATCGCCGCACGGCAAATTTCGTTGTCTTTATAGACGTTTAGGGTTCCAAGCGCCGACGCCTGACCAGCCGCGAGGAGCGCCCCCAATACGACCAAAGCTTTGATCCGCCACATGTTCTGTCCACCTGCTCGACCATCGAGCTAGACCGGACCGTCGCAAGCCTCGTGCCAAGGGCGTCCTCGCGCCAGCTGGCAAGAACCAAGTCCCTGAAGATCCGTGATAATTCAGGGCGAAGCTTTGCATCTCGCATATGCAATATTGATATTGCAGCGCAGAATTCGAAGACCTATATTGAGTGAGCCCTTTACGGGCATTTCCTCCCTGAACTCGGGCCGCGCTCAGTCGCGGCCCCTTTTTTTTGTCTTGGGTTTGGCGAGCGCCCCGGGATGCGAGGCCGCCCCTTTGCCGAGGGGCAAATCCATGATCACGGTGTCGAGCCAACGCCCGTGCTTGTAGCCGACATTGCGGATCACGCCCGAGAGCCGAAAGCCGGCCCGGGCATGAAGCGCGATCGAGGCGACGTTTTGCGAGTCGCCGATGACCGCGACCATGAGCCGCCGTCCCGAGGCCGTGCAGCGGCGTATCAGGACCCGAAGCAACGTCGAGCCGACGCCCAGGCCGCCGCTGCCATCCCGCACATAGACCGAGTTTTCGACCGTGAAGCGATAGGCCGGGCGCGTCCGGTAAAGTCCGGCATAGGCGTAGCCGAGCACGCGGCCTTTCGCGACCGCGACGATGTAGGGCAGGCCGAGCGCCCGTACGTCTTCGAAGCGCCGGCGCATTTCCGCCGTGTCGGGCGGCGCTTCCTCGAAGGAGCCGCGGCCATGGACGACGTGATGGGCGTAGATGTCGCAAATGGCCGGGATGTCGCCCGGGCGGGCATCGCGGATCGTCGGCTTCGGCGTCATTCGGCGGCCTCGGTGTAGGCGGGGGAGAGATCGAGCGCGCCGAGGCGACGCACCAGCCTCGCCATGTCGTCGGCGACGCGGGCGAAACCGCCGAGGCGCTCGACGCGCTGCTCGTCCATGTAGAGCGCGCGGTTGATCTCGATCTGGAGCACATGGCGGCCGCCGGCGGGATCGCCATGACGCTCGGCGATGTAGGCGCCGGCGAAGGGATCGTTGCGAGCGATGTCGTAGCCGAGCGTCGTCAGCGCGATCTTGGCGATCGCGGCGACGTCGAGCGCGGCCGAGCGCCCGTGGCGATCGCCGAGCACGAAATCGGCGCGTCGCCGCCCGCGATCGAATTCGCCCGGCCCGCCGATCGAAGGCATCGAATGGCCGTCGACCAGAACGGCAAAGCCGAAAACGCGGCGCGTCTCGGCCAAGAGTTCGCCGAGCGCGCGATGAAACGGAGCATGCACCGCCTCGATCCGCCGCGCGGCCTCCGCAGGCGCGAGGCGCGCGCGATAGATCTCGCTGCCGCTCGCGGCGAAGCGCGGCAGGAGGCCGAGACCGCTCGCCGCGCGCGGCGAGTGCCGATCGACCGGCACGTCGGGCGGCGCGTCGAACATGTCGGGATCGAGGTCCTCGGGGGCGCGGTTGAGATCGAGATAGAGCCGGGCCTTGGTCGCGACGATCAGCGGCGCGCCTTCGGCGGGCGCCGCGGCGAACAAGGCATCGACATCGAAATCCTCCGACCGGCGGAGCATGTCACGATCGACCCGCGTCGCGGCCAGAAAGTCTTCCGGATAGTCTCGACCGGCATGGGGCACGGACACCACCACCGGCAAGGTCTGACGCGCAGGCCGGTAGACCTCAAAGGCTCGGGGCATGGGCGTTCGACACCGAAGGGCGATTGCGACTCGAGACCCGGTCGGCAGGCGTGCGCGGCTCTCCGGGACGCAACACCTTGGCACGGTCCGGACCGCGGGTCCAATCCTGGTCACGCCGGCCGCGCTCTTGCGCCGAGCCCGGCCGAGAAGCCGAAGGTCGCGGACTTTAAGCAATATTTAATCAGATATCGATAGCGTTGGCCCAGGTCGTCGCGGAGGGCGCGGTCCCTCGGCGATTTAGGCGAGAGGAGATGCTCAGTCGCTCATGGCCGAACCGAGAACCAAGACCATGCTCGAGCGCGCGGTGGCTCCCGCGACCTGGTCGCTTCGGTTGCGCATGGCCGCGTTTTCGCTGGTCTTCTCCGTCGGCGTGGTCGGGCTGCTGATCCTATGGCGCGAGATCGTCGCCGAGGCCCGTTTCGCCGACATCTTCCGGCAGTTCCAAGCCGGCGCCAGCCTGGACGATATTGCCGCCTACAACGCCGCCCTGCGCCCCATGTTTCTCTTGGGCATGCTTGTCATCGGCATGGTGATTTTTGCCGCCGCCTATATTTTGGCCAAGATGATCTTCGGGCCCTTCGCCACCTTGGCCGATCGCGTCGAACGCTTGGCCTCGGCCGACGTCACGGGTCTGCGTCTCGGCGCCCCGGCGAATGCGCCTTCCGAAATTTCCCGATTGAGCGCAGCGATCGACGGTCTGATCGACGCCGCCGAAAAGAGCGGCATCGCGGCCGCGCGCAATCACAGGCTGCTCAAGCATGTGCTTTCGGTTATTCCCAGTTCGATATCGGTCAAGGACCGTGACCTCCGGGTGCAGATATGGAACACCCAGGCCGAAAGGCTGTTCGGAATTTCCGCAGCCGAAATCGCCGGTCGCGCGCTTGGCGACGCGCGCCCCGATTCGGTCAGTCGGAAATTCGAAGCGATGGACCGACAGGTCCTCGCCACGGGCGAGACGATCAAGCTAAGCCGCGTGCCGGTCGTGATCGGCGAGCGGACCCGCATCATTGAAATGTCCAAGGTCCCGCTTCGCAGCGAGGCCGGCGCGATCGACGGCATCCTCACCGTCGGCTACGACATCTCGGAATTCTGCGAGATTTCCGACGCCTTGGCCAACGACAGGTTGATGCTGCGGACCGTGATGGACGCGATCCCCGGCTCGATTACGATCAAGGACAGCGATCTGACCTACCGATATGTCAACAGGTTCTTCCTCGATCTCTTCGGCCTGACCGAGAGCGAAGTCATCGGCCGGAAAGCGCAAGACATCTTGCCGGCGGACTTCGCGGCCGTCGCGACCGACCAAGATCAAGAGGTACTGGCGACCGGCGTGTCGCCGCCGATGATCGAGGTCGAAACCAACAATCGGGTGCTGCTCAGGGGCAAGCGAGTCGTCACGGACCCCGTCGCCGGCGCGAAACAGGTCGTCACCGTCGCGCTCGACATCACGGCGCGCAAACGCGCCGAAGCCGGACTGTTGGAAAGCCGCAAGATCCTCGAACAAGCGGAGAAAATCGGTCGGGCCGGCTACATCCACAACGACGTCAAGAACGAACAGGTCACGTGGTCGGCCAATATGTTCGCGATGCGGGGCATCGCGCCGGTCGAGACGATGAGCGTCGGGCAAAGCCTGTCCTACATCCATCCGGACGATCTGGGCGACGTCGTTGCGGCCGTTCGCGCCGCCATCGAGACGAGGTCGGAGCGGCAGGGCAAAGCGCGGACCCGATACGGCGACGGGGAATATCATTGGGAGCACTACGTCACCCAGCCGATCTTCGACAACGACGGCTCGCTTGCCTCGGTCCTGTCGTTCTTGCGCAACATCGACCTCGAGATCGCCGCCGAGGAAAATGTCGGTCGTGCGAACCGAATGCTCAATACCGTCTTCGAAATCATGCCTTGGCCGGCGACCATCAAGGATCTGCAGGGGCGCTATCTGATGACGAATTCGGCCTTCGCGGACGCCTTGGGACTAGACAAGGCCGACATCCTGGGCAAGACCTACGCCGAAGTCCTGAACGCCGCCAATTGGGATTTCGACGCAAACAAGGCGGCGATCGGCATCATCGCGGAACAGGAACGATTGGCCGTTGCGGAACGCCAATCCAGCCACAACGTCGAGATGGTCCTTCGCCAAAAGGACGGCGAAGTTCGCTATGTGCTCAACAGCAAGGTGCCGATCCGCGACTCGAATGGCGAGGTCTACGCGATACTCGGCCTCGGCGTCGACATCAGTGAGCGCAAGCGGATGGAAGAGCGCCTGCGCGAGCAGTCGAGCCTGTTTCAGGACGCGCTCGACCATATGCCGGCGGGGGTCGCCGTGCTCGATCGCGAGCTGCGGTACTTGTTCGTCAACCGCGCCCAGGCGGATCGCTACCAGACGACGCCCGAAGCTTTGGCCGGCTTGCGGATGAGGGACATCCCCAAGCCGCTCAACGTGACCGCCGAGGTGTGGGCGACAACGATTTCGGACGCCGAGACCTCCGAGAGACTGACCTTGGAAACCGGGGAGCCGATCCGCGGCTTGCCTTATCGCGTCAAGCGAGCCGACGGCGCGGGTCGCGCACCAGATCATTTCCTGCATGCCGCTCAGGCGGCAAACGGGAGAGATCTACGGCCTTCTGGTCGTGATCCAGGACATCACGACCGTCCGCGAATTGGAGGACAAGCTCGTTCAGCACGAGCGATTGATCACCCGGGCCAGCGAACTGGCCGGTTTCGGTTACGTTTCGATCAATCACGTGAACCAGAGCGTGATCGTGTCCGACCTGGTGTTCGGCATGTTCGACATGCCGAGACCCGACAGTTTGTCGCCGCGCGACATGGTCGATCTGCTCGAGCCGGAATTTCGCGAAAGGTACATGGCGATCATGCGCCCGGCCGCCGACAAAGGCGAGACCTACGCCTTCGAATTGCCGTATCGGACCTCGGCCGGGGCGGTGCGTTGGATCAAGGGCTTCGGCGAGCCGCGGCTCGCGTCAAACGGAGAGTTGGCCGAGCTCCTCGTCGTGCTCCAGGACGTGACCGAACTCCGCGAAAGGATCGAGCAGGTCAGCAAGCAGGCGATGGAACTCGAGATACTCAACAGCGAGCTTCGGGTCGAGAAAGAACAGGCGATCGCCGCCAATCGGGCCAAATCGCATTTTCTCGCGACCATGAGCCACGAGCTCCGGACGCCGCTCAACGCCATCATCGGCTTTTCCGAAATGATGGGTTCCGAAGTGTTCGGCGGCCTCTCCGAGCGTTACAAGTCCTATGCCGGCGACATCCGTCGATCGGGTCGGCATCTGCTCGACCTCGTGAACGGCATCCTCGACATGTCCAAGCTGGAAGCGGGGCGCTACGTTCTCAACCAGCGGCCGGGGCGCATCGAAGACGTCGTCGGCTTCGCCGAGACTCTGCTGCGCGGCCGGTTCGAGGAGGGCGAGGTCGGCCTCAGGGTCACGCATCGCCCGGCCCCGGAATTCGCCTTCGACGAGACGGCGCTGCGCGAGGTCGTCCTGAACGTGCTGGGCAACGCGGTCAAGTACACCAAGCCGGGCGGCCAGGTCGAAATCGCGAGCGACGTCGAGGGCGGCGCCGTTCGCCTGGTCGTTCGGGACAACGGCGTCGGCATCGCCGAAGAGGAGATGCGGCACCTTTTCGATCCGTTCTGGCGCACCGACAACGCCTATCACGCGAGAAAGGACGGCCTCGGGCTCGGCCTCGCGATCTCCAAACGCCTGGTCGAGATGCACGGCGGCACCATCGCCGTGACGTCCGAACGCGATCGCGGCACCGAGGTCGTCATTCGCCTGCCGATTGCGTTGATGGCGACGACCTTCGGGGCGACGAGCCTTCACTAGAGCGCCGACGGATCGGGATTGTCCGCTGGACATCCTGGGACGGCTTCGTCTATAAGCCCGGCCGGCGTGGGTGCGTAGCTCAGCGGGAGAGCACTACCTTGACATGGTAGGGGTCACAGGTTCAATCCCTGTCGCACCCACCACGCTTTTCCGAGGGTTTGGCCGAATGCCGAGAAACGACAACTTGGCGAACCCCACCATATCCCCACCAAATGCCCAGAATAATTTGGGCTCCCAGGCGACCGACCGTTAGCCTATCGGCTATTCGCGTGCCCCATAGCGCATGGGCATTGGCTTCGCGT
>Ga0233425_10007829_pt1 | contig 14682 bp, 8 predicted proteins | sample Watercolumn_Towu_2_FD_181712 | JGI IMG/M metagenome (GOLD analysis project Ga0233425, IMG submission 181712) | Freshwater microbial communities from Lake Towuti, South Sulawesi, Indonesia - Watercolumn_Towuti2014_140_MG | ecosystem: Environmental > Aquatic > Freshwater > Lake | place: Indonesia...
TCCGGGCAGGTTTCCGTAGTTCCGTATCCGCGCCGCAGGCATGATGACCGTCCCGGAATCTACGGTTCCGGCCGGTGCGACAATCTGCTCTGCCCCGACGTCAAGGAAGTCCGGCGGGTTGACCTGCCAGACGTCGGTCGCTCGGTCATTCACCGGATTGACGTCGCCGCCGAGTCGAGTCGAGCACGCGACGCCGTGGTTTCCCAGCACCGCAATCCAGTTCCGAAACGTGACCACGACCTGCGAGTCCGGTCTCAGCGCGGTCACGAAGGCGGTATCTGAGTACACCGCACCGATGCGGAACACCACCGGGAAGTTCTCGGTGAACTGGCCGAAGTTCCTGACCGCTGCCCGGGGTGTGACCGTGTCGCCGGCCTGCAGGCTGCCCGGCGGCAACACCCCGGTCGTGCTGACATCGTGCATGTCCTGTGCAACGACGCTGACCGTGTTCACCCGCTCGACCTGCGGCAGGTAGCAGGGCCGGGTATAGCGGAACGTAATCCGATACTGCACGTAGCGCCGGCCCAGCGCCGATTCCGGAATCGGCTGGCCGTTGCCGCCCACGTCAAAGAACTGGGTCCATGCCTCAGACTCGTCGGGCACCGGCGTGTCGCCGCTGCGATAGGCAAGCGACACCCGGGAGCCGGGCGGTTCGAATGCGACCCAGGACGCGCTCGCGCTGGTTACGTGCTGATTCACCCCGGCATCGAAAACCGACGAGTAGTACGTCGCAGTCGGACTCCGGTCATACACATTTCCCGGCTCGCGGAACACGCCGTGATGGTCGGCGTTCACCGGCAAACCGGTGGCGTAGTTGTAGTCCGGTCCCCAGAGCACGTAGCTGGAATCGCTGTTCACCATGTTGTTCACGAAGATGTCCAGCTCGCCGTCGAAGTTGAAGTCGGCGATGAACCCGCCTGAGGCGTTCAGGGTGTCGTTGCCGAGCAGGGCGAAGCTGTCGTCGTTGAACCAGGGCGGCGCCCCGGTATTGAAGTACACGCGCGGTTTCCACATTCCGCCGTCGGTCCAGTTGCCCCTCAGGTAGACGATGTCCAGCCGGCCGTCGCGGTTCCAGTCTACTGCCGCGCTCCCGCCGTAGCACTGCCCGGGGTGGATTTCGGTCCGGTTGCCCGGCGTGAACCCGAGCGGCGTGCCCCAGTAGATGTAGCTGGTGACGACGGTATCGTAGCCGGTATAGACCAGGTCAAGCCAGCCGTTGCGGTCCAGGTCCGCCACCGTCAATCCATGGAAGTTGTTCCAGCGCCCCGGCAGCCAGACAATCCGGCTCGGGGTTCGCCCCGGCCCCCAGTAGACAATCGGGCTCTGGTTGTAGGTCCAGTTGGTGAACGCAATATCGCCCCAGCCGTCCTTGTCAAAGTCCCCGACTTCGATGTTGTGCCCGACGGCATAACCCAGGGTGACAATCGTGCGCCGCGAGCTCGAGTACCCGGTCGGACTGCCCCAGAAAATGTAGATGTCCCCGGAACTGGACCCGATGAGGATGTCGAGGTAGCCGTCCTTGTCCAGGTCATAGACATAGACGTCCTCGCCCTGTCCGCTGTAGGAAAGCGAAGTTGTGTCATAGGGTGACGGCCCGCCCGATGTACCCCAGTAGATGACCGCCCGGCCGCTGCGCCAGCCGGAATGAATCAGTTCGGCATAGCCGTCAAGGTCCAGGTCCGCCAGGTCAACGCCGCCGCCCGCGCGAATCGGGTACAACAACCGATACGTCGGCGTGTAGCCGCTGCTCGAACCCAGGTAGAGCCTGAGATAGGGTCCGGAATCGTCGGCGCAACCGAAGTCGTAGTATCCGTTATTGTCGACATCAAAGCGGGAAAAGAACTCCACACAGCCCGAATCCGGGTCGAGCTGCATCCGATGCGAGACGTACATCTGCGGGTCAACAATGCCGTCCGCGAAATCGGAATGGGATGTCTCTATCCACTGCACCGGGCGCGCGAACAGCATCAATGACAGAATAGACTCAAGCACGTTCGTTCCCTTCACCGGCCCGGACCGGCATCGCGCCGGCTCGGAACCAGCCAACAAGCCGCTCTACATCTCGGTCATTCCGGCACAAAAACACCGGACCATCATATTGATCTCAGACCTAATCACCGAATAGCACTTTTTCGGTCGCATAAAGTCTACACCCGAAACCGGACTTGTGCAAGAGGCAAGTTGGGGAGTAGTGAGTAGTAATCAGTAATCAGTGATCAGTAATCGGTGAGGACTTGCGGCTTGAGCAGAGGTGACTCCTCTTCGCTTCGGAGACGTGTCACCTCTGCGATTCTCTTCTTGAGCTTGCAGCTTCTTGACAACCGCTCACCGACGGCTATTCTCTTGCGAACAACCGATGAAACCCGGCAGAACGATTCTCCGATTCGTCACGCTGCTCCTCGGCGTCGTGTACTTCGGCGCCTCGGTGTTGATACGCGTTGCGCCCGCGTTCATGAGCGTCGGAAGCTGGCGCATCTACCTCAAGTTCTATCGGCCCGACCTTGCCGACTGGCTTCAGGTCCCGCTGGCGCCGGTACTGCTCGCCACCCTCGCGTTGCTTGCCGGACTTGCATTCATCACGCCTTCCGGCCGCGCCTTCTGGTACCGGTTGCGGACCGATTCGCGCAAATGCTACTGGGTGCTCGGCTCATTCCTGGTCCTGGGTCTCACCCTGCTGCCCCCGACGCATCCGCCCGACAACTTGTATCTGGCCGGACAGGAACTTGCGACCAGCGTCATCTTCGGGTCAGCCGGAATCGCATTCCTGCTGTTCGGGCTCGGGCGCGTGCTCGACCCGGTCGGGCGGCTCCTGGATGGCGCGTATCAGCGACTGCTCAACCTCCGCCCCGGCGTCTTTGCCGGGCTTGCCGCGCTCTGGGTCTTTCTCCTGGCGAATCTCGTCTCGTGGCTTGTGTTCGACCACATCCCGCACGTCCAGGACACGGTCGCGCAGGTCTTTCAAGCGAAGTTGTTCGCCGCGGGCCGGCTCTACCTGCCTTCGCCGCCGCTGCCGCAATTCTTCGACCTGATGCACGTCATCAACGACGGTCGCTGGTACAGCCAGTATCCGCCCGGCCATCCCCTGTTGCTCGCGCTGGGCGTGCTCATCCGCGCGCCCTGGATTGTCAATCCCCTGCTCGGCGCGCTCACCGTCATCGTCATCTACCGGCTGGGCCGGGAGCTGTATGACGAACCGACCGCCCGGCTCGCGACGTTGCTCGCCAGTCTGTCGCCGTTTCTCGTCTTCATGTCCTCGGAATTCATGAACCATTCCTCGGCCCTGCTCTTCACCTGCCTGTTCCTGCTCTTCTTCGCCCGCACCGTTCGCGAGCGAAGCGATACTGCGAGCCCGGCGATACTGCGAGCGAAGCGATTCTGCGAGCCGCTTCTCGCCGGCCTTTCCCTCGGCATGGTCGTGCTCATCCGCCCGTTCACCGCGCTCCTGATTGCCGTACCATTCGTTGTCGCCGCCCTGGTCATCCTTGCCCGCAGCCCACAACCCGCCGTTCTCCCACCGCCTGCCGCCTACCGCCTGTCGCCTATCGCCAACTGGCTCCTGATGCTCGCTGGCGGCGCGGCAATGACCGGCGTCCTGCTCTTCTACAACTGGCTGACCAATGGCGACCCGTTCAAGCTCGGCTACACCGCGATGTACGGGGCAGGCCACACTATCGGCCTGGGCCAGGGTGCATTCGGCGAGACGCTCACCCTGGGCAAGGCGCTGATTGAAACCAACCTCGACCTGAACGGGCTCAACCGCTTCCTGTTCGAGTTCCCGATACCGTCGCTGCTGTTCATCACTCTGCTCTTCGCATTCGGCCCGCGCCGGAGAAGGGACCTGCTGCTGCTGAGCACGGTCGTGATGCTGGTCGCGGGCTACTTCTTCTATTTCTGGCACAGCACTATCCTGTTCGGACCCCGCTGGGAGTATGAATCGTTCGGCGCGCTGGTCCTGCTCAGCGCGCGCGGAATCCGGGCAATTCGGAATGCGGAATGCAGAATTCGGAATTCCGCAATCGACATTCCGCAATCCGCATTGGCGGACACCCGACCACTCGGCCACTCGACCACCTGGTCACTGTTCATTCTCTGCTATCTCTCCATGTTCCTGGTCGCCGTGCCTGCGCTGGCAAGGAAGTACCGCCAGGGATTCAGCGTCTCCAGTTCCACGCTTCGGACTGTACGGCAGGCCGGATTGAGCAACGCCGTTGCCCTGTCTCGGGACCCGGAGGAAACCGCGCTCGGTAATAGCCTGACGCTTGACGGCCCGGTTGTCTATGCCCGGGACCTGGGTCCGCTGAACCCGGCGCTGCAGAGACAGTACCCCGGCCGCCGGTTCTTCTTCGCGCATCGCGATACACTACAGGAACTCAAGGACCTGAACTATGAGTCTTCGGCGCTCAAACAGGGACTGGACAGCATTGTGGACTTCCTGCGCGGCAATGACCTGCGCGGGTATCGGTACCTGTTCTTCCCGCTAGCCGAACTGGCCGGCATGGCTGAGCCGGTCGCCCGCAGTGCCGGGCTCGCAATCAAGGACTATCGGGCACTCGATAGCGAACTGGTCAGCGGAAACCACGGCCTTGAAAACTACCTGCCGGCGCTGGCGGTCTGGGTTCTGGACGACCCGAGCACGCACATCCAGCTCTTCGGTCTCATGAACGGCGCGGAAAACTTCCAGGTCGGCGACGCCCGCTTCACCCTGCTCGCGACCTCGCCCAACCGCGCGGTAGTATTGTACGGTATCCACCGCGCGCGGTAGGAGCGCGCAGAAGCGCAATTCGGAATGCGTAGTGATGAATGCGGAATTCCGAAATCTGCATTCCCCAATCCGCATTGGGCTGCAGAGGCGCACTTGCGCTCGGTTAGTCTGCCGTCAGCCGATTCAGTATTCCCGCCAGCCGTTCGGCCTGATTGACCCGGTTGTAGCGTTCGGTCGCGACCGGGGCAAAGCCCAGCCGGTCAGCCTGTCCCCTTTCAATCGCGTCGCGAATCTCCTCGCGGTTCACGCTCACCGCAATCCCGGCATGATGCTGCTCAATCAGCCGCGCCGCCTCGGTGCATTCATCGCACACCGACACGATCGGCCGGCCCGCGCCCAGATACTCATACAGCTTGATGCCTGCCGCCTGATTCGGCTTGGATAGATAGAGCAGCAAGTCCGCTCCCTTCATCACCGAGAGCGTCTCAGCGTGCGACAGCAGGCCCAGGTTCTCGAACTGCGGGTACTCGGCCAGTCCGTTGCCGGCGCCGACGCGGCCCACCAGCCGCACCTTCACGTCGGACATGTCGCGCGTCGCGTCCAGCACTGCCCGGAGCTCACGTTCGTTCTCCCAGACGTTTCCGACATGAACGATGTTGAATCCGTCGAACCGGCGCGCCAGCGAGGAGAAGTCATCCGGGTCGAATCCGTTCTCCAGCACCTCGGCCCTGCCTTCCAGGAATGACGCAGTGCCGTGGTTCACCGCCAGCACGTGGTCGCTGGCCACGAGCAGGTCATGCCGCAATCGCTCGACCCGGCGCAGCAGGAACTTCGGCGGCGGGACAAACCCGGTCGGAAACGGGTCCCGGAAATCGCTCACCAGCGGCAGCCCGGACGCGCGTTTCAGCGCCGCGCCGACCATCAATGCCGTGAACGGCGGCGCTGACGCGAACATCGCATCAGGTCGTTCGTCGCGCAGAATGCGCAAGCCCAGGTTCCGGGCGAATGGAAACCAGCCCGCCTTGGCATCAGGAAAGCACAGGATGTTCGCGAGTCGGCTGGTTCGGCTTGCCCCGGCCCGGGAAACCGGTTGGAGAGGTACCAGCAAGCGCCGCAGCCGGGCAGGGTCCAGACTATCGGCCCGAAAGACACGGATGTCCTTCCAGTCCTCAGCCAGCTTCCGGTCGAAGTGGTAGTAGGCGATTGGCTTCACGGTCAGCACCAGCGGTTCCCAGCCGAACCGCGGCAGGTACTTCGCCAGCTTCGTCACCCGCATCACTCCGCTCATCCCCAGCGGCGGAGTGTAGTAGGCGACCAGCAGCAGCTTCTTCACGCCAGACAAAGATAGGCCAAACCCGGCCCGAGTCAAGCCTAAAGCGGATTGCGGAATGCAGATTTCGGAACTCCGCATTCATCATTCCGCATTCCGAATTGCGCTCTTGCGCACTCCTAGGCCACCGCCACCGGCCACTAACCACTCACAACAAGCTTCCGCGTAAGCCGGACCGAACCGATCTTGAGTTCGACAATATAGGTCCCGCCGACAAGCAGGCGTGAGTCGAGGCGCAGCACGTGTTCGCCTGCGCCCGGCCTGCCGCGGAGAATCTCCCGAACCGGACGGCCGAGAACATCGTAGAGCGAGAGCCGGACCGGGCCGGGTCCGGGAAGCGCGAAGCGAACCAGCACCGGCCCGCTGACCGGGTTGGGCGCGAGAGACAGGGACGCGAGCCGCGTTCCGTCGTGCAGGGTTCCCTCGTGGACCGCGCTGGACACGAACTCATCGGCCCCGATGTCGGGCGCGAGGGTGTCGCGCGGGTCGCGGTCGATGTCCCACAGAATGCCCGGAACCGGTTCGGCCTGTGCAATACAGGGCGAGCTGTCCTGAAGATGCAGGTCATAAGGCAGGAACGGACTCACGAGCAGCGGGTCCTGGCTGATGCTGTAGGAGTCGGGCCGGATGGCCGCGGACTGCCAGGCCGCGAGGCTGGAATAGTCGGCGCCGTGAAACCGCACCAGTGGATTGCCAGAAGAGCCGGCGTAGATGTCATTGTGGTCGGTTCTCAAGAGTGTGCTCGGCGCGCCGATGTCGTAGCCGCGATAGGCGCCCGAAGAAGAAGCCCGGTTCCAGACGATGTTGTTGACCAGTTTCAGGCTGGTCGCGCCCGGCGCGAAGATGACGGCCGGGCAAAGGTCGGATTCGGCGATGATGGTGTTGAACGCGACCAGCGCCGAATCGGAATTGCCGAGATTGACCACGCCTTCGGCCAGGCTGGCATGGCCGACGATGAAGTTGTCGGCCAGCACCGCGCGCCGGGCCGGGTCGCCGCTGCCCGCGGCGCCGATGCGGATGGTCGAGTAGGTGCTGAACCCCGAGCGCAGGGTAATGCGGCAACCGACAATGGAGTCGTCATTACTCGCGCTCGGAATCCGTATCGCCGCGCCGCCATTGACGCTCGGGTCGCCTTCGATGGCGCAGCCGCGAATCCGGCAGCCCGGGGCCGGGGTGCCGAGGTCAATCGCGGTGCGCGCGCACGATTGGATTGAGACCGAGTCGATTTTGAGCCGCGGGCAATCGCCGGTGTAAGTGGTGATGGCGGTCGCGCCGCCGGTGACCGAGCTGTTCCGGATTGCGACGTCCGGGCTGGTGTTGAGGCGAATGCCGGAACCAGTGGAGTCGGGTACCAGCCGGCACGATTCAATCCGCGCCCGGTCCGCGGTGGAAAGGCTGATGCAGCTTGCCGCGCCGAGGATTTCGCAGTCGCGCACGATGAGGTCATGGCAGGTGCCGACCGCGACGACGCCGGGATTGTTGTTGGCCGGGGCAATGCGGCAGGAGTCAATCGTAGCGCCGGGCGAACTGGCGAAGATCGAACCGTAGCCCGGCCCGGCAGCACCGAGGAACGCGCAGCGGAACAGGCGCGTGCCCGCACTGTTCCCCTCGATGTAGACCGCGCTGTAGATGACCGCGCTGTTGGTGAACATGCAGTCGCGGATCAGCGTGCCGGGTGCGTTGTTCAGGTCGAGCCAAATCGCCGCACCGCCGCCGGCAAAACTGCACGACTGCAGCGTACATGCGCTCGCGGACGAGACGAGCACTGTCCAGGACGGATTCTGGGCCGTGTTGTTGGTGAAACGGATATTCTCGAACACGGTCCGCGCCGTGGCGGTCGCGAACGCGCCATAGGGGGCCCCAACGGGACTGCCCTGCAACTCGGGCGGGCTGTCCGGAACTGCGGCATGGAACCAGACCCGGCGCAGACCGGAGTTGTCCGCCGCCAGCGTGCAGGCGCCGACATAGACCGCGGGGTCGACGATAAACTCATAGTCGTCGTTCAGCGGCTCGGGCTGGGATTCGAGCCAGGCGACCGCGGCCTGGAACGTCGTGAAATCGCGCCCGGTCGGGCCGATGGTCTTCTGAGTATTCGCCGACAGGCTGCCGGCGAACGCCGACAGCGCGGCAATGACCAGAATGCGATGTGTCATGTTCAATCCTCCTGGTGCGCCCGGGCGCATATTCTGAGGAGATTATACGAAAGGGCGGTCAGCAGTCAACGCGGCACCGTCCGGCGGCATTGACCCGCGTTCTCCCCAACAGGGTGACAGCCTTGAAGTTTCTCATCTTTGCCTCGTAGAGGTGAAACCTCGAAGCATGAGGCAATGTCCGCTTGGGACCTAGCAGCTAGCTCCTTGATTGGCACTTGGTTACTTGGCGTTTGGCAGTTGCTCAGAATAGCCACGATACGCAACCGGCGCATTATTGGGCCGTTGCGACGGAGCCGCGCCTGCTAGTTTACATAACATGAGACTCCAGGGTCAATTCCGACGCTTCCTCGCATAGCACTCGATTGAGAACATCAAGATTATCATCCACTTCCGTCAACGAAACTCGAAATCACCAGAGGAGGGGGGAGAGCCCGGGGGATAGCCCCCTGGGCAGGGCGGGGCGTATCTCGGGGCATATCGCTCCGGGCAGGGCGGGCAGTACCGCTCTGGCCTGGGCAGGGCGTTGGATTGGGAGCACCGCGGTGCTCAGGGCAGTGGGAAGGACGGTGGGCACCGCCCTGCTCAGGGCAGTGGGAGATACCCCAGGTTCCGCCCTACCCTTTGCTGATTGGCTTCTTTTCGAGCGGGTTGGGAGCAGCAGGTTTCCGACCACCGGACACCAGTCACCAGCCCGAATCAAACAGGGACAACCACCGTTTCTCGGCCGGTCGCGAGGCCGGCCCTCAGTCGTCACTCAGGCGAATACCTGGCATTGCTTTGCATCGAGTCGTCCTGTGGAGTGCGCAAGCCTGCTTGCGCTTTCTGGGGCCGGAAGCGCGCTTCCGGCAGAGACAAAAGCACTCAGCCCCCAGGCAAGCTTCGGGCGACCAAAGCGGCATCGAGCTGCCGCACTCCAAAGCTGCAACCGAGACATCTGTCAACTTGACATCGTAGCCCGATTCCGGTCCGGGTCGGCGTGCATCTGCGTTCATCGGCGGTTGCACGTGTATCCGGAATCGGTAGATGAAGGGAGCCGACTCTGTTGACAGCCCGGCTTTCTGCGGCTATCTTCTGAATTGTGAGAAACTCTGCCCGCGCGCGAACAATCCTGTTGACCAACGACGACGGCATCAACGCCCCGGGTCTGAGGACGCTCTACGAGGGCGTGAAGGACCTGGGCAAGGTCTATGTCATCGCGCCGGCGACGAATCAGTCGGCATCGAGTCACTCCTTCACCCTGCGCCGCCCGATCCCGGTGAAGCAGGTGAAGCCGCGCTGGTTCGCGGTGAGCGGCACGCCGACCGACTGCGTGCTCATCTCGCATCACGCCCTGCTGAAGAAGTCAATTGACTTGCTGATTTCGGGCATCAACGACGGACCGAATCTGGGTGACGACGTGCTCTATTCCGGCACCGTGGCGGCGGCAATCGAGGGCACCCTGCTGGGCTTTCCGTCAATCGCGGTGTCGTTTGAGAAAGCCGGAGTGAACGTCGCGACGGCGATTTCCCTGGTTCGGCAGTTGGCGACCCGGTTGCTGCGGAAGCCGCTGCCCAGGAAGACACTGCTCAATGTCAACATCCCGGCCCGCGCGCTCACCGGAGTGAAAGTGACCCGGCTGGGCAAGCGCATCTATCAGGACATGGCAGTGAAGCTGAAGGGCCCGACCGGCGAGACGTGCTATCAGATTGACGGCGAGATGGACTTCAAGATCCTGCGCGGCACGGACTTTGAGGCCATCCACCAGGGCAAGGTCTCAATCACGCCCCTGCATCTGGACATGACCAACTTCCGCGAACTGCGCCGGTTCCGGCGGGAGTTGGGACAGCTGAGGGCTAATGACGAATGACGGATGCAGAATGACGATTAACGGTCGTCGCCAATTCGGAATGCGGAATGTCGAATTCGGAATTCCGCATCCCGCAGTCCGCACTACTTTTCCGATTCGTCATTCGTACTCTGCAAGTCGTCATTGTCCGAACCGGTCCGCAATCCCATTGACAATCGGCCGCAGGCTGGTGAACAGCCCCAGTGCCCGTCCGCCTAGTCGGACCACGGTCTCCCCTTCCTCATCGGTAATGCTGGCCGACAACTCGTAGCCCGGCAGCAGGGCGCGCAGGAGGATGCCGAGCAGAAAGAGCGCGCCCGCGGCGTAGAACCACGGCAGGCCCGGGTCAAAGCGATACAACACGCGCAGACCCTGGCGGATATTGAGCAGGTTCAGCGTCCGGGCGTCGACCGCGCGTGGCTGTCCGACGCGAAGCGTATCCACCGGTTCTCGCGAACCGCCCTCGCGAATCCGGTACAGCGGCGCCTGCATCGGCAGCCGGGCGATGACCGAATCACGGGCGTAAATCTGGCCCAGCCGGGCCGTGCCGATGGCGAATGTCCCGGCACCATCGATTCGGAACTGCTCGTTCTCCCGCACCCGGACCACAGTGTCGGGTGCGCTCGCTGACCCCCGCCCCCCGCCCCCTGACACCCTCCGGCTTTCGGCGCGCAAAACGAAGACCTGCAGCGGGTCGGCCGGGAAGAACCGGAAGCCGTCGAATGTTGCCGGGCGGCTGATTGCCATCCCGGTCGCGCGGACGAAGCGGTCGTTGCGATAGAACACCAGGTTGGCCTGGCGTTGGCGCAGGATGTAGTTCTCCAGTCCCGGGCCGATGCTGTAGCTCGCGCCGAAATCTACCATCTGCACGTTCAGGGTATCGCCCCAGGGCGCGACCAGCGCCTGGGTCTGTTCCGGGAACAGCTCGAACTCGCCCTCGACTGCCTTCCTGGACCGCACGAGAAACCCGGCGAACGCGACGATGAACGCGAGGTGAAACAGGATTGAGCCAAACAGGCTGAGACGGTTGCGCCGGCTGGCGATCAGGGTCCGGCCCAGCCGCACCTGCCGCCGAATCTGGAACTTGCGGTCGAGCAGTTCCTCCCGGATGATGGTGGCGGATTCGGCGACCGGAATCGAAGTCACAATCTGTCGGAAGTGCAGCAGGCCGGGAATCTGTCCCGGCTCGCGCAGTCGCAGGCGCATCCGGGCCATGCTGCAGAGCAGCAGGTTGACGACCAGCGCCGCGGCGATTACCAGCAGCCAGCGCGCCTGGAACAGGTCGTTCAGGCTCAGGCTGCTCAGCGCGCGGGGCAGCGCCAAACCGGCCCGGGTCAACTGAGAAATCAGCCCACCCAGAATGGCGACGGCAGCGAGCAGCGAGAGCAGAATCAGCGCCACGCTGCGCGACGACAGGAACCGGTACAGCCGCGTGAAGAATGACATCTTAGTGTGCCGCATCGCCGCTCCTGAATCGCAACCCGAGTCTCATCGTATTCGCTCCATCGCAGTTCACCGGCGAACCAGGATTCGCGCCAGCCAGCCCACCCCGGTGAAAGTCAGCAGAATCGACCCGGCCCCGAGCAGGCTGACCACGGTCGCAAGCGTCCGCCCGGTACGCACCTGCGTGCGCAGGTGCAGATAGGCCGCGTAGAGCATCCAGGCGACCAGCGCCCAGGTCTCCTCCTGGCCCCATGCCCAGTAGTGGCCGCGCAGCGTGCCGCGCCAAAACGCATTGCTGATGATGCCCACCGAGAGCAGCGGAAAGGCAAAGAGAATCAGCCGATAGGCATACGCCCGGAACTCCAGGTAGCGCTCCTGCCGTTCCACCGTTGCCGGCGCTTCATGACGAATCAGCGGCGCGAAAAACGGGCTGGAAATCTCAATCAGCGCCGCTACCACCATGCAGGCATAGGCCGCGTAGACCGTCGCGGCGCGAACCGCGAACCACAGGCTGGTCTGCTGGGGCAGACGCGGGACGAACGCGCTGGGCGTGCGCAGCAGCCCGACCGTAATCACCACCGCGCTCAGCATGGCGACCAGCATTCCCGGCAGCGTTACCCGGGTCCGTTCTTCGACCAGCAGGTAGACCACGACCAGCCACCAGCCGAACCAGAGCAGCAGGTCATACAACGACTGAAACGACAGCAACCGGGCGTCGGCGATGCGCAACGCCGCGGAGCCGGTGTACAGCGCCAGGCTGACGAACATCGCCAGCGACGAGAGCGTCCGAACCCAGGGACGGGTGTTGAACAACCCGACCAGGTAGAACAACGCGGCAATCCCATACCCGCCTGCCGCCCACGTCACCAGCCGGAGTTCGAGGTTCATGTCCGAGGTGCGTGGCAGTCGGAGCTCGCGAGGTGAAGCGTGCGCCGTCTCCGCTCTGCATTCTGCGTTCTGCATTCTGCATTCTGCATTCTGACTTCGCCCTCACTCCCCATAATAGTCCTTCTTCAGCCGCAGCGCATCCGGGTCAAGGGGCGCCATCTTCAGCCAGTAGTTCAGGACCTTCTCCAGTCCTTCCCACTTCCCGGCATCGGCCAGCATGGAACACGCCCGGCGGCAGTATCCGCTGGCCCGGGTGACATCGCCCCGGGACCGGTACTCGTCGGCCAGCCCCCATAGCGCCGCCGCGCAGTCGCGGGCCAGCACGGAATAGTCCCTGGTCAAGGGCGAGCTGTTTGCGCGCCAGACCGGCATGTCTCGGAAATCCGGTTCCCGGTAGCGCTCATTCAGATTCGCGCTGAATCGCGGCTCATTCACTGGGATGACATCCTTGTCGTCGGCAATTCGATAGACGAATCCTTCCAGTGACAGAGCGGACTTGAACAACTCGAGAATCTCGCGCCGCACGGTAACCGGGAAATAGAACCCTCCCCTCACCTCGCGCCGATGCTCGACGGCACTCTCCAGTATGCGCTCGCCCGGCGTCAAGGTTCGTTCCAGTTTCTTGTCATAACGCCCGCCCAGCGTTTCCAGCTCATCGGCGGTGAACGAAATCGGCAGGCCACGGGCCTTCAGATAGCGCACGTACCACCGGGCCTCAAGCAGGGGAATACTCACGACCGTAACGTCGGTCCGCAGGCCGTCGGCCTGCAGTGCCAGCACCGGAAACAGGTCCATGTCACCGTTGGCGAACAGAAATCCGCCGGAGTCGCTGGAGACCAGCAGGTTGTACCCGAAGTCCAGCACCGGTTGAGGAAAGAACCCTGCGGCCCGGGCCGTGCGCAGTCCGGCCCCGGCCGACGCGACGTCGCCCCGGGCGAGACTGGCGAAGTACAGCGGCAGGTGCGGCTCGACCCGACTGGGAGCGAGCTCCAGCGCCCGCTCTAGAAGTCGCGTTGCCCGAACGAGGCGCTCGGAGTCGGTCTCGGCCGAGGCGTTCGGCAAACGCCACGGGAGTAGTGCCTCGCCATAGCGCAGTTGCGCGAGCGGGTCAAGCGGCGCCAGCTCCGCTGCCTGTCGAAGCCCGTCCAGAACCGCCCCATTATCCGCATTCCCGGCGCGGCGCTGGTAGTAGCGCGCGGTCGCCAGACCCAATCGTCCGTACCCATAGGAGCTGTCGGCCGCCAGCAGCTCCGTGTAGGCTGTTTCCGCGGCTGCGAACCGCCGCGCGTAGAGCAGTGAATCTGCCCTGACCGTCATCTGCCGCAGCACCGCCCGGTCAAACGCCTTCACCGCCCCCGGCACATCCTGCGCGAGCGACAGGCTGACGGCAACGATCAGAAGCAAGGCACAAGTCCGAAACCCCGAATTCTGCAATCTGCAATCTGCATTCTGCATTCTGCAATCCCCGATCGGCTCGCTCCCTCGCTCCCTTGCTCTCCCGTTCGCAGTCTTCACATCTTGTACCCGAACTTCCTCAGCATTTCCTTCCGGTCCCGGGCTTCCTTCTCACCCTCCACGCCCTTGGACTTCAGCCCGTCAATCACGCCCATGATGCCTCGTCCCTGTTCGGTTTCGGCAATCACGACCTCGACCTCGTTCGCAGTCGCGCAGAACACGTTGCAGACTTCGTAGACGTTCTGCACCGCCTTGAGCACGTTAATGGGAAAGGCGCCCTTCATGATGATGATGAAACTGTGGCCGGCGCTCAGGTCCAGGGCGTTCTTCGTGGCCAGCTTCTTCAGCGCCGGGTCGTTCCCTTCGGCGCGGACCAGGCAGGGACCGGAGGCTTCGCAGAATGCAAGACCGAACTTCACGTTCGGCACCGAATTCACCATTGCCTCGGCCAGGTCTTCCACGGTCTTGATGAAATGCGCCTGGCCGATAATGACGTTCGCGTCCTCGGGTTTCTCAATTTTGACGGATTTCAGTTCCACGACTCCTCCTCACTTCACGCCGATTCTAGGTCAACCCGGCCGGATAGTCAAGAAGCAGGGCCGAGCCGGTTCGGCCCCGCAATCTGCACTCTGCATCTTGATTTTCGCACTTCTCAATTCCCCATCCTGTAAGCACACAGCGATTATGTCATAGTTGTCACACAGCGAAAATGTCATAGCCTGTTGTGACGCGTCCAGTACTGCACTTTCAGAATTCGATCACTGGGAATTGGCTCAACCGGTATCTCACCCATGTGCGGATGGACGACGTGAATCGTACCGTCAAACCACTCCTGCACGGTTACCCGACAAAAGCATAGTGTCCGGCAGCACTGTGGCGGTCGCAG
>Ga0233425_10007830_pt1 | contig 14682 bp, 10 predicted proteins | sample Watercolumn_Towu_2_FD_181712 | JGI IMG/M metagenome (GOLD analysis project Ga0233425, IMG submission 181712) | Freshwater microbial communities from Lake Towuti, South Sulawesi, Indonesia - Watercolumn_Towuti2014_140_MG | ecosystem: Environmental > Aquatic > Freshwater > Lake | place...
TGGCTGTTGTTCTCTGACAGGCCCTTGGGCTGCCCTGTGCTATCATCGCGCCCGCCAGCGAGACCTGCCCTGCGCCTGCTGCACTTCGCCGACACCCACCTCGGCGTCGAGAACTACGGTCGTGTCGACCCCGCCACCGGGCTGCACACCCGGCTGACCGACTTCGCGCGCTGCCTCGAGCGGCTGGTCGACCTGGCGCTCGAGCACGAGGTGGACGCGGCGCTGTTCGCGGGCGACGCGTACCGCAGCGCCACGCCGACGCCGACGCACCAGCGGCTGTTCACCAGCGCCATCAAGCGCTTGGTCGATGCCGGGGTGCCGCTGGTGATGGTCGCGGGCAACCACGACCTGCCGCTCACCTTTGGCCACGCCACGGCGCTCGATGTGTTCACCACCTTCGCCGCCGACCGCGTGCGGGTCGTGCGCCGGCCGGAGCTGGTCGTGCTGCCCACGCGCGCCGGCGCGCTGCAGGTGGCGTGCCTGCCCTGGCCCACGCGCGGGCTGCTGGTGGCCGACGAGGCGCTCGCGGCCGAGGGCGAGGAGGCGTTGCGCCTGCGCCTGGAAGGCCGTTGCCGCGAGGCCATCGCCCAGCTCGCGGCGCAGCTCGACCCGGCGCTGCCGGCGGTGCTGCTGGCCCACGTCATGGCCCAGGACGCGGTCTACACCGGCTCGGAGAAGGCGCTGCTCGGGGCGGCCGACCCGATGCTCTCGCGTGGCATGTTGGCCGACCCGCGCTTCGACTACGTGGCGCTGGGCCACGTCCATCGCTTCCAGGACCTGAACCCCGGCGCGCGCCCGCCGGTGGTCTACTGCGGCAGCACCGAGCGGCTCGACTTCGGCGAGCATGGCGACACCAAGGGCGGTTGCCTGGTGACCATCGACAAGGCGTCCGGCGAGGTGGGTTACGAGCAACTGCCCCTGCCGGCGCGGCCGTTCGTGGCGCTCAGCTACCCGATCCCCGCGGGCGCGGACCCCACGGAGTGGCTTGTGGAGCGGCTGCGTGGGCTGGACGTGGCGGAGGCCGTGGTGCGGCTGAGCTACCGCTGCGACGACGCGCAGTACCAGGCGCTGGATCTGCGCGCGGTGCGCGCGGCGCTGGCCGAGGCGCACGTCGTGGCGGGCATGATCCGCGAGCGGCCGCCCGAGGAGCACCGGCCACGGGTCGAGATCACCGAGCACCTCGGTGTGCTCGACGCGCTGGGACGCTACCTCGACACGCGGCCCGAACTGGCCGACCGCCGCGCGGCGCTGCTGGCCGCGGGGCGTGAGCTGGAGGAGGAGTTGCGGCGGAGCGAGACGGCCGGCGACTGATCAGGACGGCTCGGCGCCCAGGTAGGCCTCGTGCAGGGCCGCGCCGGCCCACACCCGCTGCGTCGGGCCGTGGTCGACGAGTCGGCCGCGGTCGAGCAACAGCACCTGGTCCGCCACCGCGCGCACCAGCCCCATGTTGTGCTCGACCAGCAGCACCGCCTTGCCTTGCCCGGCCAGGTCGCGCAGCAGCGACGCGAGTTGGTCGACCACGCGGGGGTGGACGCCGCTGGCCGGCTCGTCGAGCAGCAGGAGGTCGGCGCCGGTGGCCAGCAGGCGAGCGATCGCCACCAGCTTCTGCTGGCCCCACGACAGTTCGCTCGCCAGCCGCTCGGCCTGATCAGCCAGTCCGACGAAGGCCAGGCGCTCGCGGGCCAGCGCGGCCACCTCGCGCTCCCGCGCCAGCACTCGGCGGGGCGTGAGCAGCGCCGCGCGCAGGCGCTCGCCGCGCTGGTCGGGCACGCCGGCCATGACGTTCTCGAGCGCGGTGAGCGAGGGGAAGAGCCGCACCTCCTGGAACAGCCGGCCGATGCCCCGCCGCGCCGCGCGCCAGGCGCCTGGCGGCACGGGCGCGCCGCGCCAGAGCACGTGCCCGGCATCGGGCTGCGTGGCGCCGGCGATCAGGCCGACCAACGTGCTCTTGCCCGCGCCATTCGGTCCAATCAGGGCGGTCACCAACCCCGGCTCGACGGTCGCGCTGACCGCGTCGACGGCCACCGTGCCGCCGAAGCGCTTGGTCACCCGCGCCAGAGCCAGGCCCGTCTCACTCAACGCGGTACACTCCGGCCACGCCTTGCGGCCGCCGCCGCAGCAGGTAGACCAGTGCCAGGCCGAAGACGATCTGGCGCACCTCGCCCGCCGCCGCCGCGCCGCCGCCCAACCAGCGCAGCACCTCGGGCAGCAGCGCCACGATCGCCGCGCCGACGACCGGCCCGGCGACGTTGCCCACGCCCCCGACGATCAGCGCGGTGAGCACCAGCGTGCTCTCGGCGATCGTGAACGCGCCGGGCTCCAGCGTGCCCAGCCGGGCGGCCAGCAGCGCCCCGGCCACCGCCGCGCAGGCGCTGCCCACCAGGAACGCGCGCAGCTTGAACGCCGCCGCCGAGCGCCCCAGGCTCTCCAGCGCGGCCTCGTCGTCGCGGATCGCGCGCAGCACCCGGCCGAACGGACTCGCGCCCAGGCGCGCCAGGACCAGCGTGACGCCGAGCGCGCAGAGCGTCGCCAGGCCGACGAACCGAAGCGACTCGGGCGGCACGCTGACCCCCGCCACGCGTGGCGGCGGGATGCCCGGCAGGCCCAGCGGGCCGCGCGTGACCGACTCCAGGTTGTAGAGCGCGCGGTAGACAATCGCCTGGAGGGCGACGGTGGCGATGATGAAGTAGTCGCCGCGCAGCCGCAGCGAGGGCAGCGCGACCAAGACCCCGAGCAGCGTGGTCAGGGCCGCCGCGCCGAGCACCGCAGGCCCGAACGACCAGCCCACGCGCAGCATGAGCAAGGCCGCCGCGTAGGCGCCGACGCCGTAGAAAGCCGCGTGGCACAGCGAGACCACCCCGGCGTAGCCCACCAACAGGTTGAGCGAGAGCGCCAGGATCAGGTACAGCTCGAAGTTGACAACCAGCCCGCCAGCGTATTCCATTGGCCTCGGCCAGACCCATCATGCGGCAGACAGGATACAACGCAGGCACCGGTTCGCGCTCACGGGCGTGGCTCGTGCTCGCGCTCGTGGCGCTGGGGCTGGTCGCGCTGGCGGGCTGGGCGGCGCGGCGTGGCGAGCGCGACGTGGCCTGGCGGGCGCGGGTCGGCGGCGCGGTGCTGCTGGCGCCGGCGGTCGACGCGACCCGGGCCTGGCTGGCCGACGAGTCCGGGCAGTTGACGGCGCTGTCCCTGGCCGACGGCGCGGTGGTCTGGCGCGCCGACTTGCCCCGGACGCCGAGCGCGCCGCCGGTCGTCTGGTCACCGCACGTGGCGGTCGGACTCGACGACGGGCGGGTGTGCGCCTTCCGCGCCGCCGACGGCCGGCCGGCGTGGTCCACGCCGGCGCACGGCTCGCCGGTGCTCGGTCTGGCGCCGGTGCGCGACGGGCTGCTGGCGCTCGGCGAGGACGGCGCGCTGCGCGGGCTGGCGGCCGACGGCGCCGAGCGTTTCGCCCACGCCGTCGCGGCGCGGCCGACCGCGCGCCCGTTGGCGACCGGCGACGGGCTGGTGATCCTCTCGGCCGACGGCCGGGCGCAGTCCTGCGGGCCGGACGGCGTCCAGCGCTGGTCGACCCCGCTGGCGGCGACGCCGCTCCACTGGGCCGCGCTGGACGGGCCGTGGCTGCGCGTGGTCACGCCCGAGCCGGCGCTCGTGGCGCTCGATCTGGCCACCGGCCAGGTGGTGCACCGCACCGCGCTCGCGGCCCAGGCCAGCTCCGCGCCGGTCAACACGGACGGCTGGCTCTGTCTGGCGACGGGTCGGCGCGGCCTGTGGGGCATCGCGCCCAGCGGCGACGCCAACTGGTCACGGCTCGCGCCGGACCTGCTCACCACCCCCCTGGCCAGCACGCCCGGCGCTCTGGCCGCCGTCACCGCCGACCACACGTTGTGCTGGTGGAGCGTCGCGCGGGGCCGGCTGGCGCGGCGGCTGCGCCTGCCCGGCGAAGTCACCGCGCCGCTGACACCGATCGGTGGCCGCCTGCTCGTGGCCGACTGGCACGGGCGAGTGGCGGCCATCGCGCCCTGAGCGGAGCCGAGGGGCGCTACGGCCACTGGGGCCGGTTCGACCCGAGCCAGCACTGGCGGTCGCCACCCAGGTTGCTCGGCGGGTCGTCATCGAGGCGCCACGTGCCGCTGAAGAACTGCCAGCCGCTGCCCGTCGGCGGGGCGACGGCCTCGATGCGCAGGCGCAGCTCGCCCGGCGGGTTGTCGAAGCGCCAGACCGCGCGGTTGGGGCTCCCGTCGGATCCGCCACCGGCCGGGTCGAGGCGGTTGATGCGCCAGCCGGGCGGCAGGTTCTCGACCACGGTCAGCCGCCCCCAGCGCACGGCGGGCAGGCGCAGGCACAACTCGATGGTCACCGGCTGGCCGGGCCAGACGGTCTCCGGGAGGCGACGCAGGGCGAAACTGCTGCTCGGCGCCGGGTCGTAGGGGTCGCCCTGCAGGTTGGGCAGCGGCTCGACCGGCCAGCAGGCGTAGCCGTGCGGCGCCGGGGTCAAGCGCGCCTCCAGCGGGCGGCCCGGCGGGATGCGCGTGGGCACCTGCCGGATGCGTCGCTCGCCACCGGCCGTGACGACGCGGAACGACTCCAGCACCGGCCCGAGTGCGCCACCGTCGGTGAGCCGCAGGTACCACTCGCGCCGGCCGTCGAGCCATGGCGCGTGGCCGCCCAGGTCGACCCGCACGGTCACCGTGCGCGGCAGGCAGACGATCGGCCCAGGTCCGCCAGACGCGCGGACGACGTCCACGCCGTCGTCGAAGCGCAGACCGAGCGGCGCGAAGCACCCGTCCAAGGCCCCCAGTTCGGCGCGCACCAGGTCGGGCCGCGCGGCGGTCAGCACCGCTTCGGCGAACGGCACGACCACCGGCCGCACGTAGACCGGCGGGCAGATCGGCACCAACGGCAACGGCGGCGGCGGCGGGGTCGGGTAGTGCGGCCGCGCGGGCGGGCCGGCCTCGTGGTGGTGCGGCGGCGGCGCCGGGCTCTGTGGGCGCGGGCGGCGGTGGTCGTCGCGCGTGGGCCAGCGCCCCGGTTCGGGCAGGGCCGCGTTGGTGGCCACGATCCATCCCAGGCAGAAGCAGATCGCCGTTCTCATGGTCGTTCCTCGCACGTCGATCCAGAAGGACGCAGCGCGGGCGGGGATGTCAACCTGGGCGTCTACGACCGCCCCAACCCCCGGATCTTGCGGCGGAGCTTCTGCTCGACGTGCTCGGGCAGGCGCTTGATCGGGCTGCCCTGCTCGGCGGTGCCCTCGCCGCGGCGGCGGCGCTCCTCGTCGGTCAGGGGGCGGGGGATGTAGGGTTCGAGTTGGAGCAGGTGGTGCAGGATGACCAGCGCGGCTTCCTTGTCGGGGATGCGCTCGCGGGCCTCGCCGTCGGCGTCGTAGTGCACGAAGCTGCGGTTGGTCGAGCCGACGCAGCTCGGGCAGCCGCTCTGGCAGGCGCAGTGGTGGACCAGATAGACGCAGGCTTCGAGCACGGCTTCGAGCATCTCGTAGGCCTTGTGGGCGAAGCCCAGGCCGCCGGGATAGCGGTCGTAGAGGAACAGGCTCGGCGCGCCGAAGGCCGCGCTGTCGACCACGCAGCCGATGTCCTGGCCGTCGCACAGCACGTAGAGCGGCACGATGTCGACCAGCACGTTGGCGATCGCCAACATGCCTTCCGCCGGGATACGGCCGCAGTCACGCACGGCGTGCAGGGCGGCGGTCGGCGGGATCAGCCACATGGCGTTGGTCTCGAGCGGCTGCGGCGGCAGGTCCAGCCCGCCGAAGCCCAGCGAGTCGAGGCTGTAGAACTTGACCTTGCGGAACATCAGCGTGAACAAGGTCACGGTGACGTCGCCGAAGCCGACCTTGCTCGCCCGCCACGCGCGCTCCTCCTCGGTCGCGTCGAGCGCGATCTTGGTCTCGGTGACCGCGTTGGTGTAGTAGTCGGCGTCGATCTTGCGGATGTAGGCGTTGCGCTCGTTGAGGTCGAGCTTCTCGACGAAGTACGTCTCGCCCTGGTGCAGGTAGATCGCGCCCTGGTGCACGAGCGTGAACGCGCTGACGCTGTCCACCGTGCCGATCACCTGGTGCGACTCGACGTCGGTGATGTTGTAGGTGCTGTCGGCCATCGTGCGCAGCGAGACGTCGTTGGACGGATAGCCGTGGCCGCACCAGTACCACAGGTCGCCGCGCCGCGCGATCTGGCCGTCCTCGGCCAGCAAGTCGAGAATCGCCGGGGCGTACTCGCCGAAGGTCTCGGTCTCGGCGTCGGCAATGGGCAGTTCGGCCGCCGCGCAGCGCAGGTGGCCGAGCAGAATGTGCATGTTCGTGCGGTCAATGATCGCGTGCTCGGGCGCCTGGCCGAAGAAGTAGTCGGGGTGGGTCATCAGGTACTGGTCGATCGGCGAGTCGTGGCCGATCAGGATGACCAGCGCCTCATCGCTGCCCCGGCCGGCGCGGCCCGCCTGCTGCAGCGTGCTGGCGATCGAGCCGGGGTAGCCCACGATCAGGCAGGCGTCGAGGCCGCCCACGTCGATGCCCAGCTCGAGCGCGTTGGTCGTCGTCACGCCGAGCAGCTCGCCTTCGAAGAGTTGGCGCTCGATCTCGCGGCGCTCCTCGGCCAGGTAGCCGCCGCGATAGGGCCGCACGCGGCTCGCCAGGCCCGGCGCGACCCGTTGGAGGCTGTCGCGCACGTAGCGGTAGAGCAGCTCGGCCACCACGCGCGCGCGGCAGAAGCAGATCGTCTGCACGCCGTTGCGGACCAGTTCGGTCATCAGCGCCTGCGCCTCGACGTTCGGGCTGCGCCGGCGGGCCAGCTCGTCGTCGCTGACCGGTGGGTTCCACAGCACGAAGCGGCGCGGGCCGCGCGGCGAGCCGTCCTGGTCGACCAGCGTCACCGGCGCGCCGATCAGGTTCGCCGCGTGCTCGGCGGGGTTGGCGACGGTCGCGCTGCACCCCACGAACTGCGGCCGCGCGCCGTAGTGCTCGCAGACGCGGCGCAGGCGCAGGAGCACGTTCGCCACGTTCGAGCCGAAGATGCCGCGGTAGGTGTGCAGTTCGTCGACCACGACGTAGCGCAAACTGCTGAAGAACTCGCTCCAGCGCGTGTGGTTGGGCAGGATGCCCGTGTGCAGCATGTCCGGGTTGGTGAGGATCACGCTGCCCCGGTCACGCAGCCGCGTGCGCGCCGCGCTGGGCGTGTCGCCGTCGTAGGTGCCACTGACGAAGTCGAGTCCGGCGCTGCCGCGGAAGCGCTCGAGGCCGCGCAGTTGGTCCTGCGCCAGCGCCTTGGTGGGGAACAGGTAGAGCGCGCGCGCCCGCGGCTGCGCGAGCCAGTGCTCGAGCACGGGCAGGTTGTAGCAGAGCGTCTTGCCCGAGGCCGTGCCTGTGCACACGACCACGTGCTCACCGCGCCGGGCCGCCTCGATCGCCTCGCACTGGTGGCTGTAGAGCTGCGCGATGCCCTCGCGCGCGAGCACCGCGGCCAACGGCGCGGGCAGCGGCTGGCTCAGCTCGCCGAACCGCGCGGCCCGCGCGGGGATGTGCTCGGCGCAGCGGATCTGCTCGGCGTAGTTGCGGTCCAGCCGGCAGCGTTCGAGGAAGCGCTGGAAGTCGGTGCTCACAGCGCCGATGGTAGCATGGGGCGGGCCGCGACTCAAGGCGGCCGTCGCATCCGCCTCCTCCCGGTGGGAGGAGGCGGAAGGGGCCTCGGATTGCCTAGCTCAGCGGCTCGGTCAGCTTGAGGGTGAGCGACTTCTTCTCGCCCCGGTTGACCGAGACGGCGCCCATCTTCGACTTCATCGGCGGCACGGTGGTCAGGCTGGCCGCCTCACCGCCCCAGATGGTGCCGTTGGCCGCGCATTCGACCACGAACAGCGCCTTGCCGTTGGCATCGGTCTTGCCGGCCTGGACGCTGCCCTTGTTGCCGTCACTGACGCCGCAGAGCGCACCCGCCACGGGCTGGTTGTTCGCGTTGGTCACGAGGATCTCGACCTCGCCCTTGGTGTTGACCTGCGCGGGCGGCACCTTCTGCAGGTTGAAGGTGACCGGGGTGATCTGCTGCGCGACCACCACGACGTCCTTCTCCTGGGAGATGTAGCCCACGCGCGTGGCGCGCAGGTGGTACGTGCCGGCCTCGATGTTGCCGCGGCGGAAGGTGTAGTCGGTGTTCGTGTCCTCGCTGTAGTACACGTCACCATTGCCGCCGGTCGTGATGCGCACGCCGATCTGCGCCGGCTTGGTCGCATCCCAGGCCGCGCTGTCCGACAGGACGATCGTGCCCTGAATGTGGCCCTTGGTCGGCGTCGCCTGCGGGTTCTCCAGGGGCGGCACCGGCACCGGCGTGGTCTGCTGCGGCGGGATCGCCACCGGCGGCAGCTCCGCGGGCACCTTGTTGTTGTACTCGGTCACCTTCGCCTGGGTGACCGTCACCTCGCTCTTGGCGGTCTTGAGGAACTCGTCGATCAGGTCCTTGACGATCCCTGACCCAGCCGAGCATCCCATTGCCAACAGCAAGCCGCCGCTCACCAAGCCGACGGCCGCTCGCCTCCAGATTCGCTTGTGCATGTTGGTCCTCGTGTTCTCCCCGTGGCGAGCGTCCCCGTCTGGCGGGCAGCGCTTCGCGCGCGGCGGCGGCGCGAACCGGCGGACTCCCCGCGCGTTCGCGTCTCTCGCCCAGATGGTTGTGCCACGCACGCGGGACTCCTTCTCCTTCTACCCGTTACGATTCTCTTGCGGCTCGGCGCCGGCGGCGGAGTCCGCCGCGCGCTTGTCGGGCAGGCTCCGGCTGTCTATAATGAGGCGCATCGGGCCTGGTCGGGGCGATGAAGCAAATCGCGAGTGCGGACAACCTGCGCAGACTGCTCCTGGCCCTGGCTCCGCGCGCGGTGCTGGGGGCGGTGGTGGCCGTGCTCTGGACGTGGCTCGCGGTGCCGCGCACGTACAGCGCGCAGGCGCAGCTCGCGTTCCTCATGTCGTCGCGCAGCTCCCCGCTCGATGCCATGATCGCCGCCGGGGCGGGGCGCGTGGCGGTGCCGGTGGACAGCGACTACCCGCTGGGCACCTACGAGGCGCTGCTCACCGCCGAGCCCGTGCTGCTCGCCGTGGCCGAGCGGTTCAACGTCCGCAACCTGTTCGCGCTCCAGCACGACGACCAGGTGCTCACGGCGATGCGCGAGTTCGTCAAAGCGCGCGTCGACCGGGTCGAGCAGGCGATGAGCGTGCGCGTGGAGCTGCCCGGCACGCCGCGCGTGTGCTCGCCGTGGGACCTGGCGTCCGGCGCGCGGGCGGCGGAGCGTGACGCGGCCCGGCGCAAGATGACCAAGGAACTGCTCGAGGCGCTGCTGGATCAGGCCCGGCGGCACGCCGACGACCTCAAGCTCGACCGGTACAAGGTCAACCTGGATCAGCTCCAGCAGCGCTTCGCAACCGAGGAGGCCAAGCTCAAGGAGCTGACGCGCGCGATGGCGCGGGTGCAGGAGGCGACCGGCAACGTCGACATCGGCGCGTACGCCAAGGGGCTGACTCAGGCGCTGGTGGAGACGCGCAGTCGGGCGGGCCAGGCCGAGGCGCAGTTGGCCCATTCGCGCGCCCGGCTCGCCGCGGCCCGCGAAGCCGTGGCGCGGCAGGGCAAGCGGGTCGGCGACCTGCCGGCCGAGGCGCCGTTCCTGCAGCGCCGGCGCGCCCAGTACGCCGAGGCGCGCGACCGCTACCAGGACGCGAACCAGCGCTTCGGCCCGCAGAACCCGGCCGTGGCGCGCGCGGCGGCCGACCTGCGGCAGGCCGAGGCCAATCTGCAGCGCGAGCTGTCGGCCGCGCGCGGTGGCCTGGCGCCCGACGTGCTCAGTGCCGAAGGCGAGCTCGCCGCGTTGGAGGCCAGCCGCAGGGCGGCGACCCAGGCGCTGACCGACGCCCGGCAGGAGCTGGCCAAGCTGCCGGCCGACGTCAACCGCATCGCGCTGCTGCAGTCCGAGGTGCAGGCGCAGATGGAGCTGGTGGGCCAGGTGCGCACGCAGATGTTCGCCGCCCAGAGCCTCTACGACCAGCGCGGCATCAAGTGGTCGGTGCTCAGTCCGCCGCGCGTGCCGCGCCTCAAGAGCGGACCAAGCACGATCAAGGCCGCGCTCGCGGGCCTCTTCCTGGGCATCTTCCTGCTCGGCCTGCCGCTCTGGCGCGGACTCGGCCAGGCAGCCCTGCGCGACTATGCCGCGGCGGTGGCGGCGTCCCGCGGCGCGGCGGGCTGAGCCGATGGGCGCTGCCACGCTGCCCGCCGGCGGCAGCCTCGACCCGCGGGGCGCCCAGGCGGCCTGGACGAGCCATCTGGTGGTGACCGTCGCAGTCGCCCTGCCCGGCTGTCTACGGTGCTGGTGGGCTTTCGACCCCGCGCCGTGGGAACCGGCGACGGAGCTGCTGGTGCTGGGCGCCGTCGCCTGGTGCCTGGTCTCGTGGCGGGTGGCGAGCGGCACGCTCTTCCACCCCTACGCGCTGTTCCTCGTCTCGCTCTCCGCGTTCCATGCAGGCCAGGTCTGCGTCAGCCGCCTGGACCCGGCCGTGCCCATGCTCAAGGGCGCCTACACCGCTGCCGAACTGGCCGCCGCGCTCTACTTCGTGACGCTGTGTCTGCTCGGGCTGCACGCCGGGGCGTTGGCCGGCCTGCTGCACAGCGCGCGTCGCGCCGGGCGGCCCCTGCCACGCTGGCCCGAGCTCGAGCCCGAGTTGCGCCTCGTCGGCTGGGTACTGATCGCGATCAGCTTCCTGCCGCTCATGTTCTACCTCAAGGACTGCCTGGTGGAGGCCCGCCGCTCGGGCTACCACACCATGATGATGGTCAAGAACGCCACAGCGACCACAGGCGCGGGCGCCATCGGCAAGCGGCTGATGATGTTCTTCGTGCCCGCTGCTCTGATGGTCATCGCCGCCACGCGCGACCGTCGACGCGAGCGCAATCTGGCCGCGGGTCTGCTGGCCGGTACCCTCGTGATCCTGCTGCTCACGGGCTGGCGCAGCGTGTCGTTCGGCCCGGCTCTCGGCCTGCTGTGGCTCTGGCACCACGCCCACGGGCGTCTGCGGCTCGGCCGTTGGGCGCTGCTCGGGGCGGTGCTGGTGCTCGTCGTCTTCCCGGCCATCGGCATCCTGCGGGGCTTGGCCTCCGTCGGCGTCGCGGTATCGCCCAAGATGCTGGCCAACTTGGCCAGCCCGGTGCGCTTCCTGTTGGCGCAGGTCGGTGAGAACCTGATCAACGTCGTGCAGACCATGGAACTGGTGCCCGCGCACCGGCCCCACCTGTGGGGCGCGGGGTACCTCTGGTCGCTGCTCATCGTGTTCCCAAACTGGACCGGCGGTGTGCATCCGGCGCAGCAGGCAGTGGCCTTCGAGGCCTACACGCAGTCCACCCTCCGGCCGTTCTTCTACGCGCAGGGGCTGGGCAACGGCTACTCGGTGCTGGCCGAGGCCTACTTCAACTTCGGCTGGATCGGCGCGCCGCTCTTCGTGGCGTTCTGCGGCTGGCTGCTGGTGCGCGTTGTCGCCTGGGCCGAGCTGGCGGGCAATACGCTCGGGCTGGCGGCGGTGAGCGCGACGATGTACCAGCTCCTGCTCCTCCCGCGCGCGCAGTTCTCCGACCTGGTGCGCGGGGTGAGTTGGTTCGTCGGCCTGCCGTTGGCCGCCGCTCTCTGGCTGCACTGGCAGCGCGTGCGCGCCACGGCGCTGCTGCGCGAGCCCGCGCCGACGCTGGGAGAAGTCCATGGCTGACCCCAGCCCGCCGCCGCGCATGCGCCAGTACCTTTCCGACGCGCTCGTGTTCGGCGTCACGTTCCTCATCGCGCGCTCGGTGGGTGTCGTGCTCGTGCCGATGTACGCCGAGCGGCTGACCAAGGCCGAGTTCGGCCTGCTCGCGGTCTGGGATGTCGTGCTCTGGCTGTTCCTGATGGTCGGCGAAGGCGGCATCGGCGAGGCGTATGGCTACTGGGCCGTGCGCCAGGGCGAGGACGAGCGCCGGGTGCTGGGCAGCGGCTATGTCGTCGACGCCGCGCTCTCGGGCCTCGTCGCGCTGGGTCTCGTGCTGGCGCGGCTGCCGCTGGCCACGAGGTTCCTTGGTGGGCCGCAGAACGCGCCCATCGTCAGCCTCGTGGCCTGGACGGGCTTCTTCAGCAGCCTGCACTACGTCACCTCGGCGGTCCTGCCGTTCGCGCGGCGGCGACGGCTGTTCCTGATCATCATGGCCGCCGAGACCGTGCTGCGCGTGGGGTTGGCCGTGCTCTTCGTGGGCGTGCTCGGCTGGGGGCTGTGGGGGGCGCTGCTGGGCTACCTCATCCCCTTCGCGCTGCTCGCCGTCTACGAGTTCGCCGTGCTGTACGCGGCGACACTGCCGTTGGTGCGCTACGACACGGTGCTGCGCATGGCGCGCTACGGGATGAGCCTGATCCCCGGCCAGCTCGCCGCCGGGGCCGAGCTCAACATCGGTCGGCTCGTGCTCGGACGCTATCGCCCGCTCGACGAACTGGGCGGCTACGCCATGGGCTGCAAGATCAGCACTCTCTCGCAGCTCGCCATCTCGCCGCTGCGCACCGTGTTGCGCCCGAATCTCTACCGCCTCGACCCTACCGACCGCCGCTCGTTCGCCCGCTTGACCAGCTTCATGGCACTGGTCACCTACAGCGGCGTGATGGTCGTGGCGCTGCTCACGCCGGAACTGGTGCGCGTCTTCGGCCGCGGGCGCTACCCCGAGTCGGTGGTCCTGGCTCAGTGGGTGCTCGTGGGCACCGCTTGGCGCGCGGGATTCAGCTTCCTCGGCTTCGGCCCGCCGCTCAAGGGCCGCCCGGCGGTGGCTTCGGCCATCGGCGCGTGGGGCGGGTTGCTCAACGTCGGGTTGTGTCTCTGGTGGATCCCGCGCTGGGGCGCCTATGGCGCGGCCTATGCCAACGCCGCCAGCGCGGGCGCGATGGCCTTGGTCGGCGCGCTCGCCACGCGCCACGCGATGGGCTTTGGCCAGCCGCTGGCCGAGGCGCTCAGTCTGGTCGTGGGCGTGCTGCTGATCGGGTTCGCCGCCAGCCGCATCGACCACGCGCCGCTGCCCGTGCGCCTGGGCCTGCTGGTGCTGCCGGCGCTCACGCTGGCCGTGCTCGGTGTCCACCTGTGGCGCCAGCGGCGGCGCGGATCGCCCGCGTCCGAGCCCGAGTCGGAAGCGCTGCCCGTGCCGGCCGACGACCTGGGCGCGGACGCGCTCCTCTGACCGGCTACCGGCGCCGCGCGGCGAGCAGCTCGTCGTAGAGCGCCTCGATGTCACGCGCCAGCCGGGCCACGTCGAACCGCGCCAGCACGGCGTCCTGCGCCAACCGGCCGCGCCGCGCGCACTCCGCGGGGTCGGCCAGCGCCTCGGCCATGGCGCGCGCCAGGTGCTCCAGGTCGCCGTCGTCGACCAGCCAGCCGGTGACGCCGTCGGTGACGATCGTCGGCACGCCGCCGACCCGTGTGGCGACCGCGGGCACGCCCGCCGCCGACGCCTCGAGCACGGCCACCGGCGTGCCTTCGTTGCGCGAGGTGAGCACGAGCAAGTCGAGGTCGGCGGTCACCGCGGGCATGTCCTGCTGCCACCCGACGAAATGGGCCACCGCGCTCAGCCCGAGCTGGGCCGCGAGCGCTTCCAGCTCGGCGCGCAGCTCGCCGTCGCCGATCAGCGCGAAGTGCACCTCCGGGCGCTGGGCATGGACCCGCGCGCACGCCTCCAGGAAGAGCGGCACGTTCTTGATCGGCACGAGGCGCCCGCAGAAGCCGACCAGCGGCGCGGCGGGCCCCAGGCCGAGGCCGGCGCGCAACGCGCCCGAGCGGCGCGGGGCGTCGGCGAAACGCTGGAGTTCGAGACCCAGCTCGACCACGCGCATCTTGCGCGGCGGGACGATGCGCCGCTCGGTGATGCCCTCGCCGACCGCCGGGCTCACCGCCACCACGCACGAACTGAGCGCGCCGCAGACGCGCTCGAGCGCCACGAACAGGGCAGTCTTGAGGCGCCCGAAATACCCTTCGAGCACATGGCCGTGGTAGGTGTGCACGACCACCGGCACGCCCGCCAGCCAAGCCGCGACACGGCCCACGAAGCCGGCCTTGGCGGTGTGGGTGTGGACCACCGTCGGGCGCAGCCGGCGCATCAGGCGCCAGAGTTGCCAGAGCGAGCGCAGGTCGCCCACCGGCGCGATCTCGCGCGAGAGGTGCGGCAGGTCGATGGGCTCCACGCCGTGCGCCGTAGCGTACCAGCCCATGTCGCCCTCGTTGGCCGGCACGCGCCCGGCGGCCAAGTGGCTCTCCCAGCGCGGCGGGCCGAGCCGGGCGGTGAGCAGGGCCACGTGCTGGGCTGGGCCCCCGGTATTGAGACGGGCGATGACGCGCAGGATGCGTGCGGGACCGCTGCTGGTCTGGCTCATGGTCGACAACACCGTTGGTTCGAGGCTGCGGTGCCCGAGTATAGCAGCGCCCCGGCCTACGGGCCAGCTTCGCCCCCCGCCGAGCGGAGCCGCGGCGCCCGACACGTCCACGACCCGCTCGCAAGAATCCTGGCAAACCCTCTTGACATCCGCTCCCGCGCTTGCCTACACTCGATCCAAGCAGCAGGCGGACGGGTCGCTCGCTGCGGGAGGCGCTGGCGGACAGGAGGTCGTCATGGTGCGCATCGGGCGGTTGCTCTCTCTCTCTCTCTCTCTCTC
>Ga0233425_10007831_pt1 | contig 14679 bp, 17 predicted proteins | sample Watercolumn_Towu_2_FD_181712 | JGI IMG/M metagenome (GOLD analysis project Ga0233425, IMG submission 181712) | Freshwater microbial communities from Lake Towuti, South Sulawesi, Indonesia - Watercolumn_Towuti2014_140_MG | ecosystem: Environmental > Aquatic > Freshwater > Lake | place...
AAGTTATGACGCTTGAACTGTCGCGCAGGGTGCGGACCTCTCTTGTCATGCGTTCCATCGCGACCCTCGCCTGGTCAAGTGCCTCTTTCCTGTAGTCCGTCGAAAAAAAGGTCCTGGTCCCTGCTGTTATTGCCTGTGCCGCAACATATGCAATTATGCCTATTATTGTCATGGTAATGACAAGCTCAATAAGAGTGAAGCCTCTGTTACTGTTCTTTTCTCTCATCAGTAATTGGTAATAAGGGTAACGAGATCTGCAGTCTGAGTTCCCTGATAATCTATCGTCACCCTGATCCTCTTGTAATCAGTAGTTCCTGCGACGCATGTGTTAAGGTCTGCAGGATTGACATAACAGACACTCGCACTCTTTACATATCCGTTGCATGTCTCTGAATAACCATTATAATCATCTGCATCGTCAAATGTTGACGGCGTACCTGAACATGCGGTCCTTGACTCTCCACCTTCAGGCCCCAGCGGATTGGTGTAAGGAGGAGGCACAGCGGTCTCATCCCAGCGCTTTGATCTAATCTCGTCCATCAGGGCCTGTCCGAGGTTGGCCCCTGATATGCGGATTTCGGCGCTGACAGCCTGTTTTGCCCCCTGTCCAAGAGCAAGCAGGAGAACCGGCACAGCAACAGAAAGGACAAGAATTATCATTATCAGTTCGACCAGGGTAAAACCATTACGGGAATGAACAGCAGTAAAGAATGACCGCATGAAGAGAGCAAATCGAGGGTATTTAATACCTGAAACATGTTTCATCAGTAACTGACCCTGCCAGTGCCGGCTTCTATTGTCAAGACAGAATTTCCTCCAATAGTAAGCGTAATGTTTTGCGCAGCCAGAGGGTTTCCTGCAGTATCAACAGGAGTACCCATGGAATTAAAAGCAATAACGCCGGCAGGGGGAGCAATTACAACACCGCTGAAGTCACTGCATCTCTGGGCAGTAAAATCGACAACAAACTGGCCGGCAGGATTGGTTGAGCATATATCACCAGGACTCTGTGCAATGGTCAGAGCGGCTGCATCCCTGTAAACAGTATATCCATTTGCATTAAACCCTATTCCTGACCTGGACTGGGTTGTGACAGCAAGCTTCTGTGCATAGCGTATATCACCCGCTACCTTCCTTGCTGCAGAAACGCGTTTGACAGAGTCATAGTTCCACCTTGTTATTGCCACCGCGGAAAGGATCATTACTATCAATATGACAATAATGACCTCGACCATTGAAAAACCTTTGTAATCCACATTATTAATCTATCATAAATTCCCGTTTATGCACATTTTTTTGTGATAATGACCTATTGCGAATATCAGTCGGCTTGGACTATAATAGCTTCCCATGAATGCCAAAATTACTGTCATAGGCGCCGGAAATGTCGGCGCAACTACCGCTGAACTTATTGCCAGGGACGGTCTTGCCGATGTTGTGCTCTTTGATATACATGAGGGTATCGCAAAAGGAAAAGCACTTGATATTTCAGAGGCCTGTCCATTATGGAACTCTCCTTCATCAGTGACCGGAACTGCAGGATTTAATGAGACAGCCGACTCAGACATTATTGTAATAACTGCAGGCTTTCCGAGAAAGCCGGGCATGAGCAGGGACGACCTGCTTCATGCAAATGCAGATGTAATTAGAGGCGTAACAGAGGGCACTGCAAAACTTTCACCCAACAGCATGATCATAGTAGTAACAAACCCGATGGATGTCATGGCCCATACAGCATACAGGGTATCTGGATTCGACAGCAGACGGGTAGTAGGCATGGGTGGAGTTCTTGATTCTGCAAGGTTCAGAACATTTGTTGCAATGGAATTCGGCGTCGCTCCCGGAGATGTAGAAGCCATGGTGCTTGGCGGTCATGGCGACCAGATGGTCCCCCTTCCCCGTTTCACGACAGTTAAAGGGATTCCCATAACTGAACTGCTTGGGAATGATGCAATAAACAGTCTTATTGAGAGAACAAGGCATGGAGGAGCAGAGATCGTAGGACTGCTGAAAACCGGCAGCGCATATTATGCCCCTGCAGCCTCTACTGTACAGATGGTGCGTTCTGTACTGCTTGATGAGAAGCGGATCCTGCCATGTTCAGCGCACTTGAATGGTGAATACGGCCATTCAGGCGTTTTTGTAGGTGTGCCTGTTGTATTAGGGAAAGGCGGCGTCGAAAGAATTATCAGCCTTGAACTGAACCCTGAGGAGTCTGCCATGTTTGACAGGTCAGCATCTGCTGTCAGTTCAATGGTAGAAGTCTTAAAATAAAACCATATATTTGGAGGAACTTTGGAAAGAACCCTTTCAATAATCAAGCCTGATGCAGTAAAGCGGAACCTTATAGGAGATGTTCTCAGAAAATTCGAACAGAATGATCTGAGAATAGCGGCAATGAAGAAGATACAGCTGTCCAGGGAAGAGGCAAAAGGTTTCTATATTGTTCACAAGGACCGCCCGTTTTACGGCAGTCTGACCGATTTCATGTCCGAAGGCCCGATTGTCGTTATTGTGATCGAAGGCGACAATGCAATAGCAAGGGTCAGAGAGATCATGGGCGCCACCAATCCTAAAGATGCAAAGCCGGGCACCATCAGGGCAGAGTTTGCAACCGATGTTGAAAGAAATGTCGTACATGGTTCAGACTCCCCTGCATCAGCCTCATACGAAATACCTTTCTTTTTCTCCTCGCTCGAAATTCTTTAGATAACATATGGCCGTTTTCGTATCAGCTCTACGGGAACGGCCTTTCTTCTAACCCCTTGTCAGACAATGCATTTATTGACATCCGCTGAAAGAACGCAGTAAAATTAATCATAAGCATTCGGATCTTAAAAGGAGCGATGAATGTTCGAAAAATTCACGGAGCGCGGCAGAAAAGTGATCATCTTCGCAAAAGAAGAAGCTGAGAAGCGCCAGAATGACTATCTCGGGACTGAACATCTTCTGCTTGCCATATTGAGGGAAGAGGACGGACTCCCGGTAGCAATTCTGAAGAAGATGGGACTGGCAATCGAGGAGCTTCGGATGGAGATAGAGAGGAACCTCCCCGCAGGCATGAATATACTGACTTTCGGTGATATACCTTTCACTCCAAGGGCAAAGAAGGTGCTTGAACTTGCAGTTGAGGAAGCACGCCTGCTTGGACATAACTATATTGGGAGCGAGCATCTTCTGCTCGGTCTGGTACGAGAGGATGAAGGCATTGCAGGCAAGATATTGAGGAACCTCGGTGCCAATCTTCTCGGTGCGCGTCAGCTCACGATCAACCTCTCCATGAAGTCCTATATTCAGGCAAGGGAGAAGAAGAGCTCAACCCCTGCACTTGATGAATTCGGCAGAGACCTTACGGTACTTGCCAGGGAAAACAGGCTTGATCCTGTCATTGGCAGAGATGATGAGATAGAAAGATTGCTTCAGGTGCTTGGAAGAAGGCTCAAAAACAATCCAGTGATAGTCGGTGAACCCGGCGTCGGCAAGACAGCAATAGTTGAAGGCCTCTGCCAGCGCATTATAACAGGTGACATTCCTGAATCACTTGTCGGAAAAAGAATAATATCTCTCGATCTCGGAGCCCTTATTGCAGGAACCAAGTACAGGGGCCAGTTCGAAGAGCGCCTCAAGATCGTGATGAAGGAGATCGCCCAGGCAGACAATGTGATACTGTTCATTGATGAGCTGCATACCCTTATAGGCGCTGGAGCCGCTGAAGGGTCCATAGATGCTTCGAGCATGCTCAAACCTGCACTTTCAAGGGGAGAGATTCAGTGCATTGGCGCAACGACACCTGACGAATACAGAAAGTATATTCAGAAAGACAGGGCGCTCGAAAGAAGGTTCCAGCCGATATATGTACAGCCGCCCGAGGTCGATACTACCATTGATATTCTTGCTGGGCTCAAGCCGAGATATGAATCTCACCATAAGGTTAAAATATCGAGAGAGGCCATCGGAGCAGCCGCAAAGCTCTCTGACCGTTACATCCAGGACAGGTTCCTGCCGGACAAGGCTATTGATGTGATCGATGAGACAGGGGCAAGGATCAAGCTGAGAAGGCTTACGCCTCCTGCTGAACTGAAGGACCTTGAACGACGGCTTGATAAGCTCTCAAAGGAAAAGAACCTGTACATAAAGCTCCATGATCTTGACAAGGCTTCATCTGTCAGAGTTCAGGAAGAAGAACTTCGAAAGATATTTGAACAGTCCGAGAGGTCATGGAAGGACGGCATGAACCGGGAGATCCCTGTCATGAGCGAAGATGATGTGTCTTATACCATATCCAAGATGACAGGTATTCCGATATTCAAGATCGAGGAGAAAGAGTCAGAGAAGCTTGTAAGAATGGAACAGGAGCTGCATGCAAGGATAATTGCACAGGATGAGGCCATCAGTGTGGTTTCCAGTGCGGTCAGAAGGTCTCGTGCAGGCCTGAAAAGCTCTAAGCGGCCCATCGGTTCATTCTTCTTTCTCGGTCCTACGGGCGTAGGCAAGACCGAACTTGCAAAGGCTCTTGCTGCTTTCCTGTTCAATGACGAGAATGCCCTGATAAAGATCGATATGACCGAATATATGGAGCGGTTCAATGTTTCAAAGCTTACTGGAGCACCTCCGGGTTATGTCGGCTACGATGAAGGCGGAATGCTTACCGAAAAGGTCAGGAAGCAGCCCTATTCCGTAATTCTTTTTGACGAGATAGAAAAGGCACATCCGGATGTGTTCAATATACTCCTGCAGGTCCTTGATGAGGGAGTGCTGACCGATAACTTCGGCAGAAAAGTTGATTTTAGAAATACGGTAATAATAATGACCTCGAATCTCGGGGCAAGAATAATAGAGAAGGCTACGCCTCTCGGCTTCCAGCGGGAAACAACCGGAGAGGTCTATGAGACGATAAAAGACAATGTAATGGCTGAACTCAAGAAGACCTTTAATCCGGAATTCCTGAACAGAGTAGATGAGCTTGTGGTCTTCCATCCTCTTGAGAAAGGTCACCTGCTCTCGATCATAGACCTTCTGATCAGCGAACTGAACAGGGAACTTGTCGATCAGGAGCTTATCCTGGAAATGTCACAGGATGTAAAGGATTGGCTCCTTGAGCGTTACTATAAGCCTGCATACGGCGCAAGGCCCATGAGAAGGGCTATCCAGAAAGAGATCGAGAACCCTCTTTCAGAAGAGATTCTTAAAGGCAAATTCCGGGGCTCAAACAAAATAAGAGTTGTACTTGAGGCTGAGACCCCTGTCTTTCTGGTAATGGATCAGGCTCCGGCACTTACCGGCGTCAGCTGAAAATATTCAGAGGAGATAATTGATGCCGATAATATCATTGCGATATATTGCTGCTGTACTGATGACCCTTTTCCTTTTCGTATCATGCTCAGAGAAGAAGTCTGAATTGTCAGAGGGGGCATCCGCACCAAAATTATCGATCGGTGATATACGCAATGGCCAGACAGTCGATGTTTCCCTCCTCAGGAACAAGATTGTCCTTGTTAACTTCTGGGCATCATGGTGCATGCCGTGCAAGGAGGAGATGCCTTCTATCGAAGCATTGCACAGGGACATGATTAACAATGACAGGTTTGTTATGGTTACTATCCTTTATAAGGACAGTCCTGCTGCCGCAACTGATTATATGAGGGCCAACGGATATACATTTCCTGTTTTTGTTGATCTCAATGACAGTTCTGCCAGGAATTTTGGTGTAACTGGCGTGCCGGAAACTTATATAATCGACAAAAAAGGCATGCTGAGAAAGCGCGTCATCGGACCGGCAGACTGGAATTCTCCGGATGCAAAGAATTACATCAATACCCTGATCTCTGAATAAAGTGGGGACGCCCCATCCTCCAGAGGAATCCATCCTCTTTGTGGCAATTCTGTATTCAAACAATGACCTGGCCGACAGGGTTCTCTCAATCCTTGGAGGCAAATACGGCGATGTTCTCATTGAGAGTCCGGAATACCCGTGGGATCATTCTGATTATTACGATGAAGAGATAGGGAGTCCCATATTCAGAAGATTCATCTTCTACAGGAAACCTTTTGATCCTCTGACCCTGCCCGACGTAAAGCTCGAGACCAATGCTATAGAGCATGAATATTCAGTCAACGGCAAAAGGCTTGTCAATATCGACCCCGGATATCTTATGTCCTCAAGGGTTGTACTTGCCTCGGCAAAGGACTATTCTCACAGGATATATCTCGGCAAGGGGATATATGGTGAACTTTCACTGTATTATCAAGGCAGCAGTTATCAACCGCTGCCGTATACTTATCAGGACTACAAGTCTGATACCGCAGTCGAGATGTTCGGCAAGGCAAGAAAGGAATTCAAAAAGATAGTAAAGCGGGTCAGATAACCACGAGATTGTCCCTGTGGATCGCTTCGTCTGAATATTTAAACCCGAGGATTGTCTCTATCTCTGACGTTTGCTTCCCGGTTATTTTCTTTAGGTCTGCTGATGAGTAGTTGATGAGACCTTTTGCAATGCGCCTGCCCCCTTCCGTGATGCAGTAGACCGGATCGCCAGGTTCAAAATCTCCGTTAACAGCAATTACACCTGACGGCAGAAGGCTTTTGCCGCCTTCCCTTATTGCCTTTGCAGCTCCGTCATCTATTGTTATGCTTCCCCTGGCCCTGCTGCCATAAGCAATCCAGCCTTTTCTGTTTGAGAGTCTGTCTTCACTGGGACGGAAATATGTCCCATAATGCTGTCCTTTTACAGCAGGGATTAGAAGTCCGGGTTTTTTGCCATTTATGATATTCACCGCAATGCCGTGGGATACAGCCTTTTTGGCTGCAAGTACCTTGGAGAACATGCCTCCGGTTCCGACAGCACTGCCCGACACCCCTGCTATTTTTTCTATGTCGGCCGTTATGTCCTCTACATATGATATGAGCTCTGCATGGGGGTTTGTTCCTGGATCATCCTCGTAAAGACCGTCGACATCTGAAAGGATATAAAGATGATCAGCCTCTACAACTGCCGCTACAAGGGCGGCGAGATTGTCATTATCCCCGAACTTTATCTCATCTGAGGCTACCGTATCATTCTCATTAATGATAGGTATTACGCCATATGCAAGAAGCGTCATAAGAGTGTTTTTTGAGTTTATGTATCTCTGCCTCTCAGAAAAGTCCTGACGTGTAAGGAGGACCTGTGCAACCTTCTTGCTGCATGAGGCAAAGGCCTTTTCGTAAGCCCACATAAGCGTGCACTGACCTACTGCCGCTGCTGCCTGCTTGAACCTTATATCAACAGGCTTTGTCTTCATGCCGAGCTTCTTCATTCCGGCGGCAACAGCACCGGATGATACAACGACAACATCATATCCCCCTTCTGTTATGACAGAGATATCTCCAGCCAGACGGTCAATAACAGAGATATTGAGTCCTTCGTCGGACCCTGCTATGATATTGCTCCCTATCTTTATCACAATGCGCTTCATGTTTTGCCTGTTTATAAGTTCAGTATTTCAGCGACATATCTGATCAGGTCCCTGATTCCCTTGCCGGTAACGGCAGATATTTTCAGGAAATCAATGCCATTAGTTTTGCAGTATTCCTCAATCAAGTCAAGTCTGATGTCATCAGTGGAAGCGTCGGTCTTTGTGGCAACCACAGCATATTTCATGTCCAGAAGGCTGCTATTGTATATCTCGAGCTCATTCATTATCTTGCTGTAACTTGCAACCGGATCATCACATGAAAGATCGGAAACATCAACAAGATGCAGAAATATCTTTGTTCTCTCAATATGCCGCAGAAACTGGAATCCGAGCCCTGCTCCCCGGTGTGCACCCTCGATCAGGCCGGGGATATCTGCCACAACAAAACTTTTATATCCTCCATATTTGACGACTCCGAGGTTAGGGACAAGTGTGGTAAATGGATAATCGGCGATCTTGGGTCTGGCTGATGACAAAACGGATATAAGAGTCGATTTACCGGCATTGGGCAAACCTATAAGACCTACATCGGCAAGCAGTTTAAGCTCAAGCGCAAGGTTCTTCTCTTCCCCTTCTTCTCCAGGCTGCGCAAAACGAGGTACCTGTCGTGTTGATGTAGCAAAGTGGTGGTTGCCAAGCCCCCCTCTCCCGCCACGGGCAGCAATAAATTCCTGTCCTTCCTCTACAAGGTCAGCGGCCAGGGAGCCTGTATTCCTGTCCATGATAAGTGTGCCTGCAGGCACTGGGATGACAAGGTCTTCACCGTCACGGCCATGCATTCTCTGTCCCATGCCGTTCTGGCCCTTCTTTGCCCTATACTCCCGCTTATACCTGAAGTCAAGAAGAGTATTGAGGTTCTTTGATGCCCTGAAGATAACATGTCCGCCCCGTCCTCCGTCGCCCCCGTCAGGTCCGCCCCTTGGCACATATTTCTCGCGGCGGAAACTTATGCAGCCTGCCCCTCCCTTTCCGGAGCTTACAGTTATTTCGGCATAATCAACAAATTTCATATTATCAAACAAAAAAAGGCAGATCGAGATCTGCCTTTTTCTTTCTTGTATTTAATTATTACTGCTGCAATGACGGATACACGCTTATCTTGAGTCTTGTCTTGTCCTTTCTCTCGAACTGCACAAATCCGTCTATGAGAGAAAAAAGTGTATCATCAGAACCTTTCTGAACATTGTTTCCGGGATGGAACTTTGTGCCTCTCTGCCTTACGAGAATGTTTCCTGCCCTGACAGCCTGGCCGCCGAACCTTTTGATCCCGAGTCTCTGTGAATTACTGTCTCTTCCATTTCTGGAACTTCCAACGCCTTTTTTATGTGCCATTTTATCCTCCGACTACAATGTCCTGTATTTTAACGAGAGAATACTGCTGGCGGTGTCCAACAGTCTTCTTATATCCCTTGCGGGGCTTCTTCTTAAATACTATTACCTTCTTGTCCTTATTGTTCCCGACAACTTCTGCCTTTACCGAAGCATTTGCAACATAAGGATTTCCTATTATTGTTCCGTCATCTTTTGCCACGAGCAGGACCTTGCTGAAAGTAACGGACTTCTCATCCGAAGCAAGCAACTGCATTTTTATGGTATCTCCAGGAGATACCCTGTGCTGAAAACCTTCTGTGTCAATTATTGCATACATTATCTTATACCTCCAGTCTTATATTTAATACAATCAGACCTGAAAAAGTCAATAATTACAGGTGATAAATATATCAGAAACTGACAGATTAAAGCAGATATTCGGCAAGATTGATCTTGTACTTGTTTGGGTCCATTGTCTTTTTTATGGATCGGATAAATGCATCCTGGGCATTCTTCTCTGTAAGGTCAACTACAGCACCCTTAGCCTTGCTGCCCTTTTCATCGACTATTATCATGACCCTGGGCCTGTAAGGAAAAAGCTGATTGCTTTCGCATACAAGTCCGAGCTCCTTTGTATCGAGCATTACGAGCGTTCCTATAGGATACACCCCCACCATGTTTGTAAAGAACTTGAAAAGCAGGGGATCAAGCTGTGTGCCTGACCTCTCCATCATTATGCTAAGGGCCTTGTCAGGGGCAAGCGGCACCCTTGAATAAACCCTTGCAGATGTCATGGCGTCATACTGATCGGCAAGGCTTACTATTCTGCTGTAAAAATCAAGGTCGATCGTCTTTCTGACCTTGGGATAACCTGAAAGATCATAGTTCATATGGTGTTCGAAAGAGACAATTGCAGACTTGATGGTAAGTTCGTCGAGCTTCTTGAGCTTAAGCACAGCTTTCAGACCCCATATAGGATGTTTTCTTATTATCTGCCATTCCGCTTCAGTGAAATTTGTAGGCTTGTTCAACACCTCATTGGGTATCTCCATTTTGCCTATATCATGGAACAATGCAACCATTCCCAGTTCGGTAAGCATTTTCTTGTTAAGCCCAAGCCTCTGCCCAAGGGCTATCGAGAGAATGCTCACATTTACAGAATGGTGGTAGGTATACTCATCATAGTCCTTGATGGCTGTCATTCCAAGCAACAGCTGCTCCTCCTCAAGGATCTGGTCCACCATGGATTCAACCACACGTTTTGCCTTCTTTATATTCACTTTTTCGCCGGATTTGATCTTGTTAATCACTCCCTGGGTGAATGAGACCGCATTGAAATAGGTCTTCTTGACCATCTTTCTGACATCAACGGCATCCTCTTCAACTATCTTTTTCAGAATGCCGACATCTATGCTTCTGATAGCTGACATTTTTTCCTCGAGCGCAGGGAAGGGGTCTGCAGAGAAAGATGAAGATATGCAGGCCTTCAGAAAATCCTGCATGTCTTCAGGCTTTAGCTGGCCCTTGAATATGACACAACCGAGCTCCCGTCTCTTGAACTCCCTTACGAGGAAATCGAAGTTCAGCAGGTATTCAAGCGAATATCTTATGCGATAGTCATTCAGGTAGAAGAATTCCCCTCTCAGTTCAAGGGAGAGGTTCTTCTCATGCTCGAGTATGGAGTTAATCATTGAAACGAGACGGCTGATGGATGAGACAACGGCAACATTTTTTGTATCATGGATCTGGACTGTTCTCAGTACTACAGAAAGCTGGTTGATCAGTTCTTTGGCATCATTATGGAACTCCCTTTCGAGCTTACTGTCCATGTTCAAGCCTCTTGATCGCGGAATACGAGAATTCCCTGATCAGTTTATTGCCGTCACCTTTATATTTGCCAAGCAATGTTATTGCTTCCCTGTTCCCTGAAAAACCAAGAGCATATGCTGCACATGCTCTTATCTCGTCGACCTTCGAGCTGCCAAAAAAGAATGGTTTCTTTCTCAGCAGGTCTGAGAGGAATCCAAATACTTCTGCATCTTTCCATTTTGAGAGGACCTCAAAATATTCCTTCTTCTCCTCAAAATCTCTGTCCTTGAATCCTTTGTCATTGATCCGGTCCATTATTATCCTCTTTGATGCCTCAGAGGTTATATTTCCCAATGATCGCAATGCTGCAGATCTGACCTGGTCGTCAGGGTCATCAAGACATTCCCTGAGGGCCTGAAAAACACCTGAACCTCCAAGTTCTCCAAGAGCCCTGATCACTTCCTTTTTGACGCGAATATCAGCATGCCTGACAGTCTTCAGCAGATATTCTACAGCCCGTTTATCAGATATCTTTCTCAGTATGTATATGATATTTCTCACAACATACCACCTTGAATCATTCAGACCCTTTGCGAGGGTCACGATATCCTTTGGTCCCAGGAAGATAAGTGCTTCTATAACAACCTTTCTTGCGTGAATGCTCTTGAGCTCCCCGAGAATGTTCATCAGCGGTATGATTGCATTCTTGTCGAGCAGCTTTACGAAATCCTCCATCAGCTTGTCATCCATCTCCTGGCTGCTGTCAAGGAACTCTCCCAGGACAGCAATTATCTTTTCGCTGCCGGTATAAGTGACTATCTTCTTCAAATATTTCTTGATCTCAGAGTCGACATTATCAGCGCCGAGTATATCCTGAAGTTTCGTGAGCACGGAAATTATCATTGCGATATCGCCATGTCTCATCGAATACTCAATTGCGCTTATGAAATAGTCGGAAAGGTCCTCGAAATCCGTTCTTGTGTCGGCAAGGTACATGGTTTCAAAAAGTATATCCACAAGCTTGCTGATCTTGTCCTGAGAATCCTTTTCGATTTCATGCATCAACTGCTGCAAGTCCTTGTCGCTGAGCGGAATGATCGTTACATCCTTTTCAACCTCTTCCTCACTGAAGGCATCCTGGTAGGCCTTCATGATATTGTCGGATTCGTTAGTATCCTCCTGCACCTGCTGGGTTGCCTCAGCCTCGTAATTGTCATCATCTGCAAGGACTATCTCGTCTGCCACATACTGTATGTTCTGGAAATCCTTTTCCCAAAGCAGCGTGACAATGTCATCGTCAACAACCTCTCTCTCAAAATCGAGTGATATGATCCTCAGGAAGTCTTCCATTTCCTGCTGGCTCATTCCCCGCTTGAATTTGAGTTCCCTTAATCCGTCCTTAAAGAAGAAGAGAGCAAGATTGTCTTCTTTTTCTGCATTGCTGTATATATTCTCGCTCTCCCATAAAATATCATTCTGGTGTATCCTCAGTATCAGCTCTTCACGATAGTCAAAATAGTCCCTGTAGCGGGCATAAGTGTCTTCGATCGTCTTGATATATATAGGATTATTGGCAGGATACATGCGTATCATTTTCTTTGATTTCAGGAGTGCCTGAATTATGTCTCTTGCTGCCTTTATATCTTCATTCAGTTCCATAGTTCAAAAAGTAACACAGGCGAATTTCACTGTCAACATTTTAGATCAGCAGGATGCGCCTGTCACGCGCGAATGTCCTGATGACAATAGATGCCGAAAAAAGCCTCTGGAGCTTAAGATTTCTGAGTCTGATCGCCTGTATATCGTTTGTGGGGAATTTTTCTGAGCGAAGTTCCTTCTGAGTCTTCTCTATCTCCTTATAGAACTCTTTCAGCGCCGTCTCGTCGAATGATTTCAGAAATAGTGGATTGACAGAAACATACCCCTCTGCAACATCTATGGTCAGTGCCTTGTTGCTTTTGCCTCTAACATTACCCATTTACCCTCCGCCTGCGAATCATTCTGGACAACAGGATACCAGCCTCATATAGAATTATTATCGGAACTGCCATAAGGGTCTGATTGAATGCATCAGGGGTCGGAGTTAATACAGCCGCAATTATGAAAGCCATAAGCACAGCATATTTTCTGTTCTTTGCAAATGTTTCAGGCGCTACGATTCCGAATCTTGTAAGGAATATGATTATAAGTGGAAGTTCAAAGATTGCACCGAATGCAAGAATGAATTTCATGCAAAAATCAATATAACTGCCCACCGATATCATCGGGGTAAGATTATCTGTTCTGTATCCGAGCAGAAATGTCATCGCAAACGGCAGCACCACCAGGAAACAGAATAGTGATCCAACCGCAAAAAGCGAAGTTGCCGAGAAGACAAAAGGAAGGACATACCTTCTTTCCTTTGGCAGAAGGCCTGGTGAAATAAAAAGCCACAGTTGATAGAAGAGAAGTGGTATCGAAAATATGACAGCTGCAATGAATGCCACCTTCATATGCATCCAGAAAGCCTCGGCAGGCGCAAGGAATACAAGTGAAATTGAAGGCTTGCTGATTATATTCAGATACGGCTCAGACACCGAAAGTTTCAGTTCGGACCTGAGCGGAAAGGTCAGCACATCAAACAACTCCCTTGAATAATTAAACGCGATCAGAAAAAAAACAAGTATGCTCGCAAGAGAAACAGATATGCGCTTTCTGAGTTCGGAAAGATGCTCAGTGATCGGCAGCCTGGCATCTTCCACTCAGCTCTTCTCCTTCTCTGTGGTCTGGGTTAAAGAATCAGGAGGAGAACTGTCAGTTGTTCGCTCTTCCTTGGGCAGGTTCTTGATTATCTCGTCATCAGGCATTTTAAATTCGGTATTCAGTTCGTTGTCTATCTGGCTTTTTGCCATGTATACCCCTCGCCTGATCTCAGCCATCCACTTGCCCATGTTTCTTGCAAGTTCCGGAAGTTTATCCGGCCCAAATACAAGGAGTGCAACCACAAAAATAATTATCAGTTCCTGAAATCCTATATCGAACACTCTCCGCTGCCTCCGTTATTCCTCTTCATATATTTTCCTGGGCTTCTTTCTGTCTGCAGCATTTGTATAACTGACTGCAAAGAACATCCTGTATTCCGGAGACCTGTTCTGCAGATCAGTGCCGATGCCGAAAGTAGTGTAAATACTTTCGGTGGTTTTAAGGCGATATCCGATTCTGGCCTCCAAATGGTTATACTCCCCTGAGTAAAACCCCCTCTTGGCAATAAACTCTGCAAGTATAAATGAACTGTGGGTAGCTGCCAGATCTATACCTGAAGCAAACAACAGTTCATCCTGGAGGCTGTCCCTGGCTGGTTTTTCATATATAAGATTGAAACTTCCCCTGAACGGCCCTATTCTCTTGCTTAATATAATCCCTGCACCGATCTTTCCATCTGTTGATAACTGCCGGCGGCCGGTCGGTAATGATGCGCTTAATAAATAAGCCAATGATGGCCCGTATTTCCCCTCGTCATAAAAACGATGCTTCATGCCAAAAGAGATATCTTCAAGTCCGTCTATTGAATCCCTGAAGCTGTATACATATGGTATGGACAGATACAGATCAATACTGCTGCCAAGTCCATAGGCTCCATTCAGCTGAAGTCTGTAGTAGTCCGGTTCGGTCGAACGCTCAATCGTCGCCTGAAAGGCATACTTGCCCTGGGGAAGACTGTCAGTACTGTATGTGGAAAAGAGTCCGTCAGATGAGATGGGCTGAATGCCGTTTATATCGAACGAATAGGCATCTGCTGCAACCATGAAAAAAATAAGAATAACAAGGACTTTTTTCATTTATTTGAAAAAATAACAGATACCGTGAAAGTGTGTCAACAACAGAACAGCTCAAGGAATCAAAACTCTTCAGATCAGACTGTTGTCCAGGAATTATATGTCAGGCTGGTATGCTGCACTATTCAAACGATATTTTCAACATTCACCTGTTGCATCAAAGAGAAATCGATACGAAAGCATTTCAAGTTTACCATGTAGGGATGGCTCCGTTGAAGATGACCTTACCAAAGGCCATAGAATCGTTTTTCTTCTTTGAGTCCATATCATGATATCCCCTCTTAGTCCG
>Ga0233425_10007832_pt1 | contig 14679 bp, 12 predicted proteins | sample Watercolumn_Towu_2_FD_181712 | JGI IMG/M metagenome (GOLD analysis project Ga0233425, IMG submission 181712) | Freshwater microbial communities from Lake Towuti, South Sulawesi, Indonesia - Watercolumn_Towuti2014_140_MG | ecosystem: Environmental > Aquatic > Freshwater > Lake | place...
ATTAATGGGAGATGGAGGGTTTAACCCCATTTCTTTAAAAGATTTATTTAATAAATCTCCTTACAACACACTCTATAGGCATGTTAGTGAAAGAACAGCCAGGAGGGATATTGCTAAATTATTAGAACTAAATATATTAACTCATGAAAATGATCATTATATATTAGACATTCATGCTTTAGGGTGAATTATAACCCCTGGTCTCCCAAGTCTCGTTTCCGGACCTGCCCGGTTTCGACAAATTTGACTAGTTGTTCATAGGGCTGAGCCCCAACCAGAATGGAGTCATTTAAAAGAAAAGTCGGAACGGCCTGGATGCCCAATTGCCGGGAACGGTCCCAGTCCGAATCCACGGCCTCTTTAAAACGCTTCTCCTCCAGCACCTTCCGGGCTTCTTCTCCGGAGAGCCCTATGGATTCAACTATAGGGATGAGTTCCTGGATTTTCCCCAGGTTTGCGCCGTTAACAAAATAGGCGCGAAAGACAGCCCGCGAGAATTCTTCTTCCCTGCCCTGGGATTCAGCCCACTTGCCCAATTCCTGAGCCAGACGGGTATTATAGGTCATCTTGCGATCGCTAAAGGGTAGACCGGCCTCCCGGGCCGCCTGCTTCAGGCGATTCATCACCTCTCCCCAATCCACCTGGCGGCCGGCAAAAAGCTGTTCCAAGGTCATACCATCTTCAGGCGTTTCCGGATGAAGAGGAAAAGCCGTCCAGCGCAAATCAAGTTCATAAGTTTTGTGCAGTTTTTCAATACGCCCGGTAATGAAATAGCACCAGGGTCAACCGTAATCGGAAAAGATTTCCAGAATGGGTGGGTTCATCGGGAAACCGGTCCTTTCTATAGGTGATGTCTAAAGTATAGAAGCTAAAACCATTTGAGGTCAAGGTGAAAAACAGAGACTCCCCAACCATCCCCTTAGGTTAAGAAATCCTTCTGAATATAAAAAACTTGAACTTCAAAGACCTCCGATCTACTATACAACCAAACAAGATCCTAGCCAATGACAATTAAAACTTTGCGGAGAAACTCTGTTTTTACAGGTTGCTCAAAAAGGTTCAGATTCAAGACGCCCGAAACCAGGGACCCATCCCGAAGGGATGGACCTAAGCATCGCCCCCGATGCGAAGAAATTTCGAGGAATGAGCCTTTTTCAGCAACCTGTCAAGGAGCCTTCATGTTTAAAACCAAAATGACCGAACTGTTCGGGATAGAGTATCCCATCCAATGCGGGACCATGCAGGCCCTGAGCCGAGCCGAACTGGTGGCCGCGGTGGCCAATGCCGGGGCCTTGGCCTGTCTCCCGGCCGCCACCTTTCCCACCAGGGAGGAGCTGCTAGATGAAATTCAAAAAACCCGTGACTTGACGGACAAGCCCTTTGGAGTAAATGTCTCCCTCTTTCCGTCCCTCATGCCCTATCCTCCGGAGAAGCTCATTCAGACCGTGATTGATTCGGGAGTAAAAATTCTGGAAACGGCCGGCCGGAATCCAGAACCCTATCGAGCCCAAATCATCGAGGCCGGATTGATTCATTTTCACAAGTGCGCTCGGGTGCGGGATGCAGCCAAGGTCGCCCGCCTGGGTCTGGAGGCGGTCTCAATCGTTGGGATGGAGTGCGGGGGCCACCCCAGTATGGAAAAAGTAACCTCCCTGGTCCTCATTCCCAAAGCGGCCGAAGAGATCAATATCCCCTTAATCGCCGGAGGCGGCTTCTGTGACGGCCGGTCCCTAGTGGCGGCCTTGGCCCTGGGGGCCGACGGCGTAAATCTGGGTACCCGCTTTATTTCCACCCAAGAATGCCCCGCCCATTCGGTCTTTAAGGAACATATCGTCCAGGCCGACGAAACGGAGACCATCCTGGTGATGGAATCGCTGAAAAACCCGGCCCGGGTTTTAAAAACTCCCTGGTCTGAAAAAATCGTGGCCTTGGAACAGCAAGGGGCCACCCTGGAAGAACTGACTCCTTTCATCAGCGGGCGGGTAAGCCGTCAAGGCTGGACGGAAGGCATACTGAATAAAGGGATGTATCCGGCGGGTCAGGTCATCGGCCGAATCAGGGATATTCCTACCGTCGCCGAACTGATTCAGCGGATTATCGAAGAAGCGAAAGAAACCATGAACCGGCTCATGGCACTATCCGAAATAAAACCATGAACATCAGCCAAACGGCCCTTATCTTGGAAGGCGGGGGCCTGCGCGGCGTCTATACGGCCGGTGTGCTCCGCTTTTTCATGGACCGTCATCTTTATTTGCCTTATGTCATCGGCGTTTCCATGGGGGCCTGCAACGGGGCCAATTATGTGGCTCGCCAGCCGGAAAGAAATCGGATCGTCAATATCCGCTATGTGCACGACCGTCGGTTTATCAGCTATCTTAGGCTGCTCCGGGGTGATGAACTCTTTGGGATGGATTTTATCTTCGATACCATTCCCAATGTATTAGTCCCCTTTGACTTTGAAACCTTCCGGAAAAGTGAACAGCGATTTATCGCCGTCGTCTTTGATTGTCACACCGGAGAGACGGTCTATGTTGAGAAAGCCGGATTAACCAAAGCCGATTTCATGAATGTTCTTCGGGCCGGATCATCTCTTCCTTTAGTCCAGAAACCGGTTTCCTTTAAGGACCGTGTCCTCATGGACGGCGGCCTGGCTGATCCGGTGCCGATTCAAAAAAGCATTGCCGACGGTAATCAAAGGCATATCTTGATCTTGACCCAGCCCAAGGGCTACCGCAAGTCATCTTCAGATCTTGCCTGGCTGATAAAAATACACTACCGACACTTTGAAGGTCTTTGCCAACGCATCGAGGCACGGCAACGCCGTTATAATGAGACCATGGATCTGATCGATCAGATGGAAAGAGAAGAAAAGATTTTTGTGATTCGCCCAAAAGGGGACATAAAGGCCGGCCGTATGGAACGAAATAAAGATAAACTGTATGCCCTATATGATCAAGGGTATGCCGATGCCTCAGGTTGCTTTGAGGCTCTTTGTGCCTATTTAAGCCAATGATCGGAGGGGAGCTACAAGGCCCTCATCCACTCGGGCCTTAAGCCCACTTCTCCTTGCAGGGCCTTGCGGATCAAGGCCAGGGCCGGTTCCTTGCCCTCCGGGAAGCGGACCTTGACGGGCAGGTAATTGGAGGCGTGATTGGAATAAAAGAGACCTCGGGACAGTCTTGTGGCCGAAAGCATAGCCCCCAGTTCGGCCAGGAGCTGTTCTACGGAAAGAGGCTTGAACTTCCCCTGGGCATATTCTTCCCCTAAGGGGGTATTCGGCAGGACCATCACGGTCAAGGCCCCGACAAAATTTGGGTCCATTTCCGTTAGGAGTGTGCCGGTCTCCCGGGCATGGTCTAAAGACATCTCCGGACCGGCAATACCCAATAAGACCGTAACCGACACTTTGATGCCCGCCGCTTTGATCCGCCGGCCCTGGCGGATCAGATTTTCCCGGCTGGTGCCTTTACAGATCTTTTTCAGCAGGGCCGGATGGCCGGTCTCCACCCCTAAATACACAATCCCCAACCCCAAAACCTTCAACTGTTTCAACTCTTCATCGCTTTTCATCCCGATGCTCTTGGCATTGGCATAGAGACCGACCCTTTTCACCCAGGGCAGGTGTTCCTTGATCCGTTCCAAAATCCAGACCAGCCGTTTTTGGGGGATAATCAGGGCGTCGCCATCCATCAGAAAGACCCGGTCCTGCCGTTGTCCAAACTGAGAGAATAAAAGAATATCCTTAAGAATCCGTTCATCGGATTTGATCCGGAAACGCTTATCTTTATAGGTCCCGCAAAAAGAGCACTTGTTATGGGAACACCCCAGAGTAACCTGCAATAAAATACTATCGGCCTCACTGGGGGGGCGGATGACCATTCCTTCGTATTCAATATCGTCGTCTTGAACGTTACACATATTTATACCTCATTCCAATAAGTAGAGTTTGTCCCTAAGTTACGTGATTTTTGTTTCTGTGAGATCTCAATGCCAAATTTTGTTCAGGAAAGGGTGTTGATTTTGTGGATTGTCCACCTAAACGCCATGTTCTCAACATAACCTAAGAATTATCGTTTTTGTGATTCAGCAGGCCAATATAGAAACTTTTTTCCCTTTAGGACCAGTTAATTAATCGAGAACCCACGTAGAAATCAGGGCCGGGATTAGGCAACAGACTCCCCTTAGGACAACTACAAAATCAACACCCCTTCAGTCTGCTCTCACGTAATTTTTGGATATTCCCAATAATTAAAATTTCATCAGGCCGGCCAAATGTTTTACCCGGGCTTCGATATTCAATAAATAAGCGGGTTCGGGTTGTTTCGGTTCCGGCTTCGGGTCATATTCGACGGCTTTAATCCGGTTGACGGCTTTCTGGATATCTCCTCTTTCGGCGGAGAGACATTCTTCTACTACTTGTTTAAATTTTTGAGCGGCCTCCAGAGAACGAGCAAAAAAGGCTTTGGCCTCCTTCCCGATAAAAACGCTTCCATGCCCCTGGCAAAAGATTTCCACATCCAATCGGCTCAGACGAACTATGCTTTCCAGATAAGCCTGGAAGTCCACCAGAAATTCGGTAAACATATAACCGGTATGATCTTGACAACCGGCTGATTCCGAGGCTATCAAAATCTTTTTCTCCGGCACATAGTAGCTTAAGGAATCCCAGGTATGACCGGGGGTAGCCAGCACCTCGACATGCAGATCCTCTCCCAAGTCGATCCGATCTCCATCGGACAGGACTTGATCAATGACAAAAGGTTGAAATACTTCCTTACTCGACAGGTCCGGGAACCATTTCTCCATGGATTCTTTTCCGGCCTGATTAAGAACGGAGATGAGTTTGATCGCCCCGGGGCGGAAGAGAATTTCTGCAGCCCGTTTTGATCCGGCAATCTTCATCTCGGGAAAATGTTTTTTAAGAAAAGCCGCTGATCCGCAATGATCAAAATGGACATGAGTCAAGAAAAGGTATTCGGGTCTGCGCCCTCCCAGGACCTTCTGGAGGTCATTTTTGTAAGCCGGTCCCAGGCAACTAAACCCTCCCTCAAAAAGGACCGGACTCTTTCCATCTAAAAGATATATGGGGATCCGGTTTGTCCCCAGGACATAAAGTCCTGAGCCGATGCTTCCGGTCGTTTTAATAATCAAAGTAAATCCTCCTCACTGCACAAAATAATAAAGAAACCATAATCATATTGATTAAATCCGTCCCAGGAGGCTTAGAAATTCTTCCCAATGAGAAATCCTGGCAACCTCCGGATTGAATTCCTGCCCCTGACTTGTTATATATCCGGGCACCACCGGCAACTGATGATCCTTGACATAGGTTATCCAAACGGGGGTTACTCCGGCCTCTTGGGCACCGCGGATGTCAGGATCCGGATCATCACCAACATAGAGTATCCTTTCCCGGGCCACCCCGAATTGTTCCACCAGCTTTTCAAAAACAAAGGGGTGGGGCTTTCGGTAACCTATCTCTCCGGAAATGAGAACCACGTCAAAGTAGGCGGTCAATCCCAGCCATTCCAAAAGATCTCGCGCCGCCGGGGCATGGGTAAAGTTGGAAAGTAGTCCCAGCCGATAATACCTTTTAAGTTTCTCAAGCATCTCGATCGTTCCGGGGATCAAATGAGAGTAATCAAAAAAGGCCGAAAAATAAGCTTTAACGGCGCGGCCGATGAGCGGATCATCCGGATCGATAGGCTGCCCCAAAGTGGTCAAGGCCATACTGATCCAGAAACGGTTATGGGTTTCCCTCCCGTCCCGTTTGGTTTCCTTGATACATTGAATGGCCGCCTCCTTATGAGCCGCCCGAAAGGCATCCGAATCAAGAAGAAGGCCGCTTTCCTGTAGACTTGCCATCAGCCTTCCTATGGCTTCTGCCATGGCGGGAGGGGCCACAGTAATCAAAGTATTGAAAAAGTCAAAACCGATGGCTTCTACCTGATTCATAACTTCCTTTGCGAAAATCACGTTTGTCGTTTGGCGTTTGGTGTTCCGCCGAATCCATATCAACCCTCGCCGTACCGGGCGTTCATTAGATGGAAGTAATATAAAACTTGAGCCGGAAAAAGCAAGCCTCATTTTACTCTACAGGAGGAATCCCCGCTGGCCAGGGCATCTAACTGAAAAGAGGAGCAAAAAGATGATTCAAAAAAATGCATCTTTCATCCCGCCATGACGCCTTTTCTCCAACCCATGGAGATCTCTTGATAAATAAGATTTGGACAAAAACAAAAGTTGGTTGAGCGCCCGCCCAATTTTTCCCTTGACCCTGATCCACCCCTTGTCATATACTTAATCTATAATAAAATTCGGTATAAAATCCGTTCAAAATATCTAACCTTTTTTCAATATTAAGGAGGACCAGATGAGGCTTCCACCTTTTGACTATGCAGAGCCGAAGAGCTTGGCCGAGGCCTTGACCCTGAAGGGAGAACACCAGGAAGCGGCCAAGGTTTTGGCTGGAGGAACCGAGGCGATGGTGCAGATGAAATTGAGACTGACCGAGCCTAAGGTTGTGATGAACATCAAAAAGATACCCGGGATGTCCGGCCTGGAGGAAAAGGGAGAAGAGATCGTTATCGGAGCTAATACAAGCTTGAAGGAGATTGCCGGGTCGGGGCTGATCAAAGAGAAGGCCGGGGCTGTGGCCGAAGCCGCAAGGCTGGTGGCCTCACCAACCATCGCCGCCATGGCCACCATGGCCGGGAATATTCTGCAGAACACCCGCTGTATGTACTATGATCAGTCGGCAATCGTTTTAAGCGGATTAGAGAAATGTTACAAGAGAGGGGGGCGAATCTGCTTGGCTTTGAAAGGGAGCAACCGCTGCTTCAGCGTCTACCAGGGGGATATAGCCCCGGCCTTGATGGCCTGTGGGGGGAAGGTGGTCCTGGAAAAAGCAGGCGGGACCCGAACCATCCCTCTGGAGAATCTGTTCACTGGCAACGGAGTCAATCCCCTGGCTATCGCTTCGGATGAGATCCTTACTAGGGTTATTTTGCCGAAACCTAAAGGGGCTTTTGCCTCCGCCTACCGGAAACTACGTATCCGTGGAAGTGTCGATTATCCGCTAACCGCAGCGGCGGCTTTTATTGCCCTCACTCCTGATCAAAAGATCAATGCCGCCCGGATCGTTATCGGGGCCGCCGGACCGGCACCGAGGATAGTTGAGCATACCCTCCAGGGGAAATCTCTCCATGAAGCGGAGCTAAACGCCGTGGCCGATCAGGCCTACAGCTTGTCCGAGGGGGTGGATAACCTGACTATGCCGGGGGCTTACCGTAGAAAGATGGTCCGGGTCTTTACTAAGAGGGCCATCCTGGGGGCTTTCCAAGCCCTGAAAGGGGGGTTCTGAGATGAAACCGAAATTCCTTTCCCTGACAGTCAATGATGAAACCCATCAACTGATGGTTTTGCCTAATCGGACGTTGCAAGACGTGCTCCGCGACGATCTGCACCTGACCGGAACCAAAGACAGTTGCGGACAAGGGGCCTGCGGGTCCTGTACGGTGCTGGTGGATGGTCAGCCCACCCGCTCCTGCCTGACCCTGGCGGCGGCGGTGGAAGGACAGAAAATCACAACTATCGAAGGGTTGGCCCAGGGAGATAAACTCCACCCGGTACAGGAGGCCTTTGTCAACCTTCACGGTATCCAATGCGGATTCTGCAGTCCGGGGATGATTCTGACGGCTTATGCCCTTCTCCAGGAGAACCCTAATCCCACGGAAACAGAAATCCGCAAGGCCATATCCGGCAATGTCTGCCGATGCACGGGTTATGCCAAGGCCGTAGAGGCCATCAAATCTCTGGCGGAAAGGGGGGTGTCCCATGGATAAGTTCAATTTTATCGGAAAAGACATGAAACGGATCGACACGACTTCCAAGGCCACCGGAGAGGCCCTGTTTGCCGCTGATCTGACTCTTCCGCGGATGCTGGTGGGCAAGATCCTGCGTTCTCCCTATCCCCATGCCCGAATCAAGTCCATCGATACCTCTAAGGCCGAACAGCTCCCCGGGGTCAAGGCCGTAGTCACGGCTAAGGATACCTGCGGGGACCGCTGGGGGGTTTTCAAATATACCCAGGACCAGCAATTCCTGCCCACGGAAAAGGTACGCTATGTGGGAGAAGAGGTGGCCGGAGTAGCGGCTGTGGATGAAGATACGGCCCTTGAAGCCCTCTCCTTGATTAATGTCGAATACGAAATCCTCCCGGCCGTCTTTACCATCGACGAGGCCTTGGCCGAAGGCGCCCCATTATTACATGAGGTCTATCCGAAGAATATCAATATCCACGTCAAAATAGATGTAGGGGATGTGGAAAAAGGGTTTAGTGAATCCTATCTGGTGAGAGAAGATACCTTCAGCGCGCCGGAAGACGCCTATTTCCAGGGCGAACCCTATGCCGTAGCCGCCCAGTTCGACCAGGCTGGAAATCTGGAAATTTGGATGCCCAACGCCGGACCCCACTTGAAGGCGAAACCACTGTCCAATGTTTTGAAGATACCTTTAAATAAAGTACGAGTACGCAAGATCACTATCGGCGGGGCCTTCGGCGGCCGCTCGGAGATAGCCCCGGCGGATGTGATCTGCGCCTTTTTGGCCCGGAAGGCCAAACGGCCGGTGAAGATCGTTTATACAAGGGAGGAGAATACGGTCTGCACCCGTCAGGCCCACTCCATGGTTACCAAGATCAAGACCGGCGTGGACAAGGAAGGGAGAGTCATCGCTCGGGATATCGTTTGCCATATGGACGGCGGGGCCTACAGCAGCACCGGACCCATTGCCGTTTCCGTGCCTTTTCTCTGTATGGAACAGGCCTACCGCATGGATAATGTGCGCTATAACGGCTACCGGGTTCTGACCAACAAACCGATCCGGGGCATGTACCGGACCCACGGCCGGGCCTTTGCCTGCGGCGTGGATATCCAACTTGATATCTTGGGGGCCGAACTGGGGATTGATCCCTTGACGATGAGACTGCGCAATGCCCGCCAGACCGGAGACACTACGCCCACCAGGTCCTTTGTGGCCTCCTGCGGGATGACCGAGTGCATCCAAAAGACCGGGGAACTATCGGGCTGGCAGGATAAGTTCGGTAAGTTGCCTCCCTATCACGGCATCGGCATCGGCTGCAACTCGGTGCAAACCGGATTCCCCATGGGTATCCGCGGAGGGTCTCAGGCCTTTATTAAACTAAATGAGGATGGAGGGGTGACGGTCATCACCGGCATTGTCGATAACGGCCAGGGGAATGATCACATGATCGTCCAGATCGCCGCCGAAGAATTGGGCCTGACTCCGGATGATGTGCAACTGATTAATGCCGATACGGAAGTAACCCCCAGCGATCCGGGCTCCTACTCCATGTGTGAGACCTTCATCGGGGGAAACGCCGTTCGTTTAGCGGCCCAGGATGTCAAAAAGAAACTCTTTAAAATCGCCGCCGAGTTTTTCGGGGTGGGCGAAGATCAGCTTATGGCCAAGAACCGAAAAATCTTCGTCATCAACGACCCGGAAAAAACAATGTCCATCGCCAAGGCGGTCCGCCTGGGCCTGGCCCGCAATGAATCGATCAGCGGAGAAGGATCATATTGGCCGAATGTAGATTCGAACCGGGAGTGGGTCAAGAATCCCTTCGGGCAGTTATCGGAAACCTTTTCTTTTGGGGCGGTCATCGTGGAAGTCAAGGTCGATCCGGAGACCGGACAGGTGGAGGTTCTGGAGGCTTGGGCGGCTCAGGATGTGGGCTATGCCTTGAATCCTAAAGTGATCGAAGGGCAGTTTGAAGGCGGCTTCGCTATGGGCGGTCAAGGCGGGATGTTAAGTGAGTTCCTTCAGTGGCATGAGGGCCGGGTCTTGAACCCTAACCAGCTAGGCTATCTGGTGCCTTTAGCCATCGACATGCCCAAGATCAATAACATCATCGTCGAAACGATCGATCCCAACGGTCCCTACGGTGCTAAGGAAGCTGGCATGTCCGTGGCCATGAGTGCGGCCCAGGCCTATAGCGGGGCCATCAGCAATGCCATCGGGGTCTATCTGAAGGAATTTCCCTTGACCCCGGATATTATTTTGAAGGCGATTGAGGAGAAGGCGGGTTAAGCTAATAACGTTGAGCCGGGAGGATTTTGTTTTATTGTTGTCCAAAAGGAAATCCGGTGCCGGTTATCCGGCCCAAAAGACAAAAGGGTGCGGAGATCATTCCCGGATCATATCCTGTTTTCGGCTTGTTTGAAGGCCTGCCTTGAAAGAGACAAATTGGTTTAGGAGCGCTGATGAGATATTGGCTTTCAGGTGGACAACTGCAAAAACAAAACCCAACCGGCTCGGCGTACAAAGGTTAGAGCAATGGCCTCGGGAATAAAGGGCATCATATGAAACTGGAAAAAATCGACCATATCTGTTTTGCCGTCAAAGATCTGGAAGAAACGAAAAAGGTCTATCGGGAAGACTTCGGGTTGACGCCGACCTATGAATATGTGGCCGAATCGGAAAAGATCAAGGTGGCCCGTTACTACATCGGCGATGTGGCCGTGGAATGCATGGAATCAACGGCCCCGGACGGGCAGGTGGCCAAGTTCATCGAGACCCGAGGTGAAGGCGTCTTTCTCATTTCCTATAAGGTGGATGACTTGGGAAAGGCCATGGAAGAGCTGAAAGGCAAAGGGGTGCAGTTGATCGACAGCCAGCCGCGAGAATTATTCGGTAACCGCTATGCCTTCGTTCATCACCCTAAAAAATTGAACGGGGTCCTCACGGAGCTCTTGGAGGGGGATTTCGATATCAACAAAGGATAAGCATATATAATTTGATTGTCTGAAAAGAAAAAATCTGAAACAAAATAGAAAATCATCTTTTTTCCGTCATGCCGGACTTGATAAGCCTGCACCGTACTTGATACGGGGCATCCATGTTCTTCAACATTTAAGAAATCGGATTCCGGCTTCCGCCGGTATGACCATCAAGTCCGAAAAAGATATTTTTTTCGCCTTTGCAATCAATTTGTGTCTTTTTTTTCATAAATTAATTAAAGTGAAGAGTTGAGAAGGAGGAAGTATGAAGGTATTAGTCATTGGGGGAACGGGAGGAATGGGGCAGGGGGTCGCCCGGGACCTCATCAAACAAGAGCGCATTGCCTCGGTCACACTGGGAGACATTAATATCGATCCAGCCCGGGTACAGGAGAAGCTGCGTAAAAGTGAGAAGATCTCCCTGGTCAAAATTGATGTCAACGATCATCAGGGACTGGTATTTGCTATTAAAGCCGTTGACGTGGTTGTCAACTGTGCCGGCCCTTTCTACAAGACCGCTGTAGCCGTAGCCAGGGCGGCGGTGGAAGCCAAGGTCAATTATATTGATATCTGTGATGACTATGAGGCGGTCCCTATACTTTTTTCAGAGGCGGCCATCGATAAGGCGGCCAAAGAGGCCGGCATCACCGTCCTGACGGGCATGGGCTCCGATCCGGGGACCAATAACGTCCTGGTGAAATGGTACGCCAATCAACTGGACAGGGTGGATGAGATCCATCTCTTTTGGGTGGTCAGCATTGCCGAACTGGCCGGGGCGGCTTGGGATCACAGTCTGCACATGGTCACCGGACAAATCCCGCAATATATTGACGGAGAACTGGTCTACGTCGAAGGCGGGACAGGGGAGGAGATCGCCACCTTCCTGGAACCTCTGGGCACCTGCAAGGTCCGTTATGTGGGACACCCGCAGCCGATTACCATTCCCCGCTATATCAAAGGGGTGAAGAAAGTGGTCATCAAAGGGGCGCTGATCCCCGGATGGGTGGATGAATTAATCAAGGAACAGCGGGATACCGGTTTCCTCAGTACCGAGCCCATAGAAGTTAAAGGGAACAAGGTGGTGCCCTATGATCTGACCCTGCGGCTTTGGGACACCATCCCTAAGAACCGGGATAACGGCCCTCAATCCTCCGGTCTGAAAGTAATCGTCAAGGGGGAAAGGGATGGGAAACAGGTAACCTACACCGCCGATATGGCCGGCCGTATGGCCCCGGGAACAGGACTTCCGGCCTCCATCGCCGCCCTGATGATGGATGCCGGGCAGGTTACGGTAAAAGGGGTCGTGGCTCCCGAAGGATGTATCGACCCGGAAATATTTTTAAAGGCCCTGATCCAAAGAGGAGCCAAGATTCATCAGACCGAGACGGTCGGGTCAATCATGGCGATATAGAAAAAGGTGTAAGGTTCAAGGTTTAAGGAAAACCGTAAGTCATCTGATTCGGCAACGGTTGAGGTATGACCATAGCGGTTCATATTGGAGGGTGTCATGATGAAAGAAGCGGCAAAGTTGAATATAACAAAAAGTCTGGAGCTTTTTGAAGAGGCCAAGGGATTGGTCCCCGGAGGAGTTTTGGGGGCCAGGAAGCCGAGCGATTTTATTGAAGGCGAGTATCCGATCTTTTTAGATACCGGTCAAGGCTGCCGGTTGATCGATGTGGATGGGAATGAATTCGTCGACTACCTGTGCGGATATGGACCGATTATTCTCGGTTACCGGGAAGACGAAGTCGATGACGCCGTCTTTAAACAGGTCAGAGAGAAAGGCTTTTGTTTCACTCTCACCCAACGCTATCAAAATGACTTGGCCAAGCAACTGCGGGAGTTGGTGCCTTGTTCGGAGATGAGTATTTTTTTAAAGACCGGTTCGGACGCCACCACGGCCAGTGTGCGTATCGCCCGGGCCTATACTAACCGCCTCAAAGTAATGCGCTGCGGCTATCACGGCTGGCATGACTGGTGCGTGGAGATGAAGGGGGGGATTCCCGAGAAGTTCTACGAGGATGTCTATGAATTTCCCTATAACGATTTAACTAAACTGGAGGCCTTGTTAGCCGAGCATGGGAAAGAAACGGCAGCGATCATTATGACCCCCTTCGGGCACCCCCTGCATCAAAAGATGCAGATTCCCAAACCGGGATTTTTGGAAGGGGTCCGCGCCCTGGCCGACCGCTACGGCATCATCCTGGTCTTCGATGAAGTGCGCACCGGATTCCGGCTGGCCCTGGGCGGGGCACAGGAATTATACGGCGTGTCTCCTGATTTAGTCGTTCTGGGCAAGGGCATGGCCAACGGTTACGCCATCAGTGTGGTGACCGGAAAAACCGAGGTGATGCTGGCCGCGGCCTCCAGGCTTTTCATTTCCTCGACCTTTTTCCCTAACAGCGACGGGTATGTGGCTGCCTTGAAGACCATCGAAATTTTGAAGCGCGACAATGTGCTCAGCAACATCTGGGAAAAAGGGGAACGGTTCCTGGCGAAAATTCAAGCCCTTATCGATAAGTATAGTGTGGGAGCGGAGCTGAGCGGTGTGGCGCCCATGTTCTTCATTACTTTCAAAAAGGACGAGGCCAATACCGCCAAAGGTAAACGGACCGACTTCTATACTCAATTGATCCGCAAGGGCTTCTTCTTCACTCCCCATCATCACGCCTATATCAGTTACCGGCATACGGAGAAGGACCTGGAGCTGACCATGAAGGCCATCGAGGAATCCATGGCCTTTGTGAAGGACAAATACGGAAAATAATTTTCAGTGTTCCGGCAGCCCACTCCCAGGATAGGGCGGGGGCTGCCGGATTGCGTCAACAAGCTGGAACACCCCCGCTTTTTTCCTCTTTAAAACAATTAACCCGGCAGTCTTTTTTTCTTTAAATCCTCTCCGGAGATCCCGCGCCTTTTTGGGGAAACACCGCCCACCTCTTGATATTATTTATAGGAATAATTTACATAATGAAAGCAAAGGGGAAGATAGAGAAGGAAAAGGATCGATCTTCTTGGGTCATTTTTTTGTGGATTTTCCATAAATTGAATAATAAACTCAAATAATTTAATCCCCAAACAATCTTCCCAATACAACGGAGGTTGAGATGGAAGCTAAATATTGTATAAGAATCAAACAAAACAGGCTCATGGTTTATTCAATTATCCTTGCTGCTCTTTTCCTGTCTCATTTCCTCTTTGCCCCTCCGGCCTTAGCAAAAATGTCAAAATGCGGCCCGGGAAACTGCAGAAATCTCTGCCTGGAATATGAAACGGAGAACATTAAAGTCGGTGAAAGCCAGGGCTATTATATCTCGGGCGGCACAGGGCCATTCAAGATATCCCCAGTTCAGAATATGCACCTTGTAAAAGTGGACTGGATTTCGCCCCGGAGCTTCCGTTTAACCGGAACAGCCACAACACAACGCTTTGGAGTAGGGCCTGTCCAGTTTTTTGTCTGGGAAGATGTAGGCTATAAATGTGCAACGGGGCATGGGCTTCTTTATATCGCCGAACCCCAGGTAATTCAACCACCGGGCGACAAACCTCACCCCCCGAAACCTGACCCGCAAACGGCCTGTAATATCTCAGGAGTCTGGCGGCACGGAACAACGGAAACATGGACCTTTACGCCCCTTGGCAACAACCGGTATAACGCCCAGGAGAGCGGGTTCGGCAATGCCTCCGGCACGGCAGTTGTAACAGGCAACAGGGTGCGTATTGACTATGTAACGAGAGACGGGCGGATAAGGGGCTATTATGATGTTGCGTTAAACACTGACTGCTCTCTGGCTGAGGGCAGGTGGTCGGACAGTCAGCCGGCAAGCGGCCCTGCAAAAATGGTGCGGATTTCCGGTATAAAACCTCCCGGCGGCGGCAC
>Ga0233425_10007833_pt1 | contig 14677 bp, 14 predicted proteins | sample Watercolumn_Towu_2_FD_181712 | JGI IMG/M metagenome (GOLD analysis project Ga0233425, IMG submission 181712) | Freshwater microbial communities from Lake Towuti, South Sulawesi, Indonesia - Watercolumn_Towuti2014_140_MG | ecosystem: Environmental > Aquatic > Freshwater > Lake | place...
GAAAATGTTTAAGTTATCGAAAAAGGTACAGTCATTACCGCCATATCTTTTCCTTGAGATAGATAAGGCAAAGAGAAAGGCCCGGGCCGAAGGCCGGGATATCATTGATTTGGGCATAGGCGATCCGGACCAGCCTACGCCGAAGTATATTATCGACGCCTTGTATCAGGCAGCGCAGGATCCGGCTAACCATCGTTATGCCCTTGATCAGGGGATGCCGGCTCTGCGCCGTTCTATTGAAGGCTGGTATAAGAGAAAATTCGATATCCTGCTTAATCCGGATACCGAAATACTTCCTTTAATCGGCTCGAAGGAGGGTCTGGCGCATTTTCCGCTGGCCTTTCTTGATCAGGGCGATTATTCCTTGGTCCCTGATCCCTGCTATCCGCCTTATAAAGGAGGGACGATTCTTGCTGGAGGCAAACCTCATATTATGCCGCTACTTGAGTCCAATGATTTTCTGCCTGACCTGAAAAAGATACCCCGTTCGGTTCTTAAGAAAAGCAGACTGATTTATGTCAACTATCCCAATAATCCCACGAATGCCTGTGCGGACAAAAGTTTTTATAAAGAGTTAGTGGGTTTTGCAAAAAAGCATAAGCTGATCGTCATCTCGGATCTGGCTTATTCGGAGATGAGTTATGACGGCTACCGGCCGCCGAGCATGCTTGAGATCGATGGCGCAAGGGATGTGTGTATCGAATTCCATTCCCTGTCCAAGACTTATAACATGACCGGCTGGCGCGTAGGCTGGGCCTGCGGAAACTCGGAGTTGGTAAGCGCCTTAGGCAAGGTAAAATCGAACATTGATTCCGGAATATTCACTGCCATTCAGCTGGCGGCAATCGCCGCTCTGGATGGTCCGGAGGAATATGTGAATAAAATGTGCGCTTTATATCAGGGCCGGCGCAACGTCTTGATGCAAGGCCTGGATACCCTGGGCTGGGAGGCGCGTCTACCTAAAGCGACCTTTTATGTCTGGATAAAAGTCCCTAAAAAGGCCGGTTCCATAAAATTTGCCGCTACTATACTCGAAAAAGCGGATATCGTAGTCACTCCGGGGGTAGGATTCGGGAAATACGGGGAAGGCTACATCCGTATGGCCCTGACCGTCCCCGAAGAACGGATCAACCAGGCGATAGCGCGGCTGAAGAAAATATCTTAATGCAATATTGTTTCGTGGGATTAGGTTCCAATCTGGGCGACAGGCGGCTAAACTTAAGAATGGCCTTACAAAAGATCAGCCGTTTACCGGGGACAAAGATAATTAAAACCTCTAAAATCATCGAGTCTATGCCTCAAGGCGGGCCGCAACAACCGAAATACCTGAATTCTGTGGTAAAGCTGCAAACCGGGCTCTCGCCGTTAAATCTCCTTCGAAAACTAAAAAAGATTGAAATCATGTTTGGCCGCAGGAAATCCGTGCGCTGGGGGCCGAGGATTATCGATCTGGATATACTGCTTTATGCGGACCGCGTCATAAATAGAAGGGATTTAACCGTGCCGCATCCTCAGCTATTTAAGCGAAAATTCGTGATAGGCCCGCTCTTGGAAATATTATGAAAATCATAAACAGCCCGAAGGCGATGTATAAAATGGCGACCTCGGCCCGGAGAAGGGCGAGCGCGATAGGATTTGTTCCTACTATGGGAGCTTTGCATGAGGGGCATTTAAGTTTGATCCGCCGTGCGCGCAGGGATAATGATTTCGTTGTGGTCAGTATTTTTGTGAATCCGTCGCAGTTCGGCAAAGGCGAAGATTTCGCTAAATATCCCCGGCCCAGAAAACGCGACATCGCTTTTTGCCGCAAAGAGAGAGCGGATGTTCTTTTCTGTCCGGGCCAGGGGCAGATTTATCCGCAGGGATATAAGACCTACGTAAATGTCGAGGGGCTAAGCGGAGTCCTTTGCGGAGAGTCGCGTCCGGGACACTTCCGGGGTGTGGCTACGGTAGTGGCAAAACTCTTGAATATAGTCCGTCCGGATACCCTTTATCTCGGCAGGAAAGATGCCCAGCAGGCGATTATAATCGCCAAGATGGTCAGGGACCTGGATTTTCCGGCGAAGGTCAAGGTTATGCCTACAATAAGGGAGAAGAGCGGATTGGCATTAAGTTCGCGCAACGCTTATTTAAACAGGAAGGAAAGGGAGGATGCCCGGGTTATTCCGAAGTCGCTTAAGCTTGCGGCATTGCTGATTAAAGGCGGCCAGCGCGACGCCGGGACAATTATCAGGAGGATGCGCGAAATCATCGGCAAGAAAAAGAATATAAAGATAGAGTATATCTCGATCGCCGACAATTCCAGCCTGGAGCCGTTGAAGAAAGTCAAACACGGCTGTATGATAGCCATGGCGGTACGCATAGGCAGGACCAGGTTGATAGACAATATTACGGTTACGACATGAAGAGATTAAGGTTAAGGATAGGTATAGTGGGTTGCGGGGCAATAGGGAGTTCTCTGGCAGAATGCATAGTCAGGGATTTTGCAAAGGCCGCCGTATTGTCGGCTCTTTGTGACGCCGAAGAAAAAAAGGCGCAAGTTCTCTCCCGCAGGCTGGGCAAGGGGACGTTGGTTACGGATATTGCCGGCTTGATAACCAAGAGCGACCTGATCATCGAGGCGGCTTCAGCCCGGTGTTCGGCGCAGGTTGCCATGGCCGCTATACAAAAGAAAAAAGACGTGATGGTAATGAGCGTGGGAGGCCTCGTAGGGGCTATTGATAAGATTAAGCGCCGGGCACAAAGGTCCGGCAGCAAGGTTTATATTCCCAGCGGAGCCATATCGGGTATCGACGCAGTTAAGGCGGCGGGGATGGGCAGGATAAAATCCGCAACCCTTACAACTACAAAGAATCCCGCATCCTTTAAAGGCGTTAAATACGTTGAGGCTAAATTGAAAGGCCTGGATAAGATCAAAAAACCGGTCATCCTGTTTTCCGGTCCGGCCCGGGAAGCGGTAAAGTATTTCCCGCAGAACATCAATGTAGCTGCAGTGTTAAGCCTCGCCGGAATAGGCGCAGATAGGACCGGGGTGAGGATTGTCGCCTCCCCGCGGGTGAGCAAGAATATCCATGAGATAGACATTGTTGCCGAGGCGGGCAACATCTCCACGCGCACCGAGAATATCCTGCACCCGGAGAACCCCAAGACCAGTTACCTGGCGGTCCTCTCGGCGCAGGCGGTATTGAAGCAGGTTTTGGAGCCGGTTAAAATCGGCACGTAATAAAAATATACAAAAGAAGGAGGTGAATTAAGGATATGGCACAAAAATTAGTGAAAGTAGGTGTCAAAAGAGTCAAGGGTTACCTCTATTATATTGACAAGCAAGGTGATGTTTCCTGCGCCAAAATGGCGAGAGGTACCAAGAAAGGCGGAAGCCCGAAAAAGGTGGCCAAGGTAGGCATCAAGAGAAAGGAAGGCTATCTTTACTTCCTGGATAAAAAGGGCGACGTCTCTTGCGCCAAGATGAAGAGAGGCGGAAAGAAGAAAAAGAGATAACCGCTTCTTTAAAAAAAGAAAGCTCCTGTAACTGTCTTTATAGCTAACTTGCATTTACAGGGGCTTTCTTTTTTGTTATAATCTAGCCTATGTTAGAAGGTAAGAAAATAGTGGTGGTGATGCCGGCTTACAATGCCGAGAAGACCCTCGAGGATACCTACCGCGATATCCCCCGTTCCGTCGTAGACGAGATACTGGTCGTTGATGACCATAGCCATGACCGGACGGTGGAGGTAGCCAGTCGTCTCGGTTTACCGGTCTTTGAGCACGAAGAAAACCTGGGTTACGGAGCCAACCAGAAGACCTGTTATCGGGAGGCCCTGAAAAAAGGCGCGGATATCGTAGTGATGCTTCATCCGGATTACCAGTATCCGCCCAAGCTTATAACCGCCATGTCCGGCCTGATCGCTTCGGGTATGTTTGATGTAGTCCTGGGATCGCGCATACTGGGCGGGATGGCCCTGAAGGGCGGGATGCCTCTTTACAAATATTTCGCTAACCGCATACTGACCATGATCGGGAACATTTTCTTCGGAGAGAAGCTCTCCGAATATCACTCAGGTTACCGCGCATTCTCAAAGGATGTACTGATCAGGCTTCCTTTATTGGAGAATTCCGACGATTTCGTTTTTGACAACCAGATGCTTGCCCAGGCGGTATATTTTGGGTTTCGGATTGGAGAGATCACCGCGCCTTCGAAGTATACCCCGGATTCTTCGTCGATATCCTTTAGGAGGAGTCTTATCTACGGATTCGGCGTGTTGGCCACCGGCATAAAATTCGTCCTCCAGAAATACGGGTTAGCTAGCTTTGCCATCTTCTCACCATATGGTAAAAAAATATAGTTTGTTACTTATTCTGGTCCTGGTCTTGGCGTTCAGCATGATCGCCCTTGGTTATAAGCACATTGAATACCATAAAGAGGCGGACGAGGGGTTTTATTTGAGCTACGCCAAATTCTTAGATGCCAGAGGCATCTCTGCCTACCCGGAGCTCTTCAAGAAATATATTCATACCCGGGAAATGTGGATATTCCCGAATCCGCTGCGGGCGGGTTACTATCTGTTGTCGCTGGCCTGGCTTAAGCTTACCGGTTTTACCTTTTTCAGCCTCTCCTGCATATCCACAGTTTTTTTCCTTTTGTTCCTCACGACATCTTTTTATTTCAGCAGGAGGTATTTCGGGGATGAGCTGGCGGTCCTATATACGTTTCTTCTTGCCTTTTCGCCTTTAAATTTGGCGATGGCCGGAAGGGCCCTTACTGAAAGCACGCTGGTTTTTGCCCAGACTCTTGCGGCCTGGCTCTTCTGGTTATATTTTCAGGAGAGAAAGAAGGGAGTTCTTTCATTACTGGTTCTGACACTTACTGCGGCCATACTGATTAAGGAAAGCTCGGTTGTGCTGATTGCGGTCTTCTGCGGCTTCCTGGTTTTTGAACGATTTTACAAAAAAAACAAGGTAGTTTTATCCGAATTTGCAGCCATATGCCTTCTGCCGCCGCTCTTATTTTTGGTCTCGGTCTGCGCGCTGGGAGGGGCTCCCTATATCTTTCGTACCGCCCACATAATCATGACTTCTCCGGAGATTAATTATTACGCGATATTATTCGGCAGGGGGCCGTGGTACCGCTATCTGATCGATTTTATGGCTCTTTCTCCGCTGGTCCTGATTTTATCCTGCGGATTCTTCCTGCAGTACCTTGTTTCCAAAAAACGCGACGGGATTATATCCTATCTGTTATTTGTATCCCTGGGCGTATTTATCATTTTCAACCTTTTTACTAAAAATGTGCGTTATGTGCTTTTCCTTGATGTAACGTTAAGGCTATTCGCCATTCTTATGCTTAAAAATATTTGCGATAGGTATTTTACCAAGTCCGCATTGCCGCTTTTATTTATTTTGGTAATGATTCTGGCCGCTGCAGATTATCTCTCTTTTTATAGCTATTTTATTGAGGGCCGGATATACGATCCTTCCACTGCCGCCCTATTTAAGGCTAACCGGATAGTCCCCCAGGAATACTTCTATTATGCAATTAAACAATAAACTGGCGGTGGTGATGCTGTCTATCCTGGTCCTGTCGGTTTATTTCAGCACGCTGAACTGTGGATTCGTGCTGGATGATGCGGGGCTTGTCGTGCACAATCCTTTCATAAAATCCTTCCGGCTTCTCCCTAAAGTATTCCTGCTGGACAGCTACAGGCACTGGCTGGGCGAACTTCCCTACAACCTGATGTACCGGCCGCTTCAGGCGTTGAGTTATTTTCTAGATATGCGCCTCTGGGGCGGATTAAATCCTTCGGGGTTTCATTTCGCCAACATATTGTTCCATGCTATAAACTCTATACTGGTTTATTTCCTTATCTTGAATATTTCCGGGATGCGCAAGCAGGCGCTTATCGCCGGAGCCCTTTTTGCCGCCCACCCCGCACAGTCGTCCGTAGTCTCTTATATATCCGGCCGGGCAGACCTTTTGAGTGCGATGTTCATGTTGGCAAGCGCGCTTTCGTTCCTGAAGTTTCTTGAACTTCGGAAGAAAACCTTCTATATCCTGAGCCTGCTTTGCGCCGGCCTGGCGTTATTCTCCCGGGAGAATGCCCTGGGCTTATTTATTTTTATCCTATTGATGCTTTTTTTACAGCAGGCAAGGCCAAAGATGTACTTTTACGTCCTGCCGTTTTTGATTTTGGCCGCTTTGTATGTTTTCTTAAGGGCGGTTATCCTGGGTTATCCCGGATTGCTAACGCACCCCAGCCGGTTAATGCCTCTACAGAGATTACTGAATTTCTCCGCGATATTATTCGAGTATATTAAGGTCTTGATCTTACCGGTTAACATGCATCTTTTCAGGAGCGTTCCCTTTGTGCAGAGCCTTACTGATACGAGATTAATATTGAGCCTGTTATTTATTCTAGGCATGAGTATTTCCGCCGCAATTTTCCGTAAAAATAAGTTTCTTATTTTCGGATTAGCCTGGTTTACAGCCGGCCTATTGCCGGCTTATCTGTATCTTGACGGATTTCCGGATTTCAAACAGGCGATGATGGCGGAGAGTTGGCTCTATTTGGCCACGGCCGGGTATTTCTCTGTGTTGGCCGTCATTCTTTCCCGGTTAAAACGCACAGGCGCACTGCTAGCCTCTGCGCTGGTTATTTTTTACGCTCTCCTTACTTTTAATTGCAATAAGGCATGGGTCAGTAACCTTACCCTGGACAAGGCCACCTTCAAATATATTTCCCGGGATAATCCTCTACGCAAGATCCTTATCGACGATTACCTGGAGGCTGGTTTATACGACCAAGCCAGGAGCGAAATAGAGGGACTAGAGAAATTCTATCCCGATACGCCTCTCGTAAATATTGCTCAGGGAAATTACTATCTGGCCTTAAACCGGCCTCAAGAGGCGATAGAGAGTTACAATCTGGTTTTTTCAAAGAGTTACTATACATGTTATAAATTAAGCCTGGCTTACGCCAAGCTTAATAACGAAAACGAATCTAGGGCATTCAGCCTGTTATCCTTCAGGCTTAATCCGTATTTTGAGCCCAATCTGCTTCTGCTCGGGGAGAATTTCGGTGCAAAGTGATCCCATAATCATCCGCGGGGCTAAAGAGCACAATCTAAAAGGCATAAGCCTGGAGCTTCCGCGTAATAAACTGATCGTAGTCACCGGCTTGTCGGGATCGGGGAAATCCAGCCTTGCCTTCGATACAATTTATGCCGAAGGGCAGCGCAGGTTCGTGGAGAGCCTTTCGAGTTACGCCCGCCAGTTCTTGGAGCAGATGCAGAAGCCCGACGTGGAGTATATCGCCGGCCTATCGCCTACCATCGCCATCGAACAGCGTACCGCAGGCGGGAATCCCCGCTCCACAGTAGCCACCCAGACGGAAATTTACGATTACCTGAGGCTCCTCTTTGCCCGTATTGGAAGGGTGCATTGTTATAAGTGCGGCCAACCTATCGAAAGGCAGAGCGCTCAGGAAATAGTCAAAAGATTAATCGGGCAGTTTTCTTCACAGGACATCCAGCTGCTTGCTCCTCTGATAAGCGGTAGAAAGGGGGAGTGCCGGGATATATTTGTCTCCATCCAGAAGTCGGGATTCGTACGCTGCCGCGTTGACGGCCGCATTTACGAACTCCCGGCGGAGATAAAGCTGCATAAGTACCAGGCCCATAATATCGAGGTGGTGGTGGACCGCCTTAACGTAAATCAGGGAAATAAGAAACGGCTTACCGATTCGCTGGAGACTGCCCTTAAGACGGGTAAGGGTATAGTAATCGTCAGTTCCGCCGGAAGAAAAAACTCGGTCTTTAGCGAGAAATACGCCTGCGCAAAATGCGGCATAAGTTATACCGAAGTCGAGCCGCGTTCGTTTTCTTTCAATTCCCCTTTCGGGGCCTGCCCGGAGTGCAACGGTCTGGGGACCAAGCTTGAATTTGACCCGGACCTGGTTGTTCCGGACAGGAATAAATCCGTTAACGGAGGCGCGCTTACACCCTGGAAGAGAGGTGGCCGGGGGTATATTTTGTATTACCGCTGGCTGATCCGCGAACTCTCTGGTATCCTGGGTTTTGACCTGGACGCCCCGTTTAAGAAACTGAGTAAGGATGCGCAGAGGGCGATACTTTACGGCTCCGAGGAGTTCGTGGGGAATAAGCCTTTTGAAGGGGTGATACCGCACTTGGAGCGGCTCTTCCGTACCACGGATAGCGATTATCTAAAGGAAGAGATCTCAAGATTCATGTCCAGTCTTGTCTGTCCCGTCTGTAAAGGGGCAAGGCTCAAGAAAGAGGCGTTGAGCGTAAGGATAAACAAGCGGAATATCTATGAAACTACGCAGTTTTCCATAAAGGAGGCCTTCCGATTCTTCTCTTCTTTGGATCTTGATGAAAGAGAAAAACTAATTTCGAAGCAGGTATTAAAAGAGATTATTCAGAAGTTGAAGTTTTGCGTGAATGTGGGCCTGGATTATCTTACTCTTGACAGGAAGAGTTCCACCTTATCCGGCGGTGAGGCGCAGCGGATACGGCTTGCTACTCAGGTGGGTTCCGGGCTGGTAGGCGTGCTTTATGTTCTGGATGAGCCAAGTATCGGATTACATCAAAGGGATAACTCCAAACTATTGGATACCTTGACCGATCTGCGCGACCTAGGTAATACCTTGATTGTGGTCGAACACGACGAGGCCACGATACGTGCTGCGGATTATATCGTTGATCTAGGGCCGGGCGCGGGAAGGCATGGGGGAGAGGTAGTCTTTGCCGGGAAGGAGTCCGAGCTTCTTAGGAGCCGGGAGTCCCTTACCGCCAGATACCTCCGTCGGGAGCTGGTTATAAAACCTCCGCAGAAAAGACGGCCGCTTGATCCTGCGCGGATCATTATGGTGGAGGGGGCGAGCGAACATAACCTGAAGCGTATAGACGTAACTTTTCCATTAGGTAATTTTATCTGCGTCACCGGAGTCTCCGGATCGGGAAAATCGACCCTGGTTGATGAGATTCTCTACAAGGCCATGGCTCAAAAGATCTACAAATCCAAAGATAAACCGGGAGCGCACGTAAGAATATCCGGAACGGAACTTATTGATAAAGTTATAGAGGTAGACCAGTCTCCGATAGGCCGCACTCCCCGGTCTAATCCGGCTACTTATACGGGAGCGTATACCGATATCAGGGATTTGTTTGCCAAGCTTCCCGAATCCCGGGTTCGCGGATACAAACCGGGGCGTTTTTCGTTTAACGTCAAAGGCGGCCGCTGCGAGGCATGTATGGGTGACGGCATAAAAAAGATAGAAATGCATTTCCTGCCCGATGTATACGTGAAATGCGACGTCTGCAAAGGGATGAGGTTCAATGACGCGACGCTGGAGGTAAAATATAAAGGAAAGTCCATTGCGGATTGCCTGGATATGACCGTAGAAGAAGCAGGGGAGCTTTTTGCCAATATGCCCGCCATAAAGAACGCTTTGGGGCTGCTTTCGGATGTCGGTCTCGGGTACATCCAGCTGGGTCAATCCGCCACCACCCTTTCCGGAGGAGAGGCGCAAAGAGTTAAGCTCTCTTCGGAATTGAGCAAGCGCTCAACCGGCAGAACGCTCTATATTCTGGATGAGCCTACGACCGGACTGCATTTTGCGGATGTCGAGAAATTAATATCCGTCTTACAAAGGCTGGTGGATAAGGGCAATACCGTAGTTGTTATCGAGCACAACCTGGAGGTGATTAAATGCTCCGATTATATTATCGATTTAGGCCCCGAAGGCGGGGATAAGGGGGGAGAGGTGGTAGCGAGAGGGACTCCGGAAGAGCTGATGAAAAGCTCGCGGTCGTATACCGCTGAGTTTTTGAGAAAGGTGTTGAAGGCGTAATTCAGAAGTGTTATATTAATGCTATGAATTTAAGTCAAAAGCCAAAAGTTAAAAATCAAAAATACAAATCAAAATTAAAGATTTTACATCTCGTGTTGCCGGTTTGTATTTTAATTCTCGGATTCAGCATGTCTTCTGAAGGGCAAACTTCTTCCAAGGAAGAAGAGACTATTTTTGTCGCCAAGAAGGCTTACGAAGACGGATTTTACGAAGTCAGCCTGGGGATGCTGGAGCGCTTTCTGAAAAACTACCCCGATTCTCCCCGCGTACCCGAAGCTAGGCTCCTCATCGGAGAAAGCTACTATCATCAAAACAGGTTCTTGGATGCCCTTAAACAGTTCGAGGATATCTTCGCAGACCCCCGCGCTAAGAATATAAAGGACGCCGCTCTTTACTGGATGGCGGAGGTGCATTTCAAGGGTAATAACTTCGAGAAATCCGCCGAATACTATAAGATGGTGATCGAGCTTTTCCCAGGTTCAACCTATGCGCCGGCGGCGCATTATTCGCTAGGCTGGTGTCTTTTTCAGGAGCAGAAATACGCCGAGGCCATGGATTATTTCAAGACGGTCATAGATAAATATCCACAGGAGCCGCAGGCAAAGGATGCGGGGCTCAAGATTATCGAGGCGCTTTATAATCTCAAGGATTACGCGGCGCTGAAAGAAAGGCTCAAGGACTATATCAAAGCGTATTCCAAGGATCCTTCCCGGTTGGCCTATCTTTATTTTTACCAGTCGGAGGCGGATTTTTATCTGGGTAATTTCAGCGAGGCTGCAGAGGGTTATGCGAAGGTCCTGAAGATCACCGACGACGATAAAATACGCCCGCTCTCCATGCTGGGGTTGGCCTGGTGTAGCCTTAAATTGAAACGCTATAAAGAAGCGGAGCTCGAAATCGCGGAAATTAACCCGGATTCGCTTGAGAAGAGGAGCGTGGATGCTCTGCTTCTAGCTAAGGCCATACTTATGAGCGAGACATCGCGCATTAATGAGGCAGGCAAGATCTACGATCAGATAATAAGCTCGACCCAGGATCCCCTCGTGCTTGTTCAGGCCTACCTGGGAAAGGCCGAGGCCTTCTACAATGCCGCGGAATATACCCGGGCTATCGAGACATACAAGGAGGCCTTGAGAAAAACAGATCTTTCATCCATGCCTGGCGAGGTGGCTGACAAGTTACATAATTCTCTCGCCTGGGCATATCTGAAGCACGGGGATTTTAAGGAAGCTATCAGGGAGTTCCAGCAGATTGTAAAGGGTACAGGCGATAAGATATTCAAGGTGAGCGCGCTCTGCCAGATCGGGGATACCTATCAAGATTCGGGTAATTATTCCAAGGCGCAGGAGACCTACGAATCCATATTAAAGGATTACCCGGATAGCATCTACGGCGACTATGTGCAGTATCAGCTCGGCTTGACCTTGCTGAAGTCCTCGAAATACGACTCCGCCATCCTGAGTTTTCTGGCGCTTAAGAAGAATTACCCGAATTCCAAGCTAACCGATGATGCCAGCTATGCCTTGGGCCTAGCGTATTTTCAGAAACAGGATTACAATTCCAGCCGGGAGATATTCTCAAAATTCGACCAGGAGTTCCGAGATTCCGGGCTTAAGTCCGAGGCGGCCTATCTGCTCGGCTCAAGCCTTTTTAACCTGGGTAGGTACAGCGAGGCTATCGAGGTCTTCAAGAATATCGTGAGGCTCTACGGCCAGGACCGCGAATTATCCCAGAAGGCAGAGTTTGAAATCGCCGATTGTTTCTACCAGATGGGTAACGAATCCGAGGCGATGACCAGGTTTAAGGCTCTGCGCGCAAAATATCCGGATTCGGAACTTACCGCGGAAACTGTCTGGTGGCTGGGGCAGTATTATTACCGGCACAATGACCTCGGCCTTGCGCGCCGCTATTTCCTGAGCCTGATCAATGATTTCCCTTCGAGTAACCTTGCCCCCGACGCTTACTATGCCCTGGGTTTGAGTTATGAGGAGGAAGGTAGGCATGACGAAGCACTGGAGAATTTCAGGAGAGTCCTGGAGTTAAGGAAATCAGACTTGGCCGGGCAGGCGGCGCTGGCTATCGCCGATATACTCGCCAACCAGGATAACAGCGAGGCTGCCCTTAAGGGCTACAATGATATTATTAAAGGCTATCCCAATTTAAGCGGCCTGATTTATCCCAAGATAGCGGATTTATATTTTAAGAACGGGGATTTCAACAGGGCCATAGAGAATTACCGCAAGAGTATGGAGTTGATCCCGGTGAGGGAGATCCCCGGGATTCAATTCAAGATAGGCGAGGCCTTGCAGGCCCAGGGCAGGCTGGATGACGCCATAGAGGAATATCTAAAGATTACCTATCTGTATTCCGACAATAACGCTCTGGTGGTTAAATCCCTTTTAAGAGTCGCTTCTATCTATGAAAGCAAGCAGGATCTTGAAAAGGCGTCCGGCGTTTATAAGCGGGTTGCGGGTATGTCCGTCGAAGAGGCGAAATTCGCCCGCGAGCAACTCAAACGCCTGGAAAAAAGGCAATAACAGGAGGAAACGATGGAAGTATACCGTATGTCGCTCTGGCAGTTGTTTCTGGCGGGCGGTCCGCTTATGTGGCCGATACTCGCCTGTTCCGTATTCGCTCTTGCCATTGCGATCGAGCGTTTCATGTTCCTGAATAAGGTCAGCATCGATACTCAGGAATTTTTGAACCGGATCCTGGAAAAGATGAAACGCCATGAAACAAAAGAGGCGATTGCTATCTGCGACAGCGCGAATAACCCCATCGCCAATATCCTTAAGGCCGGGATATTGAAATACGACCGGCCCAAGCCGCAGATCGCTGAGGCTATGGAAGACGCCTCTTTGTATGAGATACCCCGGCTACAAAAGAATCTGGGGATCCTCTCTACAATAGCTCATGTTGCGCCTCTTCTGGGATTATTGGGGACGGTGACCGGAATGGTCAGTTGTTTTCAAGCTATTCAGGCCAGGGCAAGCGCTCTGCAGTTAGTAACCCCGGCAGACCTCTCCGCGGGAACATGGAGCGCTCTCCTTTCTACGGTATTCGGCTTAATGGTCGCCATACCGGCTTACGTAGTTTACAATTATCTGGCCAGCCGGGTGAATAACTTCATACTTGAAATGGAGAAGGCATCAACCGAGTTGGTTAATTTCTTGACAGAGTAGGGGATGTCTTATGCGTTTTAAAGGACGGATGGAATTAGAAGATGGCGTGAGACAGCCGGAGCTGATTCCTTTTATAAGCTTAGTATTGCTGCTTCTGCTTTTTGTCATTTTTTCTCTAATTTTCCAGTCCGGCCCCGGTACCAGGATCAAACTTCCCAAGAGTACCGCCGGAGCCCTGGGAATCCCGGAGAATTTAGAAATACTCATTGCTTCAGACAGCTCCGTTTATTTTGACGGCAACGCGCTTTCGCCTGCCGGCCTTGAAAGCGTGTTCAAAGAGGCGGCAGCCCGCAAACAGGCTATTCTGATCAAAGCGAACAAAGGAGTAGCCTTAAACAAGGTCTCCCGCGTCTGGGACAAGGCCAGGGAGTGCGGCATAAAGCAGATTAATATTCTTACGGATTAATGATAAACCGCCTTTTGCGAAGAACGGTCCTGTTTTCATTCTTCAGTCATCTTGCCTTATTCGGAATTTTTGGTTTTACTTTCGCTAACCGATCTCCCGGTGTAACCGGACCGGATATTTATTTCTGGGGGGAATCCCTGTGGAGCGCAGATCTGACTCCTTCGCCGGAGCTGAATTTAGGTGTATCGAGGAGGGCGGTTATTCGCGAGAGTGCGTTAAGCCCGAATAAAGAGATCCCGGCATTCGATAATTCCCTTCCCGTACTGAAGCCCCAGGTGGTAGTCGCCTTTAATAGGCAGAAAACTGACCTCGACCGCGAGGAACTCGCCTGGATAAAACCGCCTAAATTGAAAGAGCCGGTAATAATATTCCACCCCAGCCTTCCGCACGATTTCTCACTGTATTTCAGCGACCGACAGGTAGCTCATGTAGAGTTGGATTTCCGCATCGCGCCGCACGAGGAGCTACGCCCGGTATTAGTAAAGAGGAAGATCTCCTCGGGTAATCTGGAGGTTGATCTTTTGATCCAGCGCAATATCGAACATTACCTGTTTATCCAGGAGTCGAGGTTTGCCCCCGGAAAATGGCAGACGGTAAAAATCGACCTGACGGGAGAAAATGATTAACCTTGATTTTGTAACGGCCGTGTCGTTCTACGCTCTGGTCTGCATTTGCCCGGTCTTCCTGCTTTGGGTGCTGGGCAGAAAACAGAAGGAGAGGGACCTGGTGCTTGACCCGGACTATATATGGCATTGTTCGGTCTGTACCTATACCTATATAAATACGCGGGAGGCGCATATATCCACCTGCCCGCGCTGTTTGAGCTTTAACAAAAAAACAGTTGACCATTGAAACTTTTGTATTTATAATAAACCCATCTTGGATCTGGAGGAGAGTAGATGATTACCGAAATAGGCATAGTGGCGGGTGAGATCTGGCACTACCTGGACCAGTACGGAGAGGTAAGCCTCACTGCTTTAGCCAAAGGTATAGATAAGCCCGCGGATATCGTATTGATGAGCCTGGGCTGGCTTGCCCGGGAAGGACACGTGCTTCTGAATAAGGAAGATTCAGATTACCAGGTTTCTTTAAGGAAAGAGGGCTGAAGATGAAAAACGATAAGGGCATAGTGCTTTTCATAGTTCTGGCGACTATATTGGTCATTATTATCCTGGCAAATATCGTGCTGGGCGTAGTGAGTAGTCAATCGCGCCTCACTCATC
>Ga0233425_10007835_pt1 | contig 14672 bp, 10 predicted proteins | sample Watercolumn_Towu_2_FD_181712 | JGI IMG/M metagenome (GOLD analysis project Ga0233425, IMG submission 181712) | Freshwater microbial communities from Lake Towuti, South Sulawesi, Indonesia - Watercolumn_Towuti2014_140_MG | ecosystem: Environmental > Aquatic > Freshwater > Lake | place...
GATCTCGACGGCCGCGGCAATCTATCGCAAAAGGCACTGATCGAATTCATCCACTGGTTCCTGCGCGTGTGCCTGGATCAGGTGAATTTCATGACTGGCCTGTTCGAATTCGACCATCTGGCCGGGCGACTGAAAGTCTACGTGGAGCGCTTGGGCCTGAAGCCGGAAGCTTTCCACATCCTGGAACGCGTGCTGCTGCAAGGTGAAATGCCGCGCGGCGAGGCCGAACGCATCACCGGCCTCAAGGAGCGGAGCGCTCGCATGGTACTCGCTGGTCTGGTGGAACATGGCATTTTGGGGTCGGAAACGCCCAAAGGGCCGGTATCGCTGCGCTTTCCGAACGAGACGGTCGAGATTCTTTTTCCACGACTGTTCGCCGGCGGCTAACCGAAACGGACGTTTCGGGCGAAAAAAACGGGGGGCAGACTGTCGATTTTGGAAGAGAAATCGTGTCCCCTTTCATAGAGGAGGCTGAGGACTTGCGGTCTGACTTTGAAGTGCGCAAAAAAAAAACGCACCGCAGATTATTGCTGCGGTGCGCCTTGTAGTTAAGACGGATTTGCTATCGGACGTCCTTTACGGAGCCGGGGTACAAATCATGTCGGCTTGCTTCCGGAATTGGATGCAATCCACTAATACGACGGTATCGTAAATACCGTCTCCAGCGTCTGAAAGGAATAGGTCGTAAGTACCTGCTCCCGCAGTTACTGGAATATCCACCGAAACCGTCTTCCAGCCAGTCCACCCGACGGTTGTATCGCCTCCTGGAAAATCCAGACCACTGATCATTGAGTAGGCCGACGCGTTAATGCTCTCGGTCGCCAAGACCGTTTCAGCACCATTTGGAGCACGCAGTTTGATTGTCAATGAGTCGTTGTATATCGACCCCACAAACTCCGGGAACTCCTCACTAAGGAATGCATATTTGAACGTTACCGGTATCGACGTTACGCCTGCTTGCACCTGGAAGGTCTGAGTTAACTCGCCTGTAACCTGCGCACCGTCTGGGCCGGTACTTGCGTACCCAAGGCGGTAACGATCCTGGGGTTTCGTTTCAGGCGTTCCGAGCCCAGGCTGCGAAGAGACAGTTCCCTGCGTTTGCCAAAGGGCCATGTTTTCCTCTTCAAAGCTGCCATTGAAAACAGCCTCGAATAGATCAATCCTGCCTGCTCCCAATTGAGGATCAGGGAGGAGCCTTTTTGCTGTGCGCTTGAATCGTTCTTCCACTTTTGCATTAGTGAGTGGCTCACGAGCCAGCAACACCGCTGTTGCACCTGCAACCATTGGCGATGCCATTGACGTTCCAGGTAACGATCTGTAGCCAGAGGGATCGCAGAGCGGACATGTTCCGGTCGGAACCGTAGATAAAATATCTACTCCTGGTGCGGCAACATCGACCCATGCTCCAAAGTTCGAGAACGGTGCTTTTGCGTCAGTCGAAGTTGTCGCTCCAACTGCAATAACGTTAGAACAGGCTGCTGGGTATTGTTTCGTACTCGTGTTGGCGTTTCCGGCTGATGCAACAAGAATCGATCCCTTTGCTACGGCTTTGTCAACAGCGTTACAAATGAAGAAACTCTGAATTAATCCGCTGAACCATCCCGAAGTACCAAAGCTCATATTGATTATCCTAGAGCCGCTTGCGGCAGCTTTCTCTATACCAGCTACGGTGTCAAAAAGGCTACCCTTTCCTTTGTCATTGTGTACACGAACAATATAAACCTTGCTTTCCCACGATATGCCAGCTATACCAGTACCATTATTTGTTTCAGCAGCAGCAATACCAGCCACATGCGTCCCATGCCCATATTCGTCGGTTGGATCGTTGTCGTTGCCAACAAAATCCCAACCCTTAAGCAACTTATTTTTAAGATCAGAGTGTCCGAAATCTGCCCCTGAATCAACGACCGCAATTGTGCTGCCACCTCTAGCAATATACCAGGCTTCATCGGCTCGAATCTTTTTGACGCCATCCTGCTGGGCAAAGTTTTGATCAGTTGGCGTAAACGTGTCAGTTGATAGTACAAGGGACGGTTCGACAGCCTTCACCTCGGGATTGCTGCTCAATGTATTGATTAACGTCTGCAGATCTGAAGACGAAGCACTCGGCTGACTCAAGCGTACTTGGTAAATCCCAAGGCCTGGGACTGTTCCTATTACGGTGCCATTAATAGAAGCAACGATTGATTTTATTTTGTCTTCAGTCGTGCCTTCCACAAAGGCTACTAGTAACTCGTTTGCTATTGCTTGCTGGCCGCTGACCGGATCAGTTACGAGATTTCCATAATCCGTCGGCTCTGTTTTGCCAACAGGCAGACTGGTAGCACAAAGCGTATAAACTGGATGCCAAGTCCGAGCCGGCGAATCCCTGAAAACACCGGCTGCGCAGTCGCGTCGTCGAGTCGTGGGCGGGAAACCACCCCACATCACCGAAAGGCATGCCTTTCGAGGCCCGGCGGGCAACCGCCATCCACTTAAGGAATCGTGAGATGAACCATGCTACACCCTCAATCTAACGGCCGCGGCCTGCTGCTGGCGGCGCTCGTCACCCTCGCCGCGCTGCTGATACTGGTCACCGCCGACTCCTTCGCCGGTACCGGCGGTTCCACCGAGTTCGGCTCCATCTACACCATGCTGACCGGCTGGCTGCAGGGTACCCTCGGCCGCATCATGGCCGTCACCTTCGTCGCCGTCGGCCTGGTCGGCGGCGTCATGCGCGGCAGCATCATGGGCTTCGTGGTGGGCATCGCCGCGGGTTTGGGCGTCTACACGGCACCGACGGTGATCGACGCCATCGTGACTGCGGTGATCTGAGCCTCGGCCACCGGAGGATTCGTCTTCCGAGGAACGGCGGGAAACCTCCGACATGACCCCCATTCGATCAGGTTCCGCATGTCCAACGTATTCGTCTTCGGCGCCGATGGTAAAGCGCTGGCACCCTGTCATCCGGCTCGCGCGCGGCAACTGCTGCGGAAGAAGCGCGCCTGTGTGCAATCCCTTGATCCTTACAGTATCCGGCTCATACCGCCATCCGGAAATGCGGATCCAGTTGCCGGAACTGCGCCGGTTGCTCCCCTGCAGGATGAATCGGGCGATGACGATGGGTCAACCGCGTGGGTGCGGTCATGAAGCCGGAACGACATCCTCGCGCCAGCCAGCTCTTTTCGATTCTGGCCTATGATGCCGACGACGGCCTGTTTCTGGGGGAGGACCGTAGCCTCGGCTTCGGTTTTCTCTGCCAGCCGCTGTCCGGTGGCGATTCCGCCGTGGCCGATCGGGTCAACGTGCTGCTGAACCAGGAATGGCCGGTGGACACGCTGCTGCAGGTGAGCCTGTGGACCTCGCCCGACATTGACGCCACCCTGGCGCTGATGCAGGCGCGGCGGCTCGACCAGCAGCAGCCGTTCTACAAGGACATGGTGCGAGCCAGCATCGACTTCCTGAGCCACGGCACCCAAGCGCCCCTGGAACACAGCGCCGGCACGCGCATACGCCGCACCCACGTCCTGGTGACGGTGAAGCTGCCGATGGCCGGATTCAAACCCGGCGAGCAGGACTTGCAGCGCGCCGCCGAGTTGCGCCTGTCGACCTTCCAGTCCCTGAGCACCATCGGCCTGCGGCCGGAGACCCTGAGTTCTGATCACTACGTCCGCCTCATGACGACGATACTGAATTGGAATCCGGAGGCCGGCTGGCACGATCAGGTGGTACCCGAGTGCGATCCCACCCAACTCGTCCGCGATCAGTTGTTCGATTACGACAATGATCTTCGAACCGATGCCCGCGGCCTTTGGCTGGGTAACAAGCGCGTGAAGACCCTGTCGGTGAAGCGTTTTCCGGATCGTGTCTACTTCGGATCGGCGATGAGCTACCTGGGGGATGTAATGTCCGGCACCCGCGGCATACGTCAGAACGCGATTCTGACCCTGACGCTATATTACCCGGATGCCGAGGACACCCGGACCGCACTGGACACCAAGCGCCAGTGGGTCACCAACCAGGCCTACGGTCCCATCCTTAAATTCGTTCCCCACCTGGCCACCCGCAAGCAGAATTTCGATACCTTGTTCGAGGCGTTCATGGATGGCGACCGGCCGGTGCGGGCCTATTTCGGGGCCGTCCTGTTCTGCAATCCGGACGAGGAGGCCCAGGCGGTCTCCAATGCCCGCGTGTATTTCCGCGAACTGGGCTTCCAGCTGATGGAGGACAGATTCTTCTGTTTGCCGTTCTTCCTCAACTGCCTGCCATTCGGCGCCGACCGCCTGGCCATCCGCGACAGCAATCGCTATCGGACGATGGGGACGCGCCACGTGATCCCGCTGTTGCCGCTATTCGCCGATTGGCCGGGCACGGGCACGCCGACCCTGAACTTTGTCTCCCGCAACGGCCAGTTGGTCAACGTCTCCCTGTTCGACTCGGGGTCCAACTACAACTGCTGTATCGCCGCCCAGTCCGGCTCTGGTAAATCCTTCCTGACCAACGAGATCATCGTCAGCTATCTCACCGAAGGCGCGCGCATCTGGGTCATCGACGTGGGCCGCTCCTACCAGAACCTGGCCGAGACCCTGGACGGGGATTTCATGGAGTTCAGCACCGAGAAGCAAATTTGCCTCAATCCCTTCGAGCTGATCCGCAACTGGGCGGAGGAAGCCGATGTGGTGGCGGGGCTGGTCACCGCCATGGCGGCACCGACCGAGAAACTGTCCGACTACCAGACCGCAGGGCTCAAGCGGGTGCTGAAAACCGTCTGGGACGATAAAGGACAGGCCATGACCGTAAATGACATTGCCGAGCGGCTGTGCGCCGAACAGGACCGTCGCATCGTCGACGTCGGCGAGCAGTTGTTCCCGTTCACCACCCGGGGCGAGTACGGCCGCTTCTTCAATGGGCGGAACAACATCCGTTTCGCCGGCGATTTCACCGTGCTGGAACTGGAGGAACTCAAGGGCAGAAAGCATCTGCAACAGGTGGTCCTGCTCCAGCTGATCTATCAGATTCAGCAGGAAATGTATCTGGGCGAGCGCGACCGCCCCAAGATCGTCATCATCGACGAGTCCTGGGATCTGCTGAGCATGGGAGATGCCGCCACCTTCATGGAGCATGGGTATCGCCGTTTCCGCAAATACGGTGGGGCGGCCGTCACCCTCACCCAGTCCGTCAACGACCTCTACCGCTCACCGACCGGCCGGGCCATCGTCGAGAATTCCGCCAACATGTACCTGTTGGGCCAGAAGGCAGAGGCGATCGAAGGAATGAGGGCCGACAAGCGCCTGCCGCTGTCTGACGGCGGCTACGCCTTGCTGAAGACCGTCCACACCATCCCCGGCGTGTACTCGGAGGTCTTCTTCATCACCGAGCGCGGAACTGGCATCGGCCGGCTCATCGTCGATCCGTTCAAGCGCATGCTGTTCTCCACGCGGGCGGACGACGTCAATGCCATCAAGCAGCTGCGCCGCCAGGGGCTGAGCCTGCAGGAGGCGATTCTCTGTCTCCTTACCGAAAGGGAGAAGTCCCGTGTCGCCTAAAACTGTCTGGTTCGTCGCCATCCTGTTCTTCACAGGCCTCAGTTCTCTCGGCGGCTACTACGCGACCAGCCGAACGCTCGCGGAGCCTCTACGCAAACTGAGCATGACCACACCGGTGTTGGTCCTCGACCGGGCAGCCCTGGTCAAGTCGCTGCCGCCCGAAGCCCCGCCGGAGGTCATCCGCAAAGCCATGGACGAATGGCGCCAAAAGGCCGATCAACTGGCGCGGGCGGGTTATCTGGTCATCGATTCCGGCATGGTGGTGGCCGCACCCTGGGATATCTATGTCCGCTCCGACCCCTGATCGGCTGCCGTTCATCACCGCGAAAGCGCTGTTTCTGCTCAAGGCCATGCCCATTCTGGCGGCGGTGCTCAGCCTGAGCGCCTACCTGGGAGACCGTTTCCATCTCGGCATCGACGATCAGAAGGAACTGTGTCTGCCGGGCGATCATCGCTGGTTCCTCATCGATCGCCACGACCAGAATATCTGGCGCGGAGATCTGGTGGCGTTTGAGGCCGATGAACGCATGGCGCCCTGGTTTCCCCTCGGACAGGTGGTGGTGAAGATCGCCACCGGCGTCTCGGGTGATCACGTTGAGGTCGAAGCGGACCATATCGTTATCAACGGCACAATCGTCTCGGATGGCTTGGCGCTGAGTGAAAAGCTGGGAAAGCCGCCACGAGACTTCATCCGTCAGATGAATATCCCAGGTAATGCGATCTGGGTCACCGGCTCGCATCCGCGGAGCTTTGACTCCCGTTACTGGGGGTTCGTGTACGAGCGGCAGATCATCGGGAAGGCGTATGCGCTGCCGTTCTGACAGGATTCTTCGCCTAGGAGTCTGTCGGACTTTCCGAAAAAAGTGCAGGGATGAGCACATCTTGCTCCATATCGGCGTTTCTACGTGAATTCTGGGGCCATTCGATGTCGATGAAGCACCGATTATTCGCGTACGAGCGCCTCGTTCGGCTAAGTCCGACAAGCTCCTAGCGATGATTGTCTCGTTTGGCCTCTGTGTGAGCTCACCGGCCCGTGCCGAAGAAGATTGGCTGTCTCGCTCCCGCACGGTCCTGGATACCGCGGCACATCAATCGCGGCCAGCCTGGTTGGACGGCAATCCGGCCGGCATGGATATGCGTCGGCAAGCGATGGAGGCCTTGCAGAGCGCGCAAAAGGTTCCGCCATTCACCGGTATCTCGGCTTCGTCGGTCGATGCCCATGCCGGCAAGAAGACCTTCGTCATCTACGCCTCCACCTCCCTGGGCGAAGCCGGCTTGCTGGACATCCTGGATGAGGCGTCCGGTCGGGACGACGTGCTGGTGGTATTTCGGGGGATGAAGCCGGGCCAGAAGGTTCAGGCCTTCATCCGGGAAGTACTTTCCCTGGCCAGGCGGTTCGATGCGCAGAAACAACCCCACATCGTCATCGATCCCACGCGCTTCCGTGCCGCCGGGGTTTCGGTGGCGCCGACGCTGACTCTGGAAGAAAACGGCTGGGTTCTGGCCAAGGTTCAGGGCGTGACCGGCACAGGCTGGTTACAGTCCAGGATGGACGGTAAGCAGGGTAACAGCACGAAAACGCTCGATCTCGGAACGCAGGGCCCCACCCGCGAGATCGCCGAGGTGGATCTGATCGAAGAGATGCAGCGCCGGGTGGCGCAGATCGATTGGGCGGCCAAGAAGCGCGAGGCCCTGGCCCATTTCTGGGAACGCACGATCTTCCACGAACTCCCCCAAGCCAACGAGACCCGCGAGCGGTTCGCTGATTTGACCGTGACGGCGCCCCGCGACGTGTCAGCTCCGGATGGCACCCTCATCGTCCGAGCCGGACAGCAAGTTAATCCGCTCGACCGTCTACCGTTCACCCAGCGCTTGGTGATCTTCGATGCCACCCGGCCGAACCAAGTCGAACTGGCCAGGGGTTTGGGAGCTGAAGCCGCCCCGCGTCGGGTCACCTACATCGCCACCCGCCTGGACAGGGATGCAGGCTGGTCGGGTCTGGGCAAGATCGAATCGGCGCTGAACGCACCGGTCTATATGCTGCCGCCTGATTTGCGGGATCGCTTCCAACTCGAACGGGTGCCCGCCGTTGTCGAGGCTAAGAATGGACGGTTTTTGGTTCGGGAATTCAAGGTCGAATCATCGTTGAGACCAATAGCGGCTTTTGGCGACTTGTTGTGGTCGATGGGCGCGTTGCTTTCCGGAGTCGTCCCCCAAGCACGCGCGGCGGAAACCACTTCCACGAAATCCCTGGATCCGCTCTGCCCGGACGCCGAGGTCTGGTCCGGCAAGCTGATCACCGATATCTGCTGGGCCTGTCTGTTTCCGATCCGCATCGCCGGCGGAGCGATGGGCAGCGGCGATTATCCCAGCTCGGCCACCGATAAGGTGTTCTGCACCTGCAACGATCCCAACGGCATTCCCAACGTCGGCATGACACTGGGCCTATGGAGTCCGGCGCGAATGATCGAGCTGGTCACCACACCCTGGTGTTCGCCGGCCCTGGGCGGCATGAAGTTCGGTTCCTCGCTGTTGCGCCTGCGCGGCACCACCGGCCAGGCGGAATACGACAACGGCGAGATCGCCTTCTTCAACTATCACTTTTTCGCCTTTCCCCTCTACATCATGCTCGATCTGTTCTGGGACAACCGCTGCAACGCCGACGGCTACAAGGACTTCGATCTGATGTACGTGTCCGAGTTGGACCCGACCTGGAACAACGACGAACTGGCGTTCTTCACCAATCCGGAAGTGGCGCTGTTCGCCAATCCGGTGGCGATCTCGTCCTGTGTGGCGGATGGGGCGGCGGCCACGGCCGGGCATCCCATCGATGCGATGTTCTGGTGTGCCGGCACCTGGGGTTCGATGTATCCCTTCGCAGGGTTAGCCAACCCGACCGTGGGCGCCGATCCCCGGCTGACCAGTTTGTTCGCGATCCGCGCCACTGCCGCCTTGCACCGCCGCGGGCTGGCCTTCGGCACCGTGGGCAACGACGCGCTGTGTGGCGGCAACGTGGCGCCGTTCATCCCCAAGTCGCAGTACAGCATGACCATGTTTTATCCGGTGGCCGATACCGATCGCCGTCACGCCATCGGCGAGAGCACCTTTCGCTGGGGTATGGCCCACACCTTTCCGGGGCCGGGCGACAGCCACGTCCATCTCATGTGGCGTTGGCAGGACTGCTGTAGTTCGGGCAATTGACGAGGAGTGCAATGAGCGCGTTTCGGTCATTTTCGCGACTGACACGTACCATCGCGTTCGGACTGGCCTTGATCCTGTTCTGGACGCAGGTCCAGCAGGCCGTTGCCGACGCGATGCAGGACAGCGCGCGGCTAGGCCAGGAAGCTGCGAAGCAGAGTATCGCCAAGTTCCCGCTGCCGGCGGTCGATCCGGGCGGCGACACCCTGACGCTGTTTCCGGGGACTGCCCAGTCGCTGGCCATTCCGACCCAGGAACTGTTTCCGGGGGCAGCCAGTGGAACGTCGTCCACCTTCACCGATCTGTACGGCAAGGACGCGGCGGCCGTGTCGGCGGGATTGGATGCTCAGAGCGCCCTGAAGTCGGAATCCTCCTCCACCGGCCTGGCCTATCGCACCCTGATTCATAGTGCCCGGCGCTCCCATCCGGATCTGAGCGCGGATCCGGTGTGGGGCGCCACCGATTACCTGTTCGACCACTACGACCTGTTCGCGAAGAGCTTCGCCGATTGCAGCACGACCACCGTATTCCGCGACGGCAGCTTCTCGGCACGGCTGCCGGACTACCGCACCTGCGTGCGCGGACCCAGCCCGCCGCCCAGTTGCGTCGATACCCGGTTGCTGCAGGTCTCCCAATACAACGCCACGGTGAGCGTCGGCACGGACGGCTACGTCACCAACACCTGGGTGTTCGATCTGAAGAACGGCACGGGCCACGCCATCGCGCCCTCGGACGGCAACCACTTCGTGCAGCGGGTGGATTCTTTGGATTATGACGCGGTGTGCAATGCGGGCTCGTCCTACCGGGTGCGTCTGGTGAAATCGGTGGACTGGCCGGAGGCACCGGTGCCGGGCGAGTACGATGCCTCCTACACCATTGCAGTGCTGCAGAAGCCCACCTGCGCCAACGGCCTGGTCGGCAAGGTCCAGCTCAACGACACCGGCGATCGCTACTACAAATACGCCGCGAAGTTCTTCTTCACCTTCGAACGGGTCGATTCCGACACCTGGAAGTGGTCCAACGCCAATTGCCCCGATCTGGTCAACGCCGTCCGCGACGGGGTGTGCGCGAAACCCTCGCTGTCCTGTAGCGTCGATGCCGGCCATTACAATGCCGGCCGCGGCGAGAAGTGCTTCGTCACCAACGGCGTGCTGGTCTGTGCTTCCGATCTGCAGCCGGCGCCGGTGTCCGGAATTTCGCCGACTTGCACGGAGATCACCGTCTCCGGCACCTGCGATCTGTCCGGTCGGGATGCTGCGTGCTGGACCGACCTCAACGGCGTGCCGCATTGTCCGGGTGAAACCGCCGGGGTGAGCGAACCCTGCAAGACTCTGGAAGCCAAAGGCTGTGCCTTCATCCGCTCGGAATGCGTGGAAGGCACGGTGGGTGGGGTGACCGGCGCCTGTTATCTGTACAAGGATCTCTACGACTCTGGCACGACCAGTACGATACCCACCCTGGAAAGCAGCAGCAGTCACAGCTGTTCGGGGCCGGTGCGCTGCATGGGCGAGGACTGCATTGCCATCGAGCGGCAACAGAGCCAGGACTTTGTGCGCGCTGTGGCCGCCCTGAACGCGGCCCAGCAGGCCGCCATGGACGCCCAGTGCGATGCCGCCAATGGGCTGGAAGGCGGACATTTTGATGTGCAGACCTGCACGGTGTTTAAGGGCAAGGCGCAGACCTGCAAGCGCATCGGCGGACTCATCACCTGGGTGGACTGCTGCAACACTCCGACCTCGGTGGGCCTGGGCGCCTACATCGACCTGCTGACCAACGTCAGCCAGCTGGACAACGCCATCAAGGGGCTGGATGATACCGCCAACGCCGTGCGTGCCGGCTACGAGACCCTGCGCGATCCTCTGGTGAACACCTGGAGCGAGGTGACCAAGCCCTTCGTCGATGTCTATTCCGACATCGCCGCCGACGTGTTCGGTTCGGCGAGCGACATCGCCAAGGAGGGGCTAGTCGATGGGCTCAAATCCATGCTGATGAAGGAGGTCGCCAGTTGGGTGGGCGAGACTTTCGGTGCCGCGGCCGGCAATCTGCTGTTCAGCACCGCCGGCAGCGGTGCGGCGGCCTACGACTCGACCGGCGCACTGTCGGCCGAGGCCACCTCCGGCGGCGTGCAGTTGGGCGGTGGCGGGGCGGTGATCGGCACCGCCCTCAGCGTCATCATGATTGCCTACACCATCTACGTGATCGTCCAGATCCTCACCAGCATCATCTGGGAGTGCGAGCAGTCCGAGTATGAGTTGGCCGCCAAGAAATCCCTGCGCACCTGCGTCTATCTCGGCACCTGGTGCACCGCGACCAACGAATTCAACGTCTGCCTCGGCGAGAAGGAGAGCTACTGCTGCTTCTCCTCGCCCCTGGCGCGCATCCTCCAGGAGCAGATAGGGGTTGTAAGCCGGAACCGCCGAAAATTCTGTAGTCGTTCCGACCGTCACCCGGATGGCCGGGCTCGCACTCAATGCTGGGCTCACGTTAGTGCCAGTGGCTCCTGTCATAAAACCACAACATTTGCGGGCTTAACTGGCCAAGTTGGCGGAGTCCGAACGTCCGCCGGCGAATCGTGACACGGAGCCAGGGGAGATCAGTCATGCCGCGATGGTCGTTGGGTGCCCGAGGATCCGTCCTCGCTTTGTTCGCTGTTCTCTTTCTGGCCCTAGGAGTCTGTCGGACTTATGGAGTCGATACTAAAAAATTGGGATAGCGCTTCTTTATTTGACGCAAAACCCCAGAGAATTGGCGCTCTGTCTCCACTACTTGCCAAAATTAGGCGGTATCTTGTCATCAATCCCCACCGACCTTCGAAAAATGGCCTAAGTCCGACAGACTCCTAGGCAGTTTTCGAGGTCTTTTGCAGCGATCCGGACGCCGAGGTTCAGCCGCCTTCGGTCGATGTCTGATAGCATCGACTGAACAACCTCGAGTACCTTCTTCACCTGGGTCGGCATGAAGAATTTCTGGTCGATGCCCAAATCCTCCATCGGAACAAATGACACCAAGGGGCTATCCCCTTCGCTCCACAAATAACTACGGGTTGTGGTTGAGAGCTATTGACCGATGGGGGTGGCACGGATCGCTGGGTTTCGCACGATAGCCGCATAGGGGGTTGGATCGGTGACAACCGCGGTTTCGAGGAATCGGTAGAACAACAGGCCACGAGAGCGGGATGCGCGGCGGTTGAACCGAAACGTAAATTCATCGAGGTAGTGGTCCAAATGCGCTCGCCGTGTAGCCCCTTGATGCGTGCCAAGCAACCAGCGCTTCACGAGAGAGGCAACCCGGTGCACCCCCGGCATCGCGACGTGCGCGGGATCACCTGTAGCAGACAGCACAATCCTCTGCCGCTGGTAACCGTGGCTAGCAAGCTCGTTATAGCCGTTCCATCCGTCCGTGCGCACTACCGAGCCCGGTTGGACAGCGCTACACACGAAAGCATTCAGGCTCGTCCCGCTGACGTCCGGAATTTGGTGCATGCGTACCCGGCCAAAGCCCTTTGGTTCATGGATTTCCAGCGCAATGGCAACGATCGCCTTGGTTTCTGTCTCCTGGCCACGAACCCCTTTTTCTTCTCCGCCGACATAGGTCTCGTCAACTTCGACCGTCCCCGCCAATCGCTCCCGTCCTGGGCGGACCATCGCTCGCCGCAACTTGTGAAGCATGGTCCAGGCCGTCTCGTAACTCCCAAGGCCCAAAATCCTCTTGAGACTCAGAGCACTTGCACCGTATTTCTGACCCGTTACGTACCACATGCCCGTAAACCACGTGACCAACGGCGTCCTTGTCCCTGCGAACAGCGTACCAGCCGTAACGGTGGACTGCGCAGCACAAACGCGGCAAACCAATCGTCGCCGAGACCCCCGATAAGGATCACGCTATACCCCACAATGCGGACAAACAAATCCTGATAACCATCGGACCTTCTCCAGATAGGACGCGCACGCATCATCGTCCTGGAACCAGTTCACAAACTGTCGCCCTGTCCTGGGGTAGTCACGCCCCGCAACCGGGTAAGTATCGTGTTCGGTGCTCATCCCTATATCTTGTACTTTGTGGAGCGACGGGGATAGCCCGTGACACCAAATCCGTCTCGGAGAGACGGGAGCGAGCTTCAGCCTTTGGTGGCTTAATTTGGCATACTTCAGCCAGAGCACTTGTCCGCCACCCCTCCTTTCATAGCAGCTCCCTGATATTACCCAGCACCTCCGCGATCTCGGCATCGAGCACGACAATCTCGTCAACTATGTCCTGCGGACTGCGATGGGCGACCGCTTCGCCCCCATTCGGATTCTTCACGGAAAGGTCGAAGGTCGTCGTGTCAATGCCCGTAATATCGACACTCCAGCTTTTCGCAGAGTCCGCTTTCGTTGTCTGAAGGGTCGAGCTGGTAGTACCCGACCTGTCTCATCGGCGCCCCCTTCTCGAAGAAGAGCACAACGGTCTTAACCCCCCGAGGAACGTACCGCCAGGACAATCGAGCACCGTGTGGAGGTTGCAGCTCTCCAAAAGAAGCTTCCGCAAACTCACCGACGCGTTGTCGGTGTTGGAGAGAAAGGGGTTCTTGATGACGACGCCCCCGCGCCCGCCTGCCTTGAGGGACTTGATGAAATGCTGGAGGAACAGGAATGCGGTCTCCCCGGTGCGGATAGGAAAGTTCTGCTGGACTTCCTTTCGCTCCTTCCCGCCGAACGCCGGATTCGCGAGCACCACGTCGTACCGGTCTTTCTCCTGAATGTCGGAGAGGTTCTCAGCGAGCGTGTTCGTGTGCACGATGATTGGCGCCTCGATCCCATGCAGGATCATGTTCATGATCGCGATAACGTACGCGAGCGACTTCTTTTCCTTCCCGTAGAACGTGCGCTCCTGCAGGGTCTTGAGGTTCGCGGTCGTAAGCCCGGACGGTGCCTTTAGGTAATCAAACGCCTCGCACAAGAACCCCGCCGACCCGCACGCGCCGTCATAGATGCGCTCTCCAATCTTCGGATCGACGACCGCACAATCGCGCGGATCAGGGGACGTGGGGTGTAGTTTTCGCCGCCGTTTCGGCCGGCGTTCCAGCCGCAGCCTTGCTTTCTCGAAAAGCAGGGATGGCCCAGCGGTTTCTCGGAGGTGAACCGGGAATACGGAAGGCCTCCGTCGATCTAACTGGACAGGTTCATCTTCTTGGGGGAGAACGCCATGTCCCATGACCTCGTTTCCTGGTGCCGGCAAAAATGGGCGCTGGCAGGACCCGGCGGCCGCCGCCGGCTGTTATTGGTGGCGGTGTTGTTCGGATTGTTGCTGTTGGTTTCGGGAGGGCTTGCGGTGGTCACTGACGGTACCGATTTTGACGCCGAGCGGGCCGAGATGCTGCGCCAGCTGGGTCCGCCGCGCGCGCCCATCACCCACCCCGGCGTGCTGCAGGCCATGGCGACGGTGCCGCGCCACGAACTGGTGCCGGCGCCCCTGCGGAGCTCTGCATACGACGACCGCCCGCTGCCCATCGGCTACGGTCAGACCATCTCGCAACCCTATGTGGTCGCCTTCATGACCCAGCAGCTCGACCCCAAAGCCACCGACCGGGTGCTGGAGATCGGCACCGGCTCCGGCTATCAGGCCGCCGTGCTGGCGGGGCTGGTGGCGGAGGTGTACAGCATCGAGATCGTCCCGGAGCTGGCGCAGCGGGCGGCGGCGGATCTGGCTCGGCTGGGCTACCGCAACGTTCACGTGCGGCAGGGCGACGGCTACCAGGGCTGGCCCGAGGCGGCTCCGTTCGACGCCGTCATCGTGACCGCCGCGCCGGATCACCTGCCGCCGCCGCTGGTGGAGCAGCTCAAGGAAGGGGGGAGCATGATCGTACCAGTGGGGGTGGCCGGCGAGCAGAATCTGTATCTGTACCGCAAGCAGAAAGGCCAGGTGGAACGCCAGGGGGTGCTGGCGGTGCGTTTCGTGCCGATGACCGGC
>Ga0233425_10007836_pt1 | contig 14671 bp, 13 predicted proteins | sample Watercolumn_Towu_2_FD_181712 | JGI IMG/M metagenome (GOLD analysis project Ga0233425, IMG submission 181712) | Freshwater microbial communities from Lake Towuti, South Sulawesi, Indonesia - Watercolumn_Towuti2014_140_MG | ecosystem: Environmental > Aquatic > Freshwater > Lake | place...
TCAGAGACAGATTGATGAGGCCTGCGGCCTCATCAATAACCGACCGAGAAAACGACTCGGCTATTTAACTCCTAACGAGGTGTTCCAAAATCGCCAAATAGATTAAGCTTTGGATTAGAATTAAAGGCCCATTATATCTTCATTATACCAAAATCATAGCCAAACAGAACAAGAGATCCTGGCATTAACCCCTAAATCTCAACTTCGCTATCCAGCCGGCCAGGACGAGGACGGCGGCGGCGAGGGCGGCTACGACATATTTAAGGATTTTTAAGCTGGCATTAGTCTCACTTGTCGGAACGGACCACTGGCGATTTTGTTCGACTTCACCCAAGACTTCGCCGGGGCGGGAGATTTTTTCGATGTCCTTGATTGAACGCGGCAGAAGCTGGTACTCATCGCGATATTTCATGAGCAGACCGACTGCTTTTATGTTGTCGCCGATATTAAAGTCGGCCGGCTTGATGCCTGTCTTCTTTTTTATATAAATAACTGCCTCACTGTCGCCGTCGTCGATATAGACAGCCTGGCCTTTTTTGCCAGTAACTTCGCCGGCCAGGCGGACCAGGCGGCCGGCGTATTCCTCGTTCGCCTGGCCGCAGCCGATCTCTTCGATCCGCTTTTTTTCGCTCTTGCCGACAATCCGGATATCCGCGGCCTTGGCCGTCTTAATCCTTATTTCTTCGCCGACAAGCGATTCTTCGCCGCTCACGGCCACAACATCGCCGCACTGGAGGCCCGGAAATTCTTTTTTATAATTGTAAATCTGGATCGGTGCCGTGCCTTCTTCCCGGTTGCCGGCGATATAGAAATACTGGACGCCGAAGACGCCGGGCTCGACCAGCACTTCGCCCTGGACGATGAGGCGGCTAGCCGCTGTTTTTTTACCGCTTGTCTTGATCTTTTTGGCGGTCTTGCTTTTGGCCGCGGACGATTTTGCCGAAACGGCGGCTGGCTCGTCTTTATCCGTGTCAGGATTCTTCCGGACATTGATGATTTTTTCTTTTTTCACTGTCTGCCGGCCGTCGGAAAGATAAAGCGCGAGTTGATACTTGCCCGGAGCGGCGTAAACATGTTCAGTTTCCTCTTCCCCGCTTTCCGCGCCGTCGCCGAAAAGCCAGTGGAAAGAAAGCGGGTCGCCGTCCTCGTCCGCCGAATCGGAGGCGTCGAAAACGGCCGACTCGCTGGCATAAAATTTATCCGCCAGACTCCAGCCGATTTCCGGCTCATGATTGTATTTCAAAATGGCATTTTCCCGGCCAGACGTGGGCGTGCCGCTCCATTCCCAGCGGGAAACGGCGCCAACCGGCCAGACCGCGGCATAGCTATAACCTTCGATCGCCGCCTCATATTTGACTGTCTGCCAGGCGACCTCTTCCAAGGGGCGAAAAAGCTTAACCGCGCCAGCTCCGTTTTCCAAAACCAGCCTGCTCGTTTTTCTTTCCAATATCAAAAAACTCCTGGCTTTAATTGAGGTGGAACTAGCCGCGGTTGCCAGAGATTTGCTGCTCGCACAATCGCCGACGCAAATCTTCCAGCCAGCCAGACTAACGTCATGATCGCCGCCATTATAGATCTCGATGAACTCTCCGGCGGCATCATTGCCGATCGGGTTGGGAAAAATTTCCGTGATAAAAATATCAGCGCTCAATTCGTATTTTTCCGGATTACCCTGGCTATCCTTTTCTCTGGCCACGTCATTAATTATGATATTGCTCGCGGCCCTGGTCGGCTTGGCTGTGATCCGGAAATCGTCCTTGTTGTTCAGGCTGTTCCGGCCGTCGATCGGCCGGGCGATCGCTTTTGGATTGCCGGCGGCCGGGGCGTTGTTTTTCAAGTCGCCGTCAGGCCAATCGCCGTAAACGACCTGGTCGATGATCCGCCCCTTAGGATCGCGGAGAATGACAATGTCGCCGCTATTGTTCAGATTGCCTTTGAACTTGCCGAAAGCCGCAAACCGGCTAACGGCCGAGAGCCGGCCGCTGAGCGCGGTCTTGGCGCCGCTGCCTTCTTCGATTGTCCAGCCGGCGAGATCAACGTCGACACCGGCGACGTTAAAAATTTCCACCCATTCCTCTTCGCCGTCGCCCGGATCGCTGACCAATTCGTTAATGACTAGGTCGCCGATATTATAAAGAAGGCTGGTAGTGGCGATAGCGATCGGCGCCTGGTTGATTGGCGCCGGAGCAGTCGTCGTGGCCACAGGCGGCACCGGCGGATTATTTTCCGGCGCGGGCGCCGGTTCGACCGTAATTTCGACTGCGCTGTTTATTGCGCCCGGCGTGCCCTTGATAGTCCCGCCAGCCACGTTCTGACCGTTGACGGCCAAGCCGTTATTCGCCGCCCAATTTTCCGCCGTTCCCGGCTGAGCGGGGTCCTTCCTTTCCATGGAAATTTTCCCGGCCGCGTCGCCGGCTGGCCAGCCGGCGGAAAAAAGAACCGCGTCCGCGATTTCGTCCGCCGCGTTCCTCAATTCCAAATTCTCGCCGCTGTTTGACAGGCTGCCGCTGTAAATCTGGTTAGCCGGCATATCCTTGATCGTTTCGTCGTCCGTCCGCTCGAGGAGAAAAAAGCCGTGCGGCCCGATCTTGCCGGCCAGGACGATCGATGGTTCGCCATCGGCGGCCACGAGTTTCCAGCCAGTCAGATCAATCTCACTTTCCGAATTATTGAACAGCTCGAGCCACTCGTCATAAGCGCTCGCCGCCGTGCCCATCCAGGCGATCTCGTTAATAACCACGGCCGGCGCTTCCGCCCGGAGCGGCCAGTACGGCCAAAGCAGAATCAGAGCCAAAAACAAAATTTTCATAGAATTTAGTTTAATAAATCATCTTTTATATCCCAAACATATTATCTCAAATCCTCTTAAAATTTTTCTAAAATTATTCTAAATAAACTATAAAAATCCAACCATTGATAAATCGCGGATAATCTGCCATAATAAACTCAAGCAACAAGCCAATCAAGCCCTTGCTTTTTATAGTTTGTAACAAACCAAAAAATCCATGACAAACAAACCGAGCAAAGAAATCATCAAATCCGACGAAGCCGTTTCCGCGGAAGTCATAAACCTGAAAAAAAATGAACCGGCCGAAAGCGGCCGGCCGCGATGGAGAAAACTGAAAATTCTCTTCTTTATTATTATTTTTTTTGCCGTTTCCTCTTCGATCTTTTCCGCCGGCATGATGATCAGCGGTAAAAGCTCGTCTTCCTGGATAAAAAACCTGCCTTTGATCGGGCCGGTCAAATATCTGGCCGAATCGGCCGACAAAAAACTCAAAGGCGAAGAACGCGACCGGATCAACATCCTTCTTCTCGGAATGGGCGGCAAGAATCATGACGGCGGCTACCTGACCGACACGATCATGGTCGTCAGCCTGAAACCGTCGACCAAGAAAGTCTCGATGATTTCCATCCCGCGCGACCTGACTGTACCGGTCGAAGGCATGGGTTGGCGGAAAATCAACAATATCAACGCCTTCGCGGAAAAACAAGAACCGGGTTCGGGCGGCGTGGCCGCGAGCCAGGCGGTAAACGATATCCTAAGCATCCCGATCGACTATTATTTCCGCGTCGACTTCGACGGCTTCATCAAGATCATCGACCAGCTCGGCGGCGTCAATGTCTATGCGGAAAACACCCTCGACGACTATGCTTATCCGGTCAGGGGCCGGGAAGACGCCTACCCGTACAACTCGCGCTTCGAACATCTCCACGTCGAGAAAGGCTGGCAGCAGATGGACGGCGAGCTGGCCCTGAAATTCGCCCGTTCGCGCCACGGCGTCGGCGCGGAAGGCTCGGACTTCGCCCGTTCGCGCCGCCAGCAGAAAATCATAGAAGCGACCAAGGATAAAATTTTCTCTTCCTACGTCCTTTTCCGCCCCAAACTCGTTTCCGACATTATCGACACCCTGTCCGAACATCTGAGCACCAACCTAAAACTCTGGGAAATGGTCAAACTCTGGGACATGTTCAAAGACGTGAAAAGCGGCGACATCATCAATAAAGTGCTCGATAACAGCCCGGGCGGATTGCTCGTCAGCGCCATCTCGCCGGAAGGCGCTTTCATTCTAACTCCGAAAAGCGGCGACTTCACCGAAATCCAGTACATGATGGAAAATATTTTCAGCGACGGACCGGCGGAAAAAAAGACGGAAATCATCTCGGAGAAAGCGATTGTAGAAGTCTTGAACGGCACCTGGATCAACGGCCTGGCGAGCAAAGTCTCCTTGGACCTGGAAAAACTCGGCTTCGACGTCGCCCGGGTGGCCAATTCCAGCCGGCAGAATTTCGATACCACCGTCATCTTCGATCTAACTTACGGCGAAAAAGCCAATTCGATCAAAGTCTTAAAAGATAAGCTGAAAGCCAACGTCTCTTACGGCCTGCCGGACTGGCTCAAAGAGGATCTGGCCAAATACGCGAACGGCCAAAAAGAAACCAGGGGGGATTTCGTCGTCGTTCTCGGCCGCGGCGCCGACGCCACCGCCTCCGGCATGGAAAATCCGAACCAATAATATGAACAAACAATTTCCTCTCGTCGTCATTTTCGGCCGGACCAACGTCGGCAAATCGACTCTTTTCAACCGCCTCCTGGAAAACCGGCAGGCGATCGTTTCCGATGTCGAAGGCACCACCCGGGACAGCAATCTCGGCACGGCCGAATGGCGCGGCAAAAAATTCACCCTGGCCGATACCGGCGGCATCATGGATCTGGCCTTCCTTTTTAATAAGAAAGCCCGGGCGGAAGAAATTGACGAAAAAGTCCAAAAACAAGCCCGGCACTATCTCGGCCGGGCGGATGTCATTCTTTTTGTCGCGGACAACAAAACCGGCATCATGCCGGACGACCGCGCCATGGCCAAATTCTTAAAAAAGCATTTCGCCGACAAGGAGATAATTCTGGTCGTCAACAAAGTCGATTCCCAAAAAGACCGGAAAAACTCCGCTGAATTCTACCGCCTCGGCTGGAAGGAATTTATGCCGGTTTCGGCCGCTTCCGGCTCCGGCACCGGCGACCTGCTGGATGTTGTTGTTAAAAAAATCGGCAAAACCAAAACGGCCGTAAAAAAAACCAAGGCCGGCGACGAAGACAACGCGATCAGCGTGGCCATCCTCGGCCAGCCCAACGTCGGGAAATCAAGCCTTTTAAACAGCCTCCTGGGCGAAGAGCGGGTAATCGTTTCTCCCCTGCCGCATACTACCCGCGAACCGCAGGATACCCTGATCGAATACAAAGACAGCCTGATAAAAATTATCGATACGGCCGGCATTAGCCGCCGGGGCTTGCAAAGATCGACTGGAAAAAAAGGCATCGGCGCCAATCTGGAAAAAATCGGCATCGCCAAATCGCTCCATGTCTTAAAGAAGGCGGACATCGCCCTGCTAGTTTTGGATATCAGCCGGCCGGCCACGCACCAGGACACGAAAATCATCGAAGAAATCGTGGCTGCCAAAAAAGGATTGGTCATTATCGCCAACAAATGGGACCTGGTGCCGGTGCGCGACACGAAAAAATTCACCGATTATCTGCGCGGCAAATTCCCCTATATTGCCTGGGCGCCGATCCAGTTTATTTCGGCTTCGACCGGAGAAAAAGTCGGTAAGATTCTTGATCTAATCCTCCTTGTCAGCCAGGAAAGAAAGACTGAGGTTTCCGCTTCGGCCCTGAATTCATTCATGATGCGCCTGGTCAAAATCCACCGGCCGGCGCGCGGCCGCGGCGAAAAATATCCGCGCATCCGAAAATTCGAGCAAGCCTACGCCAATCCGCCGGAATTCAAAGTGACGATCGGCGCCAAGGAAGACCTGCATGATTCCTATTGCCGCTTCATCGAAAACCGGCTCAGGGAAAAATTCGGCTTCACCGGCACGCCGATCTCTATAAAAGTCGCCAAAGGCCGGGCCACCCACGGCGCGCACGAGGAAAAATAAACCAATTATGCATCAAAAAATCCATTTTCTCATCGGCCTGGGCAATCCGGGAAAAAAATATGAATCGACCCGCCACAACGCCGGTTTCATGGCGCTCGACGCCTTTGCCCGCGAACTTGATTTGGCTTGGCAGGAAAATAAAAAATGCCAGGCCTTGATTGCCAAGCATTATTATCCGGAAGCAATGAAAGAAACGGGCGAAACGGCATCCTGCCTCCTAGCCAAACCGCAAACTTTCATGAATCTCTCCGGCGAATCCGTCCAAAAAATCCTCGCCTACCACTCCGCCTCCCCTCTCTTGTCCAGGAGGGATGTTGGGGATGAGGCCCTGACCAGGAAAGTTAAGAGCGAGGAAAAAAATCTAGATGATAGCCTCACCGTCATCCATGACGACCTCGACATTGAGTTCGGCCAGTACCGGATATCAACCGATGCCCGGGCCGCCGGCCATAACGGCGTCCAGAATATCATCGACCGGCTCGGCACGAAAAACTTCCGGCGCATCCGGATCGGCATCAAACCGCCGGCCGACAACTTGATTCCGGCGGAAAAATACGTACTCCAAAATTTCAGCGAGCAAGAATTAAAAACCATTGCCGAAGTGATTTCCAGAATAAAAAAAGAGGCGTTAAGCCGCCTCTTGTAGATCCTCCCTGAAACACTCTGCTTTCTGTTCCCGCATGGCATTCTCGCCATACTGAAAATCAAGCGGTAACTCGTACGGACAATCGTCCGCGAGTCTCGCGCACCTCCGACAGAGAAGACGGAGAGCTATGGCTCTTCTTAACATAAAACACCTCCTTGCCAAAAAAATGCGCCGGCTGGCGATTTTTAGTCTGCATCTGCCGCTCACAACACTGCCTAGAAGCCAGGGATAACCCTATTAAAGACTCGGGCTTTCCAGGAGGGTGAAAAACTTTTATCACTCCTAGGCAGAATTCTGAGCGGCATTTTTTATTCTGACGATTTTTATGATTTTTATCTCGACCACTTTCTGTTTGGCTCTATGTTAACACAGTGCCGGCGGGCCTGTCAAAACCGCTCGGCTAGCAAAATAGCGCCCTCTTTGCTACTTACCTAAAGGGGACGGCATAGGTAAATAAGAAAGGAGGAGATCTTATTTATGACTATAATGCCCCTGGGCAAGTAGTAAACAAAGCGCTATTTTTGAAATTTTTTTACTGATACTCCACCTTATCACATCAAAAGACGGCTGTCAAGGAGGGGTGCAGTAAATCCTTGAATCTATCACAAAAGGATTAGTAAAACTTCTTCGCGATTTTAGAAAAATTTTATCTCAGCTGTTCTATAATGGAATCATTATTCTTAAAAACAACTCATGACAGAGAACGAAAAATACCTCGTTGCCATAAGCCACTTTCCTAAATTTGGACCGGTTAGGCTAAAAAAAATCCGCGCCAGTTTTCCTGAACTTAAGGAAGTCTTCTCCGCTTCCGCGGCCGGACTGACCCGGGCCGGCATCGAAGAGAATGTCGCCGCCGAATTTATCCGGACGCGAAGTTTGATCGATCCGGAAAAAATCATGGAACGGATGGCCAAAGAAGGAATAAAAATTTGCATCCTCGGCGAAAACGGCTATCCGGAAATACTCAGGGAAATCTACGATCCGCCGCAGATCCTATTTTACCAAGGCCGGCTTGACGGAAAAATGGAGAACGCGATCAGCATCGTCGGCACGAGGAAAAATACGAGCTATGGCCGGCGGGCGGCCGAAGCCCTGTCGCGCGGCCTGGCTAAAAACAGCATAACCATCGTCAGCGGCCTAGCCGCCGGCATCGACACTTTCGCCCACGAAGCCTGCCTGGATGCCGGCGGGCGGACGCTGGCCGTCCTCGGTTCCGGACTTTACGCGGAAAATATTTATCCGTCGTCCAACCGCTGGCTGGCGAAAAAAATCGTCGAAACCGGCGGCGCGATCGTTTCCGAATTTCCGCCCTCAATGCCGGCCTTGCGCCAGAATTTCCCGCAAAGAAATCGGATCATCTCCGGCCTGTCGCTCGGCATCATCGTGGTCGAAGCCGGCGAAAAATCCGGCGCCCTGATCACCGCCCATTTCGCTTTGAATGAAAACCGGGAAATCTTTGCCGTTCCCGGCCCAATCCACTCCCCCGTTTCCACCGGCCCAAACCGGCTGATCCAGGACGGCGCCCGGCTCATTACCGGCCCAGAGGACATCCTGAACACCTTTAACTTCAAAAAAATCAGCTCCATGGCCGAGTCCAAAAAGATCTTGCCGGAAACCGAGGAAGAGGGCATAATTATAGATAAATTAGGCAACGAGCCAAAACACTTAAACGAGCTGGTCCGCTTGACAGGACTTGACACTTCGCGCATAAATAGTACACTAGCTATTATGGAAATAAAAGGAATGGTCAGTAATCTGGGGAACATGACTTATGCGGTCAAATAAACCAGGGTAGACAAATAATGAACTTAATCATCGTTGAGTCGCCGACCAAGGCGAAAACCATCACCAAATTCTTAGGCAAGGACTACAAGGTCGAATCATCGTTCGGCCATATTCGCGATCTGCCGAAATCGAAAATGGGCGTGGATTTAAAGACTTTCGAGCCGGATTATGTCATACCGACCAAATCCAAAAAAACCGTCTCGAATCTGAAAAGTCTGGCCGCCAAAGCCGACAAGGTGATCCTGGCTTCCGATGAAGACCGCGAAGGAGAGGCCATCGCCTGGCATCTGACAAAAGCCCTGGGGCTTTCAAAATCAAAAGCCGATACAAAAAGGATCGTCTTTCATGAAATCACCAAGGAAGCGATCATGCATGCCCTGAAAAATCCGCGCGAGCTGGATATGAACCTGGTCGACGCCCAGCAGGCCAGGAGAATCTTGGACCGGCTGGTTGGCTACGAACTCTCGCCTTTCCTTTGGAAAAAAGTGGCCAAGGGCCTTTCGGCCGGCCGCGTGCAATCGGTGGCTGTCCGCCTAATCGTCGAACGCGAACGGGAAATCAAAGCCTTTAAGATCGACGAATACTGGACCATCGAAGCCAAATTCACCCTTTTGAACAAAAATGGGCAAGAGGTATTTCTTTCCTCTCTGAACAAAATCAACAGCAAGGCGATCAACAAACTGGAAATCAAAACCAAGGAAGAGGCGGAGAAGATCATGGCCGATCTCTCCGGAGCCGATTTTGCCGTGGCCAAAGTCGAGCGCAAGCAAGGCAAAAAAAGCGCGCCGGCGCCGTTCACTACCTCGAGTCTCCAAATTACGGCCAACCGCATGCTCGGCTTTTCCGCCAAACAGACTATGACCATCGCCCAGAAACTATACGAGACCGGCTTCATCACTTACATGCGCACTGATTCGCTCAACCTGTCGGAAAAATTCCTCTCTGACGCCGCTGGCTGGCTGAAAAACAATCTGGGCGGCGCCTATAGCTCGCCGCGCCGGTTCAAGACCAAGGCCAAGGGCGCGCAGGAAGCGCATGAAGCCATCCGTCCGACCGAAGCGGCCAATGATCCGGAAACCATGAAGGCGAAACTGAACGACGCCGGCCAGTATAAACTCTATAAACTGATCTGGCAGCGAGCCATGGCCTCGCAGATGCCGGACGCTATCTTCGACAATACGGCCGTCGACATCGACGCCGTTCCCGTCGAGACGCATGGCCAGCGCGCCCGACAATATCAATTCCGCTCGACCGGCCAAATCCTAAAATTCGACGGCTATTTAAAAGTCTTCCCGGAAAAAGGCCAGGAAGTCGTCCTGCCGGAACTGAAAGAAGCGGACCGGCTAGAAGCAAAAACTGTCGAAGGCGTCCAGCATTTCACCAAGCCGCCGGCGCGCTACTCCGACGCCAGCCTGGTCAAGGCCTTGGAAGAATACGGCATCGGCCGGCCTTCGACTTACGCGCCGACCATCTCGACCATCATCGACCGCAATTACGCAACCCGCGACGATACCAAAAAACTGGCGCCGAACGACATCGCCTTTGTGGTTATCGATCTTTTAGTCGCCCACTTTCCGGAAATCGTCGATTACAAATTCACGGCCAAGATCGAGAAAGAATTCGACGAAATCGCCGAAGGCAAAATAAAATGGCAGCCGATGCTGGAAAAATTCTACGACCCGTTCCACGATAATCTCATGGCCAAGCAAGCGGAAATAAAAAAAAAGGATATCATGCCGGAAGAAATAACAGACCAGCTCTGCGACAAATGCGGCCGGCCGATGGTCATTAAAACCGGACGCTTCGGCAAATTCCTCGGCTGCTCCGGCTTCCCGGAATGCAAGAATATCAAAAACCTCGGCCAAACCAAGGAAAAGGATGAAGAGCTGAAAGCACTGGAAGAAAAATACAAAGACGAGGTTTGCCCCAATTGCGGCGCGCCGATGACGGTAAAAAACGGCCGCTTCGGCCCGTTCCTCTCCTGCTCGAAATATCCGAAGTGCAAAACGATCAAAAATATCAAGGAAAACGGCAACGGCTCGACCGGCATCATCTGTCCGAATTGCGGCAAAGGCGAAATCGTGGCCAAGCGCGGCCGCCGCGGCGTCTTCTACGCCTGCTCCGCCTATCCGGACTGCAAGACAGCTTACTGGTCCAAGCCGACCGGCGAAAAATGCCCGGACTGCGGCGCCCTCCTGGTCCACGGCAAAAACGAAACGGCGGTTTGCAGCAATAAAGAGTGCGGACACAAAAAATAATCCGGAGCCAAAGGTTCATATTCGCTTTATTAGCTTTCGGCTTTATGAACTAATCGGGAAGGGTGTCTGAGCGGTTGAAAGAGACAGTCTTGAAAACTGTTGTGCCTTAACGGGCACCCAGGGTTCGAATCCCTGCCCTTCCGCATCATCGTACTAGCACGAAGAAGTTAAAAAATAGAGCTTTTTGGAGCTCTATTTTTAGTGATCGAATAATTCGGAAAAAGTACGGTAAGCGTGGTGACGGATTAAGCACTTTTACCCTGGCAGGCTTCCAAGATTTTTAGTTTGAAATATTCGACGTCGTGAAATCCGTAGCAACGGTGTTTCAAGACTTTAATCTTGTTATTCGTTCCTTCGATCTTCCCGTTCGATATTGGATGCTTGCAATGGTTAGATCTCATGTTAAAAAAGCTATGGGTATCGAATGATGAAACAAAACCCATAAATCTGAGATCTCTACCGAAAAGAACGACGGCAGTGCTACGAATGTAGCGAGACATATTTTCATATAGAAAGAGTCTCGTGTCCAGCGTGTCCGCAGTCGCAGTAAACTAAGATTATAAGTTATGCTAATGCCGAAATCTCAACCTTAGAACCAGTAATTTTTAGCTTAGATAAAAGAAGAACAGCCGATTTATCGGCTGTTCTTCCTAACTGGCACGCCACACTGGAGAACGTTAGAACTTTTTTTCAGCGGAATACAGAATATATTTACATTCCAAAACTATAAATTCACCATACAGTCACGCTCACTATAATATAATTTCTTGACCGATACCGACAACCTTAACAATATCATCCCTAACAAAAACAGCCTGATTATTGTCTATTATTTTTAACGGATATTTTGTAGTTAAAAGCGCTTCCTTAATAATTTCATCGTGCGATTGGTTATAATGCACAAAAACATCAAAATCAACCAAACACAAAGAGGTTAAATCAGTAATTCCAACTTCGTTAACATCACCACCCTTCCAAGCAGCAACTTGGATAGTTGGGCTTACTAAAATACTGCCCGCACTCACGCCAATATATACCGTTCCTTGCTCAATTAATTTTTTTACAATTTTATCAAAGCCACTTTTTCTAGCGTGATGAAGCAAGTAAAAAGTGTTGCCACCCTGAACATAAATAACATCTTTATCAACCAAGGCTTTTTCCAAATCGTCGCCAGTAGTTACCGCGATATCAATATCTTCAACTTGAAATCCAGCTTCAATTAATTTATTCTTGTCGTTTACCATATAACTTTTATCATCTTCAGGATTTGCCGCCGTGACAATATGCGCTAATTTTATTTCTTTAATTGGCTTTGGTAAAATTTTATAAATTTCATCAGCCACCATCATTCCGGCTGAAGTTAAAAGTAGTGTCATATTTTTGTCTTTAAGTTTTTTATATTAGCAATTATCTCTACAGGTCTTACAGTCTTATCATTAATCTCATCCAAAGACAACCAAGTTGGCTCATAGGTATTATTATCAACCATTTTTTTATATTCATTTCCGCTACCACTCCCCACAGCGCCATTCACTATATTGCACACATAAAACAATTCTTCGTTTTGATTAAATATCTGTTTATATATTAAATCTCCGACTATTACTTTCACATTCACCTCTTCCAAACACTCTCTGACTAACGCTAATTTTCCATCTTCACCGCTCTCAACTCCACCACCAGGCAAAACAAAATATGTTTCATTATTTTTGACACGCTTTATGGTAAGTAATTTTCCGTCTTGAATAATCACCGCTCTAACTCTTTTTTGCATATAATTTTAAACCGTCTAAGTCCTTGATATTATTTTCAATAACCGCCTGATAAATCAAGTAGCTTGGTATTTCTAATTTATTTATTTTAACCAAGTTTTTTAACTCCAATATTTTAGCACGATTTGCATCACTAAGACCTGTTAAAATTTTCTTCATAAATTTATCACTCACATTATCCATTGATTTCATAAACCAAATATCAACTTTCCATTTTCTACTCTTAAGTCGTGTTTTTAAACCAAGATAATAACCCTTAGGAAATCCCTTCTTGCGACGCTTAACAAAATCATAAAACATATAACCGCGAAAATCGTTATTTGCAATTAACTCATTCAAAACGTTTACTGATGTACTTTTATTGAACTCTTTACAAATAACATAAATATCAATATCGCCATCAACCATTAAATCCAATTCATAGCTACCTCTAATAAAAAATCACCGTATTTTTTTAACGAATTAATTAAGGTGGTTTTTTTCAATAATAAATCTGCCTCTCCTTTAACCAGTTTTGATAATTTTTGCAATTCTATTTGTTTCATTTTTTTATTATACCACAAGTTTCATTTCCGACCACCCCAAACAAAAACTGCCCAAAGATAAGCAGTTTTTATGTCCGCACAGGATCGTGGACAGAGTCAGAACTAATATCTAGCTAACACCACCTCCATGATATTTTAATTCATAAACCAGTTTCTCCTTATAATAAATCTTCTCTTCTCCAGAAAAAAAATTCACATCACCATTGCTGTCATTTGTATATTTAAAATCATTATTCTCAAAAACATTTATCCCACGAAAAGGAAAATTTATACTTACTTGACTCAAAGCATCTTTTAAAAAAGTATAAATATCACTAGTAGAAACATCTGTATTAGTACATCTGCCAGCATAATTCATCACCCAAATTGGTTTTTCGCTATCATGCACGATCTCTTGCCCAACAAAGGGATCATAACCATAATAACGATCCGTATATAAAAAATCATCCTTGCTAAAGGTTAACTCTTTAGACCCATCCTCTAGCTTTTTTTCTCCTCATTCACCATTTGAAGCATAAGTATTCTTTTTAGCAACAACTAAAAATTCTTTTAAATTTGTCATAAAACATTAATAAACCGCCACCTACTTTTTTGTAAATGGCGGTTAAATTATTTAGTGGCAATAAAAACCCTTCACTTTTATTCCAAGCTTCTCACTAATTTGCCTAGCTTGGATTTCAATACTCTTCCAATCAATCTCCTTAATAGCACAATTAACATCAGCCTTTGCAAAAGCAACTTGAACCTTATCACGATTAGAAGCATTAACATTTAATGATTCAAACATAACAAAATCAATTTTGCCTTGCAAAGCAGTCAGTATAGCTCGTAAATCAGTTATCCCAGGGAGGATAGGACCAACAAAAGCATACGTTGTAACGCCGGCTTCTTTTAAAGATTTCAAGGCATCCAACCTCTCAATCGGAGTAGCTGCTCGTGGTTCAAGAATTCTAGAAGCTTGTTCACTAAGCGAAGTAATAGTTAAACCAACCTCACAATCTTCTATTTTTGATAAAACATCAATATCACGAGTAACCAACTTTGATTTAGTCAAAATAGACACCGAAAAATCATGCTCAGCTAATATGCTTAACAGTTTTCTGGTAATTTTGTATCGAGCTTCTATTGGCTGATAGGCATCAGTTACACTCCCTAAAAGGATAGGTCCTCTTTTTTTTCTAGGAGTGATTTCTTTCTTCAAGACATCAGGTGCATTGACTTTAACATCAACAAATTCACCACATTCATCTTCCAAGTGTCCCGTAAAGCGTTTCATAAAAGAAGCATAACAATAAACACAAGCATGCAAACAACCAACATAAGGATTAATACAATAATCCACCTCTGGTAATTTGCTCTTAGTTAAAACGTTTTTGCATTGTACTTCGTTTATATTCATATAACTCTTACTCCTTCCAGATAATGCATAATACGGCAATAGTCCTTTCTTTCGCCATAGCCCATCTCATCTCTGGCAATCTTCAGTATATCGCCAAAATTGTCTTCTGGCAATTTACCGAGCTTAAAACCAGGCAATGGTTCACCACCATCATCTAAAGCCCATCCGCAAGCGGTTACTGTTCCATTAGGCAAAATACCCATTGATTTTACGACGTACAGCTCAATTTGTATTGGAAACAATAAAAGAAGGTGACAACGCTATCGATTTAGGCTGTGGCGAGGGGCAATGGAGTCGTCTTTTTGCAAGACAAGGTGCAAGATCAATTGGGA
>Ga0233425_10007837_pt1 | contig 14670 bp, 14 predicted proteins | sample Watercolumn_Towu_2_FD_181712 | JGI IMG/M metagenome (GOLD analysis project Ga0233425, IMG submission 181712) | Freshwater microbial communities from Lake Towuti, South Sulawesi, Indonesia - Watercolumn_Towuti2014_140_MG | ecosystem: Environmental > Aquatic > Freshwater > Lake | place...
TGTGGTGAGGCGTAATTGTCTCTTGGATTGTGTGTCAGAAGCGCATCTACAATGCTTTTGATGTTTTCATCTGTTGTGTCTTTTGACTGCCTTATGTCTATTGAAGCATCAAATCTATTTGGGTCTTCGCCTGTTAATCCTGCAATGTTTGTGCTGTAAACCGCTCTCACCGCCCGTGCAACATCATTTCCTGTTCCGTCCGGCATGTCTTTGTCTGTTATGATTGCTTCAGGTCTTTCTGCCAGTGCTTTTTGTATTCCTTCCTTAACATCTTCTGCGAAAATTATTTCTAAGCCGGCTCTTTCGGCGATTCTGGCGCATTTCGCGCTGAATTGTGTATCGTCATCAACTATTAATAGCTTCATCTTTGCACCTCAACTGCCTGTGCTGAAGGCTTGTCATCGTCTCTGCGGTAGTTTCTTTCCAGCTCCATTACTGCTGAAGCTGGTGCTGAATCTGGCGGGGTGTTGCTTCCTCTTTCTGGGAAAGGCATATATTTTTGTTCTGGCGCTCTGTTGTTTATGGCGCCGCATTTTTTTTGAAACAAATTATTTTTCATTTTTTCCTCCGTTTACTATTGATTAGTGATTAAGCATATAAGTATTTGTTGTAGAAAAGTCTACAACAAATTTTATGTTTTTGTTTTCTTCTGCCCTCATGTCAAAAACCAGTTCTAATGGCTTTTGATGCTCTTAATTCCACGCATTGCCGTAGTTTTTGAACGAATGCAATTCCGCCGTAACGCTCATCGGGGCGGGCGGAATTATGTTGTTTTAATCACTACTTGGCTTAAGTAACACCGCCCATAATTAATATGTATTCGCTATTAAGAATATTCTTAATATTATTATGCCATAAAAATAGTAATATTTAAAAACCCGGCTGTTTTTCCTGCCTGTGTGAAGCGCAAAATAATAAAGCAGGGCAACAGGTCATTTACGCTTACTCTGCCGGTAAAATGGGTGAGGGGCAACGGCTTTAAAGGCGGGGAAGAAGTTGACATTAATGATGATGAAGGCAGGCTGGTGATAACTGCTGATGCTTTGCAGGCAATCAGGTCAGCATCTTTTTCTGTGAAAAACATGGATGAGAAAAACATTAGGTTTGTGCTTAACCAGCTTTACAGAAAGGGTTTTTCCAAGATTGTTTTGAAGGACATTTCAGCGCCACAGTTTAGGATTGTTGAGCTTTTGGTTGACTCTCAGTTCAGTGGTGTTGAGATAGTAAATAAAACCGCCGGCGACTGCCTGATAGAGGTTATAACTGAGCCTAAAAAAGACACTTTTGACATAATTTTCAGGAAAATGTTTTTCATAATACAGGAATCATTGTCAATAGTATGCAGTAAAGAAGATTTGCCGAGAATTGCAAAATTGACTGACAAAGCAAGAGTTTACGAGCAGTTCTGTAAGAGGTTTATTGCAAATAACATAAAATCTGTTGAAGGCTTTGAAATGTATGTTTCATTGTCTTATCTTTTGTTGGTGCAGACAGACATTAACCGGATGCCGAAAAGCCCTTCTGTAAATGACTGCAGGCAGGTTCTGAATCTGTTTAATGATGTTGCCGGTGCATTTTACAAAAAAGACATTCAGGAAATGTATAAAACCCAAAAGCGTGCCTATGAGATGATTTCTTTGCTGATAAATAAGAAATCAGAGCATTACATTACAGAAATAACGAGAATAATTTACAGCCTTCATTCTCCTCTGATGGGGCTGATTATGCGGGCGTAGATGTCTGCAGTTCTTAAAAGTTCTTGGTCGTGCTTTTTGCTTCCTTCTCTTAAAGCTTCTACAAATATCATCGAGCACACATTCCTTAGGAATCTTTCCTCGTCTGTTTTAATGCCTCTGAGTTTGAGATAATTCATTGTTTTTTCTCTTGTCCATTCTTTGTCCCTTGCGCATTCACTGCCCATCAGGGCTCTTGCTATGTCTTTGTATTCGTTTCCTGCTGAGACATCTCCATAGTCGCCGAGTATTTTTCCGAACCAGTTGTCATCTTTTGCATCGTTATGCGCAATAGTTGTTATATCGTGCAGGTCAGGGTTTTTTAGAATTTCTTCATACAGCGCGCGGTGTTTTTCTATGCTTCTGCATCTTGAGGATAATTCATCAAATGTTCTGAACAGAGGCATTGCCTCAAACTGCTTGCCTTTCATTGTTTCATGCCACAATCCGAGGACATACATTCTGTGGTTGTAAATTTCATCTTCTATTCCCATTCCCGCAAACAATTCTTTTTTTGCGGGGTCTTCTGTTTCTTCTGCTATTTTTGAGCATATAACATATGAATCGTTTCTGCCGATAAGTTCAGGCATTATTCTAACAGTGTATCTCGCAAGTTGTCGGCTTGTTTCAAGCATTCCTGAAATTTTTATTTCTTTTTCTGCTTTTTCTCGTGTTGCAACCTTTGGAAACGAGTCTTTTCCTGCGATGACTGCGCCGTTCTGCCTAATTTCTTCTGTTTCTTCTTCTGAAAGCTTGGCAAGGTCATGGCCTGTCACATATATTATAGGTATATTTGTGCTGCCGAGCTGTTTTCTTATTCTTCTTAGTGTTTTTATGCCTTCTCCGAGTGCGCCCGCGTGGTTGCTCCATTCATTGTCTATGAATATTGCTGCGCAGTTATTCAGGTCATTCTCATTGAGGACATAATTTGCCGGCTTCACAGCGACTTTTTCAGGCGCGCTCGGCGTGTTATTTCCAAGATTGTTGATTTCCCTGTCGCTGAGTATGAGAAAATGATATTTTTGTTCTGTCTGGGAGTTTCCCGCCCGGAGTGATTTGTCTATGAAGCTTACATAGAAGTCCTGCCACATCCGGTTTTTGTAGTTGTGCTGTGTTGCAGATATGTCTCTCTGGCTTCTCGGTGTTGTGAATGCTGACATTCCTAAATGAGTTTTGTAAAAAACTTTTCCAGTCATTACAAATGAAAGATAATGCATTAATGTTGGGAAGCAGTCATAATTTACCGGCTCGACTGTTATTTTTTTGCCTAAAATGTGTTCAAATACCATTCTCAGAGGGTTTTTACTTGCCTCAGTCAATAGTTGGTCAATGTCCGGGATGCAGTAGACTATTTCTGAATCGGGCGAGCTCGTGATGATTTTTGCCAGAAGCGAAGCCTCATCTCTAAGCCCGAATCTTGCGTGTGTTGATTTTGCTCTTACAAGCACTAATCTGAAATTTCTTAGTCTGTATTCTTCTGAGTTGAAAACTCTTTTTCTTCCCATGTCCCACAAATTAAGTTTAACGCCGTTCTGTGATGCAAAAACCTCGCAGTTTTCCTCGTTGCGTATGTGCTCGTTGTATGTTTGGTTCTGTTCTGCATCAATGTCGCATATGTTGTCAACTACGAGAATTGAGCCTTTTCCTTCTGCCATTATCTTTTTTACTTGTTCATCTAATGTCATTGTGTTCAAGGCACGAAGTTCTACTATTTAAATGTTTCGCTTTTTAACCACTACAAAGTAGTAAACTTGCGGGTATGGAAATGTTTTTAAAATATTGTTATTTTCGGTATAAAATGGAGCTTAAGGAAGTGGTTGAACAACTTGAGAAGAGCGGTGAGTTTAAGGAGTGGAAAAAGCTTAATCCCCATTATTATCTTGCCCACGGATTTATGATTTATGAGGATGCTGAGTGGCAGGTTGGATATTCTGATGGTGAAAAAGTAACCACTTTTTTTCTTAATCCTGTTAAGGTTATGCCCGAGCAGGAATGCTATAAGCGCCCTGGTGCAAAGGTTATGAAGCTGGACAGTTCAGAGCTGAAATTGTCTCTTTCTGGTGCGCTGGCTGTTTTTGAAAAGGTTAAGTCTAAGAAATATTCTGCAGAAGTTGTTATGAAAAAGATTGTTCTTGTCCAGAACATAGGAAAGCCGGTTTACAATATTACGGGCCTTACTGTTTCAATTAAAACTCTTAATGTCAAAGTGGGCATGGATGGAGAAGTTGTTGAGGATTCATGCAAAGGGATTGTTCAGCAGTGATTATCTGTCTTTGTCGTGCCTGACTATTTCTTTTATTTTGAGGGAATATTTTTTTTCAAGTCTCTCTGCCTCTTTTTTTACTGTTTTAAAGTATTCTTCAGATTGGTTTATTGCAAATTCAAAGTCTTTTATTTTGTCAGGAAACTCTTTTCTTATCACAGGCATTAATCTGTCCAGTGTTGATTTTCTTGTGTTGAGCAGCTCTATCCACACATAACTGCAGAATGAAAGTTCTCTAAACAATTCTTCGAGGTTTGTTATTCCCGGAAGAATTGGTGATATAAAGCCGTATGCTTGTATTCCTTCATTTTTCGCTTCCTTCAGCGCGTTTATTCTTTCACGGGGTGGCGATGCAAACGGCTCAATTATTCTTGCTGTTTTTGCGTCAAGCGTGTTTATTGAGCACCCCACTTCAGCATTAATCTGTTTTATTATGTCAAAATCTCTTTTTACGAGCGCTGATTTTGTTAGAATTTCTATTGTAAACTTTTTTTTGTGCGGTGATTTTGCGATTGCTTCAAGTATTCTTCTTGTAAGTTTGAATCTGCCCTCAACAGGCATATAGCAGTCGCACACGCTTGCAAACCAAATATTTCCCTTTTTATTTTTTTCAAGCTCTTTTTCAATCAGCTCAGGGCAGTTGGCTTTTGCATAAACAAAGTCTCCCCATTTTTGTTTTATGTTCTGAAAACGCCTGATGAAGTCTGCATAGCAGTATTTGCATCCGTGCTGGCATCCAGTGTAGGGATTTATAACATAGTCTGTCAGCTTGCTTTTTGTCATGCAGTTTTTGCAGCTTATTTCTTTGATTATCATTTTTTTGCAAAACTTCCAGCCACAAGAATTGGGAATGCTATTGTAAAGTCGCATTTTATTTTTACAGACTGCGCGTCTACTTTTATTTTCGCCCATGTTTTTGCTTCCTCCTGATTGCCTCCTGAATCAGAGCCGTCAAATTCCTGTGCGGTTGTGATATACACTGCATAATCCAGGCCCTCTCGGAGTATGTTTGAGTTGAGGAGGAAGTGTTTTGCTATTCCTCCTCCAAGAATGATTGCTCCGATTTTTTCTTCATTAAGGCAGTAGTCAATGAGTTTTTTTTGGTCTGAAAAGAAGTCAAGGCTGAAGTCCGGATGGTTTCTTTTGAAAAAGTAAAACAAGTCTCCTATTGAGCCGTCATGTATTGCCGGGCAGTATATTGGTATGCTGTTTTTTGCCGCCCAGTAAATATACGATTCTTTGTTGTTTATTTTCAGCCCGAGCTCCTTTATGAATTCTGACACGCTCATGTTTTTCTTTTTGTATATTTCAGCTAAGAGCGGGTCTATGAATTTTTCAAAATAAACATATCTGTCAAAAGGCGCGAAGATGTTGCCTATTCTTCCAACTCCGGAATCAAAGAGCATTTTGCCGGGCGCATCAAAGTCTCCGACGACGAAAGGCTTGAAGCATTTTATAAGGTCTTCCTCAACTCCTGCCGCCGTGGTGACGATTGCGTGTATTTTCTTGTTTTTCACAAGATAAGTTATTATGTCTCTGACTCCTGAGGATACTGCGTTTCCAGTCATTGAGATTATTATTTTTGCCTTGTCCGAAATCATTCTGTTGGTTATTTGTATTCCGTAGCCGAGGTTTGTCGCCTGAAATCCGGTGCCTGTAAATCCTTTAAGGAAGCTGTCAAAATTCTGCTTTTTTTCAAAATCATGCCCATTTATCTCCGGATAGCCGTCCAGCGTGGTGCATTTTCTCATGAACCTGAAGTTCTCCTCATAATGGGTTGTTTGCTTCATTAGTGTTCTCAAAAGTATAGATTGTTTTATAAATGTTTGCCGGCAAACCAGTATTCTCCAATCTATTGTTTGAAATTCAGCAACTTTTATTAATAACCTGTTGTGAAATGAGTGTGTGGAAAAGAAAACAAAAGCCCGGGAAATGCCGAAGGATTTTATTATTGAGGAGATTCCTGAAGATGAGATTGAGAGCGAGGTAATATATGAGCATACTCCTGCACTGGAGCCGAAGCCGGCGCCAAAGCCCGCTGAAAAAACAGGGAGTAAAAAGGGTGTTAAGACTGCTGTTTTTGTCATAATTGTAGTTCTTGCCGTACTTTTTTTGGTGTGGATGAAGTTTTCTTCTGGGAACAGCCTTCCGGTTGCTGCATTTGTCAACGGCAACGCGATTTATAATGCAGATATTGATGCTAAGTATAATGCTATGCCTGATGTTTACAAACAGCTTATTTCGCGGGATGATTTGATTAACCGCACAATAGATGAGCTTCTTGTAAAGGAAGAAATAACGCGCAGGGGCATAAGTGCATCTAAAGATGAGATTGACGGTGCATTTAAGAAGCTTTTGAGGGTTAGCATGATTAGCCAGGAGCAGTTTGATGAGTATCTTAAGAATAATAATCTTACAAGAGAAGGTGCGATGAAGAGTGTTGAGGAGTCTTTGCTTCTCTCAAAATTTGTGAATGAGACCATGCACATTTCTGTTTCAGATGCCGAAATTGATTCGTATTATGCAGATAACAAGGCGTTTTTCTCCCAGCCCGAGTCAAGGAATGTAAGCCACATGCTCATTTGTTATAATGGTATTGAAGGGTGCAAAAGCAGCCGCACAAAAGAGGAAGCGGTTAAGCTGATAAATGAACTTTTGGTTCAGTCTAAAACAGAGGATTTCGGAAAGCTTGCTTTTAAGTATTCTGACTGTCCATCTTCATCAGTCAACGGCAATTTGGGGATTATCAATGAGGATTCTCCTTTTGTGGAGGCGTTTAAGAATGCCGCCCTAAAGCTCGATGAGAATGAAATTTCAGGAGTGGTTGAAACCGAGTTTGGTATGCACTTGATAAAAGTTAATAGCATTATTCCTGCAAAAACCATTCCTTTGAAGGATGTTCGGAATGAGATTTCTGCCGAGATTAAAAAGGTCAAGACAAGTTCTGAGATGATTAAGCTTATTGCTGAATTGAGGGCGAAATCAAGCATTGTTATTTTAGGCAAAAACGGGTGTGATGGTGCTTTTTTTTATACTGCTGACTGGTGTGCGCCGTGCAATGAAACGGCAAAGCTTGTTGACTCGTTGATTTCTGATGGGAAAGCAATAAGAAAGGTTAATGTGGCTGGCGCTGACATAGTTAAAACCTGTTTTAAAAGTGAAATGAAGGAAGACATTCCGCAGTTAATCTGTAAAGGGAATGTCAAAACAGGAAAGATGGCTAAGGAAGAAATAGCTGAATTTGTTGAAAACTGCAAATAAAAAATAAATGCTTAAAGTTCGCTTACAGTAAGCAGTGTTATTCTTGTTTCAGTTTCTTTTACTTTTGTCTCTGCGCCAATTATGTATTTTACATTTGCTTTTTCTGCAGCAATGACAAGGTTTCTGCTTATTTCGCCGTCAAGTATTATTGCGTGGACTCCTGTTTTCAGGCTTTTGATTGTTGTCTCAAGTTCGCTTACAGGAACTTTTCCGAGTAGGCTCATTCCCTCTCCGAGTATGAATGCGCCCCGTGTTCCTATGAGTTCTTCAGATATGGTTCTGAACGCCTTTTTTTCGTCTTCGCTCATCTGCGGTTTTGTTGCAGCAGGCCGTTGGGTGAATTCTCTTCGCATCATCGGCCTCGGCTGTTGCATTTGTGGTGCTGGCGCCGGCATTGGCCTTCTGAAGTTCGGTCTCGGAGCGTTTTCCATCGGCTTTAGCTCAAGCTTTGCCTGCTCCCACGCTATTCTTGACCTTAACGCTTTATTGATTTCTTTCTTGGTTATTTCCTCAACTTCCTTTCCGTCGGGTGCTTTTGTCACAAAGTCAATTTCTGCTACTGCGCTGAGCTCTCTTAAAATCAGGTTTCCGCCTCTGTCTCCATCAACAAAAACAGTTATTACTTTCTGCTGTGCGAGATCTATTATTGTCTGAGGCACAGATGTCCCGTTCATTGCTATGACATTCTTGAATCCGTTTTTCAATAGGTTAAGGACATCGGCTCTCCCTTCAACAAGAATGATTTCCTCGCTGTCATCAATAGCCGGGCCTGAGGGAAGCCTGTCTTTTCCGTATTCTGTTATCTCCATTGCTCTTACAGAGTAGGCGACCTCATCTGCAATCTCCTGCGAATCAGGCATGACTTGTTCCATGAGATTTTTGAGAAGTTCTTTTGCTCTTTCAACAACCTGGCTTCTTTTGCTTACTCTTACATCTTCTATTTTTTCAACTTTGATTTTTGCATTGCACGGGCCTATTCTTTGGATTATTTCCATTGCCGCGCCTATGATGCAGGTTTCTGCCTTGTCAAGTGAAGATGGGATGAGGATAACTCCTGTTGTTTTGCCCGAGTGAATTTCTGATTCAACTTCAATTCTGCCTATTCTGCCGTTTCTTTGAAGCTCTCTTAGCTCTAAGTCTGAGCCGAGCAGGCCTTCGGTCTGTCCGAAAACCGCGCCTATTATGTCTGGTTTGTCCACAACGCCTTCTATGCTTATTGATGCATGAATGATATATTTTGCCGCTACTTGGCTTATCTTTCCCATTTTTTTCCTCCACTATTTTTTTGAATTATCCGTATTAGAACAAGTGTTAAATACTGTGCAAACTCCTTCTGTATGAAGTTAATGAATATGATTTTTTTTTGTTCTAACCGTTTAAATTTTTGTGGCCCGCGACACTAACTCCCAAGCTCATTGCTAGGCTTTGCCTTGGGCTCCATTGAGTACTCTCGTGACGGGCCTTGTTTTCAGGAAGTCTGGATAGATTTATAAATGTTTTCATTATGTGGTGTGGTTTATGGGCAAAATACGGAGAGAAGAGTTTAAGATAGAAAAGAGTGTGTTTGACCTGTTTACTGTTGGTAACCTGAAAAAGCTTGAATCAAAGGGATTTTTTGAGTTTGAGTCATTAATTCCTCTTTTTCTCGGAAAAGAGGCGAATATTTTTGTCGGCGAGGGTGAAAAGGGTTATGTTGCAGTTAAAATATACCGTGTTGAGAACTGTGATTTTAACAGGATGTTTGACTATATTAAGCTTGACCCGCGGTATTCTTCATTGAAAAGAAAGAGGCGGGACATAATAATGATGTGGGTTCAGAGGGAGTATAAGAATCTGCTGAAGGCGAGGGAGGGTGGTGCGAGGGTGCCGACTCCTTATGCAATAGCCAATAATGTTCTTGTTATGGAGCTTGTCGGAGAGCCGGCGCTTAAAATAAAGGATGACATTCCGGAAAATCCTGCTCTTTTTTATTTAGATGTTGTTGCGCAGATGAAGAAGCTGTTTAATGCGGGGCTGGTTCATGCTGATTTGTCGCAGTTTAATATTTTGAATTATGGGCAGAGGCCTGTTTTGATTGATTTTTCTCAGGCAACAACTATTGGCTCGTTCAGGGCGGGGGAATATCTTAGGAGAGACTTAACAAATGTCAATAATTTTTTCAGAAAGCTTGGGGTAAAAGAAAAAGAGTTAAAAACCATTGCTTATTTTCAGGGTGAATGATGCAGGCAACCTATGATGTCAGGATTCCTAAGGAGCGGATTGCTGTTTTGATAGGCAGTAAAGGCGCTGTGAAGAAAAGCATACAGAATGCTACCGGCACTCTTGTTGATGTTGATTCAAAAGAGGGTATTGTAACTGTTTCAGGAGAAGATGCGCTAAGGCTTATGGATTCCCAGAATGTGATAAAAGCAATAGCCCGCGGTTTTAATCCGGATATTGCTCTGCTTCTTCTTAAGCAGGATTACTGCTTTGAGCTTATAGACTTAAAGCTTGTTTCAAGGAATAAGAATGATATGGAGCGCCTGAAGGGCAGGATAATAGGTGAAGGGGGCAAGAGCAGGAAGACAATTGAAGGATTGACCGATTCTTACATTTGTGTTTTTGGAAAAACTGTCGGTATAATCGGCGAGATGGCCATGGCTTCAATGTGCAAGCGGGCTGTTACAATGCTAATTAGCGGCAGCAATCATGCAACTGTTTACCGCTGGCTTGAATCGCAGAGAAGAAAGCTGAGGCGCGGTGATTTTGAGTTTTGATGTGTATTCTGGGGCATACAAAATTTTAATAAGTTTCAAAAATTATTTTGTTGAATGAAGATAACTCTTTATTCTGAAGAGCCGTCGCAGATTGAACAGTCCAGACAGCAGGTTGTTAGGGATGCAGAAGATTTTGAGAGAAGGTATCTTGAACAGCATCCTGAAGCGGGAAACGATGGTGTTTTTAGTCGTCTTTTTTATGATTTAAAAAATGGCGCTTTTTGGCGGGTTATTAGCGTGTTGGACGGTCGTAGTCCCCGCTTTTGTTTGAATTTTGTTGAGCCGGCGCCGGCAGTTCAAGAAGATGCTGGACAGGCAAGGGCTTTTGCTCATAAAAGTTTTGATGAGGCTCAGCTTGAACAGCTGATTAATATTTGTGCAAATATGGCTGTTCTGGTTCCATATCAGACTCCGTGGCCTGGTTCGTATAAAGGGCATAGTATTTTTATGCGTGAGGTAGTAGACAAAAAGGGCTCAATATTTGGGGAGGCTGTCGATGAGTCTTTTTTTAATCGTTGTGTTAACTATTGTTTTTGGGAGGAGCTGAGTGATATGTGGCAAATTAATCATGGGTTATCTTATCGTTGCGTTGAAGAAATGCTTGTAGATTATTATGATAGGTTTGATGTAAGATTTGCAAAAAAAGGTTTTTCAATATATTATCGGAACCTCGGAAGTAATCCTCCGCATTTTGATTTGTCCGGAATCAGCCGGCAGGGCATTGAAAGATGGGTTGATTTTGCAAAAAGGATTGATGCGCAGAGGCAGGCGCTTGGTATTGAGGAAGCAGATATTGCCCAGCTTATCAGGCCTTATGTTATTGAGCTTATGGCTGTTGACTCCTGCACAGAGCTGGTTTTTCCTGATTTCAAGGAACGGCTTCAGGATGCTGTTGTAAGAAGATATTGTTCAGAATCAGGTCTTATAAGGGTGCAGGTGGCTGAGAAACTGTGTCTTGATGCGGCTTATTCTGAGTGCCGGGATTTGGAAAGAATAACTGTTGAGTTTTTGTCTGCATTTCCTGATGGCGGGCTGATGGCCAATGAAATTCTTTCATCTCCAGATTTATATTATGAAAGGCGCCTGCTTTTTTCAAGCATCCTTGCAAAAAGGGGTTTTGTCTTTGATGAAAAATCAGAAGAACTGCTTGCAGAAGCAGTAAAAAAGAGAAAAGCTAAGGAAAAAGCAGAAACTGCCGTTAGGAGAAAACGGCTGTGAGAATTTGGTAATCAAACCTCAAAAACTTTATAAACGCTCCTCTAAATCGGGCTTTTGAATGGTGCAGACAACGCTTAATGGTGGTATGGCTGGGCAGGGCACTCACTCTAAGGCGGAGGAGATGGCTTCAAAGCAGAGAGAAATTTCTGTTGCCGCATTCTTTGAGAAGAACCGGCATCTGCTCGGCTTTGATAATCCGAGAAAAGCGCTTCTTACTGCGGTGAAGGAGGCGGTTGACAATTCTTTGGATGCCTGCGAGGAAGCTGGGATAATGCCTGAAGTTATAGTTGAGATTATTGAGCTGTCTGAAAACAGGCATCGGGTTGTGGTTGAGGACAACGGCCCCGGAATTGTGAAAGCGCAGATTCCGAAGGTGTTTGCAAAACTTCTTTACGGCTCAAAATTCTATAAGCTTTCCCAGTCGCGTGGTCAGCAGGGAATTGGCATATCTGCATCAGTTCTTTACGCCCAGCTGACAACAGGAAGGCCTGCGAAGATTGTCTCAAAAACAGGTTCAAATCAGCCGGCGCATTACTATGAGCTTCATATTGATATTGACAACAATAAGCCTGAGATAGTGAAGGATGAAGTGAAAGAGTGGGGTAAGCACAGCGGAACGCGGATAGAGCTTGATTTGGAGGGGACATATCTTAAGGGGTCTCAGTCTGTTGATGAATACTTAAAGGAGACTGCGATAGTTAATCCTCATGTTACCATAATTTACACTAATCCGAAGGCAGAGCAGATTATATTTCCGAGGGCGGTTGAAAAAATGCCGGTTCTTCCGAAGGAAATTAAGCCTCATCCTTATGGTATAGAGCTTGGAATGCTTATTAGAATGCTTAAGGCAACTGAAAGCAGGACAATGCAGGCATTTTTGACCTCCGAGTTTTCAAGAGTCGGGCATGGGACAGCGAAGGAGATTTGTGAGAATGCTGCAATCCTGCCTAATTCAAAGCCGAAGGAGGCGACAAGGGAGACTGCAGAGCAGTTGATGAACGGGATTAAGAAGACCAAAATTATTGCCCCTCCGACAGACTGCATTTCTCCGATAGGGTCTGATGAGCTTGAGCGTGGAATAAAGAAAGAAATTAATGCCGAGTTTTATACTGCGATAACAAGGGCTCCTCAAGTTTACAGGGGCAATCCTTTTATAATAGAGGTCGGGCTTGCGTACGGTGGTGAACAGCCGGCAGACAAGCCGGCGAGAATGATGCGGTATGCAAATCGTGTTCCTTTGCTTTATCAGCCTGGTGCGTGTGCTGTAACAAAGTCAATTGCAGGAATAAGCTGGAAGCCGTATGGAATGCAGCAGTCCGGGAGCAATGTTCCTATTGGACCATTGACTATTGTTGTGCATATGGCTTCTGTCTGGGTGCCTTTTACTTCAGAGTCTAAAGAGGCGATAGCGCATTATCCCGACATAATTAAGGAGATAAAGCTTGCCTTGCAGGACTGTGGAAGGCGTCTTGGGAGTTATGTAAATAAGAAGAGGCGTGTTGGCGCACAGCTTGAAAGGGTGAATTTGTTTGAAAAATATATTCCTGAAGTGGCTGATTCGCTTTCAGCGCTTTCCGGAGCAAAAAAAGAAAAGATACTTGAAAATCTTAACAGAATGACCAAAAAGGATGAGATACAAAAGGCAATGGAGATAGAGGCTAATTCGGAATATGATGCCGAGCTTGCAGAAATATCGAAAGATGAAGAAGAACGAGAGATGGATGAATAAAATGGAGCCGAAGGAAACACTGGAAAATATTGGAAGAAAGCTGGTTAAGGAAATAGATAAAGGCGAGAATCCAGCATTAGACATAACCATAAGAAACTTGAACAATATTGAATTCAACAAAGATGCAAAAGTTCTTTCGCTTGGGGAAAAGTCTGCTAAAAGATTTTTCTTTAACATAGGTCATGTTAGAAAGTTTGTCCAGACTCTTGAAGTTGCAAAAATAGCCCACATACTGCTTTCTATTAAGAAACATGCATCGCTTAGGGATGTTTTCTATATGGCAAAAAGGACGATAGCGAATTCATCAACAAACATTGTTGACGAACAGAAAGAGACAGATAAGGCAATAGAAGATCTTGAGCTTGTGGCTGGCTTTTCAAGGGAGGCTTTGAACATAAATGCAAACAAAATGGGCTCGGTTGCTGGAAAAGTTGTGGTTGAGGATAAAGGTGATGTGATTGATTGGTCAAAGCTCGGAAGCGGCGGCTGGTCGATTCCCTCAAATGTTGAAGACATAAAATTCAAAAAAGTAACTGCTGAGTATGTTGTTTACATGGAAAAAGCGGCTGTCTGGGAAAGGTTGCATGAGGATAAATACTGGGAGAAGCAGAACTGCATAATAATGTGTTCGCAGGGCCAGACAACAAGAGGGATAAGAAGGCTGCTTCAGAGGCTTCATTCAGAGCACAAGCTTCCGATTTATGTTCTTGCTGATTTTGACCCGTGGGGGTTTTATATTTACTCTGTTCTTAAGTTCGGTTCAATTTCTTTGGCGCATATGGCTGAGGAGTTGGCTATACCGAAAGCAAAGTTTTTGGGGATAACTGCTGATGACATAGAAAAATACGGGCTGAAAAAGCATTTCATAAAATTCAAGCCGGTTGATGTTTCAAGGCTGAAGCAGATGTCTGACTATGTCTGGTTTAAGGATAACAAGGCATGGCAGAGGCAGTTCAAGATGATGAAGGATTTCGGGGCGAAAGCAGAAATTCAGTCCATGAGCGCAAGAGGAATAACCTTTATTTCTGAAACCTATCTTCCTGAGAAAATAAAAGGGAAGGAATTGCTGGATTGATTTGGAAAGTTTTGTTGGCTCTATTCCGCTCTGCGGTATGGTTAACTCGGCAAATGTTTCTATTCTCAATAGAAAGAAGCTTCTATTTGCAGTAGAAAGATTTGTGGATGATTGTCTGCTGAAGTGGTCTGTTGTGAAGTGGGCATTTAATAGTTGTAAACTACCATCCGAATGAAGCCAGTATTGTTCATGCGGTGATTTTTGTTGTAATTCTTCTGCCTGCATTTTGTGTTCTGTAGGCGCGTGCTTCTTGAAAACAGTAAACATTATAAACCATTTCTTTCTTCTTTTTGATTCTGTGGGCTCGTAGCCTAGCCTGGAAAGCAGTTGGGCAAATAGGGCGACAGCCTTCTAAGCTGTAGACCGCGAGTTCGAATCTCGCCGGGCCCGCTAATAATCGTGTAGCCGCACAAAAGTGCACCGGTAGCCAAGCGGCTAAGGCGAACGGCTGCAATGGCATGCTTTAAGGCGTGGCCTGAAGAGACCGTTTATTCAAGGGTTCGAGTCCCTTCCGGTGCTTTTTTTTTATGTTAAACAACGCCGAAAACTCAGCATTTTAATGCTGAGATGAAGGCATTTGTTTGACATTCAAAAATTCGCAGTTAGTGCGAAAGCCGTAAAACTCCGCACTTCAG
>Ga0233425_10007838_pt1 | contig 14670 bp, 11 predicted proteins | sample Watercolumn_Towu_2_FD_181712 | JGI IMG/M metagenome (GOLD analysis project Ga0233425, IMG submission 181712) | Freshwater microbial communities from Lake Towuti, South Sulawesi, Indonesia - Watercolumn_Towuti2014_140_MG | ecosystem: Environmental > Aquatic > Freshwater > Lake | place...
AGACATCCCCGACGCGTACAAGGCCCAGGTCGCCACAAATGAAGAGGAGGGTTGGCGCTACGTCTGCGGCGACAAGAACGCGCTCCGTCCACCTGAGCTGCTCACCCGCGACCATGTCGCGCGGTGCATCAACCGCGAAGTGAAGGCCGGTCGCGGATCACCGCATGGCGGCGTCTACCTCGACATCGGCTGGATTCGCGAGAAGGTCCCCAACTCGGCAGATCACATCAAACGAAAGCTGCCAAGCATGTACCACCAGTTCAAGCAGCTCGCGGGCGTGGACATCACTTCGGAGAAGATGGAAGTCGGACCGACGACGCACTACGCGATGGGCGGGGTCGCGGTCGACGGCGAGACGCAGGAGTCGTGTGTCCCGGGACTGTTCGCCGCCGGCGAATGCGCCGCTGGTTTGCACGGTGCGAATCGACTAGGCGGGAACTCTCTGTCCGACCTCATTGTCTTCGGCAAGCTCGCGGGCGAGCACGCTGCGAAGTTTGCGAAGGCCAATGGTTCAGTTGCGCCGGACACTGCACAGATCGACGCGCTCGCACGCGCAGTGGAGGCACCGTTTGCGCGCTCGGGCGGCGAAAACCCCTACGCCATCCACTACGCACTGCAGGACACCATGCAGGATCTTGTGGGCATCGTGCGCACACAAGCAGAGATGGAACAGGCGCTCGAGAAGATCGCCGAGCTGAGGCAGCGTCACGCCAAGGTCTGCGTGAGCGGTCATCTCGAATACAACCCAGGCTGGCACACAGCGATTGATGTCGGGTGCATGCTCAACATTTCTGAGGCAATCACGCGCTGCGCGCTCGAACGCAAGGAGAGTCGCGGCGCGCAGTTTCGCGAAGATTTCCCGCAGAAGTCTGCGGAGTGCGGCACATTCAATCTGATCGCGAAGAAGGCAGCCGATGGCACGATGGAGGTGCGCCGCAGGCCGCTCGTGCCAACGCGACCCGACCTCAAGGCCGTCATCGAGAAGATGAAGTAGGAAAGGACTCCCGATGCCACCGATTCATGTGCCTGCATCAAGACCGACAAACACGAGAACGGTCGAGTTTCGCGTTTGGCGCGGCGACTCCGCTGGAGGCGAGTTCCGCTCTTACCCCGTGGAAGTCACAGAGGGAATGGTCGTGCTCGACTGCATCCACAAGATTCAAGCAGAGCAGGCGCATGACCTCGCCGTGCGCTGGAACTGCAAGGCTGGCAAGTGCGGCTCTTGCTCGGCGGAGATCAATGGTCAACCCCGCCTCATGTGCATGACGCGCATGGACACGCTCCCCGATGGGATACCTGTGACCGTCGAGCCGATGCGGACCTTCCCCTCCATCCGCGACCTCGTCACCGATGTGAGTTGGAACTTCCGCGTCAAGAAGAGGATCAAGCCCTTCAAGCCGCGCAAGCCCGACAATCCTGATGGCTCGTGGACGATGTTTCAGGTGGATGTCGATCGCGTGCAGGAGTTCCGAAAGTGCATCGAGTGCTTCCTTTGCCAGGATGTCTGCCATGTTCTGCGCGATCACCACAAGCACGACGAGTTCATCGGCCCGCGCTTCCTGATGTTCAACGCGATGCTCGAGATGAATCCACTCGACACCGAGGATCGGATCTCCGATCTCAAGAACCATGATGGCATTGGCTATTGCAACATCGGCAAGTGCTGCACCAAGGTCTGCCCCGAGCACATCGGCATTACCGACAACGCCATCATCCCCATGAAGGAACGGGTCGTTGATGAGTTCTACGACCCGGTGACGCGGCTCTTCCGAATGTTCAAGCCGCGCTAGTCGCGATGCCGGTCACGGCGCGGGCTCTTGGCAACTGAGGCAATGCAGGCTGCCAAGCCCGACGACAAGGTGTCGCGCCATGATTGGCACGACAGTCCAGTTCGGTAACGCGGTCGCCAGCGTCGCGAGCGCATGCTCATCGCTCCCCGCTCCGAAGACCGGGACGAATGCGTGCTTGTTGGAGAGCAGGAAATTCGCGTGGCTTGCAGGGAGCATGAGGCGCCCACCGGGACCGAAGCGATCTGCCGGATAGTCGTAGTGAATCGGATCGGGAACGGGGAGGGCAATCGCGTTGAATGGCTCACCGCGCTCATCACGAGCTGAGCAGATTGCGTCCCAGTTGCGCTCGAGGATCTCGTGGTCGGGATGCCCTTTGGGCGCACGAATGGCGACGATAGTGTCGCGTGCCACGAAGCGCGCGATGTCGTCGATGTGACCGTCGGTGTCATCACCCTTGATGCCGCCGGGGAGCCAAACGATGTTGGTAACGCCGAGCGCGTCCCTGAGAGTCTGCTCGATGGCGCCTAGCCCCTTCTCTGGATTGCGGTTCTTCCCCTCAAGGCACTGGCTCGTCGTGAGGACAGTCCCCGCGCCGTTGACATCGATCGAACCGCCTTCGAGGACGAAATCGTGATGCCAAAGCGGCATCCCCCACCGCATCGCAAGCGCGTCTGGCACAGCATCGTCGAGCGTTCGCGCCTCATACTTGTCGCCCCATCCGTTGAAACGAAATGAGTGACCAGCGACACGGCGCTCCGTGTGCCGCACGAAGATCGGACCAAAGTCGCGGATCCAACTGTCGTTTGTAGGAATCCCGAGCTCCCACAGATCGCGCACTTCCACACTGCGAGCGAGCGCTGCGCGCCAGAGATCCCACTCCGACTGCGCGAGCGAGAGGCACCCGGGCCAAGTCTCCTCGTTGTGTGGGCGAACCAGCCAGACGACCGACTGCGGCTCCCACTCGGCGGGCATGCGATAGCCCGCAGCCGCAGCGGAACCGGTCAGTCGAAGCGGGGCAGGCGAGGTGCTCATGTGTCGACAAGCCGCTGGGTGATCGCGCCGTAGGCGTCGATGCGACGGTCGCGCAGGAAGGGCCACCCGCGCCGTTGCTCTTCGATCTGTGCAAGATCGCACGAGACGACAAGCGCGCACGGCTCATCGACCGGAGCCTCCGCAATCACCTGCCCCGCTGGATCACACACCATGCTCGTTCCCCAGAACTTGAGTTCCGACTCGGTGCCGATGCGGTTGATCGCCGCTACGAACACTCCGTTGGCAATCGCGTGCGCCTTGTGCATCGTGATCCACGCATCGCGTTGGTTGCGTCGATCCTTCTCCGTCTCGCCATGCCACCATCCGATCGCCGTCGGATAGAAGAGCAGTTCAGCCCCGCGCATTGCGGTGAGCCTCGCCGCCTCGGGGTACCACTGATCCCAGCAGACCAGCATGCCGCTTCGCGCGTGCGCCCCCGCTACCACTTGCCACCCCAAGTCCCCCGGCGTGAAATAGAACTTCTCGCTGAATCGAGGGTCGTCGGGGATGTGCATCTTTCGGTAGCGCCCGATGAGCTCGCCGGTCGCCGCGATGTAGACGCTCGTGTTGTGATAGACGCCAGCCGCGCGCCGCTCATAGAGGCTTGCGGTGATCTCGACCTTGAGCTTCTTCGCCAACTCCTGCATGAACTGGCAAGTGGGACCGCCGGGGACCGCTTCAGCAAGGTCCATCAGGGCTGGATCTTCGCGTTGACAGAAGTAGTGCGACGCGAAGAGTTCCTGCGTGGCGATCACCTGCGCCCCCTTACTTGCCGCTTCGCGCGCAAGGTCGGCCACCCGGTGCATGATGTCCTCCTTGGTCGCGGCAAGTGGTGATGCGTGTTGGAGGAGACCGATGGTGACTCGACGCGATGACATGAGGGAGCAGTCTAAGTCCACGCGCTATTGACTACACTCGCTCACGCATGCGCACGACGATGACAGCGGTACGACGCATCGGATCCATCGTCGCAGCGACGCTCCTCCTCGCGTCGTGCAAGGTCGGCCCTGATTACCAAACGCCGCAGGTCTTGCCGACTCACTCGTGGAGTCAGGGTGCGCAGGGTCCGATCTCGAACACCGACGCGGACCTGCGCGAGTGGTGGAAACGCTTCAACGACCCGGTGCTCAACCAGTTGATCGCGCAGGCGGAGGAGTCGAACGCGTCCATCGAGCGGGCGCTCGCGAGCGTGCGCGTCTCGCTCGGGGCGCTGGGCGTATCCGAGAGCGAGTACTGGCCGTCAATCTCCACGGGGGTTCTCTACTCGCGTGAACAGACAAATGCGAGTCTGATCCCCTCGCAGGGTGTCGACACGAGTCCGTTCAGTGTGTGGGCGGCCGGCATTGCCATGACGAGTTGGGAGATCGATGTTTGGGGGCGGGTCGCGCGACTCGTGGAAGCTTCCGCCGCGAAGCTAGAGGCGACAGTCGAAGACTTGCACGACGCGCTCATCTCTGTTCGCGGGCAAGTCGGAACGACCTATATGCGAGTTCGGACGCTCCAGACACAACTGGGGATCCTCGAAACCGCGATAGCGAACGCGCGCACGACCTACGAACTCACGAAGGCCAAGCGCACAGCCGGCACGGCGACCCAGCTCGACCTCAATGAGGCTCAGCAAGACCTCGAGACGATCGAAGCCGAGATTCCGCAAGTCGAAGCCGACCTTGCCGCGAGCATCTTCGCCATCGCGCAACTCTGCGGCACGACCCCTGAACCAATTGTGCGGATCCTCTCGACGCGCGCGGCGGTGCCGACTGGGCCGCCCTCGGTGGGCATCGGCATGCCTACCGAACTTCTGCGCCGCCGCCCCGATGTTCGCGGGAGCGAACGCCGAGCGGCCGCCGCCGTGGCGACCGTCGGCGCGACTGAGGCGCTCAACCTTCCGATCTTCTCGCTTACTGGCAACTTCTACCTCGCCTCCACCGAGTTCAACTCGATGTTCGACGGAAGCAACCTGACCTACAGCTTCGGACCAAGCGTGAGGTGGCTGATTTTTCAAGGTGGATATGTCGAGTCTCTGATCGCGCAGAGCAAGGGGCAGGCCCAGGTCGCGCTCGCCGCGTACCGGGAGACGGTCCTCAACGCGGTGCGCGATGTGGAGACTTCGATCAGTAGTGTTGTGCAAGCGCAGCGCGCCGTCGAGAGTTACTCGGAAGCCGTCGCTCTTGCACAGCAGACATTCGAACTTGCGCAGCTCCAGTACTCGGCGGGGACGGTCGACCTCGACCGCCTTGTCACCATCCAGAACAACCTGCTGGAGGTTCAGAAGGATCTTGCGACTAGCCAGGGAGATCTCGCGACCGGCTTCGTCAGCCTCTACCGATCGCTCGGCGGAGGCTGGGAGCAGGACACCGTCAGCGACAAGGCGACCGCATCCGCGGCAGGGAAGGACTCGACATGACCGAACGATTTCTCGGGATGACGATGGCGCTTTGCATGATGGCATCGTGCGGCGGTCCGCCCCCAACGCCTGTGAGACCAACCACTGTTCCCGTACGCACCGCGACCGTGACGACGCAGACGGTTCCGCTGACGGTCTCCTATCCGGCGTTCACTGTTTCTCCGCGCTCCGTAGAGATCGAAGCGCGCGTCGAGGGATTCCTGCTGCGTCAAGAAGTTGCGGATGGATCGGTCACCAGCGCCGATCAGGTGATCTACCGCATCGACGCGCGCCCGTTCGAGGCGCAGGTGGCGGCGTCGCAGGGTCAACTGGCGACGGCGATGGCGCAGCGCGACTATGCCAAGAAGGAGATGGAACGGAACGCGCCGCTAGTGCAGCCAAGCGCGATCAGCCAACAAGCGTTTGACCAGCTCGTTGCGAACTTTCAGGAGGCCGAGGGGCGCGTGCTCACCGCGCAGGCGAACCTCACGACTGCCCAGTTGAATCTTTCGTGGTGCACGATGGCAGCCCCCTTCCCCGGGCTGCTCGGCGCCAGCAAGTACTTCGAGGGTGGTCTCGTCGGCACCCCATCGACGATGAACCTCAACTCGATCGTGCAGCTTGACCCGATGTGGGCGCAGTTCAGTCCAGCCGTTTCGGATTGGCCGAAGTTTGCCGCGCGCATGGCCGACGGGCCACTCACCGCTACGGTGACCTACGGCGGCGCGCCTCAATTGACCGCCCCCGCCACCATCATTTTCACCGACAACGCGGCCTCGACCAGCACCGCAACGCTGATGATGCGCGTCGAGTTCGCGAATCCGACGCGGCTCTTCCGTCCCGGCACCTACTGCGATGTCGAAGTCGCGCTCGGAGAGATACCCAACGCCATCATCATTCCACAGGAGGCTCTGTTCGCGCGGGAATCTGACCTCTTTGTGTGGAGAGTGAAGGCCGACGACACGGTCGAGGCGGTGCGTGTTGAGGTGCTGCGCAAGATCGGTGCATCGATTGTGCTCGCGTCCGGCCCCGCCTCGGGCGACACCATCGTCGTGGAAGGGCTCCAGCGGCTGAAGGCCGGGGCGAAGGTGACCGTGGTCCCACCCGTCGCAGCTCCGACGAGCGAGGCACCGAAGGCGCCGTAACTCGGCACCAATCACGCCATGGTGAACTTCTTCATCCGCCGCCCGATCTTTGCGAGCGTGATCGCCATCATCATGGCCATCGCGGGGGCGATCGCCATGATCGTGCTGCCGATCGCGCAGTTCCCCAACATCGTGCCGCCGACCGTGCAAGTTGCGGCGACCTACAACGGCGCCGATGCCGTGACGGTGGCGAACTCGGTCACGATGCCCCTAGAGCAACAGATCAACGGCGCTGAGGGAATGATCTACCTCTCGTCGAATAGCACGAACAACGGACAGAGCGTCATTACTGTGACATTCGATGTTGGCTACGACATCAACATCGGCGCGGTGGATGTCCTCAATCGCGTGCAATCCGCTACCGCCCAGCTTCCGCAGCAGGTGCAGCAGCTTGGGGTGACGATCACGAAGCAATCGACGAACCTGACGCTGGTTGTCTCTCTCGTCTCCCCAACTGGGGAGTACGACAGCAAGTTCCTCTCCAACTACGCGAACATCGTCGTGCAGCCGGTGCTCTCGCGCGTCGACGGCGTCGGACAAATCACGGTGTTCGGGCTCCTGCAGTACTCGATGCGCGTCTGGCTCGATCCAGCCAAGATGACGGCAATGAATCTCTCGCCGGGCGAGGTCGTGCAGGCGATCAAGGATCAGAATCAGCAGGCGGCGGTGGGCAGCGTGGGCGCGTCCCCGATCGTCGGAACGCCAGGCTTCGACCTGACGCTCGTCACGGAGGGTCGCCTCGTCACCGCCGACGAGTTTGCTGACATCATCGTCCGCACAGGCGACAACGGGGCGGTCGTTCGCATCCGCGACATCGGGCGCGCCGAGCTGGGCGCGTTCCAGTACGACTCGACATCGACCCTCAACGGTAAGGGGACCGGCACCGTTGGCATCTACCAGCTTCCCTCCGCAAACGCCTACTCCGTTGTCGAATCCGTAAAGGCGCAAATGGAGCGACTCGCGCCACTCTTCCCCGAGGGGGTCGAGTGGCAAGTGACCTACGACAGCACAGCCTTCGTCTCCGCCTCGATTGAGGATCTGAACAAGACCCTGATCGAAGCGGCACTACTTGTGCTCGGCGTCATCTTCCTCTTCCTCCAGAGTTGGCGCGCCACGGTCATTCCGATGATCGCGATTCCCGTTTCGATCATCGGCACCTTCGCGATCATGATGGCTGTCGGGTTCTCGATCAACACGCTCACGCTGCTCGGGCTCGTGCTCGCCATCGGACTCGTCGTCGACGACTCGATCATCGTTGTCGAGAATGTTTACCGGCAGCTCGAGCTCGGCGCGACATCCGGCGCCGAGGCTGCCGAGCGCGCGATGAAGGAAGTTGCCGGACCGATCGTCGCGACAAGCTCAGTGCTCCTCGCAGTGTTCGTCCCCGCCGCGATGATGCCGGGAATCACCGGGCAGCTCTACAACCAGTTCGCGCTCACCATCGCATTCAGCGTCATGCTGAGTATGGTCAACTCGCTCACGCTCTCGCCGGCCCTGTGCGCAGTCTTTCTCCAGCGACCGCACGAAGTGCGCTTCCGCCCCTTCGTGCTATTCAACCGCGGCTTCGATTGGGCGACGCACCGGTACTCGAGATTTGTGCGCTGGCTCGGCGAACGATGGCTCATCATGGTCGGCGTCTTCTTGATCGGCGCAGGCACGGTCGTATGGGAGCTGACTCGCACGCCGACTGCGTTCATTCCGAACGAAGATCAGGGGTACTTCTTTGTTGGATTCTCGCTCCCGTCTGGCGCGAGTTTGCAGCGGACGGAGGCCGTCAGCGAAGAAATCCTCGAGATCGTGAAGTCGGATCCGAGCGTCGTCGATGTCATCCAAATCAACGGCTTCAATTTCCTTACGCAGGTTGCGACATCGAATGCCGGGTTCATCATCGTCACGCTCAAGCCATGGGAAGATCGAGATCCGTCGACGCAGAACCTGCGCGCGATTCTGACACGTGTTTTCCCGAGGCTCTACGCGATCCCCGAGGCCACAGTCCTCGCCTTTCCGCCGCCACCCATCCCCGGACTCGGGCAAGTGGCGGGATGGCAGTTGCAGTTGGAGGATGTAAACGGCGCGGGGTATGAGGAGCTCGCAACGGTCGCCAATGACTTCATAGAAGAACTTGAGAAGCGGCCGGAGCTCGCCAACATCTCCACCCCCTTCCAGTCGCAGGTTCCAATCGTGCGGCTCTCGATCGACCGCACGAAGGCGCTTTCCTACAACCTGGATATGTCCGCGGTCTTCTCGACGCTCGGACAGACGCTCGGTCAATCATTCATCAACAACTTCAACGAGTACAACCAGGTCTACAACGTGATGATTCAGGCCGACGCCGCGTCGCGCATGAAAGTCAGCGACATCCTGAAGTCGTATGTTCAAAACGCAAAGGGCGGCATGGTGCCGCTGTCAGCGATCGCGACGGTGTCGATTGGCGTCGGCACCGACAACGCGACGCGCTACAACATGTACAACACGGTGCAGCTCAACGGGGCGACCAGTCCCGGGCACGCTTCAGGCGAGGCAATCGCAGCCATCGAAGAGGTAGCGAAACGCGTCCTACCTGACGGCTTCACCTACGAGTGGACCGGCGTCACCTACCAGCAGATTGAGTCGGGGCAGTACGCACCAATCATCTTTGCGCTGGCGATTCTTGCGGTCTACCTCTTGCTCGCCGCGCTGTATGAGAGTTGGCTCCTTCCTTTCAATGTTCTGCTCGCGGTGACCTTCGCGGCTCTCGGCGCGCTGCTCTTCATGCATCTGCGCGGCAAAGTGCTCGATGTCTACGCGCAGATCGGCATGGTCATGTTGGTGGGGCTCGCGGCCAAGAACGCGATTCTCATTGTGGAGTTCGCAAAGCTCCGCTTCGATCAGGGGGAGCGGCTGCTCGACGCCGCCGTGAATGCGTCGCACCAGCGTCTTCGCCCGATCATGATGACTGCGCTCGCGTTCATTCTCGGCATTGTTCCGCTCACGATCGCGACGGGTGCGGGGGCGGCGAGCCGCCAGTCGATTGGCACGACGGTCTTGGGCGGCATGATCGGTTCAGCGACGATGGACCAGCTCGTTGTTCCGGTGTTCTTCGTCATGCTCGTCGGCTTCGCGGCGCGCCTCGGCTTCGCGCGGCGCGATCCCCCTGTGCCTCACTCGTAGATCGAAACGCGGCCAAGTAGTGGCTGCGCGCGTGCCGACTCGATGACGATACGAATCTCTGTGGCAGGTGTCGCGTCGACGGCGATGATGCGCCGAGGACCGATCGTCGTACCGCGCGCTATCTCGCGCCAAGGGGCAGCACCATCGCGAGTGTCGACGCGGAACGCCTCGACACGCTGACCGAGCTCGACCCGTTCCTCAACGCGAATCGTGCGCGGGCGGACCGGTGTTGACCATGAGAGAGTGAGCGTCGATGTGGGAGCATCCCATCGCGGCTCAGCGGTGTCCGCGATGTCGTGCGCCGTGCGCTCGCGAAGGCGTTCGCCCCATTCCCGCAGGACCCGCGCGTCGGGGTCGGCGATCAATCCGCGATTGTCCACGGGAACATTGAGCAGCAGGTTGCATCCCCGTCCAACGCTCTCGAACCAAATCTTCTCGAGCGCGTCGGCAGACTTGACCTTGTTGTCTTCGCTTGCGCGCCAAAACCAGCCTGGCCTGATCGAGACATCGACTTCCGCGGGAATCCAATCAGCGCCGTCGCGCTGACCCGAGCAGAGCACTTCGTTTCGCCCAGGAATCCCGGGGAAGAACTCGCTCAGCGTCAGACGGCACCAATTCGTTTCGCAACCGACGCCACTCTCGTTGCCGACCCATCGCGTGTCAGGCCCGGCATCACTGAAGATGACCGCGTCTGGCTGGCACTCTCGCACCACGCCCACGAACCGCTTCCAGTCGTAGGTCTGACGGCGGCCGTCTGGGCCCTCGCCACACGCGCCGTCGAACCAGACCTCGAAGACCTTTCCGTAACTCGTCAGCACATCGCGAAGCTGCGCTGCGAAGTACGCGTTGTATTCCTCGCCCGTGCCGTACCTCGGGTTGTTGCGATCCCACGGCGAGAGGTACACCCCGAACCCGATCCCCGCCTCGCGGCACGCTTGCGATAGTTCGGCGAGTAGATCGCCCTTGCCTCCACGCCACGGCGAGGCCTTCACGCTGTGCTCTGTCAGCGCGGATGGCCATAGACAGAATCCATCGTGATGCTTGGCGGTGATGATGATGCCGCGCAGTCCAGCTTCCTTCGCGATACGCGCCCACTGACGACAGTCCAACGCTGTCGGATTGAACGACGCAGGACTCTCTGTCCCATGCCCCCACTCCTCGCCGCTGAAGGTATTCACCCCAAAGTGGATGAACATGCACTGCTCCAGCGATTGATAGCGAAGCTGTCGCGGACTCGGGACTGGTCCGAACGCGTCAGGAGGCGTTCCGGCGGCAAGTGCCGCAGCGAGTGTGAGCGCCCCCATCACGACATCGCTCCTTGAGAGGCACCAAACCGCTCAACGACCTGCCCCCACTTCCCCTGCGCTCGAAGCGCCGCCTCGATCACCTCGCGAATCGCACCCGCGCCGGGATTCGCGAGCGTCACGGCACTCGCACACGCAACGACTTCTGCGCGCGCGCTCGCCACCGCGATGCCGAATGCGCACGCATGCATCGCCGGAATGTCCGGGAGATCATCGCCGACAAACACGCAGTCACTAGGCGCAATACTCCACCGTTCGCACAGCGCGCGCACATCACTCGCCTTCTCGGAAGATCCCTGCGCGAGGGCATCCACGCCGAGTTCCTTCAAGCGATGCGCGAGCGCGAGCCCGCGCCGCCCGGTCACGACTCCGAAGCGTCCCCCTGCGGCACGCCACAGCGCGATTCCGAGCCCGTCATGCACATCGAAGCGCTTCGCCTCACGCGCGAGGTCGTCGATCCAGATGCCCCCGTCAGTCATTGTGCCATCAACATCACAGATGATTGCGCGAATCGACTGCCATGACTCGCGCGGGAGCGCATGCGGCGCAGGACGCGAGTGTTCTTGCTGAGTCACCCCTGCATCCTAGAGTCCCCGCGGACTGCATCCGCTACGCACTGGTTCAGCCCAGACGCCATCTTCTCAGCCAAGCGGTGGCGAGAGTTCTCGGAGACTTGCCGTCAATCCAGCGGCCATCTGGTCTAGCCGCATCGATGGGCCGCCGCGCTTCTCTGCCTGCGCCGGAAGTTGCGGCACATGCACGAACCCCGCCTGTCGCACGCGCGGCCACGCGCCACTCGCGCACGCCTCCAGCATTCGGTACATGAGTTCATTGCAGAGGAAGGTCCCCGCCGAGTTGGAGAGTTCTGCCGGGATGCCCTCCGCCTCGCACGCGTCGCGCATGGCCCGGATCGGCAAAGTGGAAAAGTACGCCGCGCATCCGCCGTCGCGGATTGGCGAATCCACGAGCATCTCGCCGCGGTTGTCTGGGATGCGGTCGTCGCGCAGGTTGATCGCGACTCGCTCGAAGGCAATGCGGGTCGCCTTCGCCGACTCGCCGAACGCCACTATGGCAACAGGATCGCACTCGCGGACCGCCGCGTCGAGCGCCGCGAAGGCGCTCCCGATGCTCTCGCCGCCGACAACCGGCAGCACCTGGCACGCGAATGTCGTGCCCGGAAGTGAGTGCTCGCGTAGCGCGTGTGCGAGTTCCGCGCTCGGATTCACGAGGCTGCCGCCGAAGGGCTCAAACCCGGTCAGCAGCACGCACACCATGGCGCAACCCTACCAAACGCACGACGCGCAAGTATGTTCGCACCGTGACGCTCAACGACCTGCTGCGCGAGGCCTCCCTGCTGCTCCTCGTACTCGTCCCCTGCGTCGTCATCGCGGAGCGACTGCGCCTCGGGCAAACGTTGGCGCTGCTGGCTGCGGGCGTTCTCGTCGGACCAAGCGGACTCGATCTGGTGAGCCACGCCGGGTCGATTGATGCCATAACCATTCTGGGGCTGGTGCTTGTGATGTTCATGGTCGGCCTTGATCTCAACCCCCGCCTCCTCGGGTCACAGTGGCTACGCCTCACCGGGTTCGCGCTCGTGCTCACAGTCGCGTGCAGCGCCGTGCTCACAGTGTTGTGCCTCCCGCTAGTCACACACTGGGAGGGAGCGCTCCTGACCGGCGTCACGCTCTCGATGTCCTCCGCCGTACTGGGCATCGGCCTGCTGAAGGAACGCAGTGAGATGGCTACAACGGTTGGGCGAACCGCGCTCGCGGTCTTCGTGGTGCAGAGCATTGCGGTCTTCCCTGTCATCATGCTCATCCCGACGCTCAATCCTCATGCCGCGGAGGCGGGCGCGCCGGGAATCACCGCAGATTCGCTTGCGATCGCGGTAGGCGCGCTCATCGGCGTAGTGGTCGTTGCACGCGTCGCGGTGGGGCCGGTCGTCCGAGCGGTCGCTCGGTGCAACTCGCCGATTGCGAATGGAGCGATCGTCGGCCTCGTTGTGCTCGCTCCCTGCGCAGTCGCAGATTCCGCCGGTCTGCCTGCGCCGCTCGGCGCGTACCTCGTGGGCCTTGCCGTCGCGGCATCTCCGGAGAAGACACGAGTTCAGACCGTCGTTCAGCCCTTTCAGTCACTCCTGCTGACACTCTTCATCGTCGGAGTAGGGATGTCGATCAATCTTCGCGAAGCTGCCCCCTATTGGGTGGTGATCGTGCTCGTCGCATTCGGCGTGGTCGTGCTGAAGACGATCGTGACATACGCCGTCGCGCGCGCCACGGGATGGGCACATGCGCCCAGCGCGAAACTCGGGCTCCTGCTGGCGCAAAGTGGGGAGTGCGGTTTTTCGGTCGCCGCAGTCGCGCTCGCGATTGGGTGGGCATCTGTTGCGCGCAGCGGGTCGGTGATTCTGGTCATCGCCATCACGCTGGCGGTGACCCCCATCCTCTACAGGTTCATACCGCCGCAATCATCGGAGAGACCTGAGTCCCGGCCGGGCGTCCCGGCCCAATAGTCGCGGATGACCCATTCACCGACGACGCCCGATGCCCGGCATGTCTTCGAGGTGTTGGTGCGCGATCACGCCGACCACCTCATGATCTTCCTCCGCGCTGTCGTGCGCGACAAGTCCTCGGTCGATGACATCTTTCAGGACACGATGATGGTGGCGTGGCGTCGGCTCGCCGACTTTGACAAGACGCGCTCGTTTGGTGCGTGGATTCGCGGGATCGGCGCGCGAGTTGCGATGGACTACGCAGGCAAGAAGCGCGCAGCTCCGGTCGACCCGTCGCTCATCGAGGAGCTCGAGCGGCACGCCGCAGCATTCGACGGCGATCACTCCGCCTCGTTTGCAGTGCGAAGGCGCGCTCTCGACGACTGCATGGAGCGGCTCCCGCCCGACCATGCGGAAGTCCTGCGACTTACATATGTCGGCGAGTTGTCGCTCCGCCTGATCGCCGCCCAACTGGCTATCACCGAAGAAGCGGCCAAGAAGCGCGTCCAGCGGGCGCGCGCGCTGCTGGGGGAGTGTCTTCACTCGAAGGGAGTCGTGGCATGAGCACCGATGAGAACCCTCTTGGCGATGGTGATGGCTGCGCACGCGATCGATTCGTCGACGCACTTCTCACTCATGCGCTCCGCGACACAGAGCTCGACAAGGAGCGGCGCGTGGCGCGCGTGATGCGGCAGGTAAACGCGCGCCGCATGATCGATTGGCGGTGGTGGGCCGTACCAGTCGCGGCGCTGGCAACTCTCTCGCTCCTGCTCATGCCGAACGAGAGTTCCGCAGACTCGCTCGTCAAGTCCGCGATACGCGCAGCCTCCGCGGCGAGCGAACGGAGGTACGAGGTCGAGTTCACGCCTATGTCGCCGCCAGACCGCCCTGCTCCCACGGTGAGCACCGCAACCCTCGATGTGCGCGACGGGAATCATGTTCGCTGTGAGTTTCATCGCCCAGGCGGAGGAGTGCACATCCGAGGTCGCAGCGATGATGTCGCATGGGAAGTGCACCCAAACGGCGACGCGGTGATTCTCGATCGAGCCCCCCATTGGCCGCGATGGATCGAGACCCCTGACGGATCGCTCCTCGTCGACTCCATGGCGGGCGTACTTGATGGAATGCGCAATGGCTACTCGCTTTCGCGACCGAGCGCGACCAAAGCCGGTGCGCAATCCACCACGCATGTGCGAGCGCGCCGCAGCGGAGAAGGCCACCCAGCCGACCCCGAGACGATCGACCTGTGGGTTGCCGATGGAACGAACGAGATTGTGCGACTCGAGATGCGCTTCGCTCCGCCGGCTCACATGGGTCAAGACCCCTCGCACGCTGCGCCTCGACCGCGAGACGAAGCAGCCGTGCGCGGAGCCGA
>Ga0233425_10007839_pt1 | contig 14669 bp, 15 predicted proteins | sample Watercolumn_Towu_2_FD_181712 | JGI IMG/M metagenome (GOLD analysis project Ga0233425, IMG submission 181712) | Freshwater microbial communities from Lake Towuti, South Sulawesi, Indonesia - Watercolumn_Towuti2014_140_MG | ecosystem: Environmental > Aquatic > Freshwater > Lake | place...
TGACTGGACGCGAGAATATTTTTTTGAACGGCGCGATCCTGGGAATGAGTAAGCGCGAAATCGAACGCAAGTTTGACGAGATTGTGGCATTTTCCGAAGTGGAAAAATTTATTGATACGCCGGTCAAGCATTATTCGAGCGGGATGTATGTGCGCCTCGCGTTTGCGGTGGCGGCGCACTTGGAGCCGAAGATTTTGATTGTGGATGAAGTGCTGGCGGTCGGCGACGCGGCTTTTCAAAAAAAATGTTTGGGCAAGATGGGCGATGTGGCGAAGGAAGGACGGACGGTGTTGTTTGTGAGTCATCAAATGCAGGCAATCACTCATTTCTGTAACCGATGTTTGCTACTAAATGCAGGGCAACTCGTATCTATGGGTGAGACCGTTTCAATAGTCAATCAATATTTGTCTACCGGTTATACTGGCGAAATGTCAGATCTGGGTTCACATACTAAACGTTCTGGGGATGGTCGTTTACGCTTCATTGAAAGTTGGATAGAAGATGATACGGGAAACAGGATTGTGATAGCACAAAGTGGACAAACTATAAAAATTGTTTTGCGATATAAGCAAATGACACCCGAACCAATTAAGAACCTACAGGTTGCTATTGGACTCAGTACCCTAGGGAATGTTCGTGTTAGTGAACTCTGCAATAGTTTCTCTGGGTACTTTTTTGATGAGACTATTCCATACGAAGGCAAGATCGAATGTATTCTCCCTAAATTGCCATTGAATAGTGGAAGATACACATATAATATTATTGCAGAAAAAGCTAACGGAGTTATATTTGATTACATTATGGACGCAGGTGTTTTAGAAGTTGAGGCTGGGGATTTCTTTGGAACTGGACGTATATCATCTGACAACACACGCTTAATCTTGATGGAACAGGAGTGGTCTGTCTCTGGCGAGTTTGAGTCCAAAGGTGTCATTTATGACCATTAAGATTTCGATATTGCACAAGATTGCTTTTCGGTTATCACCCACTCGCATATCTTCAAATTTATATTGGTGGTTTTCTGAACGTGTGCCGTTTCTGCGTCCGCTTTATGAAACGAGATATACTCAAACTCCAATTTCATTCCAAATGTGGTTCATACAAAAGGTGATGGGCGTCAACCGTGTAGCATATTGGCCCATGCATTATACCAGCCGCGTTGGCGGCGTCCAAAACGTATATGCAGGGATTGATACGTCACCCGGCTGGTCTCCAGGATGTTATATTCAAGCAATTGGCAAGGTTTATATTGGAGATTACACTCAAATTGGACCAAATGTCGGCATCATCAGTAGCAATCATGATTTATATGATTCACGAAAGCACATGGTTGAGCATGTCTCAATTGGCAAGTACTGCTGGATCGGGATGGGGGCAGTCATTTTACCCGGCGTTGATCTGGGAGATTTTACGATTGTCGGAGCCGGTTCAATCGTCACGAAATCATTTCCCGGAGGATATTGTATCATTTGTGGTAATCCAGCTCGCTTGATCAGGAATTTGGAAAAAGACAAATGTGTAGCGTTTAAAAATGAATACGAATACAATGGCTATGTAAGGGCGGATCGGTTCGAGGCATACCGCAATACACACCTGCGAGTTTAATTGACTAAAATGCGTTGTTTAATTGTTGATTATGGAATGGGTAATTTGCGTTCCATCCAACATAAGCTAAAACGGATTGGAATTGAATCAGCTATTAGTTCTTCACCATCAGATGTATTGTGTGCAGATGTCCTCATTTTGCCAGGAATTGGACACTTTGGACAAGGCATCGCTAATTTGAGAGAATATGGGTTGATTCCTGCGCTAGAGAAAAAGGTTTTGGAAGAAAAGATACCTATTCTTGGAATCTGTTTAGGAATGCAACTTTTTACAAAATCAAGTGAAGAGGGAAATGTAGAAGGTCTTGGCTGGATTAAGGCGAGTACTAAAAAACTCAATTTTGAAAACTCCGATCAGGCACCTCGTGTTCCTCATATCGGGTGGAACACAATCCAAGTCGCGCGCTCCAATTCATTGGTAAATGGGATTGATCCTCAACATCGATTTTATTTTGTTCACTCGTATTATGTGGACTGTAATGATACAACGGATGTGCTCGCGTCGACGAATTATGGAATTCAATTTGTCTCTGTGATTCAACGTGATAATATTTTTGGTATTCAATTTCACCCTGAAAAAAGCCACATGAATGGCATGATTATTTTGAAGAATTTTGTAGATATTGCCCAAGCAAAATAACCGACGGATAGACGCTTGAGAATTGTTCTTAACCCACGCATTATTCCTGTTTTGCTTTTGCGTAGTGGCGGTTTGGTTAAAGGCATTCGTTTTCGCGACCACAAATATGTTGGCGATCCGATCAACGCTGTGCGCATTTTCAATGCCAAAGAAGCGGATGAGCTTTTTCTTATCGACATTACTGCAACAGCAAGAGGAAGCATTCCAGACCCAGACTTTGTGCAACGTGTTGCTGACGAGTGCTATATGCCTTTTGGAGTTGGAGGTGGAATTCGTACTATTGACGATGCTCGCAAGCTCTTGCGGGCAGGAGCTGAAAAAATTTCGATAAATACCTCTGTAGTACAACATCCGCGTTTAATCCAAGAAGCAAGCGAGGTTTTTGGAAGTTCTAGTGTAACTATATCAATTGATGTGAAAAAAGATTGGCGCGGTAAATATTGGGTTTATACCCATTCCGGAACGCGCAAAACAGATTTAGAGGTCCAACAATGGGCTACTCAAGTTGCGGCGTTAGGCGCCGGAGAAATATTTCTTACGTCAATTGACCGGGATGGAACAGGTAAAGGTTATGATTTGAATTTGGTCAAAGTTATTACTGGTCTTGTAGATATTCCTGTGATTGCTTGTGGGGGAGCTTCAACCTATCAGGATCTCACTCAAGTAATTGAGCAAGCGAATGCTTCAGCGGCAGCGGCTGGAAGTCTCTTTGTATTTTATGGATCAAATCGCAGTGTATTAATTCGGTATCCTGATAAATCAGAATGGTCTCCACCAAAATATATAAGCGAATCTGAGGGTGTAGGTAAGGAGCGCAAAGAATGAGCGAGCAAGAATGTCAGATTTGCACGCGATGCGTGCTTGATACCATTGGAAATCCTAATATTTCATTTGATGATCAAGGTGTCTGCAATTATTGCTATGATTACGATCGCTCTTGGTTGTCAAGACGGCTTGCTCCTGAGGTAGCGAGGCAAAAACTAGAGGCACTTGTTGAAGAGATCAAATCGGCAGGCAAAACCCAGAAATATGATTCCATTTTGGGTCTTAGCGGAGGAATGGACAGCAGTTATATTGCATACCTTGCGAAAGAGTACGGTTTAAGACCCCTTGCCGTTCATCTCGATAATGGCTGGGACGCAGAACTCGCCGTCAAGAATATTGAGAATATTCTTCACAAGACTGGATTTGATTATTATAATTATGTTGTGGATTGGGATGAATTCAGATCCTTGCAATTAGCTTATTTAAAAGCATCGGTTATTGATACGGAGGTGGTAACAGACCAAGCTATTTTTGCGCTACTTCATATTGTCGCGCGGAAATGGCATATTCGATATATTCTTATCGGTGAGAATCCTGCTACAGAAGGCATCATGCCAAAGGGCTGGAATTTCCATAAGAATGATCTAGCGAATCTCATGGCAATCTATCGTCGGTTTGGAACTATAAAATTACGTACATATCCTCTTATGGGCCAATACGACTTGAAGTTTTATCGCACTGTACTTGGAATTCGTTATGCCGCACTATTACATTTTATAGTACCGTATGATTTAAAGACAGTCCGGGAAACCTTGGAAAAAGAATTCGACTGGAGAGATTATGAATGGAAACATTGTGAGTCTATTTTCACAAAATTTTATCAAGGATATATTTTGCCGACCAAATTTCAAATAGATAAGCGTAAGGTTCATTTATCCGATATGATTCGTTCAGGTCTGATAACGCGCGAGGCGGCATTGTCACAGCTTGAGCGGCATTACTATGACGAGGTCACTCTCAAGATTGATTATGATTTTGTGTTGCGTAAATTTGGATTGACACAGAGTGAATTTCGGTCATTGATGGACTTGACGCCAGTTCCGCATGAAAGTTTCCCACAGGATACGCTTGGAACTTGGGACTGGGCAAAACTTTCTTTATTGGAGTTACTCCATCATCCGCGGTTTACCCTATGGCGAGAATTAGCCAAACTGAGGGGATTTGTTAGTCAGCAAAGGAACAAGAAAACAAACCGCCCATCGTGAGCACTTTGCATGTCGTGTTACAATCTGGAGATTAACGCAAATGCTCTTTGCATCAATAGAACGTATTTACCATGGTCAACTAAAATCCTTGGAGTAGAATAAGCGTATGGCAAATTTGCCCACCGATCCAGAAATCTCTGTTTGTATATTCACACTTGATCCTCCTCCGAGTGTTTTCAAAGAAATGATTGCAGGGCTGAAGGCACAGACGCTTGAGCGTTCCAAGTGGGAAATCGTCATTGTGGACAATGGGAGCCATCACTCGGTTGAACAGTTATACCGGAATGAATTGACATGGCATAATGCAGTTCGATTCGTCAATGAACCGAATCGCGGTTTTCAGCATGGACATAGACGCGGAATCGTAGAATCCCGCGGAGATATTACACTCTTTGTGGGAGATGATTGTGTTCTCGCACCGGATTATCTAGAAAAGACAAAGTTATTATTGGCTACTCATCCAGAGGCGGGAGTTCTTTCGGGTAATGTGACATATATGGTTTTCTCAGATGAGAGAAAACTGGAGAAGCAACCTACCTATACCCTTCCTGGGATTGACTCTTTTTCTGGTTACTTTCAAACATATGAGAAGAACAGATTCACGCCTGCTATGCGCGGTTCCCAAGGGATGGCAATTCGTCACGCTGTCGGGCAAGCGTATGTCAACCGATTTTGGGTCTATCATGAGATTGGCGCGAGACTAGGAATGTCGGCATTACGCGGGACTGATCTAGACCTATCTATGCATGCGCTAAACCTTGGATTCGCAATCGCGCGTAGCGATGAACTACGGCTTACCCATTTGTTGCATGACGAGAAGGCATCGTTTTATCATCATCTACGTCGAGCTTTTGTGGGTGGGTTCTATACGGAGATTTTTGCCATGCGGTGGGGATGGCACACCTACCAAAAAGGTACACTCTATGAATTTTTGAATACACTACACCGTGTTTTTCAACGGACTAGCCCGTTGTCTGCATGGTTTATCCGGTTGGCAGTATTGTGTGGCGAGTTACGAGCCAAGTATTTTCTAATTCAAAATCGTGATCTAGTTCAACAAGTGGTGGTTGTACCTGAAAAGACCATGCGGGGCTATTCCTAGTGGTTCGAAGTGCCGTTCTAAGATTATTTATCAAAGGCGGATTCCTTCCCGCCGATTCGCTTCTCCTCTACGATAACAACTGTTTCGCTTGGCACTCTGGCTTTGGCGATTTCGCGACTGTGGTCTACGCGCTGGTGCGGAGCAAACGTCCCCAAGTCGTTGTGGAGGTTGGCTCGGCGTACGGCAAAAGTACGTGTTTTATCGCCGCGGCTTTGCAACGAAACGGATGCGGAACGCTCTTCTCAATTGACCCCCATAGCGTGACCGATTGGAACGATGGCAATCCGGTAGATGACACATTCGAGATCGTTAAACGCCGACTGCGCGAGTTGCGGCTTGCCGGTTTTGTCGAACAGATACGGATGCTGTCGAAGGAAGCGGTAAGATCTTGGGCAAAACCGATAGATATTCTTCTACTGGATGGTTCGCATACTTACGAAGACGTGAAAAGCGATTTCGTTGGATTTTTGCCCCACCTCCAGAAAGACGGACTCGTTTTATTTCACGACACAATGTGGCAGTATCGCCAAGACAGTAAATGGTACCGCGACGATCAAGGCGTGCCGCGATTTGTTCAAGAACTTTCAGACCAGGGATACCCGATGGTTACGCTAACTGAGGGCTGGGGCTTGACGATTCTCCAAAATTCATTGGGTGGTTTTCCTTTGATTTTCACAGCGGATCAATCCCGTAACGATCTTGGATGATTTTCCTTCGCACCGGTCTCGCCATCAGCAATGTGCTCCTCGCTACCGGCATCCTTCGCGCGTGGCGGCGTCTCCACAACCAGCAAGTCACTTGGTCGTCCATAACGGAAACATAATTTCATCAACTGGAGCATCAATGAAACGCGCACTTGTAACCGGCGGGGCTGGCTTTATCGGTTCGCATCTCATCGAAGGGTTGCTCAAACAAAATTACGCGGTGACAGTGCTGGATAATTTCGCCACCGGTCGGCGTGAAAATTTGGCGCACGCCGCCAATCAGATTCATCTCATCGAAGGCGATGTGCGAAACCTAATCACCGTGCGCTCCGCGATGCAACGCGTGGATATGGTTTTTCACCAAGCGGCTTTGCCGTCGGTCGCGCGTTCGGTCGCAAACCCGCTGGAAAGCAACGAGTATAACATCGTCGGCACGCTCAATGTGCTCGTCGCCGCGCGCGACGCGAATGTAAAACGCCTGATCTTTGCCGCGTCCTCCTCCGCGTATGGCGACACGACGAGTTTGCCGCACACCGAAACGATGCCGCCGAATCCGCTATCGCCCTATACCATTTCCAAAGTCGCCGGTGAAATGTACCTGCGCGCCTTTACGCAACTCTATGGGCTTTCAACCGTCGCGTTGCGCTATTTCAATGTGTTTGGTCCGCGTCAGGATCCGGCAACGCAATACGCCGGGGTGATTGCCAAATTTACCACCTGTGCGCTCGAGGGCAAACCGTACCCGGTCAACGGCGGCGGCGAACAATCGCGCGATTTCGTTTACGTCGAAAATGTGGTGCGGGCAAATCTACTCGCGGCGGACGCGCCGTTAGATTCATCGCCCGTCATTAACATTGCTTCCGGTCAACGAACGACCCTGAATCAAATCATCGCGACCTTGAACGATCTCACCGGCCAAACTTTGCCGGCGCGTTACGGACCCGAGCGCGTGGGTGACATCCGCCATTCGCAGGCGACGATAGAGCGCGCCCAATCGTTGTTGGGCTATGCGCCGACGGTGGATGTGCGCGAGGGCTTGCGGCGAACGCTGGAGTACTATCGTAACCGGTGAGTCGGCGTAATTTCTGATGCGCTGGCTCCGCACCGGTCTTGGCGTCGGCGATGTACTCCTCGCTACCGGCATCCTCCGCGCGTGGCGGCGTCTCCACAATCAGCCAGTCATCGTCGAGACGCGTTATCCCGAACTGTTCCAGCATAACCCATACGTGCGCGCGATTTGGCGCACAGACACTCGCCCCAATCTCACCGCGAAACTTTTTGACCATCGTTTTATTTGGCGGGTGGGGAATCGTGTCAACCACTGGTTTGATAAACACTTGCTCAAGCCCACCTATCCGTTCCCTTGTCGCGGCAAGCATTTGATTGACGCCATGGCGGAAACGCTTGGCATCGAATTGCAACCGGGTGAACGTCGCCCTTTTCTCCATCTCACCGACCGCGAACGCGCGACGCAGAGTTGGGCGCACGGCTGGATCGCGGTGCAAAGTAGTAGCACGACGTACTGGACGATGAACAAACATTGGATTCCCGGGCGGATGCAACAAGTGGTGAATGAAATCAGCGCGATGGGATACGCAGTCGTCCAACTGGGCGCGGCGCAAGACGATGCATTGGAGGGCGTGAAGGATTTGCGCGGCAAAACGACTCTGCGCGAATCGGCGGCAATTCTAGCGAATGTGCGCTTGTTGATTGGATTAGAAGGCGGACTGGTTCATTTAGCGCGGTCGGTGGATACGCGCGCGGCGGTGATTTACACCGGCTACACGCGCCCCGAAGAAACGGGTTATGCGGAAAATATCAACCTGCGCGATCCGAACGCGGGCGAAGGATGCTGGCGGCGCGACCCGTGCGAACATTGCGCCGAGAGCGCGCGGTGGGTGACGGTGGAGAGAGTGCTAAAAGCAATGGGAGATGCGTTGAGCAAGGGACCATTGTCTGGTAAACTGAAATGAATATCGCAAGTTGTGAATTGGTTATTCGTCGGCGCAACTAATGAAGCGCACCCTCATCCTCTCCCCACTTGCCCAACTACTCAAATCAGCGATCCGTCTAACGCGATGGCATCAAGCGATGCTTGCGCGGTGCGAGACCTGGTTGATGCGGACACTTCCGAATCAAGACCAGATTGTCGTGTGTTTGCCCCGATCACAACGCGCGCAAAAGTTGAAGGTGAGCGGCGAGTTTGGCAAGACACTGTTCCTCGATGGACTTTTGGGGTACGAGACAACGACGACGCGGCTATGGTTCGAGTTTTGCAAACAAGCCGATCTCGTTCTGGACATCGGCGCGCATCTGGGCGTGTTTACACTCCTCGCCACCGACGCCAATCCCGCTAGCCGCGTGTTTTCGTTCGAGCCATTGCCCTCCAATTTTGATTATCTTTGCGATCACATCCGCGCGAGCGGAATGGCGGAACGCATTACGCCTTGTCCGCTCGCGGTTTCAGATCGAAACGGGGCGAGCGAATTCTTGCTCCGAGATACAAGCGGTTCGACCTTGGCGCAAGATTTTTGGGCGGATTCCGCATCTTTGCAACGCGTTGAAATTCAAACAACCACGCTCGATCACTGGTTGGCAGTGAATCGAATTGCGCTGACGTCGCACAGCGTCATCAAAATGGATGTCGAGACGCACGAACCAGCGGTTTTACGCGGAGCGTTGCAAGCCCTGTCTTGCAAGCCGGCGATCTTATGCGAAGTGTTGGCGACTTTTACCGAGAGCGATCTTGCCGAACTGTTACCGGCTTCGCAGTGGAAATATTTTTGGATTGGACCCAACGGACCGACTGAGCGTCGCCGAATCATTGGTGATCCGGCGTGGCGATACGCAAATTATCTGTTTCTTTCGCACGATAGCCCGTTTCTATCATTGGTGAGCCGGTAGCGATGCTCAAACATATCCCGCTTGTCTCCGTCATCATCCCGGCGTACAACTGCGCGCGCTATTTGCCCGACGCCATCGCAAGCGCGTTGCAACAGACGCACCCGCGTGTCGAAATCGTCGTCGTCAACGACGGTAGTCCCGACAACACGGATGAGGTTGTGCAACCGTATCTGGATCGCATCACCTACATCAAGCAAGAGAATCGCGGGTTGTCCGCCGCGCGCAATGTGGGGTTTCGCGCCAGTCACGGCGAGTTTGTGTGCTTCCTCGATACCGATGATATTTTGCTCCCAGACAAATTCACATTGCAGTTATCCAAGTTTGAACGCGAGCCGGACTTGGGCGTGGTGATTAGCGGTTACGTTGATGTGGAAGAGGACGGGCAAACGGAAATTCTCGCGGTCAAGAAAAACTGGGATCGTGATGCGTTGGAGCGAATGTTCAACCACGAGGTTTTCCCACCGCACACTGCTGTGATTCGCCGCTCTGTTTTAGAAGCGTCGCCATTATTCCCCGAAGACATTGACACAAACGAATCGCAAGAGGATTGGCAATTGTGGTTGGATATGGCTTTGAATGGCGTCAAGTTTTCTTCAGTCCCAGAATCAACGTGCAAATATCGCAATCGTCCTGGAAGTATCCGCACGAATCCGTTGAAACACTTTGATGGCGCTCGGCGAGTGGTGAGTTGGTTGCGCCAACATCCACAAGCGCAAATTTATAAAGAGCGCGTTGAACGATTAGCGGCGATTGTGGAAATGGAGCGCGTCGCGGTGGCGTGGCGGATCAGTCGCGCGGATTTGGCAGGCGAGAACCTGGTTGCGGCGGTTCGGCAATCCCCGGATTTTTGGCGTGAGCCAACCACTTATCTGCGTTTGTTCGAGCGATCATTAACGTTGAGTGAAAGCGCGCAATGGAAACGCGCACATGATCCAGTTTGGTTTGAAGCGACAGTGCTGGGTATGTTACATCTTGCAGGTCAAGAATTATCCATGAGTGAGTTGCGGCAATTACGGGCAAGTGTTTATCTAGCGTCAAGTGATCTGGCATATAGTATGGGAAATGACGTTCAGCGTATACGAGCAGTGCGGTTAGCGTTGCAAAATTCCTTGTTCATTTGCTTATCTAAACGCGGATCGACAAGCGTGATGCGAGGATTTCTTGGTCCGAAAATTCCAAGTGGCTTGTCGAATTTACGGGCACGCACAGGTTTGGAGCATTGATGAAACACACAAAAACGAGTTGGAACGCCTCTATTGATTTGGAATTGATGGATACATTTCTCTCTCTCCCTTATTCCAAGCGATGGATTTATTCCCAAGCCGCAAAACAGTGGTGGAAATTTGCCGATTGGGTGGAAGGGGTTGGGCGTTTGTTGGATCCGCGCGAAGTTCATGTCAATGAACGTTTACTTGAAATCCCCTTTGTGCTTCAACGGTTACCAAAAACTGGACGGATTCTCGATGTGGGGTGCACAAGTAGCGCATTATCTTTGCAACTAGCTTGTCTCGGCTATCAAGTCATTGGCGTGGATTTACGGAGATACCCTTTCGAGCATCCAAACTTGGAATTTTATCAAGGAGACATCTTACATGCGCCGATTCCGTCGGCATCGCAAGACGGCGCGATTGTGATCAGCGCGCTTGAGCATATGGGACTGGGCGCGTATGGTGATGCCAAGGGAGTAAGTGACGAATCATTTTTGAATGCTATCGCACAGTTAGTAAAACCGGATGGCGCGATTTGGGTGACAGTGCCCTTTGGCCGCGCGTTTGAAGGCACTTGGTATCGTGTATACGATTCAATGCGGTTGACTTGCCTGTTATCTCATTTTCAAGTTGTTGAAAAGTTATTTGCGCGTCGTTTGTCTCTTCTCAGTTGGCAGGTCTGCACGGAAGAAGATTTGGCAGATGCTTCATCGGAACATTTTCCGATGAATGGCGTTGCGATGGTCGAGCTACGGCGGTGAGTGGAAAAAGTATGATCGTCGCCTCAATGAATTCGATTCCCTCGCGCAAAGAGACATTCAAGCAAACTGTTCGCTCAATTTTGCGTGAGCAGTCCTGTCCTGTGGATCGGTTGCACGTCTACCTCTATCAATATCAACACATTCATTCGGATTTGCCGCAGGATTCCCGGCTTGAATATCACTTGGAATATCCCAACGCAGGTCCCTGGGCGCGATACATCATTGCTGATTCATTGGACGATGATGACGTATTGATTACGATTGACGACGATACACTGTATCCCAGCGATTATGTAGCAACGGGACTCCGCGAACTAAACCATTTCGGAAAGGGAACGACGGTTTGCTTTTCTGGAATCTGTTGGGATCCGTTTGCCGATCATTACACTTATACGGAAGACCGCTGGCAGTCGGTATCTGCCACGGCGTTTGCTCGACACCGTATTGCCGCGCAACAAATGGGGCAAACAAGTTTCTATTGGGCAAAATCAGTCAAAAAGGCGATCAATATCGCAGTGCCGGGCTTTAACACTAACGACGATATGATGATGTGTTATGCGCTCCAGCAACGAAATATTCGGGTGTGGTGTTGCCCCAAATCCGCAAACTGGATTCAGGATTTGAATACGTTTAATGCGCCGGACGCCCTGACCCAGCGGGATGCCCAGCCGCGCCGTCAAGCGTTTCACGATATGGTCTACAAACTTGGATTTGACCCGAGTGCCGGCATTCTGAAAGAATTTCTTGCCAAACCACGGCGCATTCTCGTTTTAGCAGATGTGTGTCCTCCACTGGCTGGTTCAGAGCGACTAGACGAGTCCTTGAGGCAACTGTGCGCCGGGGACGTTAGTGTCCATCTGTTAGCAATTGTGCCACAGTCCCAAGCCGGTCCTGTTCAACAGTACGCGACCACACCCTATGAAATTCACGCCGTCAGCGTACCCGAACCCGGCGGACGCTTGGATTATCTCGCGCCGGTGAAAGCATGGCGTGATTGGCGGGTCGCACGTGGGCACCGAATTAAATGGAATCGGCGTTGGAAACTGGCGATTGAGCGGCTACAACCGACTCAAGTTTTCGTGTTTCGTAATGGATGGTTAGAGGCAGGGGCTTGATATGAAACTGTGGATGATTTGCTGGCGCTTCCCGATTGTCATTGAAGTTATTGTGGGAACTGAATTTGAAGAATTGTTGCGGCAAGGCATTGATGGTTTTCTTATGCCGATGCAAAACAGCCATGTTCTAGAAAGTGTGACGAAAATTCCTCCAGAGCGGGTCAAGTATTTGGTTGAATGGCCCTTGAGCCGGCTGGAACAATTCCGTTGGATTTTACGGGTTGCGCGACAACGACCCTGGGGATTTCTTAAATGCATGCGTCGTGTTATGACTTTGGTGGGTCATGACGCGCGCGGAGCATGTGTAAGCACTCTATGTGTCCTTAAAAAAGTTCAATTTGACGCTTCACCCGATCATATCCACGCGCATTTTGGTGGACACCTCACGCATGTGGCTTCTCTGCTCGCGTTATACTATGGCTGTTCATGGAGCGTCTCCGTTCACGCTAAAGATATTTATCAGACACCCCAGAACTTGTGCGTTGATTTTCAAGGTGTGGCGTTTGTCAGAACCATCTCCGAGCATGGTCATGAGTGGGTGCGTCGTTACTGCCCAAACCTGACTGTAGATCAATTGCCGGTAATTCGAGTTAGCGTCGATACAGAAAAAATTCAACCCAGATATCGTTCAGATCATCAACAACTACGATTGCTCTCTATCGGTCGATTGGTCCCCAAAAAAGGGCATGATCTCTTGATTCGAGCGTGTGCTCAATTACGAGAACGGGGACATCAGTTTAGTTGCACGATCATCGGCGAGGGACCTGAACATCAAAAATTGGACGCACTTGTTCATGCCCTAAACCTTTCCGCACAAGTATATTTAATGGGCGCAACGGTGCGTGATCGTGTGCTGGATGAGATCGCTCAAAGTGATATCGTTGTGTTGGCATGTCGCCAAGCCGCCGATGGTGATCAAGATGGCACACCTCTCGTTCTTGTTGAGGCGATGGCAATGGGGAAACCTGTGATTGCAGGTAGAGCCGGTGGGGTTGCCGAGGTGGTTACGCAAGGCGGAGTACTCATCGAACCAGATGATTTGGATGGGCTAGTTATCGCATTGGAAAGATTTCTGAGCATGTCCGCAGAAGAACGGTGTCAGATTGGGATGGCGGGTCGTGCACTCGTTGAAGAATCCTTCTGCTTGCAAAAAAACACGGCTAAACTTGCGACGCGATTTCGTCAGATATCAGATCATTCAACCAGAAGTACAAATCTAAATTGGGCTTAATCTTATGGCAAAATCAATTCTCTACGTTCACTACGTTGCGGAAATTGTTGGTTCTGGAATTAGTTTAAAAGTCCTGATGCAAAACCTAGACCGTAACAAGTATGTGCCTCACCTACTGCAAACGGCAAGCGCAACAGGCGAGTATGGCAAACTGATCGAATCGTCGAATATTCCAGTCGACCACTTGCCCACCTATTTAGTTTGGGGGTTGCCGTGGTTGTCTGAGGTCAATCTGCGAGGTCGGGCATGGCGATCCTTTAGGATTGATAAACAAGTCCAAAGATATTTGGAAAAACTAAAACCGGATTTGGTACATGTCAATGATTTTCCACCTGTAAGTGTTGGTCTCACAGCAAGCGCAATGGGGTTTCCTGTGGTTTGGCATATTCGCCGCGTAATTATGCATGATCGACCTTGGCTTGATCCGTGGCCGCAAGAAAAAAGGGTGATGCTGAAGCATGCCGACCGTATAATTGCAGTGGCTGAACCTGAAGCAAAACAAATGGGGCAAAGCGAAAAACTCCGGTTGATCCACAATCCACTTGATTTAGCAGAAATTGCAAGTAAACGTGGAAGTGGAAAACAATGCCGCCAAACGATGGGAATTGCCGAAGACGAATTTGTCGTTCTTGCTCCAATTCCGCTATCCGTAGAAAAAGGCGCGTGGGATTTTATTCGGGCATGCGGCATCGCCCGACGGATCATCCGCGGCAAGCGACTACGATTCGTGCTGGCGGGATATCTTCCTACTGCCGGGCGGAGACATTTGTTGCGCGCGCGAACCGGGTGGTTGGGACCAGAACCGGATTTGCAAGTGGCACTGCGACTGGCGCGCCAAGCCGGTATTGATTCTCACTTGATCTTGACCGGCTTTCGCAAGGATATTTACGAGTTGATGGATGCGTCCGATGTGGTTGTGTTTCCCAGTCATATGAAGTCGTGTGGTCGTCCGTGCATCGAAGCCGGCGCGTTGGGAAAACCGATTCTAGTCACTCTTCCGGACAAAGAGTGTTTGATGGTAAAGGATGGTATGACCGGCTGGATTTTGCCAGAAAAAAATCCCCAGGCGTTAGGAGAAAGCATTGCGATGCTTGCCCAAGACCGTGAACAGGGCGAACGGATGGGACAAGCCGGGCTAGAGTACGTGACCCAAAATTTTAGCGCGCCAATCTACGCCCAAAAAATTATGCGGCTATACGACGAAGTGCTATCATGAAACTTATTGGCGAAAGTTGTTGTTGGATGGTAACCGTTCAGGTAGTTGATGAATCAGGCAACAACGATGGAGGTTTATCGCCGCGGATTGCCGCCGTGCAGGTCGCCGTCAAGTAATCCAGCACATCGCGCCGTTGCTGACGCAAGGTGGTGAC
>Ga0233425_10007841_pt1 | contig 14664 bp, 11 predicted proteins | sample Watercolumn_Towu_2_FD_181712 | JGI IMG/M metagenome (GOLD analysis project Ga0233425, IMG submission 181712) | Freshwater microbial communities from Lake Towuti, South Sulawesi, Indonesia - Watercolumn_Towuti2014_140_MG | ecosystem: Environmental > Aquatic > Freshwater > Lake | place...
GAGATTGCGGTGCACCACGCCGAGACCACCGCAGCGCGCCATGGCAACGGCGAGTCGCGCTTCGGTGACGCGGTCCATCGCGGCCGACACGAGCGGCACGCTGAGCACGATGTCGCGCGCGAAGGTAGTGGCGGTGTCGACTTGGTCGGGCAGCACGTCGCTGAAGCCGGGCACCAGCACCACGTCGTCGAACGTGAGGCCCTCGAAGCGGTCGAAGAGTTGCTCGTTGTGATTCATGGTTGATTCCCTTCTGAAAGAGTAGATGTCGCGGCGAACGCTCCGTCGATGAGGGCGGCCAGCGCTTCGATCAGCAGCACATGCTCCGCCGCATGCATGCGGGCTGCGAAATCAGCGAGGGTTTCGTCGGGTCGCATCGGGACTTCTCGCACCGCGAGCACGGGGCCGTCGTCGACGCCCTCGTCGGGCACGAGGTGCACCATCACACCGCTGCGGGTCCGTCGCCCGGCGGCGGCTTCGGCGTGCGCACGTTCGATGGCGCGCGTGCCGGGCAACTCGCCCGGCAGTGCCGGGTGCAGGTTCACCACGCGCATCGCGAACGCGTCGAGAAACACACGCGTCAGAATGCGCATGAAGCCGGCCAAGACCACCACGTCGGGCGACCAGGCGACCACTGCGTCGCGCAGGCGTGCGTCGTACTCCGCCCGGGGCTCACCCGCTCGCGGCTCGACCACTACCTTCTCGACTCCTGCTGCCGACGCACGATCGAGAGCGCGGACTCCGGCGCGGTTGCTCGCCACGCCGACCACTCGTGCGCGCAGAGCAGAAGCGCGGCACGCATCGAGAATCGCCTGCAGATTGCTGCCGTCGCCCGACACCAGCACCGCGATGCGCGCCGTCATGAGAGCACGACCTCCTTGTTGCCGTGAGTGATCTCGCCGATGACCCAGGTGGGCTCGTCGATGGCGCATCGCACTGCTTCGACGTCGCCGGGCGCGGCGACGATCACCATGCCGACGCCCATGTTGAGCGTTCGATGTAATTCTTCATCGTCGAACGACGACACTTCGCGCACCAGCGCAAAGAGCGGTGGCAGCGGCCACGATCCAAGTCGCACGCTCGCACCACAGCCGGCGGGCAGCACGCGCGGAAGGTTCTCGGGCAACCCGCCGCCGGTGATGTGCACGAGTGCTTTCACGGTGTCGCCGTCCAGAACTTTCTCGAGCACCGGAAGGTAACTGCGGTGCGGCTCAAGCAGCGCATCGACAAGCGTGCGGTTCCATCCGAGCGGCACGGAGTCAAGCGGCAGCCACGCGAGCGCACGACGCAGATACGAATACCCGTTGGTGTGTGCGCCGTTCGAAGCGAGCGCCACCAACACGTCGCCCGGGGCGATGTCGTTGCGCGGCAACAGTCGCGCGCGCTCGGCCACGCCGACGAGCGTCCCGGCCACGTCGAATGCACCGTCGCGATACACGCCGGGCATCTCCGCAGTCTCGCCGCCGATCAGCACGCAGCCTGCCGCAGCGCACGCATCCGCCATGCCGCCGACGGTCTCTGCGACATCAGCCGCCGACAGTCGCGACGACGCGATGTAGTCGAGGAAAAACAACGGCGTCGCGCGCTGCACGAGCACGTCATTGATGCAGTGATTGACGATGTCGTGGCCGACGCCGCGCAGCCGACGCGTGCGGGCGGCAAGTTCGACCTTGGTGCCGACTCCGTCGGTCGATGCCACGAGCACCGGCGCATCGAACTGCTTCAAGAACGACACGTCGATCGACCCGCCGAATGCGCCGACACCGCGCAACACGTCGGGCGTCATCGTGCGCTCGACGCTCGCCTTCATCATCTGCACGGCGCGACTGCCTTCTTCGATGTCGACGCCTGCTTGCGCGTACGACGTGACCGCACGAGCCTTCGCGCGCCAACCGATGTCGCGGCGATAGCGGGCGCCGTCGAAGTTGACGCCGGCGGCTCCGGCATAGGCGTGCGTACGCGCCTCGTCGAGCGTCGCGCCGATGCCGACGCACGTGACTACTCGCCCGCCGTCGACCACCAACGCCCCGCCATCGGCGCGCCGAGTGCCCGCGTGGAACACGCGCAATATCGGGGAATCTTGCGGCAGGCTGCGGACCACATCACCGCGTCGCGGCGCATCGGGATACCCGTGCGCCGCCACCACCACGCCGAGGGCGCTCGCGTGGCGCACCGCAATCGGCGCATCGAGCGACCCCGCCACACAACGTCGCACCACGCCGAGCAGGTCTTCGTTGAGGAGCGCGAGCAGCACCTGCGTCTCGGGGTCGCCGAACCGGCAGTTGTATTCAAGCAACCGCGGGCCCTGCGGGGTGAGCATGATGCCGGCGAAGATGACACCGACATACGGCGTGCCGCACGACGCGAAGTGCGAAACGACGGGCCGCACGAACATCGCGTCGAGTTCATCGGCGGTATAGCCGACTTCTGCCGGGGCGTACGCACCCATGCCGCCGGTGTTTGCACCGGTGTCTGCTTCGCCGACGCGCTTATGATCCTGGGAGATCGGCAATGGCCGCGATGTGCGACCGTCGCACATGCTGATGAGCGAGCACTCGGGGCCGACGAGTCGTTCTTCGAGCACTACGTCGTCGAGTGCGATGAGACGGCGCAACGCTTCAATTGTCTCGTCAAGTCCCTCGGGCACGACTACACCTTTGCCGCCGGCGAGACCCGACTGCTTCACGACCACCGGTGCGCCGAAGTCGAGCAGCCAGCGCTGCGCAGATTCGAACTCGCCGTGCGCGAACGATGCGTGACGCGGCGACGGAATGCCGAGGCGCAACGCCAATTCGCGGGCGAATGCTTTCGACGACTCGAGCCGCGCGAGTTCTTGGGTCGGGCCGAACGCCGCCACGCCAGCCGCACGTAAGACGTCGACGACTCCGGCAGCGAGCGGAGCCTCCGGGCCGACAATCACCAGATCGATTCGCTGGCGTCGGCACACGTCGAGCACCGCCGCGGCATCGCACGGGTCGACGGCCACTCGCATGCCCGGCATTCCGGGGTTGCCGGGCGCCACGAAGAGCGCCGAGCAATCGGCCGACGCAGCGATCGCGGCGGCAATCGCGTGCTCGCGCGCACCCGAGCCAAGCACGAGCACGCGCACAGGAGCGAGTCCAGTGCCGACCGCGGTATCGCCGATGCGGCGCGCGCCCGACTCGGTGCTCATGCCAGCACCTGGTCGAACTGCGACTTGCTGTGGCGCCGCGTGATCTCCACCGGATACTCGCCGGTGAAGCACGCATTGCAGTAGCCGTTGCCGCGCTCAAGTGCCTTCATCATCTCGCCGACGGAGATGAAGGCGAGCGAGTCCGCGCCGACGTGGCGACACAACTCATCCACGTTCATGCGCGCAGCGATGAGGTCGTCGTCGTGACCCATGTCGACACCGAAGTGGCACGCCTCGATGATGGGTGGACACGTGATGCGCAGGTGCACCTCGCGCGCGCCTGCTTCGCGCAGCAGAGTGACGAGCGGGCCGGCAGTGGTGCCGCGCACGAGCGAGTCGTCGATGAGCACCACGCGACGACCCGCGAGATTCTCGGGCAGGCTGTTGAACTTCATCGCGACGCGGCGCGAGCGCATCTCCTGCGTCGGCTCGATGAACGTGCGGCCGATGTAGCGGTTCTTGATGAGCCCGTCGTTGTACGGAATACCGCTCACCCGCGAGTATCCGATTGCGGCAGGTATCGACGAGTCGGGCACAGGCACGACGACGTCGGCATCGGCCGGATGCTCGGCAGCGAGCCGCTCGCCGAGTCGTTGGCGTACTTGGTGCACATTCATCGAGTCCCACTCCGAGTCGGGGCGCGAGAAATAGATGAACTCGAACGTGCAGCGCGACAACGTCGTCGCTGCCGGCACCGCTTGCACTCGACGAATGTCGGCGCCACTCATCACCACGATCTCGCCAGGTCGCACCTCGTTGATGTCGATGCATCCGAGCGTGCGCAGCGCGCACGTCTCCGACGCCACCGCCTGCCCGCCGTCGGGCAGGCGACCGACCGAGAGCGGACGGAAGCCCCACGGGTCGCGCGCGGCGAGCACCGTGTCGGCCACGAGCACCACGAGCGAATAGGCACCGATCCAACTCGGCATCAACGACGCCAATCGTTCTTCCCACGTGGCACCTTTGGCGGCGGCGAGCATCAGCGTCATCACCTCGGTGTCGGATGTGGCGGTGAGGCCGAAGCCGCGCGTCAACAACTCGCTGCGCAGGTACGCCGCATTCACGAGATTGCCGTTGTGCGCGACCGCGAGCGGACCATACATCGTCTCGACGAGGAACGGTTGCGCGTTGCGCGCACCCGAGGCTCCGGTAGTCGAGTATCGCGTGTGTCCGATCGCGTGTTGTCCTTCGAGCGGCGCGAGACGCTCGGGCGTGAACACTTGGCCGACGAGCCCGACGTCTTTGTGCAGCCGAGCCATCGCGCCGTCGGCGACGGCGATGCCCGCTGCCTCTTGTCCGCGGTGCTGCAGGGCGAACAGTCCGAAGAACGCCTGCTGCGCGACGTGAGCGTCGGGCGAGCTCACGCCAATGACACCGCACTCTTCGTGCGGAACGTCGTCAATCTCATTCGTGCCCATCACACCACCTCGCTCAGTGAGTTCATGACATCGTCTGCACTGGGCACGACGGCCGGCTCGAACCGCGAACGAGTGATCCGCTCGTACGCGCTCACGTATCGCGCCGACGTGGCGGCAATCACCGACTCGTCAAGTTCGGGTGGCGTGCCGTCGCCGCGATATCCGGCGACGGCCAGCGCCAGGCGCACCGGCTCTTTGTCGAGGCTCTCGGGTTCGCGTCCTTCTGCGAGCCGTTGCGCGAGAGTCTCCGCCACCCAGTAGCGCGAAGAGTCGGGCGTGTGCATCTCGTCGATGAGCAGAAGGCGTCCGTCGCCGTCGACACCGAACTCGTACTTCGTGTCGGCCAGCACGAGGCCAGCGGCAGCGGCCACTTCGCGCCCGCGGGCAAACAGCGCGAGTGCTGCCGCGCACACCGCGCGCCACATGCCCTCGTCGACCAGGCTTCGTTGCACGACTTGCGCGCACGAGAGTGGTTCGTCGTGCGCGCCATTCTGCGCCTTGGTGGTCGGGGTGATGATCGGCTCGGGGAGCGACGAGTGCGCGGCGAGACCGTCGGCGAAGCGGTGCCCGTAGATCTCGCGCTCGCCGGCGCGATACCGAGTGAGAATCGCGGTGGAGGTGGAGCCGGTCAACGCGCCGCGCACCACCACTTCGACCGGAAGCGGCGTGGCGTGCGTGACGATCATCGAGTGCGGCTCGGGCACGGCGATCAGATGGTTCTGCACGACGTCGCGTGTGGCGTCGAACCACCACGCCGACAACTGGTTCAACACCTGACCTTTGTGCGGCACGACTGCGACGACATGATCGAACGCCGACAAACGGTCGGTCGTAACGATGAGCCGACGGTCGTGCGGCAACGACCACGAGATGCGCACCTTGCCCTCACGGCGATCGGGCAGATCGAGTTGCAGGTCACGCAACGGCATGCAGCCTCCCGTTGCGCAAGAGATGCAAACCAAGTCGAGCGGGTTGGTTCGACTGCGAGTCACGGCGCAAGTCGAGTTGTGCGTCGTGACGCGGATGCTGGCGCGCGAGCACATGGTTCTCCGGATGCGGCATGAGACCGAGCACCAATCCGGTCGGGTCGCAGATTCCGGCCACGTCTCCGCGCGATCCGTTCGGATTTCGCGACTCGTACCGCAGTGCGATCTGCTCGTTGTCGACCAGCGACTGCCAGGTGTCGTCGTCGCAGGTGAATCGTCCTTCGCCGTGCGCAATCGGGCACTCGATGCCGTCGTCGAGCCCGCGCGTCCACACGCATCGCGACGTCGGAGCGCCGAGCCGCACCCAGCTGCACTCGAAGCGGCCCGAGTCGTTGTGTCCGAGCGCCACTCGCCTGCCGTCGCCGGGCAAGAGCCCGAGCCGCACGAGCACCTGGAAGCCGTTGCAGATGCCCAGCACCGGCGTGCCGCGCGCGACTGCCTCGTGCAACGAGTCGCCGAGGGCGTGCTGCATCTCAAGTGCAAACAGGCGTCCGGCTCCGAGCGCGTCGGCATACGAAAATCCGCCGGCGACCACGATCGCGGCGGCGTTGTGCAGATCGCGCGGCGACACCGTGCGCACGTCGAGTCGCTTCGTGGAGAACCCTGCGAGTTCGAGCGCGAACGTCAAGTCGTGGTCCCGGTTGGTGCCGGGTGCGGTGAGAATCGCAGCGAGCGGAGCGGTCATGTCGCCACCTCGCAGAAGGCCGACACCATGTCGTCGAGTGCGATGCGTTCACCAGCGATCGCGAACTCGTCGTCGTCGGTCAATGTCGCAACGACGCTCACGTCGTCTGCGCCGAATGCCGCGCGCACACGGTCGAGTTCGCCAGGTGCGTTCTCGAGCACGAGTCGCCCCGCACTCTCGGCGAACCACCAGGTGTGCATGTCGATGCCAGCGGAAGCGCTCGCGGCAGACGGATTCTCGGCGTGCGCGCCGAGTCGCCCGCCGATCAGCATCTCGGCCACTGCCACCGCGAGCCCACCCTCAGACACGTCGTGGCAGGCCACGATGGTGCCGTTAAGAATCAAACGATGCAGCACCTCGTATCGCGCGGCTGCATCACGATCAGGTTCGGGCACCACGCGACCGCTCGTCGCGCACACGCGGGCGGCGTGGCTGCCGTTCCACTGCGACGCGACACGACCGACGACGCACAACAAGTCGCCCGACTTGCGCGCGGCAGATCCGATGACGCGTCGTGCATCGGGAACATGCGCGACTGCAGTGACCACCAACGTGGGCGGCACGCTGCGACGCGTCGCGTCGCGGTCGACCCACTCGTTGTTCAACGAGTCTTTGCCCGAGACGAACGGGCTCGCGTAGTGCTGTGCAGCGTCGACACATCCGTCGACGGCTGCGACGAGTTGTCCGAGCGTCGTCGCGCGCCGCGGGTCGCCCCACGAGAAATTGTCGAGCAAGGCGATGCGACGCGGATCGGCGCCGACGGCGACCGCGTTGCGAATCGCCTCGTCCACCGCCAACCACGCCATTCGCTGCGCATCCGCCTCGCCGGTGAACGGCGAGACACCGATACCGACGGCAATGCCCGAGTCTTCGCCCGGCTCGACGAGCACCGAACCGTCGCCCGGCGCGTCAGCGTGCACGCCGACGAGCGGACGCTGCAGCGTGGCACCACGAATCTCGTGGTCATATCTGCGAATCACGCCGGCTTTCGATGCGATGTTCGGATGCGCGAGCAGGGCGAGCAGAAGTTCACCGAGGCTGCGGCGCGCGACCGCCTCAGGCACGTGCTCGCTCGCAGCGCGATCGGGGCGCTGCGCGATTGCATCGAGACGCCGTTGCGGGCGCCCGTCATGCAGGAATTCGGTGTCGAGTTCGAGCACCACGGTGCCTGCCGCCGCGACACGCAGCATCTTGTCACCAGTGAAACTTCCGACATCCGTTGCTTCGACTCCATGGCGCTCGCACACCGCGCAGAAAGCATCGAGATTGCGCGGGTCCACCGCAACCACCATGCGCTCCTGCGCCTCCGACAACCACACTTCCCACGCCGACAACCCCGGATACTTGAGCGGAACTCTCGCCACGTCGACGTGCGCGCCGACGCCGTCGGCCAATTCGCCGATTGCCGACGACAATCCACCGGCTCCGCAGTCGGTGATGCTGCGGTAGAGACCGCGCGACTCGCGCAGCACGTCCATCAGCAGCTTCTCCACGATCGGGTCGCCGATCTGCACGCTCGCGCCCGCGACGTCGCCCGTCATCGCATCCATCGTCATCGACGAAAACGTCGCGCCGCGGATGCCGTCGCGACCAGTGCGCCCACCGAGCACGATGCATCGGTCACCGGGCTGCGGCACTTGCGCGGGTCGCCAGTCGCTCGCGACGCCGATGCAGCCCGCGTACACGAGCGGGTTCGCGGCGTAGCCACGGTCGTAGAAGACCGCACCAGCGATGGTCGGCAGGCCGATTTTGTTTCCGTAGTCGGCGACGCCCGCCACCACGCCGTCGCGTACTCGCCTCGGGTGCAGCGTGCCTTCGGGCAGGTCGGCGAACTTCGTGTCGGGCTCGCCGAAGCAGAGAATGTCGGTGACAGCAATCGGGTCGTGGTCGGCACCGAGCACGTCGCGAATCACTCCGCCGACACCGGTGTTCGCGCCGCCGAACGGCTCGACGGCACTCGGGTGGTTGTGCGTCTCGCACTTCAGTGCATACGTGCGCTTGGCATCGAAGCGCACCACTCCGGCGTTGCCATCGAACGCACTCACCACGAAATCACGCGCGATTGCGGTGGTGCTGGCACGCAACTGCCCGAGCATCGTGGACTCGCGTTCGACACCGTCAAGCACGATTTTCGCTCGGAATGTCTTGTGTGAGCAGTGCTCGCTCCAGGTTTGGGCGATCGTCTCCACTTCAACGTCGGTGGGCAAACGACCACGCGCGACGAAGTGGTCGCGAATGGCGAGCAATTCGGCCGGGTCGAGGGCGAGACCCCGCGACTTGTTGATTTCGTGCAGCGACTCGAGTGTGGCGGTCGCGTCGAATGCGAGTCGCTCGGCGTGGCTCGACATCTCCCCCGTCGTCGGCACGAACGAGGGCTCGATGGGTTCGTCGATGGCCCATCGCTCGATGATCGGGTTGGCGAGCAAGCGCCCGGCGAGTCGGTGCAACTCTTCGGCGGTGAGGCGTGCATGCACGACGAAGCGACGACCAGTCGCAACCCCTGCGACCATCACACCTTCGCGCGCGGCAACTCGAGCAATCTCGCCAGCGACCGGGTCGGTGACACCAGGCAACAGCGCCGATTCGATCACGTGGCGGTCTGGCGCAACAGTCGGCGGGTATTCGCTCGACTCCCACGCGCCGTGTTGCAACAGTGGATCCACGAGCAATTCGTGCATCGTGCGGCGCGCCGCGTCGTCGAGCGCCGCCTGCAAGAACACCATGTCGCTGACTTCGATTCGACGAATGCCCGAGATGCCGAGATCGCCAGCACCCCCAAGCAAGGCAGGTTCACGCGGGTCGGGTGCGCGCGATGTGAGCGTGATTCGCTCGAGTGCCGCACTTGTCGCGAGGGCACTCTTCATAGAAAGAAACTAGTTTTCGTGCGCGCCACGACGACCACCGTTTGACAAAAAGTCAACGGTGCGTCGACGCCTAATCTTGTCGCGTGACGACTTCTTCGCCGCCGAACGCGCGCGTCGCCGTCGTGATGGGATCGCAGAGCGATTGGCCCACGATGCAACGCGCAGTCGAGACGCTCGAGCGATTCGCTGTGACGCCGCACACACAAGTTCTTTCAGCGCACCGAATGCCCGACGAGTTGTACGAATTCGCCGAGTCGGCCGCGGCGCGCGGATTCCGCGCGATCATCGCGGGGGCGGGCGGTGCCGCGCACTTGCCAGGCATGCTCGCCGCCAAGACGCACGTGCCCGTGCTCGGGGTTCCCGTGCCGACCAAGCATCTCGCCGGCCACGACTCGTTGTATTCGATCGTGCAAATGCCGGCCGGCACGCCCGTCGCCACGTTCGCCATCGGTGACGCCGGCGCCGTGAACGCCGCACTCTTTGCGCTGCAGATTCTCGCCCACGACGACGCAGATCTGCGCACTCGCCTCGCCGCGTATCGCCGCGATCGCCACGACGACGCGGCATCGTCGAGATTGCCGCCCACCTGATGGGTGACGCGCTCGGTGTCGTCGGCGGCGGGCAACTCGGTCGCTACTTCGTCTTGGCTGCACAGGCGCTCGGGTACACGGCCGTGGTGCTCGAGCCCGACCCGCTCTCGCCGGCGGGTGCAGTGGCCGACGAGCACATCGTCGCCGCCTACGACGACGAGTCGGCGCTCGATCGGCTCGCAAGCTCGTGCCGGGCCGTGACTGTGGAATTCGAGAACCCGCCCGTTGCCGCGCTCGAGCGATTGGCGCGGAGCCTGACGGTGCGCCCGTCGCCGTCGGCAGTGGCAATCGCGCAGGATCGGCGCAGCGCGAAGCAGTTCTGTCGCGACACCGGCCTCGCCGTGGCACCGTTCGCGGAGGTGAACGACGAGAGCGACGCGCGACGCATCGCCGATGGTGACACGGCAGCGTCTCTTTTCCCCGCCATCTTGAAGACGGCCCGACTCGGCTACGACGGCAAAGGGCAGCGACGTATGGACGATGCATCGCAACTGTTCGACGCATTCGTCTCACTCGGGAGTACGCCGTGCGTGCTCGAGCAGGTAGTGCCGCTCGACGCCGAATTCTCGGTGGTGGTCGCGCGCGGTGCCGACGGCGAAGTTTCGGCGTTCGCACCGACACACAACGTGCACGTCGACGGAATCCTCGACGCAAGTACTGCGCCATTTTCTGCACCCGTGGTCGAGCAGGGCCACGACGCCGCCGTGCGCATCGCGTCGGCACTCGACTACGTCGGCGTGCTCGCTGTGGAGTTCTTCGTGTCAAACGGTGCATTGCTGGTGAATGAACTGGCACCGCGCCCGCACAACAGCGGACACTGGACGCTGAATGCCGCGCGCACGAGTCAGTTCGAGCAGCAGGTGCGCGCGCTGACCGGCATGGCACTCGGTGACGCGACGATGACCCACCGTGCGGTGGCGATGGTCAACTTGCTCGGCGACCGCTGGCAACACGGCGAACCGCGCTTCGCACTCGCCCGCGAAGTTGACGGGGCACATCTGCATCTGTATGGCAAGCGCGAGGCGCGCGCGGGGCGCAAGATGGGCCACCTCACCATGGTCGGTGACGACACAGATTCCGTGCTTGCCCGCGCACGAGCACTGCGCGCCTCGATGACGCTCAGTGACGGAAGTGGCGCACCCCGGTGAAGATCATCGCGATGCCGTGCTCGTTGGCCGCAGCAATCGACTCGTCGTCGCGCTGACTGCCGCCTGGTTGCACGATCGCTGACACTCCGGCAGCCGCGAGCGCATCGGGGCCGTCACGAAACGGAAAGAACGCGTCGCTTGCCGCCACTGCACCGCGCGCCCGCTCTCCCGCGCGCGTGCACGCGATGCGTGCGGCATCCACGCGGTTCTGCTGTCCTGCACCGATTCCGACGGCGCAGGCATCGCGCGCGAGCACGATGGCATTCGAGCTAGTGGCAGCACACGTCACCCACGCCACCACAGCGTCGCGCAACTGGGCGACAGTCGGCTGCACGGTGCCGGCAACCTTCCACGAAGACGTATCTGCCGACGGGGCGTCGTGATCTTGCACAAGCACTGCTCCGTCGACGCCGCGCAACGAGCGGCCATCGCGGAACGGCGCAGGTGCGCGCAACACTCGCAGATTCTTCTTGGTCGACAGCACGTCGAGTGCGCCCGGTTCGAAGGAAGGAGCAATCACGACTTCGGTGAACACGTTCACCAGAGCCTCGGCAGCCGCCGTGGTCATCGGGCGATTTAGGGCGACGATGCCGCCGAATGCGCTGAGCGGGTCGCACTCGTGCGCGCGCACGTAGGCGGTCGTGATGTCGTCGGCCACTGCGAGACCGCACGGGTTGGCGTGCTTGATGACCGCTGCGGCAGGCTCATCGAAGCGGTGCACGAGCGACCATGCCGCATCGGCATCGAACACGTTGAGATACGACATCTCTTTGCCGCCGAGTTGCTCGCTCTGGCTCCACCAACTGCGCTCGCCGACCACGCGGTAGCGCGCGCCGCGTTGGTGCGGGTTCTCGCCGTAGCGCAGCGTCGACTCGCGCTCGAGTCGCAGCGTGATGGTGCCCGGCAGTGCAGTCTCGCCCGGCGGTGCTGCCTCATCCGGCTGCTCTGCTGCTTGCTCGGCAAACCACGCCGCAACTTGCGCGTCGTACGCGGCAGTCACTGCGAACGCGCGCGCCGCAAGGTGACGGCGCGTGCCCGAACTCAGCGCACCCGCGCCGCGCAACTCGTCGAGCACCTCGGCATACTGCGAACGATCGGTGACCACCGCGACGCGCGCGTGGTTCTTTGCCGCACCGCGCACGAGCGAAGGCCCGCCGATATCGATCAACTCGATGCTCGGCTTGCTCACGAACGGATACAGGCTCACCACCACGAGGTCGATCGGCCGGATGTCGTGGCGATCGAGATCATCGAGATGCGAAGCATCACTCGTGTCGGCGAGGATGCCGCCGTGCACCGCAGGGTGCAGCGTGACGACGCGGTGGCCGAGAATCGCCGGGTATCCCGTCAGCGTGGCGATGTCGATGACGGGAAGACCAGCGTCGCCGAGCGTCTCTGCGGTGCCACCGCTCGCGAGCAGTTCCCATCCCGCGTCGTGCAATGCGCGCGCAAAATCGACTACACCTGTCTTGTCGTAGACGCTGAACAGGGCGCACGGCACGCGCCAGAGTCTGTCACAGGGCGCGCGAGAAAGTCAGGTGACGAGGCGCTTGGTGAGCGTGCGCACGCTCAACGTGCCGGTGACCATCGCAAATGCCACCAGCGCCGCCACGTGCCACCACGCCGACATCGAGAGAGTGCCGAAACATGCGTCGCGCACTAGCTCGATGCAGTGATACACCGGGTTCGCGTTGCTCAGCGTCTGAGCCCAATTGGGAAGCCCGGTGATCGGGAAGTAGGTGCCGGAGACGAAAAGTAAAGGCGTGAGCAGGGCCGACTGAAAATACGAGAACGAGTCGATCACCTTCACGACGCCCGAGATGAACTGCCCGAGAAACGTGAGACCGAGCGCGGAGATGAACGCGATGGCGGGCACGAACAGCATCGTCCAGCGAGCCTGCAGTCCGAAAGGAATCGTCGCGATCATCGGCACGCAGCCGTACACCGCGGTTCGCGCAGCGATCCACACCGCTTCGCCGATCATGATTTCTGCGGTGGTGGTGGGCGTCGAGAGAATGCCGTCGTACACCTTCTGGAACACCCTGGCGATGAAGGTGTTGTACATGCCGGGGAATACCGAACTGAAGAGCACTGCGGTCGCCACCGCGCCCGTGCCGACGAAGACCACGTATTTCATGCCGTCGATCTCGTCGACGAACGCACCGACACCGAGACCGATGCCGAACAGATAGAGCAACGGCTCGAGCACAGATGTAAACGTGGTGCCGCGCCAGTACCGCTTGAAGATGATGAGCTCGCGGGTCCAGATGGCAGGCAGCGAACGCACGTCGAAGTCACGCATCGAGCGACTCCCCCGTTAGCAACACGAACACGTCCTCGAGGTTCGTCGGTCGGCGCGAGTGACGGCCCCACGACTCGAGCAGGTGCTGGTCGGCCGACTCGACGCCGAGCACCGAGATGCTGAGCCCCGCGCGACGCGACTTCAAACCGGCGGCGGTCGCCTTTGCGGCGATTTCATCGAGCGCTGTTTGCGGCCCGAAGTATTCGACGGCCTCGAGACCAGCGTGTAATTCGCGCAACTGCTTCGGTGTGCCGCGGGCGATGATGCGTCCGTGGTTCACGATGGCGATGTCGTCGGCCAAGCGCTCGGCTTCTTCGATGTAGTGCGTGCTCATCACCACGGTGACGCCGCTGCGGCGCATCGAGTCGATCATCAACCACAAGTCGCTGCGTACCTGCGGATCGAGCCCGACGGTCGGCTCGTCGAGCAGCACGAGCCGCGGCGAGTTGATGAAGGCGCGACCGAGTAGGAGTCGCCGTCGCATTCCGCCCGAGAGATTCGCCACGCGCTCGTCAGCGCGCTCGACGAGTTGCGCGGTGGAAAGAGCCCGTGCCACTGAGTCTTTGCGTCGCGCTCGCGGCACGCGGCACAACGCCGCCCACAACGAGAGGTTCTCGCGCACCGTCTGTTGCTCGTCCATGTTGTCCTGCTGCGGGCACACGCCCAATTCACTGCGCGCCGCACGCGACTCGCGCGCCACGTCGAGGCCGAGCACCTCGATCGAGCCTGCAGTGAGCTTGGTTTGGCCGGTGATCATTCGCATCAGCGTGGTCTTGCCGGCGCCGTTGGGCCCGAGCAGACCCAGGCAGGTGCCGGCTGCGACGTCGAGCGACAAGCTGTCGACGGCGGTGAAGTCTCCGAATCGTTTCGTTGCGTCGGTGATCGTCAGCGCTGACGATCTCGGCACCCGCTCAGACTAGGTTTGCCGCATGAAAATTGGCGTACAACTCCACCCGCAAGCCACCACTGTGAAGGCCATGCGCGACGCGTGGCGCGCCGCCGACTCGATCGGCGTCGACAGTCTCTGGACGTGGGACCACTTCTATCCGCTCTACGGCAACCCCGACGCCGAACACTTCGAGTGCTACACGCTGCTCGCCGCGATGGCCGCCGACACCAAGCACGCCACCATCGGCGCGCTCGTCACCTGCTACTCATACCGCAACTCGCAGCTGCTTGCCGACATGGCGCGCACGATCGACCACATCAGCGACGGACGGTTCGTGCTCGGCCTGGGCTCTGGCTGGTTCGAGCGCGACTACAAGGAGTACGGCTACGAATTCGGCACCGCGCCCGGCCGCCTCAAGATTCTCGAGAAAGGCCTGCCGGTCATCAAAGAGCGCATGAGCAAACTGAATCCCGGACCGGTCAAGGGAAAGATTCCGCTGATGATCGGCGGCAGTGGCGAAAAAGTCACGCTGCGACTCGTCGCGCAGTACGCCGACCAGCTCAACACCTTCGGCCCGCCCGACAACTTCAAGAAGAAGAACGACGTGCTCAAC
>Ga0233425_10007842_pt1 | contig 14662 bp, 9 predicted proteins | sample Watercolumn_Towu_2_FD_181712 | JGI IMG/M metagenome (GOLD analysis project Ga0233425, IMG submission 181712) | Freshwater microbial communities from Lake Towuti, South Sulawesi, Indonesia - Watercolumn_Towuti2014_140_MG | ecosystem: Environmental > Aquatic > Freshwater > Lake | place: Indonesia...
AGCCCCAGGGCACCGGCCGCCGAGATCCCGCCGGCGCCCAGCAGCACCACGCCGGGCCGTGCCCCGCGATCGAGCTGCGTGGGGGGTGCCGGTACGGGCACGGACTCCAGCGGGGCGGGCACGGCCGGTGTGCTCACCTCGAGCTTGAACACCGCCATCGGCTCTTCTTCCTGCAGCGAGGCCAGCAGGGACATGGGCAGGTGCGCCCCGGCGGGCAGCACGTCGGACCACCGCACCTGGCCACCTTCGACCCACTGCAGCACGAAGGGCCGCTCCGTCGGGCGCCGGGTAGCAGGCCGACCATCGACATAGAACTCGCCGTGCGAGGGGGTGGCCAGGGCGACGGTGGCGGCCTCGGGACCGGCTGTGGCGGAGTCGAACAGCTCCCGCAGCAGGTTGCCGCGCGGAGCGACCTCCAGCGGGAGGACGTAGCCGGGATCGGCGAGCCGCACGGCGCGGAAGGCGGCGCGGGTCTGGTCGGGGTTCTGGGCGAGGTAGGCGTCCAACGCCAGGACCAGGTGGACCTGGCGGGCCATCGCGGGAGCCAGCACGCCGCCGGGACAGCTCACGGTCTGCTTGACCGCCGCGCGCGCCACCCCGAAGGCCTCGGCGTCCATGTCCGTGAAGGCCTCGACGCTGCGATCCAGCGCCCCGGTCAGATCCTCCAGCGTGGCCGGGCAGGCGGCCTGTGCCCGGGTCATCGGGAGCAGCCAGACCACCAGGCCCAGCACAGCCAGCCAGACCGGCGAGCCTGCCTGCGTCCTGCGGCGTGCTTCCTTCTGATGCCGTGCCAGGGCCACCGTCGCACTCCTCCGCAGCGGGTCAGCCGACCTCGGGCTGGTCGCGACACTATACCCCCATCGCCCTCCCGCTCCCACCGCCCGGCTCGAGGGCGGGCGTTCCTCGGCTAGTTCTTGACGATGCAGCGGCGGAACTTGCTGGCACACTGGATGGAGACCGGCTGCCCCAGCGCGACGGTCACGCGGCCCGCCTTCTCGGGATCGTAGCCCTGCCACGCCACCCGGATCTCGTAGGTGCCCGGGGGGACCGCGCCTGGGACCTGGTACCAGCGGTTGTCCCGGAACAAGCTGACGGAGTCGGCATCCCCGCCCACGCCGACATCGCAGAGCTGGCTGGGCAGGGTCACCGGCGGCGCGTAGGACGAGGTGGGCGCGGGTGTGTTCTCCTGGGGCGGTGGCTGGGGATCGGCGCCGCCGGCCTGGGCCCTCTCCGGGGGTTTCGCTGTGCGGGGCTGGGGTTGTGGGCCCGCGGTCTTGACCTCGGCCGGGCCGGGTGGCCTCGGCTCGGCGGCCAGCGGCGGAGGGGACCCGATCACCTCGCGCAGATCCGTGACCTCGGGCGCCTCGCCGGACGACCGATCCGCTCCGCGCAGGGCCGCCACAAGGCTGACCATCTTCCAGCCCACCAGGGCAGCCAGCACCACCGCGAAGCCCACCACCAGCACCGGAATCCACGTGCGCGCCGGGCGCTCGCGCACCGGTGGGGCCTCGCCGGGCTCCTCGGGAGCGGGTGGCACCTCCATCGGCGCCGCGGAGCCGAACACCGCCGCCCCCACGGGCTCCGGTGGGAGCGGAGCGAGCGCGGGGGGCGGGGTGGGGCGAGCCTGCGGGGGCGGACTCAGGGAGGGGGTCGGCAGGGGTGGGCCCAGCGAGGGGGCGCTGTCGCCCTCGGGCACCACACCCTGGGCGCGCACCAGGGAGCCGGTCATCGCGTCGGCGGGCTCGGCCTGGCGACGGGCGGCCACGGCCGGCACGGCCTGGTCCGCGAAGGTACGCAGGCGCGGGCCGGGCAGCACCCGGGAGAGGTCGAGGCAGGCCAACTCCACCGCGCCGGGGCTCGGACGCTCGGCCGGAGCGTACGCCAGCATGGCCCGCACCAGCCGCACCAGTGCCGGGGCGTGGATCGGCAGCGCGGCCTCGAACCGCGCCACGGCCTCGTCCACATGCGCCGCGTGGCGATCGGGCAGCATGGAGGTACGGCCGAAGCGCACCCCCGTGACCAACTCCAGGAGGATGGCCCCGAGCGAGTAGATGTCGGAGGTGGCGCTCTCGCGAAAGTCGAGCCGTTCGGGCGCCATGTACTCCTGGGTGCCGTAGCTGAACTGGCGGGTGCAGGCCTCGCGGGCCTCGAACTCCGCCCGCGCCCCACCGAAGTCGAGCACCTTGACCTCGCCATAGCGGGTCAGCATGAGGTTGGATGGCTTGAGATCGCGGTGCTGGAGGTTCAACGGCCGCCCGTCGGCGCCCGGGGTCTGTTGGGCCGCGTGCAGCGCGCCGGCCACCTCGGCCAGGATCTCGACCACCGGCCCCACGGGAAGCGGCGCCACCCTGAGGATCGCCGCCAGATCCACCCCGTCGATCAGCTCCATCACCACGGCCCACCGCCCCTCGATGAGCACGAGGCGGTCGGCCCGCACGATGGCGCGGTGCGACAGCAGGCCCATCATGCGGGCTTCGTCGCGCAGGCGCCGGGCGTAGTCCTCGAAATCTCCCTTGGAGGCGTTCAGGACCTTGATGGCCACCCGCTTGGCGAAGCCGCCCTCCCCGCGGAACAGCGCCCGATAGACGGTCCCGAAGCCGCCTTTGCCGAGGACGGACTCGATCTGGAATTCGCCGGAGGGTTCAGGCATGGGGCCGGGGGTGGAGCAGGAGAAACAAGAGCCTATAGCAAAGAACGGTGGGGGGGAAGGCGGGAGGACAGAGGAGGTGGACGGGGCGGGATCCCGCTGCGCGGGCGCCGTGGAGGGGCACGCTGCGGGCAGGGTCGGGGTGAACCTACCGATCTGCGGGCAGGGTCGGGGTGAACCTACCGGTGGGGCCGGTTGGCGCACGGATGGCGACGGTGGAACGTCTGTTTTCGAAGTGCGCCGCGGTGCCCGGGACCCGAAGCGGTCCGTTCAGTGGGGGCCTGCCCGCATTCCGGTAGGTTCGAGGGGGGGCTGGCCGCAGGGGTGTCGAAGATCGTCGAACGGCCGACGGATCCGTTCGACGTTTCGACGATCCTCAACGGTACCAGGCCGGTTTTCGGTTGGCATCCGACTTGCTCCGGGGGGAGGTGTCCCCCACCTGGAGGTTCCCGTGGGAAAAGGGCAACAGCAGGTCCAGACCCAGCGCCGCCAGCAGGAGCCGACGCGCAGCGAGCCCACTGGCCAGCAACTCGCCGCGCGATCCGCGGGCGAACCACCAGGGGAAGACGAGCAGTTCGCCTGCGCTGGCAACCAGGCCCGCGGTGATCTGGCGGGAGCACGGTTGATGGAGGAGGCCAGGTCCGAAGGGCTCCTCGGCGAGGATGGCCAGCGAGCAGGCGGTGGATCGCTGGCGGACCACCGCGCGGACGTGCCTGTGGAACCTTTCGATGACGTGTCATTCATGGAGGGGTTCCTCCAGACCGACGAGATGTTCGACCTCTGGGCCGAGGCCTGCGCCGACACGCTGGCGCAGATCGAGGCGGATGAGAGCATCTGGTCCTGGACCGGGACGACTGTTGCGGCGAGCGAAGGCTGGGCCGGCCTGTGCGAGGCCGACATGCAGGCGTACGTCCGGCTGGCGTTCGAGGCCCGGGCGCTCGGACCGTCGGTGGACGCCGCCCGGGTCCTGGCGAGCCAGGCACTCCACGAGAGCGACGCTTTGCGGCTCATGCTGGTGGAGCAGGGGTTGGGACGGCTCGAGGACGGGCGCCTGGTCCTCGATGAGGTACGGGTCCAGGATGACCTCGGCGCCGTCGTGGGTGGGTTCGCCCTCTCGGGTCAGGGCTTCGATCGGCGGGAGGGTGAGCAGGAGATGGCCGGGCGCCCGGGCCTCATGCTCGGCGAGCTCGACGCCTGCGTCGGCGATGTGAACAAGGTGATCTCGGATCTGCGCGCCGAGGCGGCCGCCCGCACGGCGCAGGAGTCCCAGGAGGTGCTCGATGGGATCGAGAAATTCATCGCGGACTGCGCGGCGGTGACCAAGATGGCGGCGTCGCTCCTGACGTTGTATCTGGGTGGGTCGAAGCTGGCCGCGGGGGTGGTTCCGGTGGGGAGCCGGGCCGAACACCTCGGGGGGGTCGCCACGGACATCGTCGATCCCGACGATGCGGTCCAGGGTGGCCTGGAGTCGGTGTTCGCGGAGCAGATCGCGGTCCTGGAAGGCCGTGTCGACGCGTTCCAGAAGTTGGAAGGGGCCCAGGCGAAGGCCGGCCGCATGGAAGCGGCCGTCGCAGCGGCCAAGCGCATGCAGGTCGTCGCGCAGGAGCTCGGTGGGTGGGGTACGAGACGCCAGGCTCTGGCAGACGACTATTCGGGTGGGCTGGGCAACCTCGGCGCCGAGGCCGACGAGCGGTTGCGAGATCGGGGCCTCCTGTCCTCCAAAGAGGCCGTGGTCGGCCCCGCGGCGACCCGCCGCGCCAGCATGGTGAGCACGCGGCTGGCCCTCGCGAGCGTCCTGGGGCCGCTGCGTGAGCGGCAGGGAGCGGTGGGGCAAGCCGGGCAGAACGTCCGCGCGGTGGTCGAGCCGCACTGTAGCCATCATCGGCTGAACATCCTGCGCCAAGAGGCCGCCTCGGCGGCTGGTTTCTACGGCAGTGTGGAGGGCGCGTTGGGGCAGGTCCTCGCTGATGTCCTCGCCCGGCACGACGAGCTCGCGGCCGTCGGCGACACCTTTTTCCCCGGTGCCTGAGTCCACCCCTGGAGGTTCCCATGCTGCGTGTCCTGACGGCCGTGACGTTTCAGCTCTCCTTCTGTGCCTGCGGACTCATCCCCGAGCCATCCCCGCCGGTCCTCTCCTGGAGCGAGCTGCTCTCGCGGGAAGGGGATCCCTGCGCCAGGTTCGCCGTGGGGTTCGGGAGGGCGCCAGAGCGCAACCCGGCGGCATCCGCGTGCCTGGAGCGGCGATGCCAGGTCTGGCTGGACGGGCGCGATCCCGCCCGGCCCGACGACCATGCGGAGATCTCAACGCACTGCGACCTGGCGCTGGTGGAGGATGATCGGACCCGCGTGCTGCCCTGCGCGGCGAGCGCCTGCGGGCGCCTGGTGGAGGTCGACCCCGCGTTCGCCCTGTCGGCAGCACCCGCCGTGGCCGGTGGTGCCGCGCGCTTGGGCGACGAGAACCTGTGGCGCTCGACGGGGGTCTATGGTGGGCTCGTGGCTTCGGACGAGCGCCTCTCAGCGGTGCTCGCGCTGGCACGGACGCGACCTTGCGAGGAACAGGCGGCGCTGCTTTCTGCGTTGGAGCCCGTGATGGCGCTGCGCAATCAACCCGCGGACGGAGCCGAAACCTGGGCCGCGCTGACAGCGTTCCTCGGGCAGGAGTCGGCCTTCGGGGAGGCCTGTATTCGCGTCGACGATCTGGCCTTGCGGTTGGCGGACCGACTGGATCCCGGTGGCACATCCGACCTCGCGGTCCGACTCTGGGCCGACCGGGCCACCGGAAGCGATCTTTTCGGCCTGGTCGGGGGCTTGTTGCAGCGACGGGTGGAAGAGAGGATCTCCCTGCCGATCGCGGCCGCGGTCAAGGTACGTGGGGCCTGCCAGGGTGAACCAGGACCGCGGCAAGCAGGCCTCTGCCAGCGCGTGGCGGAGTGGGGCCTCGGACAGGCACCGCCGCAGGGCGCGCCGAGTGGCGGCGCGTCGCCGATGCTGTCCGATCCGACGACCGGGAGTGGAGGCGAGCCTGACTGGTTGGCCGACATCGACATTCCCGCGTCCCTGTTCCCGGAAACGGACGACTCCTGCGACGCGCTCGCCCCGATCGAGGAGGAGGGCCATGCGGGTGAGGCCTGCCTCCAGCACCTGGTCCAGCGGCGGAGGGATCGACTGCCGAGCGCCGCGGACGCGAATCGACGGTTCTGCCTCGACCAGCTCTGTGTGCGCGCGGTCCGGAGCGAGCCCGAGATCCTGCTCGACGCGCTCGTACTTCTCCAGCGGGCACCGGCAGACCTGGCGTCCCAGGGCTTGGCGGAGGATCTGGGGCGGGCGGCGTTCTACGGCAATCCCGGGGACCGGGCGCCGCTGTTCCGGATCGCGGCCGAGCGCCCGTGCGACCAGGTTCGACTCCTGTTCGCGGCGTACGAAGCCCCCCTGTTCGCATCCGGCGGGATGCACGGTCCGGGGGGAGACGCGGCCCTGGCGCTCGTTCGGCACGTGGGTGAAGACTGCTCGGAGGTACCCATGGCGGGCCAGACGATCGACTGGCTCCGGGCCGCTGCCATGCCGGACGCACGCTACGCGGTCCTGGAGGTGGCGAGCGGGGCAGCCTACGGGCGTGCCCTGCGGGCGGAGGCCCTTCGTCTGTGCGGACATGAGTTCGTGGACCAGGATGGCAGCCGGGTAGCCCGCATCTCGTCGCCGGAGGAGTACGGGACCCGGATGATGGCCACCTGCGCTCGTGCCGTCACGGGGACGATGCTCGCCCAGATCTGTCCTTCACAGGCCGATCCGGGACGGTGAGGGGGTGCTGTCTGCCCGGCGGCAGGTTGTCCGCGGCGCCTACGACTTGCTGAGCACCACCACCCGCCGCGGCTTGCCCTCGATCGCGTAGTCTGAGGCGCTCACCAGCGAGAACCCCCCTACCTCCGGCGCCTCCTCCCGGGCCAGCATCAGCACGGCCAGGCCGCCCGGGACGAGGAGGCGCGCGGCGTGCTCCAGGAAAACCGGGGGCGGTGCGAAGGCGCGGGAGATGACGCCGTCCCAGGCGGCCGCGGGAAGGTCCTCCACCCTGGCGCGCAGCACGCGCAGGTTGGGCAGGCCCACCGCGGCGCGCACCTGCACCAGGAACGCAGCGCGCTTGTCGCGGCTCTCCACCAGGGTGACCTCGGCCCCCGGGTGGGCGGCGGCCAGCGCCACCCCGGGGAAGCCGGCGCCCGAGCCGAGGTCGGCCCAGCGGCCGCGCGCCGAAAAGGCCCGGACCGCCGCCGCGGAGTCGTCGAAGTGGGGCTCCAGGGGGCCGGGGCCCACCAGGTTCATCGCCCCGCGCCAGCGGGCGAGCAGGGTCAGGTGGGTGGCGCGCACGTCAGCCACGAGCGGCCTCGCGGGCGAGGTGGACCGAGAGGACGTGGACGGCGGCCGGGGTGACGCCGGGCAGGGCGGCGGCCTCGGCCAGGGTGGCGGGGCGGGTGGCGCGCAGCCGCTGGCGCACCTCCACCGAGAGCCCAGGTAGATCCTGGTCCAGCAGGTGCGCAGGGAGGACGACCTCCGCCAGGCGCCGGGCTTCGTCGGCCCGTCGGGCGTCGCGCTCGATGTAGCCGGCGTACTTGAGGTCCGTGACCACCTGCTCTGCGCTCTCTTCGTCCAGCGCCGCGAGATCGGGTCGCAGCGCGAGCACCTCGGCCCAGCCGAACCCGGGACGCCGCAGCAGGTCCGCCAGGGTGGCGGGGTGATCGAGCGGAGCCGTGCCGAGGGCCGCGAGGCGGGCGTGGGTGGTGGCCTCGGGGCGCAGGTGCTCGCCGTGCAGGGCGGTCTCGGTCTGCTCGATCGCAGCGAGCTTGCGTTGGAATCGGGCCCAGGCCTCGTCGCCGACCAGCCCCAGGGCGCGACCGCGCGGGGTGAGGCGGCGGTCGGCGTTGTCCTCGCGGAGGGACAGGCGGAACTCGGCCCGGCTGGTGAACATGCGGTAGGGCTCACCGCCGACTCCGCGGGTCACGAGGTCGTCGATCAGGACGCCGAGATAGGCCTCGTGCCGCGCCAGGAGGAAGGGCGCGCCCTGGGCAGCACTGATCCCGGCCACCAGGCCCTGGGCCGCCGCCTCCTCGTAGCCGGACGTGCCGCAGACCTGGCCGGCCAGGTACAACCCCGGGATCGCCCGGTGCTGGAGATCGTGGCCCAATTGCCGTGGATCGGCGTAGTCGTACTCGACCGCATACCCGTACTGCAGGATGCGCGCGCGCGTGAGTCCCGGGACCGCGGCCACCATGCGGTCCTGCACGTCGGCGGGCAGCGAGGTGGGCAGGCCGTTGACGTAGATGCGGGGGGTGTCGAGCCCCTCGGGTTCGAGGAACAACAGGTGGTGGTCACGCTCGGGGAACCGCACCACCTTGTCCTCGATGGAGGGGCAGTAGCGCGGGCCGCGGCCGTGGATGGCGCCGGTGTAGAGCGGGGCGCGATCGAGGTTGGCCCTGATGATGGCGTGGACCTCGGGTGTGGTGCTGGTGGTGTGGCAGTCGCGCCAGGGCAGCCGCCCGGCGGGGGGCATGAACGAGAAGTGGCCGTCGGGCAGCACGTCGTCCTGGCGCGGGCAGCGGTCCCAATCCACCGTCGCCGCGTCCACCCGCGGGGTGGTGCCGGTCTTGAGGCGCCCGAGCGCGACCCCGTGGGCCGTCAGATCTGCGGAGAGGGCGCTCGCGGCCGCATCGCCCACCCGCCCGCCGGGAGTGCGGCGCTCACCCTCGTGCATGATCGCCGCGAGGAAGGTGCCGGTGGTGAGGATGACGGATTCGGCGGCGATGGCGGAACCATCGGCCAGGGTGAGCCCGGCGACGCGGCCGCCGGCCAGCGAGAGGCCCGTGACCTCCCCCTCCAGCAGCGTGAGCCCGGCGATGGCGCGCAGCGCCTGGGTCATGGCCGCGGGGTAGCGGGCGATGTCCACCTGGGCGCGCGAGGCCTGCACTGCAAGGCCGCGGCGGGTGTTGAGCCGCCGGAACTGGATCGTGGCCTGGTCGGCCACCCGGGCCATGAGACCTCCGAGCGCGTCGATCTCCCGCACGAGGTGGCCCTTGCCGAGGCCCCCGATCGCCGGGTTGCAGGAGAGGGCTGCGATGCGGTCGAGGCGCAGGGTGATCAGCACCACCCGCCGCCCGAGCCGTGCGGCCGCGGCCGCGGCCTCGCAGCCGGCGTGACCGGCTCCGACGACGGCGATGTCGAAGGTGGGGGGCATGGAGGGCTCCGCGGGGCCGGTGAGTATCCGTGGACGCGGGCGGGCGCCCGCGGACCCGACGGGGATAGGGGATGGCACCCCCTCCAGGAGAGCTCCATGGACAAGAACACCCCGGCATCCGTCGCGCTGTGGTCGGGTATAGCCGTCGTCGCCCTGCAGATCATCTCCTTCTGCATCGGCTGGATTCCCTTCGTCAATTTCCTGAACCTGCTGCTCGTGCCGCTGATCTTCATCGCGGACATCGTGGCCATCGTCACGGGGTTCATCGGGCTCAAGAAGGCCAATCTGCTCGCTGGGCTCGGAAAGGGCTCCGCCATCGCCGGGCTCTGCATCGGCGGCCTGCACCTCCTGCTCGTGGTCGTCGTACTGGTGGTGTCGATCCTGATCGGTGGCCTGGCCTTCCTCGGCTCCATCCTGTCCAGCCTCTGATCTGGGCGGGATCGAAGCGGTGGCAGCCCCCCGCCCATGGCGTCGCGCCATCTGGGCGGTGGCGCTGCTGGGTTGCCTGCTGACCTGGGCCGCCACCTGGCACCGTACCCCGACCGTGGACGAGCCCCGGCACCTGCAGATGGGGCGACAGGTGCTCACCGAGGGCGACTGGTCCCGCTTCGACAACTCCAAGATGCCGGTGAGCGCGCTCAACGCGCTGCCGACCCTCCTCCTGGGCCCGCCGCGCGATGCGGGCCCGGAGGTCACGCATCGCGACTGGTTCTGGCCGCGGCTGCCCCAGGCGCTGTGGCTGCTGGGCTGCACGCTGCTGGCGGCGCGGTGGGCGGAGCGGTCGTGGGGCCCGCGGGCCGGGCTGGTGGCGGCGGCCTTCGTGGCCCTGGATCCGAACCTGCAAGCCCACGCCGGGCTGGTCACCACGGACCTTCCCTGCACCTTCTTCGTGCTGGCCACGCTGTTTTCGGCCTGGTGGGCGGTGGAGTCGGGGACCTGGCGTGCCTGGGCGGTCTCGGGTGCTACCCTCGGGCTGGCCCAGGCGGCGAAGTTCACCGCGGTGTTCCTGGTGCCGATCCTGGCGCTGGCCCTGCCGGCGGCGCTGATCTGGCGGTGGTCGCGCGAGCGGCGCTGGGGCTTGCCCGCACGCGGCGCGCTGGCCTTCGTCGCCGCCGGATGGTTGGCGCTGAATGCGGCCTATGGCTTCCAGGGGACGTTGACGCCCGCTGCGGACATCGCGTGGCGCTCGCGGCTCTTCCAGCCGCTGGCCGAGGTGCGGCTGTCCATCGCGGTTCCGCGTCCCTGGATCGAGGGGCTGGACTGGGTGCGGGGCGACGACGAGATCGGCCCGGGCAATGTCTACGCCGACGGGGGTTTCTCTGCGGTGGGGCAGGCCGACCACTACCTCAGGGCCGCCACCCGCAAGCTGACCCTGCCGCTGATGGCGCTCGGGGTGCTGGGGCTGTGCTGGCCGCGCCGTCAGGGGCGCGAGGCGCTGTTCTTGGCCTGGCCGATGGTCTTTCTGCTCGGCTGGTTCTCGCTGGCCTTCAACTTCCAGATCGGGGTGCGCTACCTGCTGCCGCTGCTGCCGCTGCTGGCCCTGGCGGCGGCGCGCCTGCCCTGGCGGGTGGGCCTCGTGGGCGCCGCGCTCGCGGGGATCTCGGGCCTGACCTGGTTCCCGCTGGGGCTCTCCTACCAGAACGAGCGCCTGCTCCACCGCGTGGAGGCCTGGCGCCACCTGGCCGACTCCGACCTCGACTGGGGCCAGGAGGGCCTGGCGCTCGCGGCCTGGCAGGCCGAGCACCCCCAAGGTGCGGGCGATGCGGATGTGCCGGCGCTCGGACCCACGCTGGTGGGCGCCAACCGCCTGGTGGGCGTCTGGGGCGATCCGGTGCGCTTCGCCTGCCTGCGGGAGTACCTCCCTCCCGCTGAAGCCATCGCCGTCACCTGGTACGCCTACGACCTCTCGGCCGAAGACGTGGCCCCCTGCTTCCCGCGCCGTACCTACCGGCCGGGGGAGGGGACCTGGCGCTTCACGACGGACGGGAAGCCCGCGCTGCTGGTGGCCCGCGTGCGGGGCCCTGCGAGCCTCACGCTGGGGGCCGGCGAGCCTCTCGCGGCCGACGCCGGCCCGCACGAGGAGCACCTGCTGGGTGTGGTGGTGGACGCCCCTGCCGGTGAGATGGCCGTCTCCGTGGAGGGCTGGCTCCAGGGGTTGTACCTGGACGGTCGGCCGCACCCTGACGCCCCGTACGAGGATCGGTGATGACCAACTGGTTGCGCCTCCACGGGGCCGACCTGCTCGGCGTGCTCGGGCTGCTCGCGCTCGGCCTGCTCGCGTACTGGCAGCTCGGCTGGCTGGGGACGGACCTCCAGACGCCCATCTCCCATGGGATCAACGAGGACTGGGACTGGCAGCTCGGGCTGTACGAGGCCAGCCGGGCTTCGCTCCTGCGCTGGCACCAGGTCCCGGGTTGGAACCCATGGGTCCAGGGCGGCGTGCCGCTGCTGGCCAACCCCGAGTCGCCCTTCCTCTACCCGCCTTTCCTGCTGATCCTGCTCTTCGGCAGCAGCGCCGGGCTCAAGCTGTGGGTGCTGTTCCACCTCGTGCTGCTGGTGGTGACGGCCTGGTGGGCCGGGCGGGAGCAGGGACTGGGGCCGCTCACGGCGCACGGTGCGGGGCTGGTGATGCTCTGCTCCGCGCAGCTTCCCGCCCAGACCGCCATGGGGCACATCATGTACCTGCCGCTGGGCTGGCTGCCGCTCGCCTGGCTGGCGCTGCGGCGTGGTTCCTGGCGCTGGGCTGGGGTGTGCCTGGCCATGCCTGTGCTGGCCGGAGCCCACCACGTCGCGGTCTACGCTCTGATGCTGCTGCTCGCCGACACACTGCTACGCGGCCTCGACCCCCGTCGCTTGTGGGTGCTGGGGCTCTGGCTCCTGCTGAACGTGCTGCTGCTCGGCCAGGCGTGGGCGTTCTGGCCCCTGGTGGTGCTCGGTGTGGGCGCGCTCGCCTGGCAGCGCCCCCGCCCAGAGGGGTCTTTTGGGCGTGCCCTGGTGGTGCTCGGCCTGGCGCTGCTGCTGGCGGGCCTCCTGTGTGGGCCCAAGCTCGCCACCCTGCCGGCCCTCTGGGAGCGCGCAGAACGCCTGACCGCCCAGGTGCGCCTGTCCATCGCAGACGACTACACCCCCTGGATGGCGCTGCGGGTGCTGCTCGGACGGGTGGACCGGCCGAGCGCCCACAACGGGCAGAACGTGCTCTTTTCGCCCGTGCCCCTGGTGCTGGCCGCGCTCGGACTGGTCTGGGCGTTCAGGCGCCAGCCGGTGCTGACCGTGGTGGGGCTGCTGTTTCTCGACCTGGGCTGGGGAGGGGCCACTCCGGTGAACCTGCTGCAGGTGGTCCATCGCCTGCCGCCCTGGGATCACATCCGGGTCGTGGAGCGCTATGGGGCTGTCTGGTCCCTGTGTCTCGGCTGGTTCGCCGCCTGGGGGGTGTGGGGTCTGGGGCGCTGGCCGGCTCAGGCCTGGCTGCGCTGGCCGCTGCGCGCCCTGCTGCTGGGCGCGGTCGGCTGGTACATCGCCGCGGCTGCGCCGCACGCCGCCTGGTACTACCGAATAGGGCCGGGGCGCCCGCACCCCATCCCGGGGGCTGGACCCTTCGTGCAGGTGGACGACGATCTCACCACCTGGGAGTCCATGCAGGCCAACCGGGGCAAGCCACGCTGCTGGACCACCGCCTGGCTGGCAGATCCAGGGCCGGTAAAAGCCAGGGAGGACGAGGGGTACCTCGGGGAGGTGTACCTCACGGACGGCATGCCGGTGCCCGCCCTGCTCTCGCCCAACCGCATCGCGTTCGAGGCGCCGAAGGCAGGCACCCTGGTGGTGAACCAGAACGCGTTTTCGGGCTGGCGCTATCGAGGGAAACCAGCGGGTTCACGCGATGGGCTGCTGTCGGTCGAGGTGCCGGCAGGGGAGGGGGTGCTGGTCTACTCGCCGCCGGGGCTCTGGCTCGGAGTGGTGCTGGCACTTGCGGGACTCGGGCTGCTGTGCTGGCCGCGCAGGGCCGCCGCCAGGGCCGCCGGATCGTCGCCGACGGCCAGCGCGCTGGCGTAGAGGGCGTCGAGGCCGCCCCACCAGCCGCCGGGGACGTGGACCCAGGGCGGGTCGCGGGTGGGGTCCAGCGCGCGCGGATCCCGCGCGGGATCGCGCAGCACGGCCGGAAGGTTCGCGGCGGCGGTTACGGGAGCCCAGGCGCCCACCGCGTAGACGCCCAGCGGCACCTCACCCTCAGGGTCGGCGAGCGCCGAGGTCGCCTGGAGCACCGCGCCCGCCGCGCCCTCCACCAGCGCCTGGCCGCGCGCGACCGCGGCCCCTTCGGCGCCCTCCTGCGCCCGGACGGTCACGGCGACGGGGCAGGCCCCGATGGCCAGGATCGCGGCCTCGTCCCTCGGCTCCGCCCCCAGAGTCAGGACCGGCGGCCCGGCGCAGTCGGGCGCGCGGGTCACCCCCCACTCCCAGCCGGTGAACGGGTGGGGCTCCCAGAACTGGGGCCCCCCGGTCTGGAGCGCCAGCTCCAGGATGCTCGCGGTCCCGTGGTCCGCGGGCGAGCGCAGCGCCTCGCCGGGGGTGTAGGGCGGAGCCTGGAGCACCGCGATCGCGCGGTCCGGGTCGGGGGGGACGTGCCCCAGGTGCTCGTCGAGCCAGGGCAGGGCGAGCGCGCGCATCTGTGTCGTGTAGGAGTGCGGCCCCGCGACCACTTCGTAGCGCGCCGTCGCGGGCAGACCGGCAGGCGGGGGGGCCCCGATCTCGGAGAGCCACAGGCTGGGCACGGGGAACGAGGCCAGCAGGGACGGGTCGGGCCCGGGCCAGGAGGGCGCCGCGTCGCAGGGGCAACCCCCGGTCCCGGGCTCGCGGGGGATGGTGACGAAGGAGGCCAGGGCTACCGCCTCCACCGAGGGCTCGGCCAACGCCAACCAGAAGGCCAGCACCGCGCCGCCGCTGGCGCCGGTCGCGGCCATCCTGCTGACCGGGGCGGCCTCGCGCAGCGCCTCGAGCCCGCGCCGCGCGATCTGCACCTGCAGGCCCAGGGCCGAGGAGCCCCCGGCGAGCAGCGCCGCACGGTTGAACGCGCCCTGCTCGAAGTGCAGCCAGCGACCTGGGACGTCCCACTCCTCGACCCCCGGCATGTCCACCGCCAGCGCGGCGTACCCGCGGGCCGCCAGCGCGTGGGCCACCTCCTGGCACTCCCCGGCGGTCTTGCCCTCGCCGAAGTGGCCCGGCAGGACGAGCACCCCCGGGAACGGGCCCGGGCCCTCGGGGAGCCAGAGGGCGGCCGAGGTGCGGAACCCCGGCCACGGCTCGAACGAGAGCGGTCGGACGCTGTACCCCGCGTAGGGCGTGGGCAGACCGGTCTCGATCGCCAGTGGCGCCGCGCTCTCCAGCCTTGGAAGCCCCAGGGCGGCCAGCGCGTCCGCGGGATCGGAGGGGACCACGGGGGCCGGTGGTGGTGGGGAGGTGCAGGCGAGCAGGAGGAGGAAGGGCAGCATGGGGGGACGGTAACCGAAGTGGGGCGAAGCCATGACCCTGGAATTTCACGCAGAGACGCAGAGGCGCAGAGGGCAGAGCCGCTGATCGAGGCGCTCTCGACCGTTGCGATGTTCCGGCCATGGGAGAGGCCCGTCTTCGGGGCTGCCGCTACCCGGGGCGTGACGCCGTGGCACGTGCTCGACTCGGCAGCCGCAGAGGTCGCACCAGAGGAGCGGCAGCACCCTCCTGCACGACGACGCATCGCCCCGCCCCACCGATCCCCGCAGCCACAGACCTCTCTGCGTCTCTGCGTGAGGTCCTTCTTCCCGGAC
>Ga0233425_10007843_pt1 | contig 14661 bp, 15 predicted proteins | sample Watercolumn_Towu_2_FD_181712 | JGI IMG/M metagenome (GOLD analysis project Ga0233425, IMG submission 181712) | Freshwater microbial communities from Lake Towuti, South Sulawesi, Indonesia - Watercolumn_Towuti2014_140_MG | ecosystem: Environmental > Aquatic > Freshwater > Lake | place...
CTTCGACGTTGAGCTGCTGGGCCAGCATGCCCGTCGCGCCGATGCTGAGAGACCGCATTGTCCTTCTCCTATGCCTGTGCCGCGCCTAGACCTTGCCGAGCTTTTCGACGGCGCGGCGCCGCAGCTCGTGAAGCGTGTCCTGCAGACGCCCGGCGGCTTCGAATTGCCGCTGAATGTCGACCATCGCCGTCATTTCGACGATGGGCTGGACGTTGGATCCTTCGATGGTGCCCTGGACGAGCGAGACGCCGCGCGGGCCGGCCTGGGGCTGCTGATCCTCGGGGCGGATCAGGCCGTTGCCGTCGCGCTTGAGGCGCTGTTCGTTCTGGAAGCCGAAAATGGCGATGCGACCCTTGGGACCGGTCTCGGTCGAGACGCTGCCGTCGGGTGAAATCGAGATCGACTTGTCGCGCGGCTGGAAGGTGATCGGGTTGCCGGCTTGGTCGAGGACCTTGAAGCCGTCGCGCGTCGCGAGTTGGTTGTCGTTGTCGATGCGAAGGTTGCCGGCGCGCGTGTAGCGGGTGCCCGCCTGCGTCTGGACCGAGAGGAAGCCGCGACCGTGGATGGCGACGTCGAGCTGGTTGCCGGTCGGCGAGAAGGCGCCTTCGTTGAGGTTGCGGAGCGTGCCGACATCCTGGACGTAGGCGATCTTGCGATTGCGTTCGATGTCCTTGTAGAGGTACTGCTCGAACATCACTGCCTCGCCCTGGTAGCCGGTGGTGTTCATGTTCGCCATGTTGTTGGCAAGCACCTCCATCCGGCGCTGAAGCGCGATCTGGTGCGAGAGGGCGATATAACCTGTATTGTCCATGACACTGACCCCAGAGGCGGCCGACCATCGGCTGCCACTGCCGAGCGAGATGCAGGAGCCGTGCCAAGAAATTTGGCTAATGATTTCAAAGTATTGAGATTCTCGTTTTGGCTCGAATGCGGTCGTTAACGAAAGCCTTGCCGGGTAAAGTTTGCCGACAGGGATTGGGGGTCGAAACGCGAAAACTACAATGGGTTGGGGGAGTTGCGTCGATCCGGTTAATAAATTGTTAACCAATTTGGGCTAATATGGTAATATTCAGCCGAATATCGTTTCGATCCATGTGAGCTTGTGGGGGTCTTGCCCATGGCCAAGAAGCCCGACGAGAAAAAAGACGCCAAGAAAGAAGACGCAGCCCCCGCGCCCGAGGGCGGCGGCGAAGGCGGCAGCAAAAAGAAACTCTCGGGGATGAAGATCGTCCTCTTTGTCGTGCTGCCTCTCGTGGTCTTGATCCTGGGCGGCGCGGCCGGCGCGTATTTCGCTGGTCTGCTCGATCCGCTGCTCGGCGTCGAAAAGACCCAGGATGCCTCGGCGTCCGACAAGCCCGAGGATCCCAAGGCCAAGCGCAAGGGCCCGGGCGCCATGTACGATCTGCCCGAGATGATGATCAACCTCAACACCGGCGGCCGACAGGCCTCCTACATCAAGCTCAAGGTCTCGCTCGATCTCGACGACGACCTGGCCAAGGCCAAGATCAACGAAGTCCTGCCGCGGGTGCTCGACAGCTTCCAGGTCTTCGTGCGCGAACTCCGCGTCGAGGACCTCGAAGGTTCGGCCGGCGTCTATCGCCTCAAGGAGGAATTGCTGCTCCGCGTCAACGCCGCAGTGCAGCCGACCAAGGTCTACGACGTCCTGTTCCGCGAAATGCTGGTGCATTAGGGGGCGCACCCGATGTCCGACAATCCGCAACAATCGGCCGAAGAAGCCAAGATGGCCGCCGAGTGGGAGGCGGCCGGGGCCGGCGGCGAGGCGGGCGCTGCGCCGCCAGCCGAAGGCGGCGCCGCGCCGCCCTCGACCCGCGTCCTCAATCAGGAAGAAATCGACAGCCTGCTCGGCTTCGACGCCGGGTCGGGCGACGAGGGCGAGCGCGCCGGCATCCGCGCGATCATCGATTCCGGCATGGTGTCCTACGAGCGCCTGCCGATGCTCGAAGTCGTGTTCGACCGCTTGGTGCGCATGCTCTCGACCAGCCTTCGCAACTTCACCTCGGACAACGTCGAAGTCTCGCTCGACAACATCACCTCGATCCGGTTCGGCGACTACCTGAACTCGATTCCGCTGCCGGCCATGTTGTCGGTCTTCAAGGCGGTGGAGTGGGACAATTACGGCCTGATCACGGTCGACTCGGCTCTCATCTATTCGATCGTCGACGTGCTGCTCGGCGGACGCCGCGGCACGGCGCCGATGCGCATCGAAGGCCGGCCCTACACCACCATCGAGCGCACCCTGATCGAGCGCATGATCTCGGTCGTGCTGACCGATCTCAGCCACGCCTTCGATCCGCTGTCGCCCGTGACCTTTCAGTTCGACCGTCTCGAAATCAATCCGCGCTTCGCGACCATCGCGCGCCCGGCCAACGCCGCGGTCCTGGTCAAGCTTCGGATCGACATGGAAGACCGCGGTGGGCGGCTCGACCTGCTCTTGCCCTACGCGACCCTCGAGCCGGTCCGCGAACTCCTGCTCCAGATGTTCATGGGCGAGAAGTTCGGACGCGACTCGATCTGGGAAAGCCATCTGGCCTCGGAACTCTGGCTCACCGACATCGATCTGCAGGCCGTGCTCGACGAGCAGGTCATGTCGCTGAACGACGTCATGAAGTGGAAGGTCGGCACGCTTCTGGTGCTGAGCGCGACCAAGGACACGCCCGTGCAGATGCGCTGCGGCGGCGTCTCGCTCCTGATCGGACGCATGGGCCGACGCGACGACAAGATCTCGGTCAAGGTCGAGCAGCCCGTGCCCAAGACGGCGGTGCCGCAATGACGCTCGGCTTCGCGGTCGATCTGCTGATCGTCCTGCTGCTCGCGGGCACCATCGGGCTTTGCGTTCTCCTGCATTTCCGGCTCAAGGCCTTTCGCGAAGGCCAGGCGGAAATGATCCGCCTGATGGAAGGCTTCGGCGAGGCGACGCGGCGCGCCGAACTCGGCATTCAGCAGCTCAAGGCGGCCGGCGACGAGGTGGGCCAGCGCCTCAACGAGAACATTCGCAAGGCGCGGGGTCTCGCCGACGAACTCGCTTTTCTGGTCGAGCGCGCCGACCGGACGCTCGAAAACGCCGTGACCGCGCCCAAGGCCGCCCCGGCGCCGCCGCCGGTTCGCCCGCCGACGCCGCGTCAAGCCAACGAAAACGAGGACGAAGGTCCGGCCCGACCGAGCGTCGTGGCGAGCGCGCCGCGCGCCCAGCCGCGCGCGCCGGCGTCGCCCGGCAACGCCTCGGGTCGCGTCGCCGCGCATGCGGCCTACGCCCGAGGTCTGGTCGAGCGACGCGACGGCGCCGACGGCCCGATCGATACCGATCGTCGCGACGAGACCGGCGCGCGCAGCTCGGTCGAGCGCGAACTGCTCGACATGCTCCGCCAAGCGCGCTGAGGAGTAGGCCATGAGCCAGACGCGCATCCTGCCGACCATGCCCAAGCACACGGTGCGCCCGGCCGCCAAACCGGCGCCGGCTCCGGCCGCGCGGGCCAAGGCCGCGCCGGCGGCCCCGCGGCGATCGACGGCGAGGCCTTGGTCGCGCCTCAGGCTCTTCCCGGTGATGCTGACCGTCGCGGTCCTCGCGCTCGGCTTCAAGGTGACGGATCTCTTCTCGGGCCCGGGGCACAAGGCGCCGGAGATCGCCATTGGCGCGGCGATCGCGCAGCCCAAGCCGCCGACGCCCGATCCTTCGGCCAAGAAGGAGGACGAAGAGGACGCCGAGGTCGGCGGCAAGACCGATTTCACCCGCGCCGAAGTCGAGCTCCTGCAGCAGCTTTCGGAACGGCGCGCCGAGCTCGACAAGCGCGAGAAGGACATCGAGCTCAGGGACAACCTGCTGCGCGCGACTGAAAAGCGGATCGAGGAAAAGATCGCGGAGCTCAAGAAAATCGAGGGACGCATCGACGCGCTTCTGAAGAAGCACGATGAACAGGAAGAACAACGCCTGCAGAGCGTCGTGAAGATCTACGAGACCATGAAGCCCAAGGACGCGGCCAAGGTCATGGAACGGCTCGACATGCCGATTCTGCTCGACGTGGCCGAGCGCATGAAGACCGCCAAGATGGCCGCCATCATGGCCGAAATGGACACCTCGCGCGCCCGCGCCGTCACCACCGAACTTGCCACCCGGCGCCGCCTGCCGACCACCGGCGGATGATGCCGCCGCGCCAGGATTTGCGCGGCATGGCGCATTAAGGTTAATTTAACCCGAAATCATTAAGGTTTGCTCACGGGAGGCGCGCCAAGCGGTCCCGCGACACTGGAGCCGAGAGAGGGCAGGAACGATGTCAGTCGACAAGAACATGTGGGTCCTGATCGTGGATGACTACAACACGATGCTGAGGATCATTCGCAATCTGCTCAAGCAACTCGGCTTCAACAATGTCGACGAGGCCTCCGACGGCGGCGGCGCGCTGGCCAAGCTCAGGGCCAAGAAGTACGGCTTGGTCATTTCGGATTGGAACATGCATCCGATGACCGGGCTGCAGCTCCTCAAGGAAGTGCGCGCCGACGAAAATCTGAAGGCGACGCCCTTCATCATGATCACGGCCGAGAGCAAGACCGAGAACGTCATCGCCGCCAAGCAGGCGGGCGTGAACAACTACATCGTCAAGCCTTTCAACGCGGAGACCCTGAAGAAGAAGATGTCCGCAGTCATCGGCGATTTCTGAGACGGGCATGCCCGAGTCCAAGACCGCTCCCGCCGACCAAATCAAGGGCGTCGAGGCGCGCCTCGCCGACATCCGCGCGCGTCAGGGCGATATGGTGCGCCTCGACGACATCGCGGGCATCGTGGTCAGCCTGATGACCTCGATGGAAGGCGAGTTGTCGGCGGTCGACATCAAGCTTCAGCGCGAGCTCGGCGAACTCGTCTCCTACCTCAAGCAGGCCAAGTCGGAGCTCGCGACGCTGCGCTCGGGCGGCTTCGACGGCCAGTCGATCCCGGCCGCGACCGACGAACTCGACATGGTCGTCTCGATGACCCAGGACGCGGCCTCGCAGATTCTCGACTGCGCCGAGCGCATCACCGACATGGCCGCCGGCATGACCGAGGAGCAGGCGCAAAAGCTGATCGACATCTCGACCCGCATCTTCGAGGCCTCCAACTTCCAGGACCTGACCGGCCAACGCATCACCAAGGTGGTCAAGGTGCTGCGTCATATCGAGGAGCGCCTCGGCGCCATGGCGCTGGCCGCGGGCGAGACCATCGAGCATGCCCGCTCCGCGACCGGGCTCGAGGTCAAGCCGGCGAGCGACGAGGACCTGCTGCACGGTCCCTCGCTGCCCGGCAAGGGCAACACCCAGGACGAAATCGACGCATTGCTCGCCGACATGGGGTAATATAGGGCGACTCGTGGCGGTAGCTTGGCCTGTCGCGTGAAAGGGCCTCCATGTCGTCCGAACCCGAGAAGCCGAAGTCGAGATCCGCAAGGCGGGCCGTCGATTTGAGCGACCTGAGCCATGGCGGTCATGGCGGCGGGGGCGGCGGGCATGGCGGCGGCTCGCTTTGGCTGATCAGCTTCGCCGATCTCCTGTCCTGCCTCTTCGGCTTTTTCGTGCTGCTGTTCGCCATGTCGGAAATCGATCCGCGCAAGGTCGAGATCGCCTATCAGTCGATTGCCGCGCAATTCCAGCAGCAAACCCAGACCAGCGACGATCAGCGCAAGGAACAGGTCATCGCCGGCAAGGAGCAGCAGCAAAAGATGGCCTCGGCCTTCGTCGATACTTTTCCGGTCGTGCGGGTCGAGCGAATCGAAAAGGGCAATATCCTGCGCGTCCGCCTGGCGGCAGACACGCTTTTCGTCCCCGGGGCGGCGACGGTGCGCACCGACAAAGTGTCGTTCCTCGAGCGCCTCGCCGAAACGATCGCCCAAAAGGAGGAAGGCCGACGGGCGGAACTCGAAATCCTGCTCGGCTCGGGCCCGACGCTCCCCGTCCTCAAGGGCGACGGCCAGACGCCGCTCGAACTCCGGCGGGTCGGCGCGCTCGCGCGCGATTTGCGCCAGCGCGGCACGCCGGCCGAGGCGCTGAGCGCCGGGCTTCAGCCGGGCGACACGGGACAGCTCGAGTTTCGCTTTTTCATTCGGGTCGAGGCGCGCGCCCGCGTGACCTTCGAGCAATTGGCGGACTGAGCCATGGATGCGCAGAGTCTCGCAGCCCCAGCCCCCACCGTCGACCGGCGGTTCATTTGGCTGATGAGCTTTTGCGATCTTCTGACGCTGCTCATCGCCTTTTTCGTCCTTTTGTTCTCGATGTCGGAGGTCAAGCAGGAGCGTTTCGACGTCATGGTCGAGGGCGCCGCGGCGCGCTTCGGGTCGTCCAAGAAGACCAAGCAGAAATTGGTCGAGACCATCAGCACCGCCAAGATCACGGTCAGGAAGGGCGGCGACCTCGACTATCTGAGCGCGCTGCTGGTCGACAAGTTCAAGGGCGATCCGGTGCTGCGTCGCGCCATCATCCAGCGCGTCGACGACCGCCTGGTGGTGTCGCTGCCGTCGGACGCGATGTTCCGCCCGGGCAGCGCGCAGCTTTCGCCGACCGCCGAGAAATCCGCCGACACGCTGGGCGACGTGCTGCGCTTCATCGGCAACCGCGTCGACGTCAACGGTCATACCGACACCAGCCAGGTCAGCTCGCAGGCCTATCCGTCGAATTGGGAGCTTTCGCTCGCGCGCGCCACCAACCTGTCCATCGCCTTGCAGAAGGCGGGTCTGACCCAGGAAATCCACGCTTACGGCTTCGCGGATTCGCGCTTTTACGATCTGTCGCTGAAACTGCCGGAAATCCGCCGACTGGAGCTCTCGCGCCGGACCGACATCGTGCTGCGCGACACGCGCGGCCAGAAGCTTTCGGCCGGAGGCGGCTGATGCGACGCGGAAGCCGCCGCTTCGCCCTGGTCCTGACGGTCGCGGCGCTCGCTTTGGCGAACGGCGTCGCCGCCGCGCAGGATAGCGTCCGCGTCCGCGGCGGGGCGCACCCGACTTTCGGACGCCTGGTTTTCGACTGGCCGGCCCCCGTCGGTGCGAGCGCAAAGATCGAAGGCAATCGCCTGATCGTGAATTTCGAAAGGCCGATGGCCGGCGATCTGTCGAAAATCGGCGGCGCGCTCGGGGATTACGTCAAGCGAGGATCGCTCTCGGCTGACGGGCGCACTGCGACTTTCGAGCTCGCCAAGCCGCTGGTCATCAAGAGCCAATCGGCAGGCAAGGCCGTCATCGTCGATCTGGCGGCCGGTAAGGACGCGGCCAAGCCGGACGCGGCGAAACCCGAGCCGGCCAAAGTCGAGGCACCAAAGCCAAATGGCGACAAGGCGGCCAAACCGGTGACCGCCAAGGCGGAGGACGCCAAGGCGGTTGCCGCGACCGCCGCGACCGCCGCGACCACCGCGACCGCCGCGACCGCAGCGACCGCCGCGACCGCCGCGACCGCCGCGGCGGCGCCGGCGACTGCGCGCATCATTGCGCCGCCGCCGCCTTCGCCGTTCAAGACCGTCGTCGAACTCCCCCCGGTACCGGCACCGGCGACGGCGAGCGCTCCGCCGAGCGGCGAGGCCAAGGCCAATACGGCGGCGACGGGACCGACGGTCGATGAGACCATCCCGCCGCCCAACAAGGCGGGAGCCGCTTTCGTCGTCAAATCGAACGAAAAGCCGCCGGCCAAGATCGTCAAGGAGGAATTGAGCGAGACCGAGCAGCAATTCCAGTCCTTCATCGCCTCGCTGCAGACCGAGGTGCGGATGGAGCTTCAGAGAACGCCGGACGGCTTTCGCTTCTCGACCACTTGGCCGAGGCCCTCGGCCGCCGCCGTGTTCGAGCGGGGCGGTTATCTCTGGGTCGTCCACGACCAGCTCGCGCGCGTCGCGTTTCCGCCGCAGCTCGGTGCCGAATTCGCCGACGTGCTGACTTCGATCGAGCAAATGCCCTTCCGGCGCGGCACGGTCCTGCGCATGAACATCAAGGGCACGCTTCAGGCCAACATCGACCGGCGCGAAACGGTCTGGACCGTGACCATGGGGGCGAGCGGCTCGGCGCCCAATCGCAGCATTCCGATCCGCCCCGACCCGACGGCCGAGGAAGGCGCGCGCATCTTCCTGCAGGTGACCGACGCCACCAACCGGATCGAATACACCGATCCCGAGGTCGGCGACGTCATGCACATCCTGCCGGTCGCCCAGACCTCGACCGGCGTCGCGCAGAGCCGGGATTTCGTCGAGTTCGACCTGCATCGGACGTTTCAGGGCATTCTGGTGCTGCCTAGGGTCGACGGCATACGCGTCCGACCGACCCGCAACGGCGTCGAGGTCGCGAGCGGCGGCGACGGCGGACTTGCGCTGTTCGGCTCGGTCGATCCGGAGGCCGAGAAGAAGAAGCGCGAAGCCGAGGAGCGCGCCAAGGCGGCGCTGATCGAAGAGGACGAGTATCCGAAAATCGAAGGCGAGACCTACAAGTACCGGACTTGGCGAAGCGCGGAGCGAGGCACCTTCAACGAGGCCCTCAAATTCCTGAAGGACGAATTGTCGACGGCGCCGCCCGCCGAGCGCGCCGCCAAGCGCCGTGCCCTGGCCGAGTTCTACTTCGCCCACAACATGGGCCCGGAGGCGATCAGCGTCATGGTCCTGGCCGAGGAGCAGGATCTCAGGATCGGGCGCGACGTCAGCTACCGGGCGCTGCGCGGCGCGGCCAATTTGCTCAAGAACCGGCGCGAGGAGGCGGCGCAGGATCTGCTAGCGCCCGAACTCGCGAGCGATCTCGAAGTCGGCATTTGGCGCGGCCTGCTGCACACGCGGCGCGGCGAATGGGACAAGGCGGTCGAGGAATTCACCAAGAGCTTCAATCAGATGCGCTCGTTGCCGCGCGACGTGCGGGCGAAAATGCGCCTCGCTGCGGCGCGCGCCGCGATCGAGGCCAAGAAGACTTCGCTGGCCGAACAGATGCTGCAGCTGCTCGAGCGCGAAACGCCGTCGGCGAGCGCCGAAGCCCAGATGAACCTCCTGCGCGGCCGCCTGTTCGCGGCAAAGGGCGCCACCAAGGAGGCGCTCGACAAGTTCAAGGAGGGCGCGGAATCGGAATTTCCCGACATTCGCGCCGAGGCCGAATATGCCCGGATCAACCACGAATTCCAGGCCGGCACGCTCAAGCGCAAGGACGCGGTCAAGGCGCTCGAGAAGCTGCAGCTCTCCTGGCGCGGCGGCGATTTCGAGCTCGGCGTGCTCAAACGCGTCGCCGAACTGCATCTTCGGGACAAGGACTATCGCGGCGCCCTCAGCATCATGCGCTACGGCGTCAAGTATTTCGCCAACACCTCCGGCGGCAAGGACATGGCGAAGGACATGAATGACACGTTTCAGAAGCTCTTCATCGAGGGCCTCGCCGACCAGATGGAGCCGGTCGCCGCGCTCGGCCTCTATTACGAATTCCGCGAATTGACGCCGCCCGGCCGGCGCGGCGATCAGCTGCTCGATCGCTTGGCCGATCGCCTGGTCCGGGTCGATCTTCTGGAGGAGGCGGCGAAGGTCGTCCAGCAGCAGGTGACGTTTCGCCTGCGCGCCGAGCAGCGGGCCGAGTCCGCCGCCAAGCTCGCGATCATCTATCTGCTCGACAAGAAGCCGGAGGAGGCGCTCAAGACCTTGCGCGAGTCCGATTGGCCGAGCCTGTCGCCCAAGATCAAGGAGGATCGGCGACATCTCGAGGGTCGCGCGCTGTCGGATCTCACGCGCTATGACGAGGCGCTCAAGCTGCTGGAAGGCGACGGCAGCCGCAAGGCGGACGAACTCAGGGCCGACATCTATTGGACGATGCGGAACTGGCTGAAGACCGCGGAAGCGCTCGAGCGCCTGCTTGCGCCCAAGGTCGGCAATTTCGAGCGCCTGACGCCCATCGAGCGCAATCAGGTCATGCGTCTGACCGTCGCGTACACGCTCGCCGACGACATCACGGCGGTCAAGCGCACGCGCCAACGCTTCGGCGACCGCATGGGCGGCCCGCCCGAGGGCGAGGCCTTCGTCGCGCTGACCGTCGACGTCGATCGCAAGTCGACCGATTTCCGCTCGCTCGCCGGCGCGGTCGCCAACCTCGTGTCGCTCGAGGCGTTCCTCACGTCCTACAAGGACAAGCTGATCAAGGGCGGCCTCTCGGCCTACAACTGAACCCTATTCGTCGCCCGGTGCCTTGTAGCGGTCGTGGCAGGCGCCGCAGGTCTTGCCGTAATCGTAGAGCGCCTCGAGGGTCGCGCGGGTCCCGCCGTTCGCGGCGACGCTCGCCATGCGCTCGGCGGCGCCGATCGCGGCATCCGAGGCCCGCTCGAAACCGGCGCGATCCGACCAGACCAGGGGCAGGGCCTTGCTGCCGCGGGTCGAGCCTTCGGGAAAAAGCCCGACGAATTCGCGCTGCAGTTCGATCAGGCGCCGCGCCCTTTCGCTGACGATCGCGACCGACGCGCCGCGATCGAGATCGGCCTTGAGGGCGAGCGTCGTGCGCTCGGCCTCGCGGCGGTTCTCCTGGCGCTTGGCGACGACGGCGTCGACCGGCGCATCGCAGGCGGCGAGCAGTCCGAGCGCGCCGGCCGCGAGGGCAGCGCCGAAACGTCGGGCGAGAGGGCGATCAGTTGCAGACACCGGTCGATCCTTGGGCGCAAATCGTCTTGCCGTCGACCCAGCGCGCCCGCGACAGGTCGGCGTTCAGGAAATCCGTGCCGCCGAGGCGCGCGCCCGTCAGATCGGCATCGGCGAGCTTGGCGTTGAACAGGCGGGCGCGGGCGAGATCGACGCCGCGGAGGCTCGCGCCTGCGAGGTCGGCCTTGGTCAGGTCGACCTCGACCATGCGCGCGCCGTCGAGCTTGGCGCCGCGCAACGTGGCGCCGATCAATTTGGCGCGCCGCAGATCGGCGCCGGTCAGATTGGCCCCCGAGAGATCGGCGCGACCGAGTCGTGAATCCTCGAGATCGGCGCCGGTGAGATCGAGATCGACCAATCGTCGTTCCTCCATGCCGCAACGCCGCCAATCGACGTTGGGCGCCGGCGGATCGTTGCAGGCGGCCGCCGCCGCGCCGCAGGCGAGGGTGGCCAGGAAACCGGCGCCGAGCCCCCGCGCGATCACGGCGCACGCCGGAGCGACAGGCCCCGTCCGACTTGGGGCGGCGCGGGCAATCCGGCATGGGCCGACTTCATGGCCTCGAGCATGGCGACGGTCATCGCGGGAAAGGGCGCCGCGCGCCGGCTCGTCATGTCGACATGAAGCGTCACGAATTCCTCGGTCGCCGACAGGTAGCCTTCGGTCGCGTGATGCATGCGCATGAAGACGTGCATGCGCTTGGCGTCGAAATCGAGAAGCTGGAGGTCGAAGCTCAACGGATCGCCCTCCTGAACTTCGCGCAGGTAGTTCACGCGCAAGTCGAGCGTGAAGATCGAGCCGTTGTCGCGCTTGAGATGCTCGACGCCGATGTCGAGCAGGTCGCACAACTTGTCGGTCGCGTTGTCGAAGGCGAGAACATAGTAGGCGACGTTCATGTGGCCGTTGTAGTCGATCCAACTGGGCAGGACTTTGGCGGTGTGGATGGGCAAAGGCGCGGCGAAAGACATCGTCATGATGCGGCGATGATAGTCGAAGCCGTCGCCCAGCCGAAGCGTGCCGCGCAAACGGAATTGCAGCCGATGCGGGAACACAATATGATAGAATACAATTCTATATCATACACCAAAAAAGGGTATGACGAAATTTCGCCTCATTTTCGCTTTCGCGGGCGCCTTTCTGGCCGCGCTTGGGCTTGGGCTCGCCAATGCCTCGGCCGCGGATGTCGGTTCCTGCGAAGCCATGCTTCGGCATACCGGGCGGCCAGTTTACCGGATAGCGGAGCCCGATCACGATGTCCTGTGCCGCAAGGGCTACGTGCTCGCCCACAATGCCGAGCGCAAGGTCGCGGATTGGGTGCTCGAGGAATTGACCGCGGAGCGTCTGGTCGGTCCGGCGGATCGCCGACGCGCCCGCTTCCTGGGCGACCCCGACGTCGGGGCGCGCGGCGCGGCGCCCGGCGACTACCGTGGATTCCCCTACCACCGCGGCCATCTTGCCGCCGCCGAGGACATGAAATGGAGCCAGGAGGCGATGGTCGAGAGCTTCTACATGACCAACGTCGCGCCCCAGGTGGGCCGGGGCTTCAACACCGGCGTCTGGAAATCGCTCGAAGCCCGAATGCGCCGCTGGGCCGCGCGCCGGGAACGCCTGATCGTCATCACCGGGCCGATCTACGGCCCGGCGAGCCGCGGCATCGGGCCGGCCGGCGACATCGCCGTGCCCGAGGCCTTTTTCAAGATCGCCTACGATCCCGACCGCAAGCACGCGATCGCCTTTCTCCTGCCCAATCAAAGCGGCTCGGCCAAGTATTTGGCCGAGCGCATCGTGGCGATCCGTGAGATCGAGGACCTGACGGGGCTCGACTTCCTGACCGCGCTTTCGCGCCGCGACCAAAATCGGATCGAGACGATCCGCTGGCCGATGTGGCGCTGACCGCCGATGCGGCGAGCGCCACGACGCCGGAGTCAGGCGGCGGCCCGGACGCGCGAGGCCTCGAGCGCCTGAGCGAGGTCGGCCAAGATGTCGTCGACATGCTCGATGCCGATGGAGAGGCGGACATAGCCGTCGGTCACGCCGCTCTTGAGCTGTTCTTCGCCCGAGAGCTGCGAATGCGTGGTCGAGGCCGGGTGGATGGCGAGACTCCGCGCATCGCCGATATTGGCGACGTGATAGAGCAGCTTGAGCGCGTCGATGAAGCGGCGCCCGGCCTCGCGCCCTTGCTTGAGCTCGAAGCCGACCAGGCCGCCATAGCCGCCCTTGAGCACCGCATCGGCGCGGCGCTTGGCCTCGCCCGCATGCAGACCCGGATAGATCACCTTGGCGACCTCCGGGCGCTTGCCGAGAAACTCGGCGACGGCCGCGGCATTGGCCGAAAGCGCGCGAATGCGCAGCGGCAGGGTCTCGAGCCCCTGCAGCAGCAGGAAGGCGTTGAACGGGCTGAGCGCCGGTCCGAGATCGCGCAAGAGCGTCGTCCGCGCCTTCAGGATGTAGGCGATCGGACCGAGGGGCTTGGCCGCCGCCGTCCAGACCGCGCCGTGATAGGACGGATCGGGGCGGTTGAGCAGCGGTTGGCGCTCCGGATGGGCCGCCCAGTCGAAATTGCCGCCGTCGACGATCAGGCCGCCGATCGAGGTGCCGTGGCCGCCGATGTACTTGGTCGCCGAATGCACGATCACGGCCGCGCCGTGGTCGAAGGGCCGCGCCAGGATCGGCGCCGCCGTGTTGTCGACGATCAACGGGATGCCGAGCGGCCGGCCGATCGCGGCGACCGCGGCGATCGGAAAGACCGACAGCTTGGGATTGGGCAGCGTCTCGGCGTAGTAGGCGCGGGTTCGCGCATCGGTCGCGCGGCGAAAGGCCTCGGGATCGGCCGGATCGACGAACCGGACCTCGATCCCCTGCTGGCGCAGCGTATTGGCGAACAGGTTCCAGGTGCCGCCGTAGAGATCGGTCGAGGAGACGACGTTGTCGCCCGACTCGGCGATGTTCTGCAGCGCGAGCACCGAGGCCGCCTGGCCCGAGGCGACCGCGAGCGCTGCAACGCCACCCTCGAGCGCCGCGATCCGCTTCTCGAGGATATCCGCGGTGGGGTTCATGATCCGCGTGTAGATGTTGCCGAGCTCCTTGAGCGCGAACAGATTGGCCGCGTGCTCGGTGTGCTGGAATTGATAGGACGTGGTCTGGTAGATCGGCGGCGCGACCGAGCCGGTCGCGGGGTCGGCGCGGTAGCCGGCGTGAAGGGCGAGGGTCTCGGGATGCTGGGACGGCGTGGACATGGCGTGCTCCGAAAAGAGGAAGGCGCAGGCAATCTGGACCGCGCGCGTCGGCGCGACCATTGAGTTCTTCTTGCAGCGCCGCCAAAAGAATCTAAGCTCGCGCGGATCAGACACCTTGCGAGCCGTGCCATGAGCGCCGTCCCCAAAGCCGTTGCTACCGCGATCGACGAAATCCGCGCGCTGGTCGGCGAGCGTCTCACGCTCTCCAAGGCGGTGCGCGATCAGCACGGGCGGGACGAGTCCTATCACGAAGGCTTTCCGCCCGATGCCGTGGTCTTTCCGCGTTCGACCGAGGAAGTCGTCGCCATCGTCAAGATTTGCGCCCGCCACAAGGCGCCAATCGTGCCTTACGGCACGGGGACCTCGCTCGAAGGCCATGTCTGCGCGCTCAAGGGCGGGATTTGCGTCGACGTGAGCGAGATGAACAAGATCCTCCGCGTCTCGACCGAGGATCTCGACGTGACCGTCGAGCCGGGCGTGACGCGCAAGCAGCTCAACGAGCATCTCAAGACCACCGGCCTGTTCTTTCCGATCGATCCCGGCGCCAATGCCTCGCTCGGCGGCATGACGGCGACCCGGGCCTCCGGCACCAACGCCGTGCGCTACGGCACCATGCGCGAGAACGTTCTCGGCCTGACCGTCGTGCTCGCCGACGGGCGGATCGTGCGGACCTCGCGGCGCGCCCGGAAGTCGTCGGCGGGCTATGATCTGACGCGGCTTTTCGTCGGCTCGGAGGGCACGCTCGGCGTCATCGTCGACGTGACGCTTCGCCTCTACGGAATTCCCGAGGCGATTTCGGCCGCGACCTGCTCCTT
>Ga0233425_10007845_pt1 | contig 14659 bp, 12 predicted proteins | sample Watercolumn_Towu_2_FD_181712 | JGI IMG/M metagenome (GOLD analysis project Ga0233425, IMG submission 181712) | Freshwater microbial communities from Lake Towuti, South Sulawesi, Indonesia - Watercolumn_Towuti2014_140_MG | ecosystem: Environmental > Aquatic > Freshwater > Lake | place...
TAGAGCCCGAGCAGGCCGGCGGCTGCGATCGCGTTCCTCATGACGTGACCCCTACCCGCGAACTTCTCGGCGCAATCAGGTTCGAGCGACCGAACTGCGGGTACAGAGGCGGCCGCACCGGACGCCACCGCGGCGTCCTGACTACCCCTCGGGAGACGCCGTGATCATCCTCGGACTGATCCTGCTGATCCTCGGCCTCGTGCTGAAGATCAGCATCCTCACCACGATCGGAGCGATCCTGCTCGTCGTGGGCCTCGTCCTCACCCTGCTCGGCGCCACGGGCCGCGCGGTCGGCGGGCGCAAGACCTGGTACTAGCGGTCCTAGCGGTCCTAGTACCGCCAGCTCCGAGCACCACAGCACGAGCGAGGGTCCGCGGCGCCTGGTGCCGCGGGCCCTCCACCATGCCGACGTGCTACAGGTCGGCCGATCCGGCGAGCACCGTGACGCTGGAGCCGCCGACCCAGACGTCGCCGTCGGCGAGCTCCACCGATACGCGGCCGTCGCGGCCGAGCGCCGTGCCCTGCCGCGCGGTGTAGCGCTCGGGCAGGCGCCCCGACCCGATGAGCCACTGACCGAGAGCCGCGTTCAGCGAGCCCGTGACGGGGTCCTCCGTCAGCGAGCCGCCGTTGCCGGGGAAGAAGGCGCGCACCTCCAGGTCCGCGGGGCCGTCCGCAGCATGCGGTCCCGCGATGCCGACGTCGAAGCCGGCAAGAGCGGCGGCGTCGAGGCTCACCGCGAGGACGGCGTCGGCCGTGCGGAGCAGCAGCGCACGCCAGCCGGGCCCGTTGTCGCACCACTCGTGGGCGACGACCTCGTCGGGGTCGATGCGCAGAGCGGCGACAAGGCGCGCGACGTCGACGTCGTCGAGCGGGCCGCTGCGCTGGCGAGGAGGCGCGGCAAAGGCCAGGCGGCCCGTGGTCTCGTCGCGGCGGATGACCACCAGCCCGACGCCGCACTCCTGGACGATCTCTCCCCCCTTCGGCTCGCCGCCGGCCTCGAGCCAGGCGTGGCAGGTGCCCAGGGTGGGGTGCCCGGCGAACGGCAGCTCGCGGCCCGGGCAGAAGATGCGCACCCGGTAGTCCGCGGCGGGATCGGTCGGCGGCAGCACGAAGGTCGCCTCCGACAGATTCGTCCAGTCGCAGAAGGCCTGCATCTGCTCGGTGCTGAGCCCGTCGCTGTCGAGCACGACCGCCACGGGGTTGCCGAGCAGCGGCACGTCGGTGAACACGTCGACCTGGGCGAACCTGCGCTGCGTCATGCCCGCGATCGTAGGGAGCGGCAGCTAGGACGCGCCGATCAGTCGGGACGACACGACGGCGTCCGGCGACCCGGCTGTCACGGCCTCGACGATCGCGTCGCCCGCTGCACGCAGGTCGTCGTCGGTCAGCGGATGCAGTCCGTCGAGGATGAACAGCACGTTGCCGGTCGACGGATCCAGCCTCGTCCTGACGCACTGCCGCCAGTTCCACCGGCGGCAGGTCACCCCGTCGTCGTCGCGCCACACGACCTCGCCGGGATCGGCGCTGACGACGACGTGCTCGCCATCGGCCACGGTGTCGAACAGCTCGTCGCCGGCGGCGCGCACGAGCCGCGGAGGGCCGACGTACCGGTCGAGGTTCTCGCCGCCCACCGGCACCAGGTGCGCCACCGACACGGCGTTGTAGAGATCAGTGAGCCGGTCGATGCGCGGAAGGCCCGCGTCGATGCGCCGCACCAGCGACTCGACGCTGCTGCGCGCCTGCCGCGGCTTGACGCCGAAGCCCGCGAAAGCCTCGCGCCACGAGGCCATCTCCGGGAGCGACTCCGGCGCGGCCCCATCGAGCCGGGCCCTCGCTGAGACCTCGGCACGGGCGAGCGCGGCATCGCTCTCGTCGTCCGTCGGACCGCCGCGCACGCCCGTGACGACGATGAGCAGCGCGCGGTAGTCGGGTCGCAGTGCCAGCACGGTGTCGTCGATCGTGGCGCCCGCGAGGGCGGGGTGCAGCTCGGCCATACCGGCATCGTGCACCGCTGCCGTCGGTCGCGCCGACGCGGGTCGGGTCTCGCCGCCTCAGGCAAGTCCGGAGAGGCGCCGGATCGCTCCGACGACGACGTCGGGCTCCTCCCACACCACCATGTGGCCGGCGCCGGACACCCGCTCGAGCGTCGAGCCAGGGATCCCCGCGTGGAGCTCGTCGGTGTGGAAGGGCGGGGTCGTCTTGTCGCGCGTGCCGACCATGATCGTCGTGGGCAGCGCGATGGATCCCAGCTGCGGGTAGCGGTTCTCGTCGACCATCGCCTGCAGCACCGGGACGAGCGGGCCGAAGTCCTGCGCGCGGAACATCCGCAGGAAGGCTGCGGCCATGGCGTCGTCGCCGTTGTCGCCCATGAGGCTTCGGGCGAACGGCTTGCCGACGAGGTCGGACCGGACGAGCCACGGCAGCACGCCGCTGCGGATCAGCGGGATCTGCAGGCGGTTCTGCGCGTTGTCACGGTTGACGTCGCCGGCGAAGGTCGCCAGCAGCAGCGCGCCGCGCAGGCGCGCCGCCGCCTCGGCATACTCGAGGAGGAAGCGGATACCGACGAAACCGCCCATCGAGTGCATGGCCAGGACGGCGTCCTGCACGTCGTAGTTCTCGAGCACTGTGACGTAGTCGCGCGCCATCGGGGCCGACCCGATGCCCTCGCTGCCCGCCCGTGACCGGCCGTGGCCCCGCTGGTCGAACGCGATGACGCGGTGGCCGGAATCGAGCAGGCGCGTCGCGACGACGTTCCACTCGTTGCGGTCGACGCCGAACCCGTGCGCCAGCACGACGGCCGGCCCGTCGCCGGCGCAGACGGTGAGCAGCTGTCCGCCGTCGTGGCTCGGGATCAGCCGCTCCTCGCCGAGCACGGGCGCCGAATAGGGGTCCATGACCGCACGGTAGGCGGGGCCGGTTCCGACGGGCCCGAACGCCCGGGAAGCACTGGCGTACGGGACATCCCTCGTTGGCTATTGACATTAGCCACATGGCTATCTACAGTTCCAGCCATGACGACGACCCTGCACCTGCAGCGGCCCGACGGCCGCATCGGCTACGACGTCGTGGGCGAGGGCCCGCTCCTCGTGCTGGTGCCCGGCATGGGCGACCTGCGCGCCACTTACCGCTTCCTCGCCCCCGGCCTGGTGGCTGCTGGCTACCGCGTCGCCACCGTGGACCTGCGGGGCCACGGCGACAGCGACACGACGTTCGCCGCGTACGGCGATGTCGAGACCGCCTCCGACATCGCCGCCCTGATCGAGCACCTCGGCGGCCCGGCGGTCGTCGTCGGCAACTCGATGGGCGCCGGGGCGGCGGCCTATCTCGCGGCCGACCGGCCCGAGCTGGTCAGCGGCGTCGTCCTCGTGGGCCCGTTCGTCCGCGACGGTGCGATCTCCGGCTTCCAGAAGCTGCTCCTGCGCGTGGCGCTCGCGCCGGCGTTCGCCGCGCTGACATGGAAGGCCTACCTGCCGAAGCTCTACGCGGGCCGGCGCCCTGACGACCTCGACGCCTACGTCGCGGAGGTCATCGCCTCGATCAAGCGGCCGGGGTACGCCGCGGCGTTCTCCGCCACCACGCACCTCACGCACGCGCCGGTCGAGGCGCGGCTCGGCGAGGTGCACGCGCCGGTGCTCGTGCTGATGGGCGAGCTCGACCCCGACTTCCCGTCCCCCGCCGACGAGGCGGCGTGGATCGCCCAGCGCACCGGGGGGCAGTTCGTGATGGTCGCCGAGGCCGGGCACTACCCGCAGTCGCAGCAGCCCGACGTCGTGCTCGCCGCCATCCGCGACTTCGCGGCCAAGGCGGTGCACGGTGCCTAGGGCCGGCCTCACCCCGGACCGCGTGGTCAGCGCGGCGTCCGACCTCGCCGACGAGCAGGGCTACAGCCGGCTCACCCTCGCAGCGCTCGCCGAGCGTCTCGGCGTGCGCCAGCCGTCGCTCTACAAGCACATCGACTCGCTCGACTCGCTGCAGCGCGGCATCTCGGTGCAGGCCAAGCGCGAGCTCGGCGAGGTGCTCGGGCGGGCTGCCGTCGGGCAGTCCGGGCCCGACGCCGTCCGCGCCATCGCCGACGCCTACCGCCGCTGGGTGCTGGAGCACCCCGGCCGCTACGCGGCCACCGTGCGGGCTCCGTCGCCGGACGACGAGGAGGACCTGCGGGCGAGCGAGGAGGTCGTGGCCATCCTGCTCGACGTCCTGGCGGGGTTCGGCCTGCGCGGCAACGCCGCGATCGACGCAGCACGGACGCTGCGCTCCGCCCTGCACGGCTACGTGAGCCTCGAGGCCAGCGGCGGTTTCGGGATGCCGCGCAACGTCGACCGCAGCTACCGCTTCCTCATCGACACCGTCGTCGCCGGCCTGTCGGTCCGCTGACGGCACAGCTCTCAGGGCAGGGTCTTGGCGACGTCTGCGACGAAGGTGCAGCCGTCGAAGTCGGGGATCACGGTCCAGCCGAGGCGGACGATCACGGCCTTCTTCGATGGAATCATCGCCACGACCTGGCCGTAGTGGCCCTCCATGAGCAGGGCGTCCTGGGGGTAGTCGGGCGTCGCGGCGCACTCGCCGCCGTCTGGCTCACCGGGGATCCAGGTCTGCGCGCCGTAGCCGTGGCCCTCGCCCGTCGGCATGGCCGGGGTTCCGGCCAGCTCCCACCAGCCCGCGGGGATGATCTGCTTCCCGTCCCAGCGGCCGTCGTCGAGCATGAGCTGGCCGAGGCGCGCCCAGTCGGCAGTGCTGGCCCACAGGTACGAGGAGCCGACCCAGGTGCCGGACGCGTCGGTCGACAGCGTCGCCGTCGTCAGGCCCAGCGGCTCGAACAGCTCGGCGTAGGCGTAGTCGACGTACTCCTGATCCGTGGGGAACTGGGCCTTCACCACGGCGGCCAGGATGTTGGTCGACGCGCTCAGGTACTCCCAGTACGTCGCCGGCTGATGGTCGAGCGGGTGCTGCGCGGCCCACGACGACATGTCGGGCTCGCCGTAGAGCATCTGCACGACGTCGCCGGTCGGCCCGTAGCCCTCGCCCATCGCCAGGCCCGAGCGCATGAACATGAGGTCGGCGATGGTGATGGCCTTGCGGTCGTCGGCCTTCCACTCCTCCACCCACGACGGCGCCCGGCCCGCGGGGAAGGCGTCGACCACCGGCGTCTCGATGTCGACGCCGGCCTCGGTCAGCTTCTTGTACGCGAGCATCCCCGTGACGGTCTTGGTCATCGACCAGCCGAGCAGCGCGGTGTTGTCCTCGATGCCGGTGCCGTTCTCGAGCAGCACGAGCTTGCCGTCCTGCACGACCGCCACTCCGCGCGCCGCCATCCCCATGGGGTCGTCGGAGCCGACCAGCGCGTCGTCGACGATCTTCGTCAGGGCGGCCGTGTCGACGCCGCTCGCGGCCGCGGTGCCGTCGCCCTCCGGCCATGCGGCCGGGTCCGCCGCGGCTGGGACGTACGGCTTCGCGGCGGGATCGGCCGGCGCATCGAGGACGCAGCCGCGCTGGGTCTGCAGCGCCGACGTCCGCGACACGATGCCGAGGAACTTCGACGTCACCGTGCGGTTGGCGTCGTCGACCTCGGTGGAGACCACCGCCAGGATCGGGCTCTGCGGCGTGACGTCCTGGGCGACCAGCTCGTCGGTCGGCAGGTCGCGGCCGGCCACGTACTTGGCGCTGCACACCGTCTGCGCGACGACGCCGGCGGCGTTGGACGGGATGTGGAACCACCACAGCACGCCCACCGCGGCGATCAGCAGCACGCCGACCAGCACCGCGATCGCGATCAGGATCCGCTTCACCCAGCGCACGAGAATCCCCACCCCTGGTGCGCCGCGACGCCGAGGGCTCCCGGTCGTGACCGCGCGACGCTGCCCAGCCACCGCGGACGCTACTCCGGCGCGGGCCCGGCCGTCGCGCGCCGGCGGCGGTAGCGTCCGGGCATGGCCCGGCTGCTGGTCGCGTACGCCGCGATGCCGGCGCACGAGCTGCTGCGCGCGCTCGCCGCGGAGTTCCACGGCGTCGAGCCGGGCCGGGTCGTGGTCGGCCATGTCTGCCCCGGCTGCGGTGGCGACGACCACGGACGCCCGGTGCTGATCCCGACGTCGTCGCTGCGGTCCCCCGCGCACGTGTCGCTCTCGAGGGCGGCCGGGATGTCGCTGGCAGCGGTGACCGATGCCGGCCCCCTCGGGGTCGACATCGAGATCAGCGGCGCTGCGGGCTTCGCCGGCTTCGCCGACGTCGCGCTGGGCGAGCACGACGACGATGCGCTCGACCCGACCACGGCATGGGTGCGCAAGGAGGCTCTGCTCAAGGCCTACGGGCTCGGGCTCGCCGTCGACCCCCGCGACGTGCCCGCGGAGGGCGAAGCGGTGCCACCGCCGCCCGGGGCACCCCGGGGTACGGCGTGGCGCCGCGACCTCGACGTGCCGGGCCATGCCGCCGCCGTCGCGGTGCTGCTGGAGCGGCCGGCCGATACCGACCGTCCGACCGCGACGGTCAGCCGCTGGTAACGGCGGGCAGGTCGGGCAGGGGACGCCGGCGCAGCCAGGCGTCGAAGAGCCCGTCGAGCGGCTCGCCCGCGACCTCCGCTGCCAGCGCCTCGAACATCTCAGTCGTCACCGAGCCGTAGCAGTGCCGCTCGACCCAGGTGCGGAGGAGCTCGAAGAAGGTGTCGTCGCCGATCGTCAGGCGCAGGGCATGCAGCAGCAGCGCCCCGCGCTTGTAGACGCGGTCGTCGAACATGAGGTCCGGGCCGGGGTCGCCGAGCACGAGGTCCTGCGGCTTGCCGGCGAGGCGCTTCCAGTGGTTGCGCGCATGCTCGTCGGCGGCGCGGTTGCCGGACTCCTCCGACCACAGCCACTCGCAGTAGCAGGCGAAGCCCTCGTGGAGCCAGATGTCGCGCCAGGTCGACGCCGTCACCGCGTTGCCGAACCACTGGTGCGACAGCTCGTGCGCCACGAGCCGAACGTTGTCCCAGTCGGAGGTGAGGAAGTTCGACCCGAACGTCGACATCCCTTGCGCCTCAAGCGGTATGTCGAGGCGGTCATCGGTGACGACGACGGTGTAGCCGGCGAACGGATAGGGGCCGAACAGCCGTGAGAAGAAGGCGAGCATCTCCGGCTGCCGGCCGAACGCGGAGTCGTAGCGGCGCAGGTGGGCGGGCGGCAGGACCGCGGTCATCGGCACCGGCGATCCGTCGACCGGGTGCACGACGTAGCGCCCGATCTGCACGGTGGCGAGGTAGGTCGCCATCGGCTCGCGCTGCTCGTAGATCCACGTCGTGGTCGACGCTGAGCGCCACTGGCTCGTGCACACGCCGTTGGCCACCACGTGGTAGCCGTTGGGCGCCGTCAGCTCGATCCGGTAGGTGGCCTTGTCGTCGGGCCGGTCGTTGCAGGGGAACCACGACGGCGCCCCGTTGGTCTGGCCGGCCACGAGGACGCCGTCCTCGAGCTCCTCCCAGCCGCACTCGTCGTCGCCGTCGGGCACAGGCCTGGGCCGTCCCGCGTAGGCGACGACGACGCGGAACGCCCGCCCCGCTTTGATGGGCGCCTTGGGGCGCACGAGCAGATGATCGGGCTTGACGACGTAGCGCGCGTTGGCGCCGTCGACGGCGACCTTGGTGACGCGCAGGCCGGACAGGTCGAGCCGCAGCTCACGCAGGTCGGCCGAGGCTCCCGCCGAGATGACGGCCTTCCCGCGCAGCTGGTTGGAGTCGACGTCGTAGGACAGCGTGAGGTCGTAGTGCGCGACCGCGTACGAGCGGTCGCCCCGGTGGGGGAAGTACTCGTGCCGCTTCACGCGCCGCCCTCGTCGCTGGTCTGCTGCCACGGACCGATCGGGTTGCCGATCCAGCGGGTCTTGTCGGGCACGGACTCCCCTCGCATGACGAGCGAGACCGGGCCGACGGTGGAGTGCCGGCCGAGCGTAGCCGCCGGGAGGATGACGCTGTTGGGCCCCAGGGTCGCGCCCGTGCGCAGGGTGACGACGTCCATGCTCAGCACCCTGTCGTGGAACAGATGCGTCTGCACGACGCAGCCCTGGTTGACGGTCGCGCCCGCCTGCAGATGGATGAGGTCGGCCTCCGGCAGCCAGTACGTCTCGCACCAGACGCCGCGCCCGATCCTCGCGCCGAGCGAGCGCAGCCACAGGTTGAGCACCGGCGTGCCGGTGGCGGGCCGCGCGAACCAGGGCGCGGCCACCGCCTCGACAAAGGTGTCGGCGAGCTCGTTGCGCCACACGAACGAGCTCCACAGCGGGTGGTCGCCCACCCGCAGCCTGCCGACGAGCAGCCACTTGGCCAGCGTGGTCACCGCGGCGGCGGCCGTGGCCGCGGCGATGACGACCAGGCCGCTCAGCAGGGCCGCAGTCCACCAGCCCTGCGCCGTCGCCAGGGCGATGAGCGCCACGACGACGCCGAGCCCGATCGCCATGCCGACCATGACGGGGATCAGCCGGCACAGCTCGACGAGCGCGCGGGCGACGACGAGGCGGCGGGGCGGGTCGTAGGTGCGGCTTCGGTCGACCTTCTGCTCGACCCGGCGCAGCTTGGTGGGCGGGCTGCCCAGCCAGGAGGTGCCGGCCTTCGCCTTGGTGCGCCGCGGCGCCGCGGAGAGGACGGCGACCAGCCCCCGCTTGGGCACCTTGCGGCCCGGCGCGGCCATGCCGGAGTTGCCGACGAACGCGTGCTTGCCGATGACGACGTGCTCCACGCGAAGCCACCCGCCGCCGAGCTCGTAGCCCCCGAGCAGGGTGTCGTCGGCGAGGAAGGCGCCCTCGCGAACGGCGGTGAGCTTCGGGATCAGCAGCACGGTCGAGGCCTCGACGCCAGGCCCGATGTCGGCTCCGAGCGCTCGCAGCCACGCCGGCGTCGCCGAGCTGGAGTACAGCGGGAACAGCCACGTGCGCGCCTCGTCGAGCGCCCGCAGCGTGGCCCACGCCTGCCACGCGCGCAGGCCGTGGACGGGGTGGGCTCCGGGTGCGAGACCGAGCGACAGCAGCCGCACGAGGCCCCAGATCAGCACGGCCAGCACCACGAGCCCGAGCACCGTGGCTGCTGGGAGGAGCGCGAGGGCCGTGAGCGCTGCCGATCCGAGGGAGCCCGCGTCCCGCAGGGCAGGCGACACCGCAGCCAGCGCCACGACGATCGCGATGGCCGGCAGCGCGGCGATGAGCACGGCGACCGCGCCGTAGCCGAGCACCCACACCGGACGGTTGCGAGGGCGCTCGTCCCACGGGCCGCGCGCCGCCTTGCGCGGCTTCGCCGGTGCGCCCGCCCACAGCTCGCCCGCGGGCACCGCGTCGAACACCGCTGAGCCCGGGGCGATCTCGGCGCCGGCACCGACGACTGCGCCCGGGCCCAGCGTGCTGCGCATCCCGATGCGCGCATCCGGCCCGACGTCGACCGCGCCGACGTGCAGCACGTCGCCGTCGAGCCAGTGGCCCGTCAGGTCGACCTCGGCCTCGACCGAGCACCCGTCGCCGAGGACGAGATGGCCGGTGACCGGCGGGATGGAGTGCAGATCGACGTGCCGGCCGACGCGGCAGCCGAGGAGGCGCGCGTACACGCGCATAAGCGGGGCACCCGCGAGGTTGGCGGCGCCGAGCTCCTCCGCGAGGCGCTCGGCGAGCCAGAGGCGCACATGCACGGCACCGCCGCGAGGGTACTCGCCGGGGCCGACGCCCAGGAGGATGAGCCGGGCGCCGACGGCGGTGAGCAGCATGCGGCCGGGGGCCGACACCAGCAGCAGCCACGCGACGACGATCGCGGGCCACGGGGCCGTCGGGAGCCAGCCGACGCCCCACCATCCCGCCAGAGCGGTGCAGCCGAGGGCCGTCCACGTGAGCCAGCGCAGGCCGGTGATCGTGCGCAGGGGGACGGTGAGCAGCACCTGCACGACCTGCGACGCGAGCGGCACCGGGTTGACGGTCCGGTCTATGTAGGCGGCCGGGGTGCCGAGCTCGTCGAGAGCGACCGCGAGCTCGCCGATGCGCGGATGGTCGTAGACGTCCGCGACCGTCACCTCGGGGTAGTCCGCGCGCAGGCGCGAGACCAGCTGCGCGGCGGCCAGGCTGCCCCCGCCGAGGTCGAAGAAGTCGTCGTCGGCCCCCGACGGCGTCGTGCCGAGGATGTCGGCCCAGATGTCCTGCAATTGGCCCGCCGTGCCCTCGAGCCGGGCGGTCTCGCCGGTCTCGACGGTGGCCAGCGGCCACGGCAGAGCGTCGCGGTCGATCTTGCCGGAGGTGCGGGTGGGCAGGGTGTCGACGACGGCGAGCCGTGGCACGAGCGCCGCAGGCATGGTGGCGCGCAGGGTGGCGAGCGACGCAGCGGAGTCGAACTCGTCGGTGGTCGCCACGTAGCCGACGAGCAGCGCGTTGCCGGACCCGCTGCGCCGCACGGCGGCCGCAGCCCCCGTGACACCGGGCAGGGCGAGCAGCGCGCTGTCGATCTCGCCGAGCTCGATGCGCCGCCCGCCCACCTTCACCTGGTCGTCGGCGCGGCCGAGGAAGAGCAGCCCCTCCTCCTCGTACCGGACGAGGTCGCCGCTGCGGTAGGCCCGCTCCCATCCGAGGGTGGGCATCGGCGCGTACTTCTCGCCGTCCTTGGCGGGGTCGAGGTACCGCGCGAGGCCGACGCCGCCGATGATCAGCTCGCCGCTGCCGCCGGGCTCGACCTGCATCCCGGCGTCGTCGACGACGGCGAGGTCCCAGCCGTCGAGCGGCAGCCCGATGCGCACCGGCGGCTCGCCCGTGAGCCGAGCACCGCAGGCGACGACCGTGGCCTCGGTGGGGCCGTAGGTGTTCCAGACCTCGCGCCCGTCCTCGACCAGGCGCGCCGCGAGCTCGGGCGGGCATGCCTCACCGCCGAGGATGAGCAGCCGCACGGCGACGAGCGCCTCGGCCGGCCACAGCGCGACGAGCGTGGGGACGGTGGAGACGACCGTGAGGTCGTTGGCCACGAGCCAGGGGCCGAGCTCCATGCCGCTGCGCACGAGCGAGCGGGGCGCCGGCACGAGGCACGCGCCGTAGCGCCAGGCCAGCCACATCTCCTCGCACGACGCGTCGAACGCCACCGACAGCCCGGCCATCACGCGGTCGCCGGGCCCCAGCGGCTCGTCCTGCAGGAACATCCGGGCCTCGGCGTCGACGAACGCGGCTGCGCTGCGGTGCGAGACGGCGACACCCTTGGGCGCGCCCGTGGATCCGGACGTGAAGATCACCCAGGCGTCGTCGGCCAGCGAGGGCCCGGTGCCGTCGGCGACGGCCGACCGCGGACGGCGGACCGTCAGCTCGAGGTCGTCGCCGAGCACCGCGGCGACGTCGGCCTCGCCGAACACCGTGCGCGCGCGCTCGTCCGGGTCGTCGGCGTCGACCGGCACGTAGGCCGCGCCTGCGAGCAGCGTGCCCGCGATGGCGACGTAGAGAGCCGTCGTCCCCGAGCGGATGCGAACGCCCACCTTGTCGCCCGGGCCGACCCCGGCCGCGTGCAGGTCGTCCGCGACCTCCTCGGCGGCGTCGAGGAACTCCTCGTAGGTGAGCACCTGAGCGCCGCTGTCGAGCGCGGGCTCGTCGGGGAAGTCGGCGGCGGTCCTGCGCAGGATGTCGACGAGGGTGCGCGGCGCAGGTGCGAGCGGTCCGCGCAGCAGCGACATAGCCGCAGTCTTGCGGACCCGTCGCCCGTCGCGCGGCCGGTCCCCCGGAAGTTCACATCCGCGAGACCAGGAGCGGCTCATCAGCCTCGGGGGTTTGGCGACCCGCCTCACCTGGGCATCCACCCTGTCGACCAGGAGGGGACCCATGGAGCACATGCCCGACGATGGACTCGAGCCGACCGGCCTGCCCCCGCGCGAGCCGTTGCCCGAGGAGGCCGCGGCCGATGCGGGCATCGACGAGGCCGCGACGAGCGCTGTGCTCGCCGAGTCGGAGGAGCGGGTGAACGATCCGGCCGCGGGGATCAGCGAGGGCAGCACCGACCACGAGCACCGCCGGTCCGAGGAGACGCGCTGAGACCTCGTCGGCCGTCCTGCCGCTGACCCGGCGGTACCCTCCGAGGCACTACCCCGGCAGGTCGGCGAGCCCGAGCCGGATGCGGGCTGCGCGCTCGGCCGGCGAGGTCGACGACAGCGCCCAGCCGAGCATCTGCAGCAGCCCGCCGGCGGCCTTGACCGCGCCGGGCCGCTGCGGCAGGCCGAGCAGGGCGGCGTCGCGCGGATCGAGCGTCGCGGCCGCCGCCATTGCGAGGACGCGGTAGGGCGCGCGGAACGCGAGCGGCAGCCCGGGCTCGCGCAGGAACCGCGCGACCTCCGCCGTCGACGGCGCTTCCCCGAAGCCCGGCGTCGCACGGAAGGCGTCGAGCTGCTCGGCGAGCTCCGCCCGGCTGGTCGGCAGATCCGTGGCGCCGAGGAGCTCGGCCGACACCGCCCACTCGGCGACATAGGCGTCCGGGCCGCCCGGGATCTCACGGCCGCCGAGCGCGAGATGCGCCTCGAGGAAGGAGTCGGTGAACGCGTCGTGCACCCACCGCAGCAGCTCGGGGTCGGACGCCTCGTACCGCTCGCCGTCCGGCGCGGTGCCGACGACCTGGTCGTGCATCGACCGCACGGCGCCGGCGAGCGACTCCGCCGTCGCGACGTCGGCGAACGTCGTGACGACCAGCCACTGGGTGGTGCGGCGCAGCCGGCCGATGGTGTCGGTGCGGAACGCCGAGTGCTCGGCGACGCCGGTCACTGCGGCAGGGTGCAGCGTCTGCATCATCAGCGCGCGCACTCCGCCGACGAGCGTGGTGAGCGAGCCGTGAACCGCCCACGATGGCCCATCGGGCTCGACCAGGCAGTCGGGAGCCCCGGTCGCGATTCGCTCCATCCACGGCGGCGTGCCGTCCGGATGGCCCGACAGCAGCGAGCGGAACGCGCGCGAGACCAGCGGCACCGGCGATGGGGGCACGATGATCGACGGCCCGGCACTGGGTGAGGTGTCGGACGCGGTCACGACGACCACGCTGCCAGACCAGCACAGCCCCGCAACCCGGCCGAGCATGCAGGGTCACGCAGGAAACAACGAAGCCAACCCACCCGTCGGTGGATCGGCTTCATCGTGCAGCTGTCTCAAGCTGAGCGCGCCCGAGAGGACTCGAACCTCTGACCTTCTGATCCGTAGCGCCACCCGCGACGTGCTCGACCCGCGGGCGTGGCCCTGCAACGGGGGGAGCCGCGCCTCGTCGGGCTCCCCCGCGGAACGATCACGGGTGCGGCTCCGGTGTCCGGCCGCCGCACCCGTGATCGTGGTGGTCGAGGTGGGGCTACGACGCGGTGCCGACGGAGGCACGATAGGCGCGCCAGCCGCCGTACTGGGTGATCTCGGGGTGCTCCTGAGCCATCGCGCGGTCGTACAGGATTCCGGGGACGACCCGTCCGTCGGCGAGTTCGACCGCGCCGCGGTAGAGGCCGGGAGGCTCGCCCTCGATGACCTTGAGCAGCACCTCGAGCGGGACTGCGTACAGCTCGCCGGCGATGGCAGCGCCGGTCTCGCCGTCCTCGACCCGATACATCCCCGGGTGCACATCGCCGATCGTGTGCACGCGGTACTTCGGCGCGGTGGCGATCTCCTGGACGAACTCGGCGCCGGCGAGGTTGTCGCTGAGCTCGAGGCCACGCATGAGGGTCCCGTTGACGAAGAGCAGGCCGTCGTCGAGCTCGTCGTGGCTCTCGCCGCGCGCCGCCCAGCCGAAGTAGGCCAGGATCGCGGCGAAGAACAGGTAGCCGATGGTGATCTGGGGCGACGCGTTGAGCGCCACCTCGTAGGCGTTGATGAGCCCCACGAACGACAGCGCGGCACCGATCACCGCGGTGAGCGCCGCGGCGTACATCCGCCGGTCGATGATGAACGCCGTGATCGCGCCGAGGATGATGCCCACGAGCACCGAGCCCTGGCCGAAGAGTTTGAGGCCGTCGTAGATCACGCCGTTGGTGATGAGGACGTCGACCCCGACCTCCGAGGAGTTCGTCCCCGCGCTGGCGAGGGCGTTGTCGATGAGTCCGGTCGCCCACTCCGCGAGGCTGGGCAGCATCGCCACGATGATGGCCGGTGCGTAGCGGCGGGCGTTGACGTTGAAGGCCTGCGCGCCGATGACCATCCCAATGTAGAGCAGGACCGGGACGAGCGCCTGCATCGGGAAGATCGCCAGGAACGTGCCGACCAGGCCGGTGAAGCACACCACCGCGACGACGATGCCCGTGGCCAGCGAGTACCCGATGCGCCCGCCCGCCTGCTTCCAGCCGGGGTGACCGATGTAGACGGCGGGCGGGAACGGCGAGCCGAGGAACGAGCCGACCACAGCGCCCAGGCCGTCGGCGCTGAGCACCTGGCGGACGGAGTAGCGGTCGCCGGCGGCGGCCGCGGACTCCACGTTGGTCATGCCCTCGGTGAAGTTGTAGATGCCGAGCGGGATGGCCGAGGCCAGCAGCGGCGCGATGTCGGAGAGCCCGGTCACCACGTCGCCGGAGGGGAACGGCAGCTTGAGCGCGAGCTGGCCGATCGAGTCGGAGACCGCGGAGGGCTCGAGGATGTTCGACCAGCCGAGCGCGACCGCCACCCATGCGACGGCGGTGGAGACGCCGACCGCGAGGAGTGCCACCGGAGCCCCGAGCGGCATACGCCGGTTGCCCAGGAAGCC
>Ga0233425_10007846_pt1 | contig 14658 bp, 21 predicted proteins | sample Watercolumn_Towu_2_FD_181712 | JGI IMG/M metagenome (GOLD analysis project Ga0233425, IMG submission 181712) | Freshwater microbial communities from Lake Towuti, South Sulawesi, Indonesia - Watercolumn_Towuti2014_140_MG | ecosystem: Environmental > Aquatic > Freshwater > Lake | place...
CTTCTGCCAGCGCGACCACCAGGTGGGCTCCATGGGGAAATTGACAGCTCCCCTGATATGACCGGCTCGATATTCCCAATCCTGACGGGTATCCACCACCAGAATGCTATTGGGGTCTTTTTGATAACGGACCCAGAGCTCCTGGGTCTTGATGATTTGATAACCGCCCTTTCGGGCTTCTTCCAGGATGTCCTTCCAGGTGGCCTCTTTAGGAGTCACCGCCCGATTAGTCAGCCAGAGGCTGCCAATAACTATGAACACGGCGGCCAAGGCTAAAAGTATGGATTTAGAAACCTTCATCACATTCTCATTTCGGTTACCTGATTTGTCCCTCTCTTCCGTACACTGCACACCCCACTCCGCATTCCGCAATCCGCAATGGTTATATCCTTCCTTCTCTCTTTAATTTCGTCAGCAGAAAGAGGGTTCCCGATCTGGACAACCCTAAACCTTCAGCCAGGTCCACCGGGGCCTGGGAAGGCGCATTTTTTATAGCCGAGACTATTTCTTCCTCCAGTTCCTCCAACCAGTCTTCAAATAGGATCAAGATCTCCGGATCGGCCACCGCCTTGAGTTGTTTGGACTGGAAGACCTTGTCTACTAAACTCTGACACATATGGGTTGGATCGACACCTTCGTCCAGACACTCGGAAAGTCAGAGATGGACCATACTGGAAATCTTGTCTTTCCCGGCCTCTCCGGTAAAACTCATAACGAACTTTAAACGGGCCTCTTCCCCTAAGAGGGGAAAAAGATCTTTAGCTGTTTCGGCCAAAACAGCCAGGGCTTCTTCCGGATCCATCTCTTTAATTATCTTTTGCAGGTTTTTTAAACTCATATTTTTTTCCTGTAACTAAAAAGTCTTTCTTTTATTTAGGAGGTCTATCGTCAGACCCTCCGTAGCCTTGAGAATATCCAAAATCCTTTGATCGGACATCTCGTAATAGATAAATGGCCCGCTGCGTTCAACCTTGACCAATAAGGACCTCCGCAGTTCTTTCAAATGGTGAGAAACCAAAGGTTGGGAAAGACTGAGTTCCTCCACTATGCTGGAAACGGATTTTTTCCCGTTTGTCAGTAACAAGAGGATACGCAGTCTGTTTTCATCGGCCAGACTTTTGATCAAAAAGGCCATGGCCGGAAGATATTCGTGCCCCTGATCTAATTTATTACGATTATTCTTGGACAAAATCTTCTCCGTCAATCAATATATCAATGGCTATTTATATATTGATTTTAAATCATTTGTCAAGGGAATAAATGGAATTCGCCTGAGGCCGGTATTTTACAGCACTGATTGGTGGCAAGTATTGCCGGCAATCCAGGCCGGATTATGGGGTTACCGGTCAAATGCCGGCCTAAATATCAATTCCTCGGAATAATGATTTCGCTGATCGGTGTCCGCCCGAAAAATAGCTTCCAGGAGGCCAGTAAGTTTAAATTGTGAAAAATCGAAGAGTTTAAACGCAACTCAATTAAATGATTTTGAAATTATTGTCTTTAACGTAGTAGGGGGGTTTTATTTTATTGAAAATGATGGAACTTTCTGATATTATAAAATAATTGCTTAATGGCCTATAGCATTAGGCACAGAGAATAAATGTGATTGTCTCGGAGAATGTGGTTTGAGCGATTTTTTCAAACGAGTACAGGCTCTGATAAGTACTAATCCGTCATGCCACGCCAGTGGCGTGACACCACCAAAGATGAAAATAGAGCAGAGCCCCCGGGAGATCTCGAATTCTATTTTCGGATTAATCAGGTGCTGATATCCGAACACGGATATGATGAACTGGCAGAAGATGGGCTGACTGCAAGAGAGTTACTCGAAGGCGTTCCGGCCGTGATAGTTGTAGAGGAATACCCAAACTATCCAAAGGGACCATGTGTCTTACTCTTACAAAAAGATCGCTCGGGCAAACCCATCCACGTTGTATGGGGTATACCCAAAGGTCGTAATAAGCCGCTCGTTCTGGTCACAGCATACAGGCCAGATCCGGAGCGTTGGGATGAAGAATTCGTAAGGAGGCTGTGATTATGAGACGCCGAAAAAAGACCAAGTATGTGCATGAAGGTCAGTACGTGGCTGAAGTGGACGTTGATCTGTTGGAGGACGAAAGTGAATGGACCCCTTACCTTAGTATTGCCGACGCCTATAAACTTGATGACGTGCGAGATTCACTCCGCCGAGGTGATCTGGAGTCGGCTTCGCAATATGGTCGAATTTACGAGCTTCGCCGAGTGGCACACCAATAAGATTGATCGATTATAGAAAGCAACATAAGTAATGCAACACCAATGCATTTTAGCCGAATTATCCCCCCTTTAGCAAAGGGGGGCGAGGGGGGATTTAATAGCCGAAGAAATCCCCCTCATTCCCCCTTTTCCAAAGGGGGAAGTTCTGGTGAACACTATCAAACACCCATTAACATTTTTCAAAATCGCAGAGACTCCCATTGCATTACTTTTGCGTTTCTCAATAACGCGCTAAGACAAAGGAGATCGGAGAAAATTAATGACGAAGGATGAGGGGAACGCAGTAAATGGACCTTTTTAAACACCCTGTTAGTACGTCTTTTTATCAACCAATTCTCCCAAGGAAGCCAGGTGGGCCTTTTCCTGGTCGGCCAGATGGTAGAGGACGGTTTTTGTAGCATCTTCCTTTATTTTCAGGGTAAAGCGCAGATAAAGATCCAGGGCCTGGGTCTCCAGCATCAGGGCCAGATCGAGGACCCCGGAAACGGTCTGCATCACTTTTTTATTTTGAGTGAGGAATTCGGAAAACCGGAAGCCGCCTTCGAGGATGTCGGGAAGTTTGTTGACCAACGGTTGGGGAGTGCCAGCGACTCTGTTATATTCGTCCTGGAGTATCTGCTGATGTTTTTCTTCAACGGCGGCCAGTTTCTGGAGGAGGTCTACGGTGTGCCGGTCGGCCACTGTTTCCACAGCCGTCTGGTAAAATTTCTGCAGGACCCCTTCCAGGCCGAAGGCAACCTCGATCATTCCCGCCGGAGACTCATCACCGCGGATCAGGTCCAGATTCAATTCCACCGGACCCGCCGCTGTCAGACCCTGCCAGGAATTCATACCCCCCTTGAAATTATAGACCTCTTTAAAACCCTGGCCGTTTAAGAGTTGAGCCGCCACGCGGCTCCGCCCGCCGGCCGCTCAGTAAACGATGATCGGCTTATCCCGATCCAGTTGGTCCAGGACATTGGCCAACTCCGGCAGAGGAATTAAACGGGCTCCCGGCAGGTGGCCTTTCTCATACTCCCCGGGTTGACGCACATCGATCAGATCAAAGGTGCCTTCCCGGTGCTGAGCGAAAAAATCTCTAACCTCGTCGGCTTCCAGAGAGGAGACCGTGGCAAATAGTCGTTTCCAGAACATGGTCGGATTTCTCCTTTTTTAGCAACTAACGGATGCGTTTGGTAAAAGGCATTAATAATAAATGGTGAAAATGCAGTTTATCGGCCCGTTGGTAGGCTCCCACGCCAATGCGCAGTTTTGCTTGATCCACCTTGGAAGTCAGGGTACCCAGTCCCCGATCCCAGAGGGAAAGAATCGTTCCATAATTGGAGTCGCGCTCCTTAATGACCACGGAGTGATGGATGCGGTGCATGGAAGGGGGCACAAATAAAATCCCGTAGATTCGCTCAAACCAGACTGGGATCTTTAGACTGCTGTGATGAAACTGGGAGGTCAGGACAACTAAAGACTCAAAGAGAAAGACCCCGAATAAATCGGCCCCCAGAAAAAAAATCAAGCCCATCTTGATCACCGCAGAAATAGCCAGCTCCCCGATATGAAAACGAGAGGCTGTGGAGACATCCATGTTCAGGTCGCTGTGGTGGACCCGGTGAAACCCCCAGAGGAAAGGCATTTCATGGTTGAGAAGATGCCAGACATAGAGGATCAAATCCAAAAAGAGGACGGTGATCAGGAGTTTCAACCCATAAGGGAGGGGGTAAAGGTTTAGAACCCCTAATTTGTGCCTGGTCACATAAGAGGCTGTCTGAAGGATAAAAGCGGTAAAAAAAAGATTCAGGACCAGACTGTTAAAGATGGTCAGCCCCAGATTGGCTATCCAGCGACTCAGTTTGGAGATGGTGCCGGGGCGATAGGGCCGGATGAGCTCCAGGACCAGAAAAAATAAAAGGCCGCCCCAAAACAGGGCGAATCGTATCCAGGTTAGGTCAGCCGATTCCATAAGTCATATTAGGCCTGAGAGAAGTTACCCTCAAGGGCCTGGGATAATGTTTCCACATCAGTGATCGGGGCCTGACAGGCATATTGGGTGCAGACATAAACAGCCGGCTTCCCCTTCACGGCGATCATCTCTTTTAAAAAAGGAGCACTTTTTACAATCCTTTGAGCACTCTCGTCATCCGGCCGCAGTAACAGAACTGTGCGGGGAAGAAAAGCCCGGTGAATCATTGTAATCATTTCCTGGGTCCTTTTATCCTCTGGATCACCGGCGACGACGATCTCCTGGCTGGGGCCCAGCATAAAGTCCATGGCGATGAGGAATTGAGTATAAGCCATGGGATATTCGGTCACCTGTCCGGAGAACCGGCGGCTGATCCGGTCAGCCTTTTCCTCCCAATCCGTCTGCCCGGTTAGCCGTCCCAGACGCAGGCAGTTCAGGGCCGTAATGGAATTGCCCGAAGGGGTGGCACCGTCATAGATCTCTTTATCCCGGACGATTAACTGTTCTCCGTCTCGGGGGGTAAAAAAACAGCCGCCCTGTTCCGGGTCCCAGAACTGATCCAAAAGGAAGTGATTCAAACGAACAGCCTCTTCCAGATAGGGGACTTCAAAAGTGGCCGCATATAATTCGATCAGACCCCAGATCAAAAAAGCATAATCCTCCAGATACCCAGGATTGGTCAGATGCCCGTCCCGATAGCGACGATAGAGGCCTCCTTCCGGCGTACCCATGCTTTCCAGAATGAAATCAGCCGCCCCCTTGGCTGCCCGGGCATACCACGGATCTCCCAAGGCCTGACTTCCTTTGGCCAGGGCGGCAATCATCAACCCGTTCCAGGAGGTCAGGATTTTATCGTCCTTTAAAGGATGAATCCGTTCACGGCGAATCAGGAAGAGACGCTCACGGGCCTCGGCTAAAAGGGCCTCCAACTCCTCTGGCTTGATTCCCTCGCTCCGGGCGAATTCGCCTAAGGACGTGGTCATGTGGGGAATATTCAGTCCCTCTTCAAAATTTCCCTGGGTGGTGATGTTGTAAAACCGGCAAAAAAGATCTCCTGTTTTGGGTCCCAGGAGGTGTTGGATTTCATCGGCCTTCCAGAGATAGAAGAGGCCTTCTTTCCCCTCACTGTCCGCATCCTCGGCGGAATAAAAACCCCCTTCCGGAGAAGTGAGGTCCCGCAGGACATAGGTAAAGATATCCCGGGTAACCTGGGCATAGAAAGGACTTCCCAGGACCTGATAGGCCTCGATATAGGCCAGGGCCAGCAGGGCCTGATCGTAAAGCATCTTTTCGAAGTGGGGGACCAGCCATTTTTCATCCACCGAATAGCGGTGAAATCCCAAGCCGATCTGATCGAAAATTCCCCCGAAGCGCATGACCTCCAGGGTTTTCTCGACGACTCGTTTGGTCTGATGATCCTCTTCTCCTTTAAGCCGTCGCAGGAGAAAATTCAAATGATGGGGAGTTGGAAATTTGGGAGCAGCGCCAAAGCCGCCCCAGACCGGATCAAAGGCCTTGATCAATTGCTCTTGGCCTTTTTTCAGAGTTGCCGGGGTCAAGGGGAAATCGTGGACCTGATGTCCTTTCCCGCTTTGCAGTGAACGGGTAATGTCTTCCCCGGCCTGGAGCACCTTTGTCCGATCGCCTTTCCACAGTTCGGCGATCTTGGTCAATAATTCCATAAACCCGGACATCCCCAGGCGGCTTCTCTTGGGGAAATAGGTCCCGGCAAAAAAGGGTTTTCCCTCCGGGGTCATAAAAACAGAGAGGGGCCAGCCGCCCCGGCCTGTCAAGGCCTGGCAGACAGACATATAGACCTGATCGATGTCCGGACGTTCTTCCCGGTCGACTTTGATGGAAACATAAAATTGATTCAAGAGGCGGGCTACTTCTTCATCTTCAAAAGATTCATGGGCCATGACATGGCACCAGTGACAGGTGGCATAACCAATGGATAGAAATATGGGTCGGTCTTCTTCTTTGGCCTTCTGAAAGGCTTTCGGCCCCCAGGGATACCAATGAACGGGATTGGCGGCGTGTTGGAGAAGGTAAGGACTCTTCTCATCCTTCAGGTGATTGGACATCCAGACCTTCTCCGTTTAAAGGATTAAACCCCGGCTTCCAGTTTGCACTGGGTGAAATCAATCTCCTGGTTGCACCCTTTGCAGACATGTTTTTTGTTGAATTCGTCGGAAAAGATCTCCGCTTCCTTTCCGCAGCCGGGACATTTGCAGGTAAAGGACTTTAAATGCTTGAACTGTTCATAACCCGGGCAATGTTGAGGTGTGGTCATAAGGCCTCCTTAAAAGAATTTATTTTAAGTTGTCACGTTAGCCGGATTCCGAACAATTTTTAACCCAAAGTCAAAGGCCTCTTTCAAAGCGGTTGGATGTTCGGACACGGCGCCTTTTCCTTCGACGGCTCTAATAAAAAGTCCATCTTCATAGCTCTTGTCCAGGGCGTCAAAAAAATACTTGGCGGTTAATTGAACCCCTTCAAAGAGATTTTTCCCTTTGGTGGCCCCAACGGCGACAAAATATCCCCGTCCGTGATCATAGTGTTTTCGCTGCTCCGGCGATTTTTCCAACATCCGTCTGGACCAGAGGGCCTGCGAACGGTCGATCAGGGCCTTGGCTTGGGCGGAGATGCCGTAAAAAAAGATGGGAGAGGACAAGACGATAATATCGGCCTCCCAGAGTAAGGGATAAACATCGTCCAGGTCATCGGAGATGACACATTCACCGGTCTGATCACAGCCCCCGCATTCCTGGCAGCCGGAAATCTTTAACTTCCGGACATAGACCTTTTCGATTTCCGCCCCGGCTGAACCGGCCCCTTCCAGGACTTTATCCAAAAGAAGGTCGCTGTTTCCGCCTTCACGGGGACTGCCGAAAATTCCTAGGACTTTCATGTGGAGGCGTCCTCTTCGGCGACCACTTTACCCTTGTGTTTGGTCCCGCACATGGGGCAAAGGAGATCGATTTCTTTTTCATCGCCGATAAATTTTTCCCGGAGTTTTTCTGGGCCTAAAAAACTCACATCACCGCAGGCACAGGCCGGGCATTCCGCCCGTACGCTATATTTTTTTTTCGACATAAGCCTTCTCCATTTAAAAAAATTATTTTAGTCTTTGATCCGAACCGGTCTGACCGCATTCCGGGATATAGCAGGTAATGTTTATAAATTCACATTTCTGATTACAGGAAGGGCACTGTTCCGGCGGGGTGGCCGCTTTCAGGGTATATCCGCAATTACTGCATTTCCAATCGTTCTCGTTCACTGGGTTCACCTCCTTTAGAGAGTTTTGTTAAAGCTTCTTCTATCCATTGATTAAGGGACTTTTCTTTCAGGTCGGTTCCTGTATATATTTTAAGCATTTGATTTTTTATTTGCAAGTTTTTAAGATGAGCAACGGCCTCCTGAATCTGCATTTCTCCTATGGCCCAGGCCGCCAGTCCCTGCGTCTCCGGCTTGGATTTTTGGAGAACGTGCAAGAGGAAAGGGACGATCCTATCCTTGATATCCGCCTCCAGAAGTCCGATGCGCCCCAGGCCCCAGATCACACCCTTTTGGATTTCTTCGTTTTCAATAAAACAACGTTCTTCAGAGATATAAGCGGCCAGCAGGCCGGCATATTCTTTCCGTAAAGCAGGGATGACGGCCAAAATCTCACCGAAGGCCTCGGCCATGCCCCAACCGATCCCGCCGGATTCGTCATTGAGATTCCATATCAATTGGCGAAGAACCCTTTTGGCCCGTTCCGGGTCCAGGGAATACAAGCGGGCCGTGACCAGTCCCAAGGCCCTGACGGCCGCCCATTTTCGCTGTTCATCCGTGTCGGCCAAAAACCCGATGAGTCCATTGGCGACTTTGCCGCCATGCTCCGGCACCATGGAGACTAAAGCCTTATAATCCTCTTCAGATAATTTTTGGCGCAGGAATTCTTTAAGTTTCATTTGGTAAATGATACGGTAAATGAAAAGGTCCGGATCATCTCTCCAGTTTTTCCAATTCTTGAACGAGCGTTTCCAAGCGGGGCCTCTTATTGATATCATGGACATCGATATAACGGATGATCCCTTTTTTATCGATGACAACCAGTGTCCTTTCCGCCGTTCCATCGCTCCTCAAAACCCCGTAGCGGTCCGCCACCTGACCGTGAGGCCAGAAGTCGGAAAGGACAGGAAACCACAACGTGCCCATCTGATTGGTCCAGGCAAAAAGGGTCGGAAGATTGTCGACGGTTATTCCCAGTAACACTGCCTGATGTTTTTCAAAGAGTTCTTTTATGATATTATAGCCGGGCCATTGATCCGAACAAACCGGTGTCCAGGCCGCCGGAATAAAGGAGAGGACGACATTTTTTCCCCCTTTATAGCGGCTCAGGGTTATCTTTTCCCCGGAAAGCGCCGGCAGGGTAAAGTCCGGAGCGGGATCCCCGACCCGAACTTTTAATTGGCTGTCTCGGGGCTTTAGAATTCCCACCGGAAAAATATCGCCCCGATAGGCTTCGGAGAGCCCCAAAGCCCCTGAAGGAATTCCTAGAAGGACGCTGACCATCACGGCCGGCAACAGGACACCTGTTTTCATCCCTGCCATCACCTCTCCTATTTTAGTCCGGCCAATTCAATAATTTTTTTCAGAAATGACTTCGCCCCAGACATACTGCCCAGTTCCGAAAAAATTACCCGGGCGGTCTTGTCCTTTTCGATAACGACGGCCAAAAAATAGGGGGTCCTGACTCCTCCTAAGGCGTGGTGGAAAATCAAGTCCTCATCGGCAATTAAGGGAAAGGGAATGGCATAGGTTTTTTTAAACATCCCCACTTCAAAAGGGGAATTTCCCGCTCCTATACCCAGTACTTTGATTTTTCCTTTTGAATCCGGATTAGTTTCAATGGCCCGAAAAAGCTCATTGACCTGAGGGGCTTCCTTCTGGCAATAGGGGCAATACATGCTAAAGATTTCCAAAATGACCACCTGGGCCTTCACCTGACCAAGGGAAAAGGATCCCTCGCCGGTCAGCCCCAGGTAAGTCTTCTCTGCTGCATTCTTAGGCATGGGCAGGTCAAGGTCCGGAAATAATTCCCCCGGCCGGGGAGGCCTGTCTGCCGCCGACGGGGCCGAGAAGGCCGAGAGAACTAGAAGGAGGATCATCAAAAGAAAAACAAACCGTTTCATGGGGCAAACCTCTCACCGCACCGGTTGTTTAAGCCGTTCGGCCATCTCTTCAATATTTTTGTTGAGGTACCATCGGCCGTTGGCAAAGACTCCGTAATCGGCCCCCATCATGGCCGAGGCATAACGGGTCGAATTAGCATAAAAGAGCCATTGTTCCACCCACTTTTTTTCCAGGGGCTCATTAAACGGGCTGTCTTTCTGAGCCGGTCCTTTGGCCGAACCTTTTTCCCAGGCCACCTGCATCAATTGAGTCGCCGTCAAGGTCAGTTGATTAGTTGTTTTGATAGTATGATCCAGACGCTGGAAGTGCCCTTTGACCCAGTTTTGGCTGTGACAGGACAAGCAGACCTTCCCCATCGTTTGGCGCCGTTTGTCCTGTTCCTTTTGGTCGATCAGAAAGGCCGTGGCCGGTTCTCCGGACAGGTCGGTCGGCAGGGGCTGGCCGGACTTGTTGCGGATGAGGCTGGTATCCGCCGACTTGGGATGGGGATGGGCATAAATGAGACCGAAAAGACGCCAGGATAAACGGTCATTCATCCGATGAGTCCGTTCGACGATCACCTCTCCTTCATCATTGACCAACTGACTGACATGACAGACCGCACAGGTCGGGGCGGTGAAATCTTTTCCCACCTTCCAAGGGACATTTTTGTAATTCCACTCTTTACCCAAAGCCGAAAAGATATTCCCATGTTTGCTGACCGAATACACTTTCGCGGCCGGCACGTCGGGCCCTTTATGGCATTGGGAACAGGTATGGGGCTTCCGGGCCATTTCCAGGGAAAAACTGTGGCGGGTATGGCAGGCGGCACAGGAGCCGAGAGATCCGTCGGGGTTGACCCTTCCCACCCCCTGATTGGGCCAGCCCGTCAGGATGGGAAAGTCCATCGTCCCCATGTCCGTTTCCCGGGTTTGCTTTCCTTTCACTTCTATGAGCGTTCCATGGCAATGGTAACAAGAATCGGCGTTGGTTGTCGGATCAGCCGGTAGATGCACAAGCCCATTATCTCTATACGTTTTTAGACCGTTAATCAGGTCGGCCAGCCCGCTATACAAGGGATTAGATTTCAGGTTTCCATAGGCCCGGGACATGATGTTTTGCCCGAACTGCTGCGTCTCCTTGCTGTGGCAGACGGCACAATCCGCCGGTGTGACCACGGTATGGACCTTATAACCGTTATGCTCAAAGGTGTCTTTATGCTTGTCCGGATTGAGCGTGTGGCATTCGGCACACCCGACCACCGTGCCCTTTAGATGACCCGGTATGGTTTCACTGGAAATCCGCCGTCCCACCTTTCCGACCTTAAGCCCTTCGGCCGGTGTCATCCAGGCATGCCGCCCTTTTTCCCAGTCCCGGAAAATTCCCGGAGAAATGGTCCGGTGGCATTCCAGACAGGCCTTAGTCTCCTCACTAAGGGGACCCTTCTTAGGGGATGAAGCCCCGGCAAAGACCGAGACGACAACTAAAGGAAGCACGATGAGGATGGCCGGCAGTATCCTTTTCATGTCACCTCTCTATCTTTAAGCAAATCCTTGGACAATCTGTTGAAATTTGTCCTGATCGACATTGCCTCCGACTAAAGGGCCTGTTTTCAAAATCGGGAAATGGTCTTCAAAAGGCGGCCGGGTATTTCGATAAATGACACCCAGGGGGATCCGTTCTCCCCATTCCATGGCTGTGCCCATGGCCCTTTCCCACAGGAAGGGGTCATAGCCGTCCGGCAGCTCATAACAGCGCTTTTTATACCAGGCATAGGTGTTGACTTTATTAAATGAGACACAGGGTTGGAGGATATCGACGATAGAAAAGCCCTGATGGGAAACGGCCTCTTGAATGAGACGGGTCAAATGAGTGCCCATTCCCGAAAAACCTCGGGCCACAAAACCGGCCTGCATGGCCACGGCTACGGCCAGGGGATTGAATGGAGAAGACGGCACTCCCTGAGGCTGGGCCTTGGTTATCTGTCCTTCGGGTGTAGTAGGGCTGGCCTGACCTTTGGTCAGGCCATAGATTTGATTGTTGTGGACCAGAAGGGTCAGGTTGATATTGCGGCGGATAGCGGCCAGGAAATGATTACCGCCTTCCCCGTAATTGCAGCCGTCACCGCTCTCGGCAATGACCGTTAAATCCGGGTTGGCCAGCTTGGCCCCGGTGGCTACAGGCAGGGCGCGACCATGAAGACCGTTAAAGACATTGGCCCTTAGATAATGGGGTGTCTTGGCCGCCTGTCCGATGCCTGAAACCAAAAGAACCTGATGCGGTTTCAAACCCAGACCGACCAAGGCGTCTTTGAGGGCCTGGAGGATGGAGACATTTCCGCACCCCGGACACCAGGCGGTTTCAAAGGTTCCGTAATCATCTAAAGTGACCATCAGGATATTCCTCTTAGAATATACTCCGGGGTGATCGGCAAACCGTCATAACGTAAAATCTTTCTGGTAATATGGAATCCTGTTTCCCGGCGGATCAAACGGGCCAGTTGGCCGAAGGCATTTCCCTCGACGCAGACCACTTCTTTGGCCTCTTCCAGCAAGGGGAGAAATTGTTCCGGGACCAGGGGCCAGACCTGGGAAAAATGAAGGACACCTACTCTTTTCCCTCCAAGTCTTAATTTTTCGGCCGCTTCCAAAACTGATCCTTTACCGGATCCCCAGGTCACCAGCAGGAGATCCGCTTGGGGATCACCGCTGTATTCGGGAGGAATGACCTGATCGATCAAAATCTTCATTTTGGCCAGCCGCTTTTCAACCATCTGCTTCCGCACGACCAGATCCTCGGTCAGATGGCCGTCCTCGGTATGTTCATCGCTGTCTGCGATCACCAGGTTTTCAGTCCGGCCGGGAAGAAGGCGGGGCGAGAGACCGTTTTCAGTTAAGGCATATCGTCGATACGATGCGGCCGGATCAGGGCTGTTTTGGAGCGGATAGACTGTCGAAAGGTCCGCAAGATCAAAGGGCCTCACCGCCCGATAGGAGTCTGCCAGAAACTGGTCGGTCAGTAAAAAAATCGGGGTTTGGACGGATTCGGCCAATTCAAAGGCCCGGCGGATTAAATCAAAACATTCCACCACCGAACCAGGGGTAAAGACCGCTCGCGGAAACTCTCCATGGCCGGCATGGAGAATAAATTCCAGATCCCCCTGTTCGGTGCGGGTCGGCAGGCCGGTGGCCGGACCGGGCCGTTGGGCCACGACAATGACCAAAGGGGTTTCGGTCATTCCAGCCAGGCTGACGCCTTCCACCATCAAGGCAAATCCCCCTCCCGACGTAGAGACCATGCTCGGGGCACCGGCGAAAGAGGCCCCGAGGGCCATATTGACGGCCGAGATCTCATCTTCGGCCTGTTCAACGATCAATCCCATTTTTTCGGCCTGGGCCGCCAGGAAGAGGGCAATAGAGGTGGCCGGAGTCATGGGATAAAACGACAGAAATTTTACCCCGGCCGAAAGGGCCCCGAGGGCAATGGCCTCATTTCCGTTCAACATCAGACGGGGCGGTTTTTGAGAAGGAGATTCCAGACCGGGAAAGTGGATGGTCTGTTCAACTGTCCATTGGTAAGCGGCTTTCAAGGCTTTTCGATTGGCCTCATTCATCGCCGAGTCATTAGGCCCGAAAAATTCTTCCTGAGCCTTTTCCACGATTCCCTCGGAAAGGCCGAGCAAAGACCCGGCCACCCCTAAAGCAAAAATGTTGGCATAGCGGGGGGCGACCAAATCTTGAAACGGGACCGCCAAGAAACCCTTTCCCTTAAGATTCCAGTTGCTGTCGACCACAACCAGGGCCTCCGAAGACATCTCTGATTTATGAATCGACACGGTTTGGGCATCGAGGGCGATAAGCAGATCAATCGATTCCTGAGGAGCGGCAAGATCCTCTTTCCCGGCTCGAATGGAATAGGTATTGTGCCCGCCTCGGATTCGGGATTGATAACTTTGAGTGACGACAATAGAGAAACCGGAGCGGACCAATCCTTTGGCCAATATCTGCCCCACAGTGACCAGCCCCTGGCCGGCTTCACCACCGATAACGATGTGGAGAGTCTCCCTGGACATCAGATCCCATCTAATCCGGAACGTTCTTTTTCCATGAACCACCCTTCCGGGTCAATGAGATAATAACGGGTATCTTCCAAGGCCTTTTGGTGGCCCTGTTCTTCCAGGATCATCTGATCCAGAAAGGCCGCCTCTAGAGGATCTACGGCTTTGGCTCGTTGATCCTGATAAAATTTTACGCTGGCCGCTTCAAAATCCAATCCAATCTCGATCGCCTCCAAATCGCTGGTTTCGGCCTTGATCCTGTCTTTTTCCTTGTCGGCCAGGGCTTTAAAAACCTGTCCCAGTTCTTTGTGAGGGCCTTTGATCGCTTCCCAATTTCTGGTCCAGCATTGATCGGAATTCAGCCCCTCATGGATTTGTCTAATCCGTTGGGAATGAAGGACCTCTTCCTCGGCCAGGGCTGAAAAAATCTCCCGGCAGCCCGGGTTTTGACAGGAAAGGGCGGCCTTTTGATAAAAAGCCTTTCCTTTCTCTTCCATCTCCAAAGCGGTGGCCATCATCTCCAGGGAACATTGAAGCGGAGTGGTCATGGTGATTCCTCCAAAGATCTCGGTCTGAATGGTAATGTGAGGAGAGTTTCTGTTACGGGTTGCGGTTTAGGAGTTACGGGTCAGGGTTTTTCCAAACGTTTTTATGGTTCAACCCGGAACCCGCAACTCGTAATCAGCCTTTTATTAGGTGCTATGCCTTCCACAGGCCATGAAGCGTACAATATTCTCTGGCCGTTACTTGAGCGGCCTGGATCTCAAACTGGGCTTCCGGGGCCTCACCCGGGTTAAGGAATTGACGGTAGATCCTGCCGTCGGCAATGACTTCCACCCATTCGATAAAGTGTTTTTCATCCATGGGATGGGCCACGGCCCCGACCTTGACTTTAAAACCGGTAGCCGTTTTCTCAATCACCGGCACATGCTTTTCCTTGGCGGCGTCAACGGTATTTTCAACGAATAATTTCATGTTCTGACCGCAGCACACCAGCTGCCCCTTGCTCGCATGGACCATTTCTACGATGTTTCCGCACACGTCACATTTAAAAACCTGGTATCGTTCGTTCATGATCGTTCCTCCTATTTTTCAATGAAAGTATTTATAGAAAGTAACATAAGTAATGCAACACCAATGCATTTCTGCCGAATTATCCCCCCTTTAGCAAAGGGGGGCGAGGGGGGATTTAATCGCCGAAAAAATCCCCCTCATTCCCCCTTTTTCAAAG
>Ga0233425_10007847_pt1 | contig 14657 bp, 13 predicted proteins | sample Watercolumn_Towu_2_FD_181712 | JGI IMG/M metagenome (GOLD analysis project Ga0233425, IMG submission 181712) | Freshwater microbial communities from Lake Towuti, South Sulawesi, Indonesia - Watercolumn_Towuti2014_140_MG | ecosystem: Environmental > Aquatic > Freshwater > Lake | place...
TCGGTATCGATCAAAAGCTCTGCCCTTCTCCTCTACTTGAAGCCGCAAAGGAGGCGTGGGACAAGGCGCTTACCCTTGGCGAGAAACACGGCTACAGAAACGCGCAAGTGACGGTGATCGCGCCAACGGGCACGACCGGTCTTGTGATGGACTGCGATACTACGGGCATCGAACCGGATTTCGCACTCGTGAAATTCAAAAAACTTGCAGGCGGCGGTTACATGAAGATTGCCAATCAATCAATCCGCCCCGCGCTCATTGCCCTCGGGTACAGCGAAACCGAGATCGGGGACATCATGCGATACGTGATGGGTACTCTGAGTCTTGAGGGCGCGCCCCACATTAATCGCCAGACGCTCCTAGAGAAAGGATTCACAACGGCCGACATTGCGAGCGTTGAGAAGGCACTGCCGCAGGTTTTTGAGATTCCTTTTGCATTCAACAAGTGGATTCTCGGAGACGAGACGATGAAGCGATTGAAATTCACCGACGCTGAGATCGCCGACTTCAACTTCAATGTGCTTCGTGCGCTCGGATTCACCCAGGAGCAGATCGATGAAGCCAATACCGTCATCTGCGGCCACATGACGGTCGAGGGTGCTCCGCATCTGAAGGAAGAACATCTTCCTATTTTTGACTGCGCCAACCGTTGCGGAAAAATCGGGAAGCGATTCATCTCCGCCGAGGGACACATCCGCATGATGGCCGCGGCACAACCCTTTGTGTCCGGTGCGATCAGCAAGACGATCAACCTCCCGGGCGAGGCGACGGTCGAGGACTTCAACCGCGCATATATGCTCTCGTGGAAGCTTGGTGTGAAGGCGAACGCCCTCTACCGTGACGGAAGCAAGCTCAGCCAGGCGCTTTCCAATAAGGCAGATGACAAGGGTGCCAAAGGCGTCGAGGGCGTCAAGGAAGTTGAAAAAATTGTCTACAAGGAAGTACCGAGGCGCCGCAAGCTCCCCGATGAGCGCATTTCAATCACGCATAAGTTTGCGATCGCCGGTCACGAAGGATACGTGCATGTGGGCATCTATGAAGATGGCAAGCCCGGAGAGATCTTCATCAAGATGAGCAAAGAGGGGACGACGCTCTCGGGCGTCATGGATACGCTGGCTTTGAGTCTTTCCCTCAACCTCCAGTACGGCGTTCCGCTCGAGGTTCTCTGCGGCAAGCTTGTGCACACGCGATTCGAGCCCTCGGGCATCACCGCCAACCCCGAGATCCCCATGGCAAAGAGCGTGATGGATTACCTCGGTCGATGGCTCGCGCTCAAGTTCATGACCAAAAATCAAGCCAAGCAGTTCCACAATGCAGAGCTTGTCGACAAGGCGTACCTTGAGGGCAGCAAGAGCAAGGATGCGTTTGCAATGAAGCTCCCCGTGCTCGATGAAGGCATGCCGGTGCCGCAGAGTTTCCTTGCAAAGGACGGTGCAGCGCCTGCCACTTCGAAGTTTGAGCAGGCAAAACTGCAGGGATTCACGGGATCTGTCTGCGGAGGTTGCGGCAGCTTCAAGATGAAACGCAACGGCAGCTGTGAGGTGTGTCTGGACTGTGGGGCGACAAGCGGGTGCTCTTGAAAGCAATAGAGGCGATAGGAGAAATAAGGGGCAATAATGGGAAAATCCCTTATTGCTTTTATTGCCTCTCTTTCTTTTATTGCCTACTCTCGTTGAGTGTCCGACTCCTACCTCGATCACATCCCAAGTCACGAGCGCGAAAAGATCCGCCGCAGGATGCGAAGTCCTGCGGAATACGAGCGACTACGTGAGCGAGTGAAGGGGCCTGAGGATCTCGAACGTGAGATGGACAAAAACGAGCACATAGCGGAGCTTAAGTTTTCGATTGAGACCGAAGCCGCAAGCAAAGAGAGCCTGAAGAGCGCTATAGAAAAAGATCTTCTCGAGAAGGGGATGGATGCGATGTTGGAATCCGCGGACATAAGTCCAGATGCAAGAGCATCACTCGAACGGGGAAAGTTCGATGTCACAGTTGAAAACAATCCCGATACGCATGCAGATCAAGTGATGATCCTGCCGGAAGGAAAAGTGCAGGAAAAAATTCCTCTCAAGGTGTCTCTGAGTGACAGGTACGCACTTCAGTTTGCAATCGGCTCATCGGGAAGCAGTCAGAGTGTGACGAAGAGGACACCAAAGAGACAGAGGCCGAAGAAGACATAAACGGAGGGCCGCATGAGAAGTCGATCCTACGGTCGTCATCAGCATTTCTGCAAGTGTGATTAAGAAAGAGCCCTTGCTCTAGAGCAGAAAAGAGAACAAAAAAGTAATTCATAATTCATTATGCCACGTTTCATTCTTTTGAAAAAATCCCGTCAGATCATCATCAGGAGCAGCGATATTACGGATTTCCTTTCCGCATTTTTCACACGTATGCACGATCATCCACCCTTTTTTTCCGGTGGAATCAATCGCGACCGGCTTCATCATGCCAAGGCACTCGGATAATCGGTCACCAGGACCATCGCGATCCACATGCCGGCTCCAAAGGCACTCGGGACAGTGGTTGCGATAACTGCCCTTCTCCAAGGGCTCGACACTCTTACCGCAGTGTCCGCATACGAACCGTTCCTGGCGCGCGATGAAGACCATCAGCGAACGGCTTTCGAATCCATCCCCGTTGTTCTACCGAATACATAGCGACTGATGAGAGCAGATGAGTAATGGCTGGCCGTTTTCCAGAAGCCTTCAGAGTCGAAACGGCGAGTGGACGTAATCACAGCCATTTTTTTGTCGTACAGAACGCGCCTGCCGCTTTTTGCAAGCTTGCGGCCGGTGTCGATATCATCCCCGTAGAAGCGGATGGTGGTGTCGAATCCGCCTATAGCAATCAGCGCTTGCCGACGTACAGCAAAATTTCCGCCGTTGAGGAAATTTCCAAAGAGTGCCGCTTGCAGAGGAATGATAATGGACCATGTGATCCACGAAAATAAACGACGTGTCCCTGAAGAAAAATGCCAGCGGTACGGACCAGTCGCACATTGCAGTTCTGGATGCAGAGTGAATTGTTCCGTGACATGTTGTATCCACCCCTCCGGGAGCTGACAATCGGCATCGACAAAGACGATCAGGTCCCCCGATGTTTCTTTGAATCCTCGCTGACGCGCCGCTGATGTTCCTTTTTCCAGTTCCCGAACGACACGAACACCTTTGATCGAGGCTTTAATTGAAGTTTGATCCGTGCTTGCATTATCGACGACGACGATTTCATCGGGGGAAGGGTATTGCTTGAGGATGCTCTCAAGGCACTCTCCGATGCACCGTTCTTCGTTGTATGCAGGAATCACAATCGAGATCTTCATACATTGAACCGAAAGTGGAAGATGTCACCGTCAGCGACGACATACTCCTTTCCTTCAGATCGCATCTTTCCAGCGTTTTTGGCTCCCAATTCACCTGAATATTGAACAAAATCTTTATACGATATTGCTTCTGCTTTGATAAAACCTTTCTCAAAGTCTGTGTGAATCACTCCCGCGGCCTTGGGGGCAGTCGCTCCGGACGTCACGGTCCACGCGCGCACCTCCTTCGGGCCCGCGGTGAAAAATGTGAGGTATCCAAGCAGCCGATACGCGGCCTTTGCGAGGCGATCGAGACCCGACGAGGTAACGCCAAGTTCTTTGAGCAATTCACGTCCCTCTTCGGCACTCAAATCTTGCAAATCTTCTTCGAGCTTTGCGCAAATCGGGATGACTTCAGTGTCCTCCGGTAATCTCGCGTGCTGGCGTGCTTTTTCGGGTGTCATTTCCTTGAGTTGTGCTTCATCGACATTGAGTGCGTAGAGCATCGGCTTGAGACTCAGCAGGTGCAAGTTTTCTACAGCAATAGCCTGCTCTTTTTCGAAAGCAATATCGCGCGGAGATTTTCCAGCTTCGAGGGCCGTGAGGACTTTTTGCAGTGCCTCGAGTTCCGCCGCTTTCTCTTTGTCTCCTGTGCGTGCGTGTCCCTGAATTTTCTCCATGCGTTTCTGCACGACATCGAGATCAGCGAGAGCAAGCTCGGTTTCGATCACACTTCGGTCATCTTCGGGTGCAATTTTCCCGGCAACGTGAATGATGTCGCCGTTCTCAAATGCCCTGAGCACATGGCAGATCGCTTCAACCTCGCGGATGTGGTGGAGGAACTGATTCCCAAGTCCTTCTCCTTTACTCGCACCTTTCACAAGCCCCGCTATGTCGACAAATTCGACAACCGCGGGAATCATTTTTTCCGGCTTCACGAGCTCTACGAGCTTCGCGAGCCTTTCATCCGGTACCTCAACGATGCCGATGTTCGGGTCGATCGTGCAGAAGGGGTAGTTTGCTGCCTGCGCCGCGCGACTGCGCGTGAGTGCATTGAAGAGCGTTGATTTCCCTACATTAGGGAGTCCGACGATGCCGATTTTGAGTGCCATGGTCGAGGCATCCTAGCATGGAAGCCCATCAATTGTATCCTTTGGCACTTACATTAGGGCCAAGCATAGTAAGGCTGATTCATCATGATTGCATACTTGTGATACAGAAAACCAAGCAAGCCGCTGTACGAAAAAGCCCCGTTCCGAAGAACGGGGCAAGAGCGGGTGGAAGGAATCGAACCTCCCCATCCGGGCACTAGCCCCGGAGTTCTCACCAGAGAACTTCACCCGCGCTTCTCACTCTCGAAAGAATGAGAAGGACGACATTGCACTCGGTGGAAGATCGGATGTCAAGTTCGCGCGGCGTAGCTATTGACAAATTTATAAAATATAATAAGATTTCATCTCCTTATGATTCGCCGTCAAGCGGTGCTTTTGGCAGCCCTAAGCCTCATATCGGCGCCTTTGGTAGAGGCAGCTTCTTTTCGTGACACGGAGTACACGCGCTACGAGGGTGCCTTTGCATATCTAAAGGAGAGAAATGTCGTGCAGGGACATGGAGATGGACTTGGCTATCCGCACAATCCACTGTCGAGAGCGGAGGCGCTGAAAGTGGTGCTGGAACTGGAGGGATCACACAAGGATCTGGTTGCGATGTTCAAGCAGCGCATGCCGCCCATCGGACTTTTTGCAGACGTTGATCAGCGTGCGTGGTACGCGCCATACGTCGAGGCGGGATTTCAGGCAGGAATCGTGAACGGATATGGCAACGGATATTTTGGCCCCAATGACGCGCTTCGCACCGAGGAAGCAGTAGCGATGCTCATGCGGGCGTTCCGCCTCAACAAAGAATCTACTGAAGCGAAGTATTCCGACGCGATCAATAACGTGTCGGGTCAGTGGTACACGCCCTCGATCAACGCCGCGATCGACAGAAATCTGTTTTCCAAAAAGGAACTCCTTCGCATCGGGTACGTCGTCACCCGCGGACAGTTCTTCGACATCGCATATCGTTTGGGCATCGTGCGCGATGAAAAACTGGTTTCCTATGATAAGCCGGAACCCGAACCTCCCGCAGCACCTCCATCGAACTATGCCGTGCAACCTGTGACTTCAGAGCGTCCGGCCGTTTCACGTGCGACCGATCAGACGCTGGTGCAGTACGCGTCGGATAAGTACTTCTCGATCACGATCCCGAAGCTCGGCATCGAGAAATTCACCGTCACGCATCCCGCAAATCCTTTCACGAGCGAGGGGATGCTCTCGCCGCTCAAAAACGGTGTGGGTCATCTCTTTGGATATCCGGGGGGTGGCAGCACGGTCATGATCTACGCACACAGCAGCAGCTTTCCGTGGGATACATCGCTCTTCACCAAGGCCTTCCGTCGTATCAACGAACTGAAGAAGGGAGATCGCGTGTATGTCACCTACAACAATCACCTGCACGTCTACGAAATTTCCCATAACGCAACCGTGCCTGCGGGCAATGTCGGGCCCTTCGGAGCGACCGGTGAGGAGCTCATCCTCTATACATGCTGGCCGCCGGACTCCATCAGTAAGCGCTTCTTGCAGTTTGCGTATCCGGTACAGACAATTGCATTACGCTAGGAAAGCGTCAAAAAATAGGCAAGGCTCACTATGACACGCACCTACATTCCGATACGGCGGACGATTTCCCTATGGACGAATTCTTTGGGTCGTCCGTACTTGAGTCGTGAGAGTTGTTTGAAAGCCTCCGCCGCCTGCGCGTCTTTGGCGTAAGTCTTATCAAGCCAATGTTTCGGGACATCGATGCTGAAGGGGCGCGACGGCTGATCGTTGATCGAGAGTTTGATCGATCCCTTGAATGCCTCCATGTTCACGAGGTCTTGCTCGCTGAAGACCGGCGCCATTTCTTTGGCACACACTTCGGCGTCCTGCGGACCGATTTTGTAGAACATCATCGTCCCCACGTTGCCGAAGACCGCACCCTTGAGGCTCACCGAGCCGGAGAGTTTGCTCTCCTTTTCCAGCTGGTCGATGTACTGGTGGGCCAGTACGAGACCGAGGCGATATTTGCGTGCTTCCGAGAGGATCGATTCGATCGATTGGGTGACGAAGTTCTGGAATTCGTCGATGTAGAGGAAGAAGTCCTTGCGCTCCGTCGCATCCTGTCTCTGGCGTCTCATGGCGGCGACTTGGATTTTGTTAACGATGATCATGCCGAGGAGTTGCGAGTTGATGTCGCCGATGAGACCTTTACTCAGGTTCATCAGGATGATTTTTCCGTTGTTCATGCAGTCCGCGATATCGAACGCGCTCTTCGTTTGTCCGACGATGTTTCTGATGAGCGCATTTGTCGTGAATTGACCGAACTTTGCGGCGAAGTAGGGAATCATCTCCTGCTTTTCGCGCTGGCCGGTCTGGGCCATCTGCTTTTCCCAGAATGTGCGCACGATCGGGTTTTTCACTTTCTGCACTTTGTAGCGCTGCCATTCATCGTCCGTGAAGAGCCGCACAAGATCGGTAATCGCACCGCCTTCCTCTTCATCTTCCATCAGCGTGAGACAGCCGTTGCGGAAATAGTCCTGGATCCGGGGACCGAAGATCTCTTCTCCGAACATTTTCACCATCATGTTCATCGCATCGAGCGCGATGAGGTCGCGTTCTTCGGGAGTTTTTCCTTCGAGCAGGTTGAGGCCCATCGGACGCTCGGTGTCCGCCGGATTGAAGTGGATCACGTCGTCGGCACGATTCCTCGGAATGTAGGGAAGCAGATCCTCGATGAGCGATCCGTGCGGATCGACGACGCACATGCCGCGACCCTCATGGAAATCCTGCCGGGCAAGATTGATGATGAAGGACGACTTTCCCGTGCCCGTCTGTCCGATGATGTAGAAGTGACGGAATCGGTCCTTGTGCGCCATGTAGATTTTTCGCCTCTCTCCGCGATACACGTTGTAACCGAGGAAGAGCCCCTCGCTCGGGATATTCTTCGGCGCGGGCGCCAGCTTATAGTTCTGCCACTTGATCGTTTCCACTTTGTTGTACTTGATGTTCGGCAAGTGCCAGAAGCTCGCGAGTTCCGCGGTTCCAAAGAGCATCTTGTGAGTGAAGAGCATGTGCAGGAGGGGTCTACGCGGCGAACGACGGATGAACCGACTGATAGTGTCGTTCTCGTTTACGAAGTGATGGAGGTAGTGCAGGCTGTTGCCTCGCGTGTCGTTAAATTGTGCGAAGGACGAGATAACTGTTTCAAGGAGCGTGTGGGCGCGCGAGGGGGTGGCGGCGGAGGTGACGATGCGGATAACCGTGCTGAAGCCGGGGTTGTTCGCTTTCTCATCGAGCGCCTTGCTGTACTCCTCGGCCATCTGCGTGACGCGTTCCCCCTTCATCTCCGGGCCTTTTAGATCCACTTCTTCTCCCGGCGTTAGTACGCTCCAGAGCGTTGAGAGCCACATGATCGGGTTCCACCATCTGCCTCCTTTCTTCTTCTTGGGGTTGATGAGATTTTCCGCCTCATGCTGGAGTTTCTTCTGCCACCCTTGCCGCTCAGGCTTGAGCACAAACTGTACGGCGGCGCCTTCGTCGACTTTCAGTTTCGAGAACGCATTGGTGATGTTGTTGAGGGGATCACTTTTCAATTGGGCATAGGTTTTGAACGCGGCGCTCCATTCCTTCTTCGGCACGAGCACTTGCGCGGCAGCGTGGGATTCATGTGTGAAAATGTTGTAGTCCTGCACCTCATCGATGATCGCGTCGGGATAGAACGATGTCAGGTGCTTTTCGATGAGATGCGCGAGCTTCTTCTGACAAACGATGAAGAAGAGAATTTCTCCGGCGAGCGCTGCGTATTCGATCGAGAGAAACGGCTGCCCCTCAACGTACCGGTTCACCTTCGACACGTAGATGCTGTGGAGAGCCTGATAGAAATGGTCCATGACGCCGAGCACCTCGCGAAAATCTTTTCCTGTGGAAAACGATTCGGATTCGACTTCTTTGTCCTCCTTGCTCTCCTTCTTCGGCATGATGATTTGGAGGAACGTCATCTCCTGTTCGCGTCTGCGATCGGCGATGTGCTGGAGGAGGAGCAAGGTCGCCCACCCAGTGATCCCACACACGAGGAGAATCCCGATGAGAGTGAGAATCGCGCCCATCAAAGTCTATCGTACCATTATAGCATGAAAGAGCATTCTGCAGAATCATGAATTGTGAATCAGGAATAACGAAAAACCATAATTCATACTTCATGATTCTTGCCTCTCTTACAGTTTGCCTTTCTCCCTGAGTAGTCTCTCGACCATGTCCAAGAGGGTTCTCAGCGTCATGTTCTTCTTCACGAAGTAATCATCGGCACCAAGTTCTGCTCCCCGTTTCTTGTACATCTCGTCCTCGAAATTCGTCAGGAGGATGACGGGAAACGAGCGCGTTGCTTTTGGGAAGCGCTCGAGAACCTGGAATCCGTCGAGCTTTGGCATGTTGATATCGCAGATGAAGAGATCCGGCGGTTCCTGGGAAATGAGGTGCACGGCCTCCTCGCCGTTCATTGCGGTCTTCAGCCTGTACCCCGTCGTGCTGAACTTCTTCACGTAGAGGTTGCAGAGCACAGGATCGTCTTCGGCGATGACTACATATGGATTTGCCATTTAAGGCCTATGATATCACATTTTGTCGAGGAAGTACATAAAAAATAGCTTCAGAGCTTCAGAAGGGCTTACAAATTCCCTTTTCAGCTTTTGAAGCTGTCCAGGCTTTAGAAGCCAATGTGTCCATTGTCCAAATGTCAATTTTTTGCTACAATATGAAGATTTATGCGAATCCATCCGGAAATCCGTCGTGCACTTCCCGCCATGCTTGCGATTGCTCTCATTGCGGTGAGTACGGCCACAATGCATAGCCTCACGGCTGCCACTCTGCAGGATTGTGTTGGAAAGCCATACGGCACACCCGGCTGCCCCAAGATCGATGCAGCCGAACAGAAAACCCAGATTCCGGAAGGGTGTGGGGATGCGGAGGTGAAGCTTCCTGAGCAATGCGATCTCGGTCCCTTCAATGGACTCCCCGGATCTTCGTGCACGAGGTTCTGCAAGAAGAATATATGCGGCGATGGATTCATCATGCCCACGGGCTCCGGCGATCGCGACGCCGAGGAATGCGAACCGGCGAAGGAGCGCGTCTACGCACTGAACCCCGACGGAACAGTGTGGTTCGAAGATCGTTTCGTGCAGGCGACGTGCGGCAGATATTGCCAGCCGCCGCAGTGCGACGAAGCCGGATGCCATGATGGATGCTATTGGGTGTTCTCTGAAGATAGCTGTGAATCATCGAGCGCGGAGGCTCTTCCTCTTACAAAGTCTTCTGCTAAAGCATCCGCTGTCTCGCAAGCCATTGCCTCTGCAGAAACTTCAACGGCTTCTGAGTCTCATGCAGCCGCGCCAGCCGCTCCGGCCGTGCCGAATCCCAATGCTCTGCTTTTTGGTGGATGTGGGGATGGCATCCTGCAGGCTGGTGAGGAATGCGACAAAGGACGTGGCAATGATTTCTCACCCGGACAGTGCCGTCCCGACTGCACGCTACCGCGGTGTGGCGATGGCATCGTGGATCCGAACGAACAGTGTGACGATGGGAAGGGAAACGGTAATGAGCCTGGTAAGTGCCGCGCGACGTGCGTGTTGCCGCGCTGCGGTGACGGAGTCGTCGACCGCGGCGAGCAGTGCGATGAAGGAAGAGAGAACTCCTTCACCTCCGGTCAGTGTCGTCCCGATTGCTCGCTCCCGCGTTGTGGAGACAGCGTCGTCGATCCCGAAGAGGAGTGTGATGAAGGCAAGAAAAACGGCGCAACCCCCGGCAGTTGCCGCGCGACGTGCGTACTGCCGCACTGCGGCGACGGAGTCGTAGATCCGGCCGAGCAATGCGATGATGGAAACAACATCGACGGCGACGGATGCTCCTCCGCATGCAAACTGCCGCGATGCGGAGATAATAAAGTCGATCCGGGTGAAGACTGCGATGACGGTAACACCGACAACACGGATACTTGCTCGAATACCTGCAAGCATCCGGCATGCGGAGACGGCATCGTCTCCTCGGGTGAGGAATGTGATGAGGGCTTCAACAATTCCGACATCAGGCCAGACTCCTGCCGCACGAGCTGCAAGCGCCCGATCTGCGGCGACAGAGTGACGGATGCCGGCGAAGAATGCGACGGGGGATCGCAGTGTTCCCACGACTGTAAAATGCTGAAGGCCGCCGCCGAGGACAAATCCAGCAAGGCCGTTCCTCCCGCGCTCTGGCTTGGCATGACCGCAGCTCTGCTTATCGGCGCAGGATCCGGTTACTGGTACGTCGCCCGTAAGTGGTTTCCTCGCAAGACAAACAAATCCCTTGATGTGGAGGATATTCCGTTGAACAGGTTCTAACGAACTATTTCACGCTCATCCTTACATATTGCGTAACTTCGGCACCCCCGAGATACTGCTCAATCGTTTTCGACGGATCTTTGACGAATGCTTGCTTGAGCAAGGCATTCTCCTCGCGGAATTTCTTCTCTTTGCCGAGCAGTATTTTCTCCGCGATCGCGGCGGGCTTGCCCTCCTTCTTCACCTGCTCCTCCCAGATTCCGCGCTCAGAGGCGATGAGATCTGCGGGGGCCTGATCGGGAGTCACGTATTTCGGAGCCATGGCGGCGGCATGCATTGCAAGATCCTTGGCATGTTCCTCCGTTCCTCCTTTCAGTCCGATCACCACGCCGATCTTGGCGTTACTGTGCACGTAGGTTCCGGCGATGTCGGCTGCAACAGTCGCCATCTCACCGACGGAAATATTTTCACCGAGCTTCTGCACCACATCGGGAAGCTTTTGCTCGGCGAGTTTCTTTGCAGCATCCTCGCCTTTCGCAAAAAGCGTCTCGACGAGTTCCTTTCCGATAACCGAAAAGACATCGTCGCGAGCGACGAAATCCGTTTCGCAGCGCAGTAGAAGCATCGCCGCCTTTGACTTGTCCGATTTCAGGAAGACGAGTCCCTCCGCTTGATCACGAGCGGCTTTCTTCGCGGCCTGGGCAATTCCTTTCTTCCGGAGAATTTCGATGGCCTTTTCTTCATCGCCGTTTGCCTCCTCAAGAGCGTCTTTGCACGCGAGCATGGACACACCCGTTCGAGCTCGGAGTGAAGCGATGGCGGCAGGGGAGATGGGCATAGAGATGAGGGCTAGGGTTAGGGCTAGGGCTGACGAACCATACGCGCGGTGTCGCCACAATGTCTGGCTCAGGGTGACACCATTTCTTTTTCCGATGCGAGGGCATCGTGGACCGTGGTGAGAATGAGAGAGAGGGATTTCACCGAGTCATCATTGGCGGGAACGAACTGGGCGAAGTAATCGGGGTCGGCGTTGCTGTCGCAGATTCCGTACACGGGAATCTTCAGCACAGCGGCCTCGCGCACCGCGACTCCGTCGCGAACGGCGTCGACGACGAAGAGTGCCTGCGGAAGTCCGTTGAGTTTGGCGATGCCGGCGAATGCGGTATCGAGCTTCGCGAGGAGTTTCCGGAGTGCGGTCTGCTCCTTCTTCGTGTACTTCTCTACTTCACCCGTCTGGAACGACCGTTGCAGATCGAGGTAGTACTTCAGCCTGCGGCGCATCGTTGACCAGTTGGTGAGAAGTCCGGGAATCCACTTCTTCGTCACCATCGGCTGACCGAGGGTCGACGCCATTTTTTCGATGAGGGGGATTGCCTGTTGTTTTGTCGAAACGAAGAGGATCGTTTTCCCGTCGTTATGGAGTTTGCAAAGTTCGTCGCAGACTTGTTCCAGATGCTTCTTCGTTTTGAGAACATCAAAGATGTGGCGGCCCTGGCGGGTGCCGTAGAGGTACTGTTTCATCTTCGGATTCCACTTCGCTTGCGGGTGGCCGAAGTGACAGGCTGCGGCGATGAGATCCTTTTCGGAAGGAATAGTTGGCATGGGGATGGTGGAAAGTCCTTGAGTGCTCCATCATCATCTCGCTTCAGTTGCGGAGGATCCGCTTACGCGTCAGGACCGCGGCGATCAGTTGGAGCTGCACTATGGTAGAGGTTTTCCTGCGCCCGACAAGGGCAGTTGTACGGTTTATGGTATAGTTCTCTTTACTTATGGGCATTGACCTTCAGCCCGGCGATCCTAGGGATGAAAGGCCTGATTGGCTTTCGCAGTTTTCGTACAGACAGCAGGCATTCATTATCCGGTCGATTGTGTATCTTGTTTTGAGTGGAGTTCTCCTGGCATCCGGGTTCGTCTGTCATCAGTTCGGTTGCATCGGGAAGCGGCCCGCACCTGTGGTGAAGGGGAATCAATGAGATCGGACAATGTCGGAGGGGTTGACAGTATTGTTGAATGGAATATATTCATCATATGTCCAGTTCTAGTCTTGAATCGTCCCATTTCAAGAACACCGTCAGGGCGACACCCGGTTATGCGACAGTGCGAAAAGTTGCGGGGGGCGTTGCAGCAAGTGCACTCATGGCCCTTGGTCAGATCCATGGCGGGCAGCCTGAACCTCCGAAGAAGCCCGATACGCCGCACGTGAAAACCGAAGAAGCCCAAGCGCGCGAAGCACTGAAGTCGATCGGCGATAGGGAGCTTGCCACTCTGAAATTGCTGAACATGAAGTACGACGACGAATTCAAGAATGCCAACGCTCTAGAGAGAGACAAGTTTGCTCAGCTGCAGAGCCTGTATGCTGATCTCAGGAAGCTGGATCCCGCGAAAGATGCTTCCGCGATCATCGATGCCGTGTCGAAGATCAAGGGTCTGGAGAACGATCTTGATCCTCTCTTTAGAAAAATCAGCGAACATCAGCGCAGACAGCGCGAGCAAGGGGCCAATGAAGTGCGCAAAAGGTTCCGTGCGACCGTCGAGAAACCGTCTCCCGATTTGCTCAAGCAGGCCAATGAAGCTCTCGTATCGCTCGATACGCTGACCCTGTACATTCAGATGCTCGATCTTGGTACCGACATCAAGCTCGGAAACGTCACTCTTTCCGATGCTCAAGAAAGAACGTTCGAGAGACTGCAGACTCTTGCGGAATACCTTTCCTATTTGACGCCGGAAAAGGACGCGTCTCTCATTCTTAGGCTCGCTAAAGAAATGGAGCCGCTGAAGAAAGATCTGATGCCGCTCTTCAAAAAAAAGGGAGATCCGAAGAAGTGATCCCAGGCGTTCATCTCATACGTCATGCCGGCCGGCTTCCGGGAGATTCTTTCTTCCCGAAGAGATTTTTGATTGATTGAGTAACTGCTATTGCCTTACGCTTCAGTAATTCCCCTAATCCACTGAGGGTGGATTCCTCTGTCGTCTGTCGCTCCCGGCGATGCTTGGCATCGGGCGGTATCCAAGGGGGGGCAGGAGAATTGGTCGCTCTCATATCTGTAGCGTCATAGTGCCCTGTGCCGATCATGCGCTTCCTACCCATGTGTTGAGAGCACCGTGCTCTTTTAAGTTTTTCGGGTCAACAAAAACGGTACAGAAACAGTGCTTTCCCTTTAATGAAGAGCAGAAATGACCTTCGCCATCGTCATCCGCTCCTGCTTGAGCGAATCTCTGTCCCTAATCGTCACCGTATCTTTTGCACCTTGCTTCTCATCTTCACCAACGGTTCCGAAATCGATCGTCACGCATTTGGGAGTGCCGATTTCATCCTGGCGGCGGTAGCGTTTTCCGATCGAGCCCGTGACATCGAGATCGACGCGAAGATTCGTTTCATGAATAATTTTTTTATACAGTTCTTGTGCTTTGCTGATGAGCTGTTCCTTTTTTGAGAGTGGCAGAATCGCGACCTGTACAGGGGCGATTCGCGGATGCAGCTTGAGCACCGTTCTCGCTTCTCCTTCTATGATGTCTTCTTCATAGGCCTCAAGGAGTGTCATGAGTGTGAGGCGTGAAAGACCGAACGTTGGCTCGAGTACGTGCGGAATGAATTTCTCGTTCGTGTCGGGATCGGTGTACTGCAGATCCTCTCCGGATTTTTCCATGTGATTTTTTAAGTCGAAATCCGTGCGGTACGCGAGGCCGAACATCTCCTTCCATCCAAAGGGCGTGTGATACTCGAGATCGATCGTCTTTTTCGAATAATGCGAAAGCTCGTCACTCGTGTGCTCGCGGATCCTCAGGCGCTCGGGCGAGAACCCCATCTCCTCCACCCACGCGCGTTGTGCAGATGACCAATACGCAAAGAGCTCCTCCCATTCGCCCGGTCGGATGAAGTATTCGAATTCCATGAGATCGAATTCAAGAGTACGGAAGACGAAGTTGCCCGGCGTGATCTCGTTTCGAAAGACCTTGCCCACGGACGCG
>Ga0233425_10007848_pt1 | contig 14655 bp, 10 predicted proteins | sample Watercolumn_Towu_2_FD_181712 | JGI IMG/M metagenome (GOLD analysis project Ga0233425, IMG submission 181712) | Freshwater microbial communities from Lake Towuti, South Sulawesi, Indonesia - Watercolumn_Towuti2014_140_MG | ecosystem: Environmental > Aquatic > Freshwater > Lake | place...
AGGACACCCATACCTGCGAGCACCGCCCCGAGCGCTTCGACCGCTGGTGCCGCATCGCCCGCGAGGAGGCCGGGCGGGCGGTCTGACCGCCCGGCGGCCCCGCCCCGGAAACGTCCTTGGAGCCCCCCGTCTCCCCGCGCCCCCGCGCCCCCGCGCCTCCGCGGGGGAACCCGCTTCCGTCCGGCCGCGTCCTTCTCCGCTCCCCTCGCGGCTTGGCGAGCGGACTCCTTCTCTGAATACGGGGAACCCCGCCGGATCGCCGGCGATCCCGCCCGGCCAGCGGCGCACGATTCCTCCGCCAGGGATTCCGGCTCCCGGGGGGCGGCCGCGTTGACACCCCCGCGCCGGCTGGCTAGTATGCGACCCGGCGATGGCTGGAGTGCGGCGCGCGGCGTTTGCGGCGGAAGTCCCGAGGGCGGGAGGACGCAGTTTGACAGCGAACGACGAGTATATCGTTGAGATCCTCGAGAACGTGGGACTGATCAACCGGCGGCAGGGCGAAGAGGCGCTCAGCTCGGCGCGGCAGGAAGACAAGGACGCCGTCGACATCATCGTCCGCAACACGGGCCTCTCCAAGCTCGACGTGCTCAAGGCGCTGGCCGGCCAGTTCGGGATGGAGACGGTGAGCCTGACGGGCCTGGCGATCGACAAGGAGGTCATCGACCTCGTCCCCGCGAAGATCGCGCGACGGTATCGCGTGGTGCCGCTGCACCGCAACGAGAACACGCTGACGGTGGCGTTGCGGGACCCGTTCGACGTCGAGACGCTGGACAGCCTGCGGTACATCCTGAAGATGAACGTCGAGGGCAGCGTGGCGCTTCCCGAGGAGATCGACGTCGCGCTGGACCAGTACTACCCGCAGATCAGCGACGACATGGCGACGATGCTCCAGGACCTGAGCGACAGCACGGCGGCGCTGGGCCCCGCGGAGTCGACCGGGAACAAGGTCGACGAGGAGCTGTCGGGGTCGGACGAGCCGATCATCAAGCTGGTCAACCTGATCATCCTCGAGGCGTTCCGGCGCCGCGCGTCGGACATTCACCTCGAGCCGCTCGAGCGCAAGTTCCGCGTCCGGTACCGCATCGACGGCGTGCTCCACGAGGTCGAGAGTCCGCCGCGGCGGCTGCAGTCGGCGATCATCAGCCGCGTCAAGATCATGGCCGGCATGAGCATCGCCGAGAAGCGCCTGCCGCAGGACGGCCGCATCCAGATCAACGTCATGGGCCGCGACCTGGACCTGCGCGTGTCGGTCCTCCCGGCGAACCACGGCGAGACGATCGTCATGCGTATCCTGGACAAGTCGAGCCTGATGCTCGGGCTGCCGCAGCTCGGCTTCCTGTCCGACGACCAGCAGACGTTCGAGCGGCTGATCGGCCTCTCCGACGGCATCCTGCTGGTGACGGGGCCGACGGGGTCGGGCAAGACGACCACGCTCTACGCCTGCCTGAACGCGATCAACAAGCCGGACCGGAAGATCATCACCGTGGAGGACCCGGTCGAGTACCAGCTCTCCGGCATCAACCAGGTGCAGGTCCGCGCGGACATCGGCATGACCTTCGCGATGGCGCTGCGGTCCATCCTGCGCCAGGCGCCGAACATCATCATGATCGGCGAAATCCGCGACTTCGAGACCGCGGAGATCGCCGTCAACGCGTCGCTGACGGGCCACCTCGTCTTCAGCACCCTGCACACGAACGACGCGCCCAGCGCGATCACCCGGCTCATCGACATCGGGGTGAAGCCCTTCCTGGTGGCGTCGTCGATCCGCGCGATCATGGCGCAGCGGCTCGTGCGCCGCATCTGCGCCCGCTGCAAGGAGGAGCACCCCCCGACGGAGGCGGAGCTGCACCTGCTGGGGCCGGCGGCGGCGCAGATGGCGCAGGCGCAGCTCTTCAAGGGCAAGGGCTGCCCGGAGTGCAACGGCACCGGCTACCGGGGCCGGCTCGGCATTTTCGAAGTGTTCGCGCTGGACGACATCGTCCGGCACATGATCAACGACCAGGTGGCGGCGGGCGAACTGCGGGCGCAGGCCCGCCGGATCGGCATGCGGACGTTGCGCGAGGACGGCCTCCGGAAGGTCGTCGGCGGCATGACGACGCTGGAGGAAGTGTTCCGCGTGACGATGGGCGACCGCGACTGACGGGCGGACCGGGGTCCGGCGCCGGGCGCCGGGCGGCGATCGAGGGCGTATGGCGAAACTGACGGCCGGCGATATCCAGATGGACGACCTGCTCGAACTGGTCGTGTCGGAGAACGCATCGGACCTGCACATCGCGGTCGCGGCGCCGCCCGTGCTCCGCGTCCACGGCTCGCTGGAGCCCCTCGACTGCGAGCCGCTGCGGCCCGAGGACACCGAGCGGCTGATGAAGAGCATCACGTCCGACGACCACCAGCGCTGGGTGCGCGAGCGCGGCGGCACGGACTTCGGTTTCGGCTTCGGCGAGAAGGCGCGGTTCCGCGTGAGCGTGTTCCGCGAGCGCGGCCACTTCGGCATCGCCCTGCGCCTCATCCCCTCGCACATCATGACGCTGGACGAGATCGGCCTGCCGCCGCAGATCAAGGAGCTGCTGTACCGGCCCAAGGGGCTGATCCTCGTCACCGGGCCGACCGGCTCGGGGAAGACGACGACGCTGGCGAGCATGCTCAACATCATCAACGAGAGCCGCGACTCGCACATCATCACCGTCGAGGACCCGATCGAGTATTACCACGCCCACCGCCGGTCGCTCGTGACCCAGCGGGAGGTCGGCATCGACGTGACGACCTTCAGCGAGGCGCTCATGCGCGCGCTGCGCCAGGACCCGGACGTCATCCTCGTGGGCGAGATGCGCGACCTGGAGACGATGGAGGCGGCCATCACGGCGGCGGAGACGGGCCATCTCGTGTTCGCCACGCTGCACACCACCGGCGCGGCGCGCACGGTCGACCGGATCGTCGACGCCTTCCCCGTGAACCAGAAGGAGCAGGTCCGCATCCAGCTCGCCTCGACGCTCGTGGCCGTGATCTCGCAGCGGCTCATCGCGCGCTCGGACCGCCGCGGGCGCATCGCCGCCTTCGAGGTCATGATCAAGACCTCGTCGATCGAGGCGCTGATCCGGGACAACAAGACCTTCCGCATCACGTCGGACATCCAGACGGGCGGGCGGCTGGGGATGTTCACGCTCGACGCGCACCTGTTCGAACTCTACCAGCGGGGCGTGATCAGCTACGAGTCGCTGGTCACCGAGGCCGAGCACCCCGACGGCATCATCGAGAAGCTCGGCGAGATGGGCGCGCGCAAGAAGAGGTGAGTCACATGGCCGAGGCGGCTCCCGCGGCGAATCCCGAAGCGAACCGGATCACGGACTACCTGCTCCAGCAGGTCGTCGGCGAAGGGCTCATCACGTCCGACCTGGCGCAGGAGATCCTGGAGGAGAACAAGCGCACGGGCACGCCCGTCCGCGAGCTCCTGATCGACATGGAGGCCGTGACGGAAGACGTGCTGCTCGACCTGATCGCGCGCCAGATGGGCACCTACGTGGTGGACCTCGCCGCCGAGCCGATCGACCGCGGCGTCGTCAAGATCATACCGGCCAGCGCGGTGCGGATGTACAACATCGTGCCGATCAAGGCCGAGGGCAACGCCGTCACGCTGGCGACGTCGGACCTGCTCAGCCCGGAAGTGATGGACGAGCTGACGTTCGTGCTGTCGCGCGAGATCGCCTACGTGGTCGCGCGCTCGCAGGACATCCGCAACGCCATCGTGGACCTGTACGGCGACATCAGCGAATCGGTGGGCGACATGCTCTCCGCGCTCGAGAGCGAGCTGCAGCAGGCCGGCGACCTCCTCCAGCTCGCGAGCAAGAGCGAGCACGGCGAGGTCCTCGAGCTCGAGCAGATGGCCAGCCAGGCCCCGGTCATCCGCTTCGTCAATCTCGTCCTCTACCAGGCCGTCCAGGACCGCGCCTCGGACATCCACTTCGAGCCCTTCGAGAACGAGTTCAAGATCCGCTACCGCGTCGACGGCTCGCTCTACGAGATGACCCCGCCCCCGAAGCAGCTCGCGCTGCCCGTGACGTCGCGCCTCAAGGTCATCTCCGGCCTCAACATCGCCGAGCGCCGCCTGCCGCAGGACGGGCGGATCAAGCTCCACATCGGCGGCCGGCCGGTCGACTTCCGCGTGTCGACGCTGCCCACGCAGTTCGGCGAGAGCGTCGTGCTCCGCATCCTCGACCAGTCCACGGTGCAGCTCGACCTCGAGAACCTCGGCATGCCGCCGGACATCTACGAGACGTTCACCTACGACATCGAGAAGCCCAACGGCATCATCATCGTCACCGGGCCCACGGGCTCGGGCAAGACGACCACGCTGTATGCCGCCCTCAAGCGCCTCAACAGCGTCGAGTACAAGCTGCTGACGGCCGAGGACCCGGTGGAATACGACATCGAGGGGATCATCCAGATCCCCATTCACGAATCCATCGGCCTGACGTTCGCGCGCGTGCTCCGCGGCTTCCTGCGCCAGGACCCCGACATCATCCTCGTCGGCGAAGTCCGCGACCTGGAGACCGCCGAGATCGCGATCCAGGCCTCGCTCACCGGCCACCTCGTGTTCAGCACGCTGCACACCAACGACGCGCCGGGCGCCATCACCCGGCTCATCGACATGAACGTCGAGCCCTTCCTGATCTCCTCGACGCTGGAGGCCATCCTCGCCCAGCGCCTCGTGCGCACCATCTGCCCGCACTGCCGGAAGTCCTACAAGCCCACGAAGGAGATCCTCGACCAGCTCGGCCTCAAGCCCGAGCAGGTCGGCGACCGGGAGTTCTTCTTCGGCGAGGGCTGCAAGCAGTGCAACGAGACCGGTTACCGCGGCCGCCGCGGCATCTTCGAGTACCTGCGCGTGACCGATCCCATCTGCGACCTGATCAACAAGCGCAAGCCCACGCTCATCGTCCGCGACAAGGCGGTCGAGATGGGCATGCGGACCCTGCGGGAAGACGGCATTCGCTGCATCCTGGACGGCTACACGACGGTCGAGGAAGTGCTGAAGTACACCTGACGCCCTCGCTTCCGCCTTGCGGAAGTCCGGACGAAGACGGATGATGGCTCCCGGCCGCGGGGCCACCCCGGCGCGCCGGCGGCATCGGAAAGGGACGACGAGCCATGGCGACGTTCGACTACACGGCGATGGATTCGAAGGGCAAGGAGATCCGCGGCACGATCGAGGCGGACAACCAGAACGCGGCCGTCAGCCGCATCCGCGAAAAGGGGCTCTTCCCCACGGGCGTGGTGGCGGCCGGGGCCGCGCGGCCGCGGGCCGCGGCGCGGCCCAAGGGCGGGCGGGCGCCGGCGGGCGGCGGCGGGGCGCTCAAGAAGGAGATCAAGCTGCCGTCGTTCATGGCCGGGCGCGTCAAGGCCAAGCAGCTGATGATCGTCACGCGGCAGCTCGCCACGCTGATCGACGCCGGACTGCCGCTGCTGCGCGGCCTGCAGGTCATCCAGCGCCAGGAGCGGAACCCGAAACTCAAGTCGACGATCGGCGAGCTGGCCGAGTCGATCCAGTCCGGCAGCACGCTGGCGGAGGCCATGTCCCAGCACCCGCGCATCTTCAACCGGCTCTACGTCAACATGGTCAAGGCCGGCGAGGTCGGCGGCGTGCTCGACGTCGTGCTGCTGCGGCTGGCGGAATTCATGGAGAAGAGCCAGAAGATCCGCAACAAGGTCATCAGCGCCATGACCTACCCGATCGTCGTGATGGTCATCGCGCTGGCGATCCTGTACTTCCTGATGACCAAGATCGTGCCGAAGTTCCAGGAGGTCTTCGCCGACATCATCCCCGGCGGCGCGCTCCCTCCGCTGACGCAACTGGTGATGAACGCCAGCCACGTGTTCGTCCAGCGCGGCTGGATGGTGGCGGTGGCCATCATCGTCGTGGTGATCGGGCTGAACCTCCTCCGCCGGGTCCCGGCCGCGCGGCGGGTGATGGACTCGATCAAGCTGGGCATGCCGATCTTCGGCCCCCTGACGCAGAAGACCGCCATCGGCCGCTTCGCGCGCACGCTGGGCACGCTGCTCTCGTCCGGCGTCCCGATCCTCCAGGCCCTCAACATCGTCCGCGACACGGCGGGCAACGAGGTGGTGGCGCGCGCCGTCACGCTCATCCACGACAGCGTCAAGGAAGGCGAGAATATCGCCCCGCCCATCGAGGCGTCGGGCGTGTTCCCGCCCATGGTGGTGAGCATGGTCGAGGTCGGCGAGGAGACCGGCAAGCTGCCGGATATGCTGAACCGCATCGGCGACGCGTACGACGACGAGGTGGACAACACCGTCGCGGCGCTCAGCTCCATCCTCGAGCCGCTGCTCATCGTCGGCCTGGCGCTCATGGTGGGCACGATCGTCATCGCCATCTTCCTGCCCATGCTGCAGGTCATCGGCCAGATCGGGCAGGGGCGCTGACGGCGGGGCCGCCCCGGCCCGTCCGGGGCCTGCGCTTCGGCGCGGAGGCGAAAGATGAAGCGCGCGGTTGCGAAGTCGGCGTTCACGCTGGTGGAGATGCTGGTCGTCCTGGCCATCATCGGCACGCTGATGGCCATCATCCTGCCCATCGTCGGCAAGGTGAAGATCGCGGCCAAGCGGGCCAAGGCCCAGCAGGAGATCAAGTCGGTCGAGCTGGGGATCAAGGCGTACCAGAGCGAGTACGGCAAGTTCCCGCTGCAGAACTCGATGACGGAACACGCCTACACGGCCGACTACATCGACCTGATGAACACCCTGGCCGGCGTCAACACCAACGCCAACCCGCGGCGGATCGCGTTCATCGAGCTGCCGCAGGCGAGCATGATCAACAACATGTTCGTCGATCCCTGGCAGAAACCCTACCAGGTCGTGGCCGACTGGAGCATGGACAACATCGTCACGCTGGCCGCCTCGAACAACTACACGCCGGCCGCGCTCACGGGCCGCGTCGTGGCGGTGTGGTCCTTCGGACCCGACGGCAAGGGCGGCAGCTCGCCGGCCAACGCGAACAACGACAACCTGACCTCGTGGAAGTAGATGCGCTCGGGCTTCACGCTCGTCGAACTCGCCCTCGCCCTGTTCGTCGTCGCCATCGGCCTGATGGCCGCCCTCGCCCTCCTGCCGGCCGGCGTCGACGCCGGACGCGCGCAGGGCGACGATATCCGCGCCGCGCTGTTCGCCGGCGATGTTTTCGACTTCTACGAGGCGGCGGCCCTGGAGGGGCCCTGGCCCCAGTGGGCGTCGACCCCGCCGCCGGCCCCCTCCTGGTGGGATGCGTTCGACCCGCCGCTCACGCCGAACGGCCCGGATCCCGTGCGCCTCGCGTTCCGTCCGTCCGCGGCCCTCTATGCCGCCGGACTGGAGCCGTCCGACGCGGAGCGTCCCGACGAGCACGTCCTGCGCGCCCGGTTGACCATCCAGCCGCATCCCGCGAGTCCCAGCTTCATCCAGTGCCTGAAACTGCGCGTATGGCCCGGCGAGTTCGGCCCCGCGGACGACGAGCATGCGACGATCTTCTACACCGAGATCTACCGGTTCGGCGCCCGCTAGGCGCCGGTCGAGAGGCCCGGTTCACCGACGCTCGGGCTTCTCGCTGGTCGAGCTCATCGCCGCCACGGCGATCCTGCTCGGCCTCGTGATCCTCGTCGGCCGCATGCACCGCGCCGGGGTCTCCGCCATGGACCAGGGCTTCCGGAACTCCGGGCTCAACACGGCGGCATCGGCCGTGCTCGATTGCCTCGCGCGCGACATCGAATCGCTCTGGCTGCCGGCGGCGGACGGACCCGCCGTGGACCCCGTGTTCAGCCGTTCCGCCACGAACCTGGCGTGCGCTCCCGCCTCGTCCCCTCCCGGCCTGTTCGGCGCCGCGATGCCCGACGAGCTGTACCTCGTCGCCCGGTCCGGGACGCCCGACGCGGGGCGTCGGGCCTTCGCGCAGGTGCACTACTTCGTGGCGCCGATGCAGGATGCCGCCGGGGCCGACGTGCCGAACCGGTTCCGCCTCGCGCGGAGCGCGGTCGAGGCGCGGGCGGACCTCTCGGTCTACCGCGAGGAGCCCTGGTACGATCATCACGCCGACACCAACGCCCAGACCGTCGTCGAAAACGTCCGGACGTTCCGCGTGGAGGGGAGCCTCCCGCCCGGCGGCCCCTCGCTCTCCATCTATCTCGAGGCCATGACGGAGGCCGACGCCGCGCGGCTGGCGGAGATCTGGTCCGCCGCGGCGGACGACGCCGGCCGCCGCGCCGCGGCCCGTTATGCCGACCGCGCCGTCCGCCGCTACGCCTGCCGCATCGCGCCCGACGGCTTGGGTGTCGTCGCCGGCGAGACCGGCGCGCCCTGAGACGCGGGCGGAAGGAATGGCGCGGGTTCCAACCCTTGGACAATCGGCGGAAGGCCGGGCGGGAAACCGCCCGGCCTTCCGGCTTTGAGCGAGGACCCCGCGCGGGCGATTGGGGCGTTGGACATCCCGTGCCGGGCCTGGGGAGTGTTCGACGGGGCGCAAGCGGTCCTTCCCGCAGGGGCGCGGCTCGCCGGCGGCGCGCCCTCCGACACGGACGCACGCGTCTCTCGTGGAAGGCGAGCGCGGGCCGCGCCGGAGCGTCTTCGCGGAGGCGGGGCCTCGAGATCCGGTCGCCGATGCCCATCCCCTGCGGGACGGACGCGCATTACGGCGGGGCGCATCGGCGATTCGTTATACCGCGCAGGCGCCACGGGCCATACGGCCGCGAGAGGGCCCCGGCTCGGTCGGCATGCCGCGCCGGAGCCCTTCGGGGCGGAGGCGGGAGACCTCGCCCCACCGATCGCCACCGGGCGACCGGTAGGGCGAGCTCTCCGAGCGAGCCGTTGACCACCGCCTGACCCCTGCGGCGCGTTCGGAGAACGCGCCCTACCTATCGCCCCCATGGCACAGGTAGGGCGAGCTCTCCGAGCGAGCCGGCGTGCACTCGCCGATGCGCCCCATTACGGCGGGGCCCATCATCGGCGTGACACGGGGGGCCGGGCGGCATATACTTTTGCGCGTTTTCGCCAACCCCCGAGGGGCCGGACCGCCATGCAGTGGATGCTGAAGAAGATTCTCGGCACGAAGAACGAGCGCGACGTCCGCCGGATGCGCCCGCTCGTGGGCCGAATCAACGAGCTCGAAGCGTCGTACCAGGCGCTGAGCGAGGAGGCGTTGAAGGCCAAGACGGCGGAGTTCCGCGAGCGGCTGGCGAAGGGCGCGACGGTCGACGAGCTGCTGCCCGAGGCGTTCGCCGTGGTGAAGAACGCGTGCCGCCGCCTGTGCGGGCAGACGATCGACGTCTGCGGCCATGCCGTCGCCTGGGAGATGGTCCCGTTCGACGTCCAGCTCATCGGCGGCATCGCGCTCCACCAGGGCAAGATCGCCGAAATGGCGACCGGCGAGGGCAAGACCCTGGTCGCGACGCTGCCGGTGTACCTCAACGCCCTTCCCGCGCGGGGGGTCCACGTCGTCACGGTCAACGACTACCTCGCGCGCCGCGACGCGAGCTGGATGGGCGCCGTCTACCGCTACCTCGGCCTCACGGTCGGCTGCATCCAGAACGCCATGGAGCCCGCCGAGCGCCGCGCGCAGTACGCGTGCGACGTGACCTACGGCACGAACGCCGAGTTCGGCTTCGACTACCTGCGCGACAACATGGCCGTGCGGCCGGAGGATCAGGTCCAGCGCGGCCACGCCTACGCCATCGTCGACGAGATCGACAGCATCCTGATCGACGAGGCCCGCACGCCGCTGATCATCTCCGGCCCCGCCCCCTACTCCGTCCAGCAGTACTACGACCTCAAGCCCGCCGTGGAACGCCTCGTCCGGCGGCAGGTGGAACTCTGCAACCGCTTCGTCCAGGAGGCCAAGGACGCCCTCGAGAAGGGCGAAGAGGACGCCGCCAGCCTCAAGCTCTACCAGGTCGGCCAGGGCATGCCCAGGAACAAGCAGTTGCTCCACCTCATGGAGGACGCGAAACACCGCCGCCTCTTCGAGAAGGTCGACTCGATGATGCTCACCGACATGCGCAAGGAACAGGCGCGGGAGCTGCGCGAGGAGCTGTTCTTCACGATCGACGAGAAGGGCAACGACGCCAGCCTCACCGAGAAGGGCTGCGAGGCGCTCAGCCCCAACAACCCGGAGATGTACGTCCTGCCCGACCTCACGACCGAGCTGGCCGTGCTGGACGGGGACACGACGCTGACCGACGAGCGGAAGGTCGAACGCCGGCAGAAGCTCCAGGACGCGTTCGCCGAACGCAGCGAGCGCATCCACGCCGTCGACCAGCTCATCCGCGCCTACTGCGTCTACGAGAAGGACGTCCAGTACGTCATCCAGGACAACCAGGTCATCATCGTCGACGAGTACACCGGCCGCCTGATGCCCGGCCGCCGCTGGAGCGACGGGCTGCACCAGGCCGTCGAGGCGAAGGAGGGCGTCCGCATCGAGCGCGAGACGCAGACCCTCGCGACGATCACCATCCAGAACTACTTCCGCATGTACGCGAAGCTCTCGGGCATGACCGGCACGGCGGAGACGGAGGCGGACGAGTTCCACGAGATCTACAAGCTGGACGTGACGGTCATCCCGACCAACCGGCCCGTCCGCCGCGCCGACCGGCACGACCGCGTCTACAAGACCCAGCGCGAGAAGTACAACGCGATCATCGACGAGGTGGCCGAGTGCCACGCGCGCGGGCAGCCGGTGCTGCTGGGCACGATCTCGGTGGAGACGTCGGAGCTCATCAGCCGCATGCTGCGGCGCCGCAACATCCCGCACAGCGTCCTCAACGCGAAGAACCACGAGCGCGAGGCGGAGATCGTGATGCGGGCGGGCCAGGCCGGCGCGGTGACGATCGCCACGAACATGGCCGGCCGCGGCACCGACATCAAGCTCGGCGAGGGCGTCGTCTACCTGCCGCGCGACCTCGTCCTCTCGGGCGTCTCCCTGGCCGACCGCGTCGACGGCCGGACGCTGCGCGAGACGCTGCTGGAGAAGCCCTGCGGCCTCCACGTGATCGGCTCCGAGCGGCACGAGGCGCGGCGCATCGACCGGCAGCTCCGCGGCCGCTGCGCGCGCCAGGGCGACCCGGGCTCGTCGACGTTCTACGTGTCGCTCGAGGACGACCTGATGCGCCTGTTCGGCTCGGACCGCATCTCGCGGATCATGGAGCGGCTGGGGATCGAGGAGGGCGAGGTCCTCGAACACCCGTGGCTCAACCGGTCGATCGAGACCGCCCAGCGCCGCGTCGAGCAGCAGAACTTCTCCATCCGCAAGCGCACGTTGCAGTACGACGACGTGATGAACAAGCAGCGCGAGGTCGTCTACGGCTTCCGCGGGCAGACGCTGCGCAGCCCCGCCATCGAGCAGGAGCTGATGGACATCGTCGAGGACGTCGCGTCGGCGCGGGCCGGGCCGGCGGCCGAGGCGGGCGACGACGGCTTCCGCGACTTCCTCCAGTGGGCCAACGTCACCTTCCCCATCGGCCTGAAGAAGGAACAGCTCCCGGCCGAGAAGACGCCCGAGGCGCTCACCGCCCTCGTCGTGAACGCGGTGCGCGAAGCCTACGCGCTCAAGGCGCAGCACGAGGACCCCGCCCGCCTCGCGGAGATGGAGCGCCAGATCGTCCTGCGCGCGATCGACACGCACTGGCAGGAGTACCTGCGCAACATGGACGCCCTGCGCCAGGGCGTGGGCCTCCGCGCCTACGGCCAGCGCGACCCGCTGGTCGAGTACAAGCGCGAAGCCTACGACATGTTCTCCAGCCTGATGGACCGCATCAAGGAGGACGTCGTCCACCAGATGTTCCGTTCGGCCACGACGTTCGAGGCCCTGGAGCGGTTCCTGCGGTCGCTGCCGCAGACGCTCGTGCACGCGGAGGTCTCCGCCCTCGGCCGCGGCGCCGCGCCCGCCGCCGCGCCGCCCGCCGCCGACCGCGGCGCCGAAGCCGCCATGGAAGCGGCGCTGAAGTCGGCCGCCGCGCCGGCGGCCCCCGTGCGCCGCGACATGCCGAAGGTCGGACGCAACGACCCCTGCCCCTGCGGCAGCGGGAAGAAGTACAAGAAATGCTGCGGCGCCGCCGTCGCGGCCTGAAGCGGCCGCCGGACCGACGAACGTGAAAGTCCCGCCGATATCCGCGTGGCGGCGCGGCGCCGCCGCCGCGGCCGCCGGCCTCCTGCTGTGGGCGGCGTATCCGCCGCTGGAGTGGGCGCCGCTCGCGTGGATCGCCCTCGTCCCGCTCTGGATCGCGGTCGCCGGGCGCCGCGCCGGGACCGCCGCGCGCCTGGGCTTCCTCGCGGGGGCCGCGTTCTGGATCCCCGCGCTGACCTGGCTGTGGAAGGTGACGATCCTCGGGTCGGTCATCCTCTCGCTCTACTGCGCCGCCTGGTTCATCCCGCCCGCGCTGGTGGCCGCGGCGTGGACCCGGCGGTTCGGGTCGGACCGCGCGCTCGCCAACCTCGGCGGCATGGCGGCGGTGGCGCTCGCGTGGGCGGGCGCGGAATACGTGCGGTCCTTCCTCTTCACGGGATTCCACTGGAACGGCCTGGGCGTCAGCCAGTACCGGAACACGGCCCTCATCCAGTGCGCCGAATGGGGCGGCGTGTTCGCCGTGTCGGCGGTCATCGCCTGGGCCAACGCCGCGGCGGCGGCGACCCTCGCCGGCTATCTCGGGCGCGGCCCGCGCCGGCGCCTCCACCCGGAGATGATCCTCGGCGCCCTCGTCGTCGCCGCGGCCGCGACCTGGGGCGGCCGCCGGGCCGCCGAGATCGCGCGGCGTCCGCCCGCGGGCGCCGTGCGGCTCGCGCTCGTGCAGCCGGCGGTGCCGCAGTACGCGAAGTGGGACGAGACGTTCGTGGAGGGCATCTACGACGGCCTGGAGTCGCTGACCCGCGCGGCGCTGCGCGCGCGCCCGGACCTGGTCGTCTGGCCGGAGACCGCCGTGCCCGACGTCCTGCGCGCCGCCGAGCGGCCGTATCGCCTGCTGTACGAGCTCTCCACCAACGGCGTGCCCCTTCTCGTCGGCACGCTCGAGGCCGAACGCGCCGACGCCGGCGACACGGTGTATTTCAACAGCACGATCCTCGTCGAGCCCGGCGGCCGCATGGACCAGGTCTACGACAAGCAGCACCTCGTCCTCTTCGGCGAGTACATCCCCTTCAGCCGCCAGTTCCCCATCCTGCGCGCCCTGACGCCCGTGCCCTACGATGTGACGCCCGGCACGCGCCCGCATCTCTTCCGCCTCGAGGGTCGCGAGGCGCCGTTCGCGGCGCTGATCTGCTTCGAGGACACCGTGCCCGGCCTCGCGAGGGATTTCGTCCGCCGCGGCGCGCGGTTCCTGGTCACGCAGACCAACGACGCGTGGTACGACTTCTCCGCCGGCTCCCTCCAGCATTTCGCGCAGTCGGTGTTCCGCTGCGTCGAGACGCGCGTGCCCATGGCGCGGTGCGGCAACACCGGCATCACGGGCTGGATCGACGCCGCGGGACGGATCGGCGGCGCCGGCGGACCGGCCTCCGGCCTCCTGCGGAACTACGCGCCCGGCCCCGCCCTGGCATCGGGTTTTCTCGCGGTGAGCCTGCCGGAGCCGGCCGCCGGCTCGACGGGGGGCGGCTACCGGCTCGACGGCGACCGCTTCGGCGCCGCCTGCGCCGTCGCGGCGCTCCTCCTGCTGGCCGGCCTGTCCGCGCCCGCCGCCGCGCTTGCCTCCAGGGCGCTCCGGGTTCATGATCGCCGCGCAAGCGAGAGGTGACGATGATGGAATTGACCGTCTTGTGCGCGGGGCTCGCGGCGGGCGCGGCCATCCCCGTTCAATACACGGGCTTCGGCCGTGATGTGTCTCCCGCCGTCGAGTGGAGCGAAGCCCCCGCGGGAACGAAGAGCATCGCCCTGATCTGCGACGACCCCGACGCCCCGGGCGGCGACTGGGTGCACTGGGTGATCTTCAATCTACCGCCGGACTCCCGCGGTCTGCCCGAGGGCGTGCCCGCGAAGCCGTTGCTGGACAACGGCGCGATCCAGGGCTTGAACGACTTCGGCGCGCCGGGGTACCGCGGGCCGCACCCGCCGCCGGGGCGCCCGCACCGGTATGTCTTCACGGTCTTCGCGCTCGACGACCGACTTGGCCTTGACGCGCGGGCGCGCAAGGCGGACCTGCTGAGGGCCATGGAGGGCCGCGTCCTCGCGCAGGGCCGGTGGCACGGGACCTTCCAACGCCCGGCCTCCCGCTGACCCGCGCCCCGGAGCCTGCCGCCCGATGCCCCGTTCGCCTTCGCTCTTCCACTACCGCCCCCGCCGCCGGCGCCGTGCCCCCGCCGGCCGGTCGTGGTGGATCGCCGCCGCCCTCGCTCCGCCGCTGGCCCTCCTGATCTACGGCGCCATACGGCTGGCCCTGGATTTCGCCTCTTCGCCCCGCCGGCCGGCCTCCGCGCCCGCGCCCGGCGTCCGGGACGCCGCGGCGACGCCCACGCCGGAGCCCCCCCTCTCGTTCGCCTGGCCGACACCGCAGACCAACCTGCACGACGCGGCGTCGGACACCGTCTTCATGCCGACCGCCTCGGGGCGGATCGAGTCGGCGCTCTACGGCTCGGTCCGGACGGCGAACGCCGGCGGCGCGCTGCGGCCCTCGTTCCACGAGGCCATCGACATCGCGC
>Ga0233425_10007849_pt1 | contig 14655 bp, 18 predicted proteins | sample Watercolumn_Towu_2_FD_181712 | JGI IMG/M metagenome (GOLD analysis project Ga0233425, IMG submission 181712) | Freshwater microbial communities from Lake Towuti, South Sulawesi, Indonesia - Watercolumn_Towuti2014_140_MG | ecosystem: Environmental > Aquatic > Freshwater > Lake | place...
CAATAACTTTTTCTGTTCCGAAATTTATACAACCATCGACATCACAACAGAAAATTGGTCTTATTCAAATTTTCTTTGCATTATTCATTTTGATCAGCACTTTTATTGCACCATCCTCAGAAAGGTTTGATTTTGAGATTTATGTTGATTTTATTAAAGAAATGGTTGAAGAGCAGGATTCTAGCCAATATCAGGAAACACCACAAGCATTCTTTGCGGAAAAACTTGCTTTCGGAACATATTATGCAACTAATTCAATGTATCAATCACTTTTTAATCTTGGTTGTGTTATTCTTTTTGTCCTTGCTGCGATTCTTTTATTACAAGGACTTGTTAATGTTCAATCAAGAGAATAGTCATTTCAGCGAAAATATTGTTTTCTAAACACCTAAAACTATATGAAGTAGTTATACTCCTTAGTTATACATATTAGTTTATTGGTGATACATTATGGAAACAACTGAAGCTATTGTCAAAACAAAAAAATGGGGCAACTCTGTTGGCCTTATTCTTCCAGCGGATTTTGTCAAAAAACAGCATATTCATCCTGGAGACGAGTTAGTTATTGAAGTGAAAAAGAAAAAAAATGTTCTCAAGGAATTATTTGGTGCATTGGCTTCAAAGAAGACTGCAGATGAAGTCATTACTCCATTTCGGAAAGGGTTGGAAAGTAAATGGTTATCTTCTGTTGAGTTTATCAAAGCGTAAGTTACTTCTCATGAACAAATAACTTCACTCGCTTCTTATCATCAACAGTAAATCCTTCTAATGGGCGAAAAATATGCCTCTCTTGAAATGGAACTTTATTCTGCAATAAATCATACGCTGAGCCTATGCATGGCTCGTGTGTGATAATGAGTGCACTTTGTCCATCACGTAATTTCTTTATTGTATTTCTGATAAGTTGCGCAAGCTCAGTTCCAGTATCATATTCAATGTTTGCTTTATCATCAATCAGGGGATCATGGCAGACCAACAACGCTGCAGTTTCAATGCATCGCTTCTTTGGAGAGGAAATTGTAATTGCAATATCAGGAAGCACTTTTCGAAGATTTTCACATTCTTCTTCGCCTTTTTTTGTAATTCCACCTGTCAGAAGATTTTTTTGTGCATGACGCAGGACAAAGATTTGTTTCATGCTTTTCTTTGCAGTGTTTTTGTTTTTAAGTGTTTTGCTTCCCAAACGTTCCAGCAACTAACAATGGAAAGATAATCGTCGCATCACCATGGACTTTGACATGCTGCGCTGTTGTTTTAATTTTGCCCCATGTCATTGCTTCCTCTGTCATTGCTCCTGAATCTGAACCATCAAATTCATCTGCAGTGTTAATGTAGACTGCATATTCTGCACCATCTCGGAAAATGTTTGCATTCAAAATATAATGTTTTGCAACACCAGCACCTAAAATAATTGTGCCTGTTTTATCTGCATTCAATGCAATGTCCACAATCTTTTTTGTATCTCCAGAAATCTCAATTTTAAAATCAGGATGGCGCTGTTTCATGAAATACACCAAATCTCCAAACGATCCATCTGTAAGTGCAGGACAGAAGACAGGAATATTATTTTTTGCAGCCCAGTATAAGATAGATTCTTCATGATTTTGTTCTCCTGCAATCTCTTTTCCTAGCTCTCTACAAATGTCGCTTGTTGTGTGCGATATGTTTTTCTCTTTTTGTTCTTTGTACAATCGATCTAAAAATGGATTGATGAATTTTTCAAAATACAAATAGCGGTCGTTGGGAATAAAAATATTTCCTGTTCTGTTAATGCCTTTTTCATACATGCTTCTTCCACTAACGTTGAATAATCCGATTGCAAATGGCTTTAAACATTTGATAATGTCTTCTTCGACACCACCAGCTGTCGTGACAAGAACATGCACCATTTTATGTTTGACAAGATATTTTATGATTTCCCGAATTCCAGAAGTAACCATGTTAGACGTGTAGCCAAGAAAAATAGTTGCATTTTCTTTTCTCATCTCTTCCACAATATCCATTGCACGCGCGAGATGTGCTGCTTGAAATCCAGTTGTTCCATAACTTTTGAGAAATTCATGAATGTCAAATGGTTTTTCAAAATCATAGCCTTTGACTTTTGGAAGATGATCAACATCTGGAGCTGGAGCTATGTTATAGATTTTTTGATCTTTGTATTGCTTCGGTTCTTTCATTTTTCTCTCTACTGACAAACTTCGTCAAGTGTTATTGGATAACGAGTGATACATCATTGGTATGTTGCGTGTTTTATAAAGGTTATTGCAGTTGTTACAGAGAGGGAGTAAATAGTGTCTCTTTAGATCTGTGAAATGCGATAGAAGAACAATGACAAAATTGTCACACCATCTATTTTTCTCTCCCAATTTCTTTAAATTCTTGCCTATCTTTGTATCTGTACCTATGATGAAAATATCATAGTGCAAACTTTGAAGAAATCAACGTGGAAAAAAATGGCATGTCATTTAGCTGGCGGCATTTGTCCGCATGATTATCCAGGAAGCAGCCGGAATGGATATTTAGGAGGCCAGAGCTCTTCGTATGGTGGCGGAGGAAATTATGCAGGACTCATGATATACAATCCTTTCAGCAAAATGTCTGCACAATACAATGGAAGTGGAAAAGGATCAGCTGGATACAATTCCCTTCTTGTAGGAAATCCGCTTGCAGCATATGCAACAAACCCAAAATATGATGCAGCATATACAGCAGCAGGAAATTACGCTTCGCTTGGTTCGGCAAAGAATAATGCAACCTCTGTAGGGAAAAGAAAAGAGAAGCAATTTATTGCAAGTGACACTGCGAGACCTGCGCCAACACTTGATGATACTGTTGATGAAAAAAATGTTGTTGCTGTGCAGCGAAATTTCCTTGAACAGATGATTAAGAATGCAAGACAATTGACAAATGCACAAAGACAACCAGCGTATATGGTGATGTATCAGTAGGTGGTTGTGATCATGGGTCTTCCAGAAAATATCCCACACATTGGTGCTTCAAGCCTTAGTACACAAACAACAGGATATGATCCTCTTGACATCAAGCTCCGCATGTTATTTGGAATTGATGAAGAGGGAAGAAGACAGCGTTTATTCAATAACATTCAGTTTTATGGAGGGTTGTATAGACCTTGCATTGAGAAAGAATATGTGTGGGAATATTTTCATAAAACAAATACACAAGAATGGAGCGTTGCACAAAATCCAAACAGACAAAAAGATTTGGAATATATCACATGTATAGGAGAAGACAAAGACAACCCAATGTATGCTGGAATCATTCAATTAGAGGATTGTTGCAAACAACAAGCGTCCAAGAATGACTATCAACATCAACGAGGAGGAAAGAGTGAACAGAAAAAACAATATGATCCAATTGCAAATGATACGTTGGATGTAAACAATGCATTTGATGTAGAGCGTGCATTTTTGCAAGCATTGATCGGCAAAGCAAAACAACAAATAAAACAGCAGGAGATGTATCCAACACCGTATTTGACATGATGTACAAACACCTTCCACAATAATTCCCAGACATCTCTTCATATATCTTCAATTCATTATTATTAATAATCTAATAATGATAAATTAAAGATACTATTGTGAAACGAAGCTATTGTCATGCGATGCAATGCGATGACAAAATCAAAAAAAGGAGAACAAAAATGACAGTACAACAAGCACAACAACTTGAAGAACAAGCAAAGACAACAACTGATAAACAAAAATCCAGAGCTTTATTCCTCGACTCAGCTGAACTTTATTTACAGCTTTCCAAAACAAACAAAAGAAACGAAAAACACTTTGTGCAAAAAGCAACAGAGTTGTATTTGAAAGCACAGGAGATTCCTGTTGTTGAACAAACAATTCAATCCTCTTCTGTATTCAAAAAACCAAAACTTACGTTCAAAGACGTTGGCGGTCTAGAACAACTGAAAGAAGCAATTGCAAGCAAAATAATTCGGCCATTAAAACATCCTTTCATCTATCAGCATTATGGTAAGAAGGTTGGTGGCGGTATTCTTTTGTACGGTCCACCAGGCTGTGGAAAAAGTTTAATCGCAGAAGCTGCTGCTGGCGAAGCAAATGTTGCATTCTTTCACGTGAAATCCAGCGATCTCAAAGGAAAATATGTCGGAGAGACTGAAAAAAATATTGCGAATCTTTTTGCAGAAGCAAGAAAATATCAGCCTAGCATTATTTTCTTTGATGAGTTTGAATCCCTTGGTGGCGAACGAACAACTGCTGGAGAATATCAAAAAAGTGCAGTGGCGCAATTATTGACTGAGATGAATGGTGTTGGCACAAAGAACGATCAGATTCTTTTGATTGCAGCGACCAATGAGCCGTGGAGTATTGATCTTGCATTAAAGCGAGAAGGGAGATTCGGCCAGACTGTTCTTGTTCCACATCCTGATTTTGAAAGCAGAAAGCAAATTTTTCAGATTGCGTTGAAGGATAAGCCTGTTGCTTTAGATGTCAGGATAGAAGCGCTTGCTGATGTAACAGAGGGATATAGCGGAGCAGACATTGGTGCGATTGTGAACATTGCGACAGAGCAGGCGATGCAGCGGTATTTTGCGACAAAATATTTGCAGGACATTACGCTTGCAGATTTGTTGTTTGCGATTGATCAGGTGAAACCGCGTGTGAGGCAATGGTATGCGAAGGCAAATAAAATCATTACTGAAAGAAATGAGGAGGATGGGTTTGAAGAGTTGGTCGGCGTTTAATACTCCAATCCCATTCTCGCATCAATAATGTCAATGAAGAGCTCTAAGATTTGAGAATATAAAATTGCTGCATGTTGTTCTTCAAGAGGAACATTTTTTATTTTCCATGTTGCTTCTCGAACACTATATCTCTTTTTATTGAATGACTCTGCTTTTCTTCTATCGAAATTATAAAAAAAATCATAATAAATAACAAGACAAGCATGTACTTCCTCAAAGAGGTGGATGGTGTCTTTATGAAACGCTTTTTTCTGTGGTGGACTACATAGTGCAACGATCTTGATTGCATGCACTATTCTATCAAGCTGTGCGATAATATGGTAATAAATACATGTTTTCTTCACATCAGGATATCCATATTTATTGAGAAGTCTAAGGGCATAGTTGATGAATTTGTTTGCCATGTCATGTTTTTCTAGCACAGTCTCTAAGATGAGTTTGTCATTTGTTTTTACTCCAGTGACAAGTGTTTGTGAAGTATCCTTGAGAAGGAGAAAAACTCTCCGTAAAATGTTGGTAAAATCCTCATCTGCTTCTTTTATGATTGTCTTCAAAAGAATTCTATTTTGTGATTGCTCTAATATTTCCATGCCAATAAACTGATTGACTTTTTCATGGAGCATGGAGGAAATGGTATGTACTTTATTTGTTTTGTAGCGAATCACTGTCGGCTTGTCAAACAAAATTTCAATTTCATCATAGCCAAAGCGATATAAGCCTTGGATATAATGCTTCAATGAACCATAATCAAGGCCAGTGACATTAATAGAGATTTTCCCCCGTTCTATTGTTTTTTCTGTTGTCAGAATAAGTGCATGTCCTTCTTCTTTGACGAGAATGGGGTCTCCTTTTTTGAGTTTTCTTTCTGCAAGCCATTTTCTTGGTAGAGAGACTGTCAAGCTGGATAAGCCGTGTTGGATAAGTTGGCGTTGTTCCATTTATTTCTCACCTTTAATAGCCTTTGTTTCATGAAAAAGCATCTCTCTTAACTCCTTTATTGTTTCTTTATTTCTCTTATAAAAATCTTCCAATGTCTTTTTATCTTTCTGTCCATAATAATTAATATCATTTCTTATTTTTCTCAGTTCTTCAAAGGTATTTATTTTTGCTGGAGAAACAGAACTATATTTTTCAGCTATCCTCTGAATGAGCGCTTTATGGTGATCTTTGTCGGTTACTTTTTCACCCTGGAAAGCGAGAAGTGCTTCTGCGAGAGCATGAAGAATATCATATTCTCCATTGAGAAGAAAAGATACCTCTGCAGTATTCATGATAGGTTGTATTGATTTTAGAAATTCTTCTGCTCTCGAAACAAGCGTTTTTGCTTTTTGAATATCTGGTGTTACTATCCTAATGCTCATTTGAACACCTCAAGATAGCCATAGAGAACAATGCCGTTAATGATATTGTTAAGAAGCTCTTTTTTCACATTCTTAATGTCGCTTTCGAACATAATATTTATCTTTCTTCCAAGTTTTTTTTCAAAATGCTTCAGATTAATTTCTTTTTCAGTACTTTGGACAAAAAGATCAATGTCACTGTATTCTGCGTCTTCTCCTCTACTGTAAGAGCCGAAAAGCACAATTGTGTTTGGACTTGTTTGTGATGCAATTGTTTCTATAAGCTCACTCAAACACACTTTTTGCATGTTTGAAATTTTCTTATATGCCCTATATCGCTCGCTCGCAAGGTCAGCTTCCCAGAAAATATTCTTGCCTATCCCTGATTTATTTTTTTGTACCTGCTTTTTTACAATTCCTAACTTCTTAAATTTAGCAAGTGCTTCTAAAACTGTCGGGTGTGATAATGTGGTTATTCGTGCCAATTCTCTTGCAGAATGTGACTGTGAGGGATATTTGTATATAATCTCTAAAATAATTTGTTCATTGATGGTAAATTTATCTTCCATCTGGTAAGAAAAATTACCGATGCTTAAATATTTTTTGTTTTTTACTTTATTCTGTTGTTTCATTCTCTTGGAAATCACTTTCGTTATTTAAACTTTTCTAAAAATGTATACAGTATATACAATATTGTAAATGTATGCGTTAGATTATTATTGGTATATGCTTTCCCTTGTTTTATGGAAGAAAAAGATTGTAAGTATTGCGATTTTACACCTCGTCCAGAAACGGATCTTTTGTACGAGACAAAACAATATCGTGTTTTTCTTGCACAGGATCAAAGCTATCTTGGAAGATGCACTGTTGCAACAAAGCGGCATGTTGGCACTCTTTCTCTTCTTACCCCTGAAGAATGGATGGATTTTAGCCATGTTGTTTCAGGTTTGGAACATACTCTTACGCAGGCATTTGGTGCTGCAAACTTTAATTGGACTTCACTTCTAAATTGTACGATGAATAATGCACAGCCAAATCCTCATGTGCATTGGCATTTCCTACCAAGATATAGGCAACCTGTTGTTTTGGGAATACCTGAAGTGACATTTACTGATCCTGATTTCGGCAAACATTATGATAGAGCTAGAAGTACAATGCTTGGTTTTGATACTCGCTTGTTGATTAAAATGAGGATTTCTGAGTATCTTCCAGAAAGTTCACTCCGAAGAACTAATTATTTTGGTTTAGGTGATGAAGGTGATCTTTGATGGAAGGTGTTGATCTCATCTTACTGGGTGGTAGAAATCTCAACCAACAGCAGTGGATTCGAGAAGTAGAAGCAGCTCTTGCTCCTTCCTTTGCCAGAACGCACGTGCTTGAATATGATCATTGGAAAAGAGGTGTTGTTGGTGAGGATGTTGTTGCAGAAGCGGCAAACTTGGTAGCACTTGTTGATTCTTTGGAAGAAAAAGACTATGCAATCTTCGGCAAATCAATGGGAACACTTGTTGCTGCTGAGGCAATTAAACAAGGCAGCGTTCATCCAGAATATTGTATCTTTGCAGGAACGCCTATAAAATCACCTTTTGCTGATGAGAGTAATATGACAAGAAGAGTTGAATATCTCTTTAGCGGATATCAAGTTCCTACACTTTTTATTCAAAATCCTGATGAGAAATATATGAGACCAGCAGAATTAGAAGAAACCCTCAAAGGACTTGGTGCAAAAAATTTTCATGTTGTACATGGGAGTGGTGGAGTGCATTCCTATGTAGCGAATTCATTGTTTAATTTAGCGAGAGAATATCTTTTAGTGAGGGTAAGAAAATGATAACTCATGTTTGTTTTGACAGAGCGGGAGTTGCTGCTGAACATGATCTAGAGCAAGCAATTCGTATTGCACAAAGAGCATGGCCTCTCTTTACAGAAGAAAAATTCAAGGAAATCCTCAAAGGAGAATATGGTGGAAGAAATTATAAAAAAGAATTTCAGGAAGGAAGAATTGATAAGCGGGCATATCTCAATAGTGGATTAAAAATAGGGCATCTTTCTGAGATTATTGAAAATGCAGCTGTTCTTTATTATATCTTTCTTGCTTACTATTCAAGACCATTTTATCCTATTATTGATCTGAATAGACAGCTTCGTGATCAGAAAATTCATACTTCTGTTCTTTCTAACGCATCAGAAATAAGCTGGGAAGGAGAAGGATCTTTAATTAAAGACGTTGTTGATATTGCCCTTGCTTCTTTTGAAATAGGTGTGACAAAACCTAATCGAAGAGCATATGAAATTCTTCTTGATAGAATAGGTGCAACAGATCCCACGACTGTTCTTTTTGTTGACGATCATAAGGTAAATGTCGATGCTGCAAAAGAAGTAGGAATGCAGGGATTTCACTTTGATAGCGATGGGAGAACGATGAATGACACGTATAAGAATCTTTGTGGCTATTTACAAAAACAAGGAGTTTTTGTTATCCCTTATGAAAAGCCAATAATACACAAGATAACGCTTCCAGATGGAACAACCTCAGAATATCTTGCAAGATCAGATATGACTCCTGATGTACTTAGAAGAATGCTTCGGAATGAATTTCAGTGATGAGGTGGTACAAATGAACACACAAAACTTTTACACAAAAAGCGGGATTGTCTTTGCAAAAGAGGAGAATGATTAAAGCAAATCACTATTTTCTGCAAAGTTCCCTATCGTCTCTTTTTCTTCTTCTTCCGTGCACGCATCTTTGCCAATTTTATCAATTTGCGCACTTTAGAACTTTTATCGTTTTTGCTTGCGCTTCTGCCACTTTTTGTTTTATTCTTTCTTAGAGCTTTCTTCTTCAAATTTTTTTTCGAACTTTTCTTTTTTGCCATTGTAAAAAGAACGCTGATGTACTGGACTCGGTGAAAAAGTGCCACAAACTTATTTTGAAACGAACTTAACCTATTCAATGAGTTTTAGTGGTTATCTTTTTCGCTTCTGGAGTTCGCGTGACAAGTGTAGGTTTCGTATGGTGAGTTATAGTCCAGTCACCATATTTATAGTGTGCACTTGGCAGTGGGCTCTCCGATAACATCCTTTTCAGGACAACCGAACTATCCAAATCAGCGTTTTATATTTTTTAATCTATTCATCTATTTAATACTTTCCACAGAAACCTTTTTAAACAACCTATAATTTTAGACCTATGAAGAGTTCAATACGCTCTTATACTCAAAACGAAACTTCGAGGAGGAAATAGAAAATGGCAGCAAAAAAAACACACATGAACATCGTGTTCATCGGCCACGTTGATCACGGTAAATCCACAACAGTTGGACGACTTTTGTACGATTCCGGAAACGTTGACGAACAAGCAATGAAAAAATTGAAAGACAAAGCACAAGAACTTGGAAAAGCAGGTTTCGAATTCGCTTTCGTTATGGACAATCTTAAAGAAGAACAAGAACGAGGAGTTACGATTGATCTCTCTCACAAAAAATTCCAGACAGACAAATATGATTTTACCATTATCGATGCACCTGGCCACAAGGACTTTATCAAAAACATGATTACAGGCGCAGCGCAAGCTGACGCAGCAGTTCTTGTTGTTGGTGCAACAGATAGCGTTATGGCACAAACAAAAGAACACGTTTTCTTGTCCAGAACACTCGGTGTTGGTCAAATGATTATCGGCATCAACAAAATGGATCTTGTTGGCCACGACAAAGCGAAATTCGAAAAAGTTAAAGAAGATGTTTCTAACTTGTTAAAATCTGTTGGCTTCAAAGTGGATAAAATCCAATTCGTTCCAATGGCTTCTCTCCATGGAGAAAACATTGTCAAGAAATCTGACAAAATGGGTTGGTACACAGGACCAACACTCTTGGAAGCAATCAATAACTTGAACGCACCAGAGCGACCAACAAACTTACCACTTCGTATGCCAATTCAAGATGTCTATAACATCACAGGAATCGGTGTTGTTCCAGTAGGACGAATCGAATGTGGAGTTATGAAAGTCAACCAAAAAGTTGTTGCAGTTCCAGGAAGAGAAGGAAAAGCAGTTCATGGAGAAGTCAAGACAATTGAAATGCACCACGAACAACAATCTGAAGCAAATCCAGGAGACAACGTCGGAATCAGCGTTCGCGGTTTCAACAAAAAAGACATTGCACGCGGTGACGTTCTTGGTCCAGCAGACAATTATCCAACTGTTGCAAGCGAATTCACTGCACAGATTGTTGTTTTAAATCACCCAACTGTTGTTACTGTTGGCTATACACCTGTATTCCACATTCACACAGCACAAGTTGCTTGTCAAATTGTGGCAATTCAGAAGAAACTCAACCCAGCAACAGGTGAAGTATTGCAAGAAAATCCTGACTTTATCAAGAATGGAGATGCAGCGATTGTTACTATCAAGCCAATCCAGCCGCTCTGCATTGAAAAGCAGAAAGAGATTCCACAACTTGCACGCTTCGCTATTCGTGACAGCGGTGCAACAGTTGCAGCAGGCATGTGCATTGATTTAGTCAAAAAACCAATGTAATTTTTTTATTTTATCATTTTGAATATTGTATTCAGAAATGGGGAACACAAGCATGCAAAAAGCTCGAATAAAATTGGCATCCACAGACATTGATAAAATCAATGAGATCTGCCGGAATATCCATGAAATTTCAGAAAAAACAGGCGTTCAAATGCGTGGTCCTATTCCATTGCCAACAAAGACACTAAAAGTCACCACTCGTAAAAGTCCTGATGGAGAAGGAAAAGCTTCTTGGGAACGCTATGAAATGCGAATCCACAAACGCTTGATTGATCTTGGCGTTGATGAACGCGCTCTTCGCTTGGTTATGCGTGTTCCAATCCCTGAAGGTTTGAATATTGAAATCGAGATGGTTGAATAATTCTTTGTGATTTTATTTTTTCAAAAGTGAAGCAGCGCTTGACCGCGAAATGTAGGAATAATAATATTGGTCAAGGTGAATAGTGGAATCATAAGATTCAATAATGTCCCCAAAGTGTTCTCGTAATTCCATAAGAAACTCATTCAATTCTCGAACATCTTTGTAAAACATGTGAATAGAGTATGTCCATCGACCAATCATGCGAAAATAAAATAATGTTTGTGGCAAGGTAAAAAGATAGTGTTGCAGTTTTTGTTTCTTTGTCTCATCATGAGAGCTGACTCGAAGACGAAGCGTATAATACTGAAAATGAAGTTTCTGATAATTTGGTCGATAGCCAAATAAAGTAATGATTCCTTCTGTGATTAATCTCTTTATTCGCACATCGATATTTTGTGAACTCATGTGTAAAATCTTTCCAAGTTCTGTGAGCTTCATTCGTGAGTTCACAAGAAGCTGCTGCAGAATTCGGATATCAGTAGTATCAAATGTATTGTCTTGAGATTGCTGAACATGATTAAATTCTTTTTCATACGGAAGCTGTCGCAGTTTCAATTCCATTGCTTCTTTGGTGTCTTTGACAGGATAATAAGAAGGAGAATGTCCGTAAAGGGTCATGATGCCAATATCTATCTGGCTAAAATTTGTGCTGTGTTCTTTTGTAATCTTGAGCCATTCATTTTCAAATTCATACACATTCATTGCCTGGATAAAAAGCATTAAGTCAAATTGACCAGCAGTAGTGGTGATCCAGGAAATGTGTGGATTTTTTAAAAAACTCTGAATAAGTTTTTCTTGTTTCTCTCTGCTGATTTTTGAAAATTTAATGAATGCTGCAAAAGAAAGAATGCCGAGTTTTCGTGAATCAATTGCAGTAAAGTAGTCAATAATCACATGCTGTTGTTCCAGTCGCTTCATGCGGTAGAGCACATTTTCTTGAGAAAGCCCAACCATCCTTCCAATGCTGGTGAGCGGCGTTCTGCTGTTTTTTGCGAGTACTGTAAGTATTTTTTTATCCTTCAAATCAAGGCGGAACTCTTGCGGTTTTTCCTCAAAAACAATTTCACCATGGCGCTTATGTTGTTTTGTTTGCTCTTGTTTCATTTTTGTCATTTTTTTCATATAATTCATATTTTCTATATAAATTTTGTGAAAAAAAGAAAAATAATAAAGGAATATTTAATATATTAACTTTTTGTTCTCCTGTAAGATAAAGACAACAGTGATGACAATGCTAGACGTTATTTTACTTCGACATCCAGAAACAGCATGGAATAGAGAAAAGATATTGCAGGGACAGAGTGATATCCCTGCATTAGATCCTACTGTTTCTGATGAGCTTGCTCGCCAAATAGTTGAGTTAGGCTTTGTTGCCGCAGTTTACACAAGTGATCTCCAACGTTGCAGTGAGCCCGCATTTAATTTACACAGAAAAATTGCTGCACAAACCTCCCTTCCTGTTCCGTATTCTCTGACACCTCTTCTTCGTGAGCGAAATTTTGGTTCTTTGGAAGGAAAACCTTATGATATTCTAGGCCATGATTCTGTTGAATCTGTTGGAAACTATCTTTATCATCTTGAAATTCCAGACGGAGAAGGTAAAGATGCATCAAGAGCTCGTGCAGCTGATGCATTAAGATCTCTTTTGTACTATCAGGTTCCTCAGATGACGACTGTTGTGGTTGCAATGACGCATGGTTGTTTCATGAATTATATGCTCACAGAGTTAGAAGGCAATGTGGAGCTTTCTCCTTACAGACCTTCAGGAAATCTCTCTGGATTCCGTGTAAGAGTAGGAGATGATAAACTTGTCAAAGATATTATCCCCTTCCCTGAGGTTAAACCATGATTTTACTTACACAAGAGAATCTTAAAGAGTACCTTACTGGAAAAAAATTGTTGAATAAAAAAGAAAAAGCAGAAATCACCTTACTTCAAGGGGGTAATGTTAATACAATTTTTCGTATCAAAACAAAAACAAAAGAATTTGTGCTTAAACAAATTTTAGAAGAGCCACATAATAAAATTTTTTTTCTTAAAGCAGTAAAATTTGATAAAAATCGTATTCTTCTTGAAATGAAGATGATGCAGACGATTCACAAAATTCTTACAGATCCGCATGTACCAAAACTGCTCTTTTCTGATGTAGAGAATAGTATCATTATAATGACTTCTGTTTCCTCCTCTGCAAAGTTATATCAGTCTGAGCTGTTTGAGGGACGATTTCATTTTGATCAAGCATATCAGCTTGGAGAGTTTAATGCTAAGCTCCATTCTGCAACATATTTGAATAAAGAAGTTGAAGCGCTCTTTCAAGAAAGGATTGGGCTTGAGCTTCGTGGCTATACAATCATTCCTGCTTTTGGAAAATTTCCAACACATAAGAAAAAATTCGAAGAGGCATTTGAGAAAGCAAGAAAAAACAAATTTTGCCTTGTTGATGCAGACATTACGCACAAAAACATTCTTCTTCACGATAATACATTTACCAAGCTTGACTTTGAGACAGTCCATTATGGGGATCCTGCGCTGGATGTCGCAATTATGTTTGCGCATTATTTGCTTCCTGCATTCGTTTATCCACAATGGAAAAAAGAATATCTTCTCGCTGCTGCATTATATTGGTATGGATATCAGAAGAATGTTACCTTTACAATTCCAAAAGCATTTTTTACAAACATGAAAAACTATTGTGCACTCATGATGCTCGGCAGAATTGATAGTGATGTGGTATTTTCCTGGTTGTCTGGGCATGAAGATGAAGTGCGAGCTATTGCGCTGGGCATATTTGATGCTGATATTACAAATATTAACCAGCTTCTTTCTTTTGTTGAAAAAAATTAAAGGATAATTGCTTCAGAATTTCCTCCATTTGATGTCTATTTTATCTTCCTTTTTCAAAGAAGTAAGTCCTGGAAATACGCCACACAGGTCGAGTGCTATCTTTTTTACTTTTCTCACTTGTTGAATTGTTTCTGTCATATAATTTCACCTTAAATAATAGTACATTTACGATTATGTCAAGAACCACCGATCACCGCTCCCTTCGGTCGCTATAGATCGGCGGCATGGGCTTGGTGGTTCTTGAGCATGTTACGAATATAGCACCTGCGAAATTCTAACGTGGACTTTGTCCACTGGTTAACAAACCAGTGGTATATTCGAAACATATTACAGCTTTCTCTTCTTGCGTCGAATTTTGGGAATAAACATATATACTTTCTCTCCTTACTCTATTTATGTCAGAAGAAATTGTTCAAAAAAAGAAAATCCTCGTCATTGATGACCAATATTCCATTCGTGAATTTTTGGAGACATTATTGGAAGAACACTATGATGTTACTAAAGCAGAGTCAGCAGCAGAAGCACGGCTTGTTCTTCATGAATCTGTTGATCTCATCATTCTTGATATTATGATGCCAAATTTTGATGGCTATGCATTTTGCAGAGAGTTAAAACAAAGCCTTGCGACAAAGCACATCCCTATTCTTATCTTGACTGCAAAGCATCAGATGGGTGATTTACAGCCTGCAGTTGATGTAGGTGTAGATGAATATCTCACAAAGCCATTCGATGATGAGTATCTTATGAAGCGAGTGAAAATATTAGTTGATAGAATTAAAGAAGAGGATGTTCCTCCACAGGGAAAATTGTTGAATTTTGGTGGGGGATTTCATTATGTGCGGAA
>Ga0233425_10007850_pt1 | contig 14654 bp, 14 predicted proteins | sample Watercolumn_Towu_2_FD_181712 | JGI IMG/M metagenome (GOLD analysis project Ga0233425, IMG submission 181712) | Freshwater microbial communities from Lake Towuti, South Sulawesi, Indonesia - Watercolumn_Towuti2014_140_MG | ecosystem: Environmental > Aquatic > Freshwater > Lake | place...
CGAGCCGTCCTCCTCGTGCGCCACGGAGGGTCCGTCCGGTGTGCGTCACCCAGCGGATGCCTCACACCTCACACCATCCCAGCCTCCAGTTCCGACATTCCTGGATGGATGGTGGTTGACAACCGCAGGTAGGAATCCTCGATGTCTCGACTCCTGTCGTCGCGGGGACTGGACCTCCACGCCGACAGGGGGGCATAGTCATGTCGCCTCGCTCCGGCGTGGTGGACGGAGGCCCGGGGACGGGTGGCAAGCCAGTGTGCCCCGGGCCTCCGTGGTCCTTCTCCACGGCTGCCTCCCAGTACCAAGCTCCAAACACGATGTCAGGAAACCGACGCCGTCTCTTCACCGGCCTCCACGATCACGAACGGCGCGATTCAGCGGATAGACGCGCTTTCCGTGGCGCGTCTACACATCGAACCCCTGCAGAACGGTCTCACGATGTCTCACCGCCTCTGCGCGTCGCTCGGCCTCGGTGCTCCGGTCGTTCTCTCGGGCTCGACCCTCGGGGCTTGGTCATGATCCCGGCCACGGTGGAAGAAGCGCTGACGCATTTTGATGCAGGAACTCGCTAACTGCCCTTCCTTCCACCTGCCTCGCACCCCGCCTCGTTCAGCTCGAGGAGCAACAGCGGACGCAACAATGCGTAATCTCATATGGTTGCGGGATACTCCTTCTCACGCATGCATTCAGTGCTATCCTGCCTGCTTTGGGGCTCGAAATGTCTGCCACTCCGACCGTATCAATCGTGACGCCCTCATACAACCAAGGTGCCTACCTGGAGCAGACAATACGGAGCGTGCTCGCTCAGAGCTATCCGAGGATCAACTACGTGGTTATCGACGGAGGGTCGACCGACGAGAGCCTCTCCATCCTCCAGCGGTACGGCAACCGCTTGGCGTACTGGCATAGCCACCGCGACTCGGGCCTCGGAGAAGCCCTCGCTGAGGGGTTCCGGAGGTGTACCGGGGATATATTCGCATACCTGAACTCCGATGATCTGCTCGCCCCGAACGCCGTCGAGGAGGCCGTGCGCTTCCTGGTATCACACCCAGGGGTCGTACTCGTCTACGGCGACCGCGTTTGTATCGACGACAAGGGTCGCTTGCTCTACGTGCGCCCGAGCGCGCCCTTCGGCGCGAGGAGTCCGTACCTTTACATGCTTCTCGGGCAGGAGAGCTGCTTCTGGCGACGCGACGCCTACTGGAGGGCTGGCGGTGTGAACCCTGAGCTGCGTTTCGCTGTTGATTACGATCTCTTCAGCCGCATTGCCAAGATCGGACCGGTTACACATTGCGATCGCATCTGGGGTTTCTTTCGAAAGCACCCCTCCTCCAAGACCATGACCAGCTACGCTTCAATCGGGCTAGGGGAGGTCAGGACAATCCAGAGAGCTGTTTGGGGCGCAGAGATTCCTCGGACCTGCACGTGTCTCATCGCCACCCTCTATCGGTTATATGCTGGAGGCTACGGGGCGTACATCGAGCGAGCGCGTTGGCCTGGGGGAGTCCCCAAACCCCCTGTCGCACCGTGGAGGACTCGTGTTACCTCAAGCTTGCGTCACGAGCACTTCCTGCGACGCACTGCAGATCGGTTGCTGCGCCGTTGATACAGCAGGCAGGCTACGCCGTGCCGATCTACTGTGGCGTATTTTTAATATGTTATAACAATTTCTAATATGTCTTGGGGAAGAGGAGACAAATTTCGTTGATCGCCGACCCTTCTGACTGTGGTAGCCTCATCACGAAGGGACATGTGCATCCCACTTTCCGCGCTTTTTCCAAACCCAGCCCTAGCCTTGGGTTTATGCACACCGTTCAACGGCCTATCGGAAGCGTTTCCACAAACTGTACTGCTCTTAGGTGCACCAGTGTACACATGAGGTTATTCAATCAACCAAGTACGAAACCTGGGGATGATATTGATCCCCAATATCCGAACCCATTGACGGGCCGTTCGCTCCCCACCACCCCCCTGCGAGGGGGCAAGAGATTATGGAGGTCCTTGGAGTGTTGACCGGCCGGCTGCTTATTAATTCGCTCACGTCAATCGCTCAGGTTGTGGTGGTCGGCGGCACGTACTTCGTGCTGTACCGTTTCCTCCTCAGCACTATCGGTATCGAGTCTCTAGGGGTCTGGTCTGTGGTCCTCGCTACGACGTCTGTCGGCAAGTTCGCCAACACGGGCCTCTCGACCGGAGTTGTGAAGTTCGTCTCGACCTATCTCGCCCGCGACGACCGGCCGCGTGTCGTCGAAATCATCCAGACGGGAACTCTGGCGCTCGGCGGTTTCACCGGCGTTATTGCCCTCCTCTGCTATCCGCTGGCGCGCATTGTGCTTGCCTGGTTCATTCCCGAAGCACATCTCATAGACGCGCTCGCTCTCCTGCCCTGGGCGCTGCTGTCCCTCTGGCTTGGGACCATGGCGGCGGTCTTCCAGGCCGGTATCGACGGTTTCCAACGCATCGACCTCCGCTGCTACATCCTCATGGTGTCGTCCCTCGTCTACCTCGGCCTCTGCTTCGCTCTGGTGCCCAGGTTCGGCCTCCTAGGGCTAGCTTACGCTCAGCTCGCACAGGTATCTACGCTGCTGATCATGGCCAGCGTCGTGTTGCGTCGCCTTCTTCCCGCGCTGCCGCTCGTACCCCACCGGTTCAGTCGCCCGCTCTTTCGTGAGCTGTTCGGCTACGGCCTCAACGTACAGGTGATGGCGGTCGGCAGCCTACTTCTCGAGCCAGCGGCTAAGGGGCTCATCTCGAAGTACGGCGGCGTGGACCTGACAGGTTATTTTGAGATGGCGAACCGCATGGTCATCCAGCTCCGCCAGCTCATTAATGCCGCAGCATCCGCACTCATACCCGCAGTGGCACACCTCGAGGAGACCGAGCGCGGAGCCATCCAGCTTGTTTACAAGGAGTCATATGGGGGGCTCTTCTACATCATCTGGCCAGCCCTCGGGCTGACGCTGGTGAGCACACCGCTCTTCTCGGAGCTGTGGATCGGCTACTACCAGCACAGCTTCGTCCTCTACGGGATACTGCTGTCGGTAGGGCTTTACCTGGGGATGCTATCGAGCCCGGCTTTCTACGCGAACCTCGGGGCCGGGACACTCCGATGGAACGTCGTCGCCACGTTTGCCATGCTCGCGGTGACCGCGCTCCCGAACCTCGTCACGCGAGGTGCTCTCGGCGGGACAGGTATGGCCGTTTGCTACGCGCTCGCCTACGTTGTGGGCGGAGCGATCATCCTTGTCGGCTACCACACCCAAAACCACCTCGGAATGTGGTCGATGCTGCCCCGCGACTGCCTCCCAACGATGGTGGCGTCGCTGCTCGGAGCGCTTGCGGGGCTCTCGTTGTACGGGCTGGGGAGGCGGGCCCTCGGCTTGCCCCTGCTCGGCGTCGCAACCCTGGTCATCTACTTCGGGTTGGTTTTTCCTCCGTTGTGGGTACACCCGCTCAGGAAACGCCTCGTCGGACTCCTACAGCGGGAGTTCGGACGGAAGGGAGACGGAGATCCATGATCCGCTCGTTCGGGACGCGGAAGATCATCCTGGCCTCACCGCGAGAGCCGTCCGGCGTCACGTGGCTCGTCAACTGCTTCCTCGAACTCGGAATCTGCTGCTACCGATACCACCGCCGCCACCTCTACATGCGGCGGGGCAACCGCGAGTACCAGCACCCGCGTGAGGATATCCTCAACCGGTGGCTCCCAGCACTGCATCGCCATCGCGACAACGGTTTTCGGTTTCGGGAAGGCATCGAGGTAGAGTGGACACACGACTGGCCGCGGCGCCGCTACCGGAACAACGACGCTCTCTTTTTTGTCCGGGATCCCCGCGACGCGCTCTATTCCCGCTACAAGCGGGACGACTCGGACCTCGGCTTCCGCGACTATGCATCGATACTCGACCCAGGCTCGCTCCTCGATCGCGTTGATAACTGGTGCTTGCACGCACGGTCCTGGCTATCCCGCAACGCGACGGTCACCCGCTTCGAGGACTATAAAGCGGATGCGGAGCGAACGCTGCGGGGAGTCCTCGACCACCTCGGGATAGCGGCTTACGACGAGGTCATTGCGCGGGCAGTGTTCGAATCGGACTACGAGAAGGCACGAGCTGCCGAGGAGCGCTTCATCGGTGAGCACCCCGAGTTTCAAGCCCAGCGCATCAACCGTTCAGGCACGGTCGGCGCCTGGCGGGGCCTGCCTCCGACCGACATGACCGTCATTGTGGATCTCATGACGCGGGGGGCCGACCTACTTGCCAAGCTCGGATACTGCGAGACAGCCTCTGGCGAGGTCCCCGACCTCCGTCAGTACCTGGACACGATGCCGTTCTTCGCCGACATGGACGTTCGCGCCGCGCCTCCGGTAGGCGCTCCGGATGCGACCGCCGAGGCTCGGCAGAAGCTAGCGGACTTCGCCCGGCGCCTCGATGTGGACCTGCTCCGGCGAGCACGCCTCGATGCCTCCGAAGGCACCATGCTCTGTTGCAACCTAAGGGACCGCCTCGCCGAGACCGGGGATGCCGGGCTCGCCGACTTCGGGAGCATCATCGAAGCGCTGGGCGTCCCGGAGTCGGTCTGGTATCTTTCCCTCTTCCGACGGACACGCCGCCTCCAGGATCTCCGGCGAATCACCCCGGCATACGTTTTTCAGCGCGTTATCGGATATATCCGCCAGCGCGGCGCCGGACAAGGAGCGAGACGATGACAGGAACAGTGTACTGGATTACTGGGCTCGCGGGCGCGGGGAAGACGACGGTGGCCCATCTGCTCCACCTCTATATCCGGGCGAGGCGCCCGAACGTCGTGCTCCTCGATGGTGACATTCTGCGCGAGGTCTACGGCGACGACCTTGGCCACGACCAGAACGATCGCCGGCAGGTGGCATGGCGAAACGCGCGGCTCTGCCTGATCCTGTCGAGCCAGGGTATCGATGTAGTCTGCGCGACCATTTCCATGTTCAAAGAGATTCGCGCTTGGAATCGCGAGCACATACCGAGCTATCGGGAGGTCTATCTCCGTGTCCCGATGAGCGTTCTGGTAGAACGGGATCAGAAAGGCCTCTACTCTCGCGCACTGGCCGGGGAGACCGAGAACGTGCTCGGAGTCGACATCCACCCCGAGGAGCCGGAGGCGCCCGACCTCGTCATCGACAACGACGGTTCCATCACGCCGACTCAGATCGTGGAGAAGTGCGTTCACTGCTTCTCGATTGAGTGAGCCGTTGACACCCAGGGTGCAACCAACTATCAGTTTTCACACTCACACCGAGACGATGGAGACGAATCGGTGAAAACCAACTGGGACTACACGGCGCTGGCGGGCGCCTACCTCAAGCGGCCCGATTATGCGGAGACCGCCATTGACGCACTCATCGCGCGAGCCGAGGTGGGCCCTGGATCGCGGGCGGCAGATATCGGGGCCGGCGTCGCGCATCTGACCTTGATGCTGGCCAAGCGCGGGCTGGACGTGTGCGCCGTGGAACCGAACTACGAGATGCGCAAGCACGGCATCCGGCGCACAGCACATCTCCCTGCCGTCCGTTGGGTTGATGTGGTTGGTGAAGCTACAGGCCTCGCGTCGGGAGCGTTCGACATCGTCACGTTCGGATCCTCGTTCAACGTCACCGATCGACCCAAAGCACTGAAGGAGTCGGCCCGACTCCTCAAGCCTCGGAGCTGGTTCGCCTGTATGTGGAATCATCGCGACCTAGACGATCCACTCCAGGCGGCGATCGAGGACGTCATCAAGGCGCGGGTTGCGGGCTATAGCTACGGGACGCGGCGCGAGGACCAGACGGCCATGATCGATGCCTCGGGGCTCTTCGAGCCGGTACAGCGGATCGAGGGCACGGTCTGCCACACCCAAACCATCGAGGACTGCCTCGAGGCGTGGCGCTCGCACGCGACGCTCCAGCGCCAAGCGGGCTCGGCCTTCGACGCAGTCGTCGAGGCGATCGCCTCGGTGCTGGCCGAGCAGGATAAGGATGAGATCGAGGTCCCCTACACGACGCGGATCTGGGCCGCGCGTCTCCGAGGGTAGGTCATGAGCGTCGTTTCCTTGGGAACTAAGGCGGAGACACTCGAGCGCCTCGAGCCGTACGTGACGAGTGCGAAGATACTCCCCCAGGTGCGGCTCACGGCTGCCTCGTGGGGGGGCGATCCCGAGACCGTGCTCATGAAAGTGCGTTCGTCGGGTTTCGGCGAGCGCCCGCTCATCGTCAGAAGCAGCTCCCGTTCGGAGGATGACCAGAGCCGCTCTCTCGCCGGACACTTCGTCTCGGTCCTCGACGTTCGCGGGGAGGAGGCTCTCGTTGATGCAATCGACCGGGTCGTCGCCTCCTTCGGCGAGAGCGGCCTCGGAGACCAGGTCTTCGTACAGCCAATGCTCGAGGACGTCGCGCTGGCGGGCGTGGCCTTTTCGTTTGATCCCAGTACTGGGAGCCCGTACGCTGTCATCAACTACGACGACACTAGCCGGTCGACGTTTTCGGTGACCGGGGGAGCGAGCGAGGCGCTCCACACGTGCTACTGGTACCGTCCCGGGCCGGTGCCCCTTGAACCGCCCCTGGACCGGGTCGGCACCCTGCTTTCAGAGCTGGAGGCCCTGACCGGTGTAGACGAGCTCGACGTCGAGTTCGCCATCACATCGGAGGGAGATCTTTACCTGCTCCAGGTGCGCCACCTCACTGGGGTGGCGCACCGGGGGCCCGAGACGTCGGAGCGCGTAACGACGACGCTCGCGGACGTCGCCCGAAAGGTCCGAGAGCTCGGCCAGCGCCACCCCTATCTGCATGGAGACCAGACAATCTTTGGGAACATGCCGGACTGGAACCCTGCCGAGATCGTGGGCGTGCGACCGCGGCCCCTCGCGATGTCGCTCTACCGTGAGCTCGTGACCGATAGCATCTGGGCCTACCAGCGGGACAACTATGGATACCGGAACCTCAGGAGCTTCCCGCTTCTCGTCAGCTTAGCGGGCCTGCCATATATCGACGTCCGCGTGAGCTTCAACTCGTTCTTGCCGAAGGACCTCGACCAGGATCTCGCCGAGCGACTCTCCAGCTACTACATTGATCGCCTCCGCGAGAACCCGAGCAACCACGACAAGGTCGAGTTCGAAATCATCTACACCTGCTACACGCTGGACCTGCCGTCGCGGCTCCGTCCGCTGCTGGGCTACGGGTTTTCCGACCTCGACCTCGAGCGGTTGACCGGGAGCCTCCGGCGCCTTACGAACCGGATCATCCACGGTGAGACTGGACTTTGGCGAGGGGACATCGCGAAGCTCGAGCAACTGGAGCAGCGCTTCGACGCGATCCTCGGGAGCGGCCTCGACGGCGTAGCGAAGATCTACTGGCTCCTCGAGGATTGCAAGCGGTATGGTACGTTGCCGTTCGCGGGGCTCGCGCGTGCGGGTTTCATCGCCGTGCAGCTCCTGCGATCTCTCGTGGCGGTGGGGATCTTCGACAGTGGCGACTACGACGCATTCATGAGCTCGCTCGACACCATCAGCTCCCGGATGGCAAGAGACCTCGCCGAGCTTAACAATCCAGCATTCCTCCGCAAATACGGATACTTGCGTCCAGGAACATACGACATCCGTTCTCCGCGCTACGATGAAGCCAAGGACCGCTACTTTGACTGGTCGTCTCGATCGGAGGCGCCGCAGTCGAAGCGACAGACGTTCCAGCTCAGTCTCGACCAGCTCCGGCGCACCGAACGCCTGCTGAAGGAGCACGGGCTCGAGCAGGATCTCCTCGGTCTCTTCGACTTCATCAAGGCCGCCATCGAGGGCCGCGAGTACGCCAAGTTCGTTTTTTCCCGCAGCCTGAGCGAGGCGTTGACCCTCTTCAGGGAGCTGGGAGCTGAGCACGGTTTGTCCCTCGAGGACTGTTCCTTCGTGGACATTTGCACGATCGCGCGCCTCTATGGGTCGAGCGCCGACCCGTGCCGGTTGCTGGTGAAGAGCGCCGAGGAGGGAAGGGAAGCCTACGCCATCACCTGTCGCGTCGTATTGCCACCGCTCATCACCGGGCCCGACGACGTCTACCGCTTCGAGCTGCCACCGACCGCTCCGAACTTCATCACCCAGAAGGGCGCCTCGGGCCCGGTGACGACGACCGCCTCGCCGAGAGAGGCGCTCCATGGCAGCGTGCTGCTCATCCCGAGTGCCGACCCGGGCTACGACTGGGTCTTCTCCCACGGCATCGGTGCGTTCGTGACCATGTATGGGGGTGTGAACTCGCACATGGCCATCCGCGCCGCCGAACTGGGCATCCCCGCCGTCATCGGTGCAGGCCAGACGCGCTTCGACCGATGGGTGAAAGCCGAGATCCTTGAGATCGACTGCGCAAACCGTCAAGTGCGAGTCGTACAATGAAGCGCATCGCGGTCAGTCAAAGGGTAGACGTCGTTCCGTCCTATGGCGAGCGGCGGGACGCCCTGGACCAGAGGTGGGCACCACTCCTCCTTAGGGCGTACCTGCTTCCACTGCTCGTTCCGAACGACCCCGAGACTGCCGCCGCGCTCATGACCACCTTCGAGCCGGACGGTGTACTGCTCACGGGCGGTAACGACCTCTCGGCGTATGGTGGCACCGTGCTCGAGCGGGACCGCACCGAAGACATCCTCCTTGATTGGGCGGAGGCGCGCGCGCGGCCGGTCCTCGGGGTCTGCCGGGGCATGCAGGTGCTCCAGCATCGCTTCGGAGTACCACTCAGACCGGTCACCGGCCACGTGACGAAACGCCAGTCGATCCTCCTCGATGGCGCCCTAGTGGAGGTCAACAGCTACCACCGGATGGGCGCCATGACGACATCATCTGCGCTCGAAGTCTTCGGAAGGGCGGACGACGGTGTCATCAAGGCGGTTCGGCACAGGACGCTTCCACTCATCGGGATCATGTGGCACCCCGAGCGCGAAGATCCGTTCGTCGAGCGTGATTTAGCGCTGCTGCGCACGTTCTTCTCGGGGGGGTACGACCGCGACGCGCCCCCGCTGGGCAGATCGGAGAAAGAAATACGATGAAAGGCATCCTCCTCGCAGCGGGCCGGGGGAGCCGCATGGGCTCCCTCACGATGGACCAACCGAAGTGCATGACCGAACTCGGTGGGCGCTCGCTCCTCCTCTGGCAGCTCGACAGCCTCACCGGAGCCGGTTGCGACGCCGTAGCGATCGTCCGAGGCTACCTCCCCGAGACATTCGACGACTTCGGCGACCACCACTTCGAGAACCCGCGGTACGCCGAGACCCAGATGGTCCGCTCCCTCCTCTGTGCTGCGACCTGGCTCCGTCAGGGGACCTGCCTCGTGAGCTACTCTGACATCATCTACTCGGAGGAGACCGCATCCCGCGTCGCCGGGGCCGCGGGTGACATCGTGGTCGCCTACTACACTGAGTGGCGCGCCCTCTGGGAGGCTCGCTTCGAGGATCCGCTATGCGATGCCGAGACATTCCGTGTGGACGAGACGGGTGCGCTCGTTGAGATCGGCAAACGCGCAAAGGACTTAGACGAGATCAAGGGGCAGTACATGGGCATCCTGAAGATCGAGCCGAGCGGCTTCGCGGCAATCGAGGCGCACGTCGCAGCGCTCGAACCGAAGGCACTCGATCGGCTGGACATGACGTCATTGCTTTCGGGCCTACTCGGGCGAGGTATTCGCATCGACACGGTCCCGATCTCGGACCTCTGGCTCGAGGTCGACACCGAGTCGGACTACTGCCTCTACCAGCGCATGTTCGACTGACGGAAGGCAATCAGAGCCGCGCTTGAAGCCGAGGAACGTACAGCACAGTAGAGGCGAAGGACCGCTGCCGCGCGTTGGCACTCGAGTTGGAGCAGGAGCGCTACCAGGCCAGTCCCGCCGAGTGCTGCTACTCGGCAGTCGATGCCGACATGCGACTGGTTGCTTCGAGGTTGGAGGCACGGTGGAATGCTGCCCTGCGCCGTATGGAGGAGGTTGAGCAGCGGGTCAGGGAGTTGGAGTCCGAGGTCAAAGCCCGCACCCCGTGGTTCGCGTGGCGCTGTTGCAGTGGACGCCTATTATCAAGTTGACGGCCGAATATCGGAGGCCGAGGATCGTTGGTCGCGATGAGCTTGCGGATGCTGAAACGCGCCTCGCGCCTGTACGTGAGCGCCGGGCGACCTCTCCTCCCAATCACGCGCTGGGTTCGGGAGCCGCTCCGCCTGTACTATCATCGCTCTCCTGTGCTCCGGCACGACATTTCATGGAGCCTGAGGGCGCGCGCTCTTGGGCATGTCCATCATCTGCTGGTCGGGGATCTACCAGCCGAGTTCGACGTCTGGGGTGGACGCCTTCGATTCCGCTCGACGGGGAGTGTCATGGCGGTCCATGGCTACTACGTGGGCGAAATCGAGTACCATCTGTGCCGGTTCATCGTCGGTTGCATAAAGCCTGGCTTCGTGGTGATCGACGTCGGGGCGCATCACGGAATCCACTCCCTCGTGGTCGCCTACGAGCTAGCGGCGCGAGGTTTCGACGGCAGGGTCGTAGCCTTCGAGCCGTGTCCGGAAAACCGTGAGCTGCTCATCTCAAATCTTGCCCTGAACGGACTTTCCAGGTACGTGTCCGTGAGGCCCGAGGCGGCATCGGATCGTGCGGGCCAAGCGGATTTCATGGAGTGCAAAGAGGACAACAGCAACAACACGCTTTCTGAAAACGAGCCGTTCGCGATTGACGCGGACCAGCACGTGGCGCGGCGCCGTGTAACCACTATCACTCTCGACTCTCTGATCGACGATCTACCCCGAGTGGACCTCGTGAAGATCGATGTGCAGGGGAGTGAGCCACGTGTCTTGGCTGGAGCTGAGGCACTCATCACACGGCACCGCCCCGTGATTGTGGTCGAGGCGGTTCCGGGCTGGCCTACCACCAGCGCGATTCGGGACTTCCTGAGACACCACCACTATTCAGTGAAGAGCGTCGACGCTGACGGAAACCTTTGTGCGCTCGAAAGTCCACACGCTCTGATCTCATGGGACTGGGTTGGCGTTCCGAGATGAAGTTCTTCAAGCGCCTTGCCCGGATCGTCCGCGACACAGCCGATGTGATAGAGCGGCCCTATCTGCTGCTACTCAGGCACAAGGGCGTCCCGAAGTCACTCGCCGTCTCGCTAGACCGTTCTTGGCTCCGCGATCTGCGCTTCCGCACGATCGTGGACGTGGGCGCCAACACCGGTCAATTCGCAATCGCAGCACACAACATCTTCCCGCAAGCACGGATCTACTCATTTGAACCTTTGCACGACGTGTACAAGGAGCTCGTACGCCGGACGGCTTCCCTATCCGGTATTCAAACCTTCAACTTGGCGCTCGGAGAGGAAGCGGGAACCATCACGTTCTGGCGCAATGAATTCACACCTTCATCCTCCGTGTTGATGATGGCGGAGGCACATCGCCAAGCATTTCCCTACACGAGCACCAGTCAAGCTGTTGAGGTACGCATCGAGCGCCTGGACACGATTGCCGAGACGCTCACCATGGAATCAGAGCTGCTGCTGAAGATAGATGTACAGGGCTACGAAGATCGTGTCCTCCGCGGGGCGACACGCACTGTTGAGCGAGCGGCCATGCTCCTGATCGAGATCTCATTCGAGACGCTTTATGAGGGACAGGCGTCCCATGACGAGATCGCGCGGTTCGCACGGACCCACGGGTTTGAATACGCGGGGGCACTGGATCAACTTCTCTGTCCGCGGACGGGGCGAATACTGTCTGCCGACGGTATCTTTCTGCGCAAACCATGATAACGGTAGTGAAACCCGTGCATCAATTCCAGTCGCTGCCATGTCAGTGCTTCAATAACGGGAGCGTCCTAGCCATCTCGGGCGTTAGCTGCGACTATGCCTTTTAGTGTCCATAGCATCTATCGGGTCATCTTCACAAGGTGGCGAAGAAAGCGCTTCAACCTGTTTCTCGAGGTCTTGACCCCATCGTCAACAGACACACTCGTGGATGTAGGCGGGTATCCCAGTTTCTGGATCACGCAACCTCAGCCAGTCGCGCGTATCGACACAATCAACATCCACGAGGTTCAGTGGTCTGGGGATCAGGAGCCCAGCCACAACATCAGGACTCTTGTTGGGGACGGTTGCGCCCTGCCGTTTCCCGACAAGAGTTATGACATCGGATTCTCCAACAGCGTTATCGAGCATGTCGGCTCATGGGCTCAACAACAGCAGTTCGCATCGGAACTTCGCCGAGTGGCAAATGCCATCTGGGTACAGACTCCGGCTTTTGAGTGCCCGATCGAGCCCCACTATTTGGCGCCGTTTATTCACTATCTACCACGATCACTTCAGGAGAGAACATTGCGCTGGTGTAGTGTCTGGGGGTGGATCGAGCGGCCGTCCAGAAAAGAAATCGAGATGATGATTGGCGGCACGAGGTTACTGCGCAAGTCGGAGTTTCAGCAATTGTTTCCTGAGTGCGAGATTCTTACCGAGCGCCTCTTCTGGGTCTTCCCCAAATCCCACATCGCCTTCCGGCGAAAGTGTGACCACGACGCACGGAGTTGGACATGTGAACGCTCACCTCCGGCTCGGCACCTAGCGTGAAGAGCGTACGTATAAGAAGGATGCCGCCCCGCGACTGACCGTGGTTCGCTGACTGCGGAAGACGAGGCCGCGTCGGTGTCATCTGCCACGATAAAAAAGACCACCTGATGGCATCGTTTTCCACGACCAAGGGACCACCTGGTTTCCACGACCATGGGACCACCATAGCGCAGGTGGCCGTGGTGGTGGCGGGTGAGGTGCGCCACGCTCCCGGGAAACCGGGAGGTAAGGCCCCGCTCAGGAACAACTTGGCCTGCGGACGCCATCGCATCTGCGATCGCTGTGTTGCTCGTCGGTCGGATACTTCGAGTATCCTCCCTCCTCGCGCCTTGCGCTTGCAGCGCGCTGGCGCCCTCGGCGATCAACCTGTTCCTGATCGGGTCCTAAGCGGTGGCGTATCGAGAGGTCGGCGTCGTCGAGATCAGGGAGGTCCTTTGGCTGAGGCTCGAGGGCATCGGTTTCAGGGCGATCGCCCAGCTCACGAGCTTGGACCGAAAGACGGTCAGGCACACCACCGAGCACGCCACGGAGCTCGGGGTCAGTCGGAGGGAAGGAGAGGAGCAGATCGACGACGAGCTGATCTCGGCCCTGATCTGGGCGATCCAGACAGAACACGTCGGAGTGCGAGGCGATGCCTGGCAGGCCTGCGAGGCGGAGCGAGAGTCGATCAAGAACTGGCTCGAGGATGACCTGACCCCGACCAAGGTCCACGAGCTCCTCAACCGGGAGCGGCACGGTCTGGTGCCCTATCGCACGCTGCACCGCTTCGCTCGAGAGGAGCTCGGCGTCGGCAAGCGACGGGCGACGATCCGCGTAGACGACTGCGAGCCGGGACAGGAGGTCCAGGTGGACTTCGGGCTGATGGGCATGCTCAACGAGCCCGAGGTCGGACAGCGGCGCAAGGTCTGGGCGCTGATCTTCACGGCTGTCTCCAGCCGCCACCAGTTCGTCCACCTGACCTACCGCCAGACGCTCGAGGACGTCATCGAGAGCTTCGGAGCAGCCTGGGCGTTCTTCGGTGGGGTTTTCCACGTGGTCATCCCGGATTGTGTGGCGCGCCACATAGTCGTGCATCTTGAACACGGACGCGTTCGACCCCTCGTCGAGCGCATTGCCATCTCCATCACACGAACCCACAATGGACGAAGACGCCAAGAAACACGGCCTGGCAACGAGCATTGCGCCGCTCATCGACGAATTGCAATCTTCGGGTATGCGGATCTCATCGAAGGTTCGTCGTCGGATACTCGAGCTCGCCGACGAATAGGACAAGGCGAGAGATTCGAGCTCCATGGCTCACAGTCGCCTCATGGTGGGGAAACTGCGATAGGCCCTCACTCGCCCCTGAAGAGCTCGGTCGCCAGGGCAAGGACGAAGATCGCGGTCCGGTGCCCCTCTGCACGGTAGCCCCGGACCTCGCCGAAGGCCTGCTCCTCGCCCTGGTTCACGCCGCCCACGCCCACGATGGCCCCGTCGTCGCGGATCCGGACCTCGCCGCCGCTCCCTTCCCGGCGTCGCAGGGTGCCCTGGGGCGTGAGCATCACGTTCAACGTGGTCCCGTCGGCGAGGACGACCGTGCCGTCCGGCTCCAGCCTGGCGAGGAGCGCGCCCGAGGGATCGGTGAAGCTCCCGTCGGGCCGGACGACGCCGAGGTCCTGGCCCGACGCCTCGCGTACCAGGCGTCCGTCCTCGTGGAGCACCAGGTCGTCGCCCGTGTGGTCGCCCATGGTGAAGGCATAGATGAGCAGCTCGCCCGGCGCGGGCTGCGGCGGGGGCTCCGCGGCCACCTGCGGCGGCGCCTCGACCTGGACCTGGTCCGCGGTCTCGGCGGGCGTGCTCCGGCTGGCGCAACCGACGGCGCCCAGGGCCGCGAGGACCGTGAGCGTCACGGACGCCGATACTGTCTTCGACATCGCCTCCACCTCGTGGCCAGCACCGTAGCCCCTCGATCCCGGCAGGTCAACGCGTGGTCGTGGCGCGACATGTGGCGTCGGGGACAGCCAGGATCGCTCACTGACCCGCTGAGCCAACTTTTTCGCACTTCCCGCTGATCAGGACACGACATACAGCTTCCCT
>Ga0233425_10007851_pt1 | contig 14654 bp, 11 predicted proteins | sample Watercolumn_Towu_2_FD_181712 | JGI IMG/M metagenome (GOLD analysis project Ga0233425, IMG submission 181712) | Freshwater microbial communities from Lake Towuti, South Sulawesi, Indonesia - Watercolumn_Towuti2014_140_MG | ecosystem: Environmental > Aquatic > Freshwater > Lake | place...
TTACACGGGAATGACAAAATCCTCTCCTCCCGAAAGTGGGGAAAGGCAAAGTCGCTGCCGAAGGCAGCCTAATTTAATATTATGTAGTCCTCCTGTGTTTTTCTTAATTTAATTAATGAAAGGATATTGGGTAAATGAGTGTGATGAATAATACTGTAAAGACATTTCATCCTGCCTATTTTGCGATGGTAATGTCTACAGGCATAATTTCAATAGCGTCTAATTTTCTCGGTTTTAAAGGAGTTGCGTATGGACTTTTTTATCTGAATATCTGCGCCTACGCAATTATTTTAGGCTTACAGATTCTTCGGGTTAAAATGTACTGGAGCAATCTTTACAACGACCTGTCAAATCCAAAACTAAGCCTTGTATTCTTCACTACTGTTGCCGGAACAAACGTTCTCGGCTCACAGTTTATTTCTATTGTAAACCATCCGGAAGTGGCCAAAATATTCTGGTATTTCGGCATTTTCCTCTGGACGATTGTTTCGCTGTCTACATTTAATTTACTTTTCCTTAAATGTGAACAAAGAATCGAAATGGTAATACACGGGGGATGGCTTATCGCAACCGTTGGAACGCAATCCGTTGCGGTTCTTGGGGCATTGCTCGCTCCCCAATTTGGAGATGGCGGCAGTTTTGTCCTGTTTATTTCGTTTGTTTGGTGGATGATCGGCGCCTTTCTGTATATGGTCTTGATTACTCTTATTATCTACCGTCTGGTGTTCTTCAAAATAGCGCCTGACGGACTGGTACCGCCATACTGGGTAAATATGGGGGCGCTTGCCATAACCACTCTGGCAGGTTCGGCTTTATGCCTGGCTATTCCGAAAATTGGCGGCCCTTATGCTGATTTCCTGGGATTTACAAAGGGATTTACCTTATTCTTCTGGTCTTTCGGCACCTGGTGGATACCTTTCTTAGTAATAATTGGAATTTGGAAATACATCTACCACAAAACCCCGTATAAATATACCCCCCTCTATTGGGGCATGGTATTCCCTTTGGGAATGTATACGGCCTGTACCTGGAAATTCTCACAGGCAATTCAGATTCCGTTTGTTTCCAACATATCGAAATACTTTATATACGCCGCGTATGTGGGCTGGTGTTTTGTATTCATCACCATGATACGCTCCATGATAAAGGCAGTCTCCGCAAAAGAAGGGACGGCGGCTCAGCCACAGGCGGCTCCCGCAGCAAAAAGCTAATCCGACAATTTTTCATCAATAGGTCCCGGGTTTTGAATCCGGGGCTTATTGATGGGCTTCCCTATATTTACGGCACAGATTCAGATACATTACTGTTTTCCCGAACATTAGCGACAGGTTCTTTTTATAATCCGGAGACATAGTGCTTCTCGCTAAATTAGTAATTATTGCATTTTTCTCTCTCGCTGCATCCGCAATAAGCTACTTTTTTGCAAAAATAAAGCTTTTCTCTTTTCTCCTCCTCTTATTTTACACGTGCAATACCATACTCTTGTTTCTTCTGCTTTCGGATCATCATATAATACTTTTTTTCTCACTTATAACAGTTTTTGTTGCCATACCTGTTGTTTCTCTCTTGACCTTTGCCGTGGATGTGCATTATGCCCTCTTTTGCACCGACACCTCCTTTCTTCTGGTTATTGTCTGGCTTCTCATGCCCTTCTCTTTTATAGTAACCTTCTTTCTGTATCTCCTTATATCTCCTTAAAATACTCTATGCATAAAACTTCAAAAAAGATATTCATCAGCGCAGGAGACCCGTCAGGGGACATACATGGCGCAAATCTCATGCAAAGCCTCTTAGAAAAAGACCCGGGAATCGTCTTCTATGGGCTCGGAAAAGAAAAGATGAAACAGGCCGGTTTGCACACCCTTCACGACATGTCAAAAAAATCCCTCATGTGGCTGCATGCCTTAACAGAGTTGTCCACCTTCCTGAAAATGAAAAAGGACTGTGTTCGCTTCTTCCGGCGGGAAAACCCTTGTGCTGTCATTCTCATTGATTACTGCGGGTTTAATTTCCATCTGGCAAAAGCAGCAAAAAAACTGGGCATTCCCGTAATCTATTATGTCTGCCCGCAGGTCTGGGCGCACGGCCCATGGCGGGTAAAAAAAATGAAAAACCTGATAGACAAACTATTAGTCATTTACCCCTTTGAAAAACCGTTTTATGAAAATGCAGGCATTTCTACCTGCTATGTGGGTCACCCAGTATTTGATGAAATTCACAAAATAGGCGTGGATGAAGCGGTTGTTGCAGAATTGAAAAAACAATCAGGGGAAACCATCGTCTCTCTTCTCCCCGGAAGCCGCAGACAGGAAATCGTCCGGTTATTGCCCTTGTTTATGCAATCAGCGGTACAGATGCGCCAAACACTCCCTTCGGCGCAATTTCTCGTCTCCTGCAGCAATGAACAACATTTGGAATTGATACATGAAATTACAAAAGCATTCAACATCCCTTACAAAGTGCTCGTAGGAAACGTACATGAAGTAATCAAGGCCTCAGCCCTTTGCATAGCAGGCGCAGGCACCGTTACCTTGCAGGTCGCTTATTTTCACAAACCCATGATTATTGTTTACAAAATCGCTCCTTTTGCTTATTTCATAGCCAAACCTTTTTTTATAACTCCATACATCGGCCTGGTGAATAAGCTCGCAGACAGGATGATTGTTCCTGAAATCCTTTTGTACAAAAATGCCCCTGAATGGATAACGAAACACTCCCTCCCATTGCTTACCGATACTACAAAAAGAGCTTCGTGTATTCACGACTTGTCTTTGCTCATGGAGAAGATCGCAAAACCTGGGGCGTCTGAACACGTGGCAGAAGAGGTGCTCAATGTATTGAAGGATACATTTGTTAAATAAAAATCATTCAGCAGGCGCCGGGAATTCTATAGAGGCATTTGTGTATCTCTTCGGGATGAAAGACCATGTGGTCGGGACGGTCATGGTGCCAATGCAGGCCGTCCGGGACATGATGTTCCAGATAAGGCCACATGCGGAATGGATTCGTCCCTAAATCCCGAATGAGTTTCTTATTGCTCATCGTAACGTTTCCCGCCCTGGGCGGCATGGGACCCGCCTCTTTCCGCAGACACCCTTTGAGTAAATGCGGGGCGTAGCCACCCACCTTATTCACAATCTGGCCAATCTGGTACAGGCTAAGATGCCGGTGCGAACCAAAATGATATACGCCGCGGATATGTTTTTTCTCCAGGGCAAGCTCTACAATCGAATTGAAATCTTCACAATAGAAAGGCGACCGCAACTCATCAAAGTATAGCGTCGCGGGATTGTTCTTTTTGAAACGGGACAATATCCAATCAATAGCCCCCGCATGTCCGTTGACACTAATTCCCATAGGAAGCGATATACGGAATATGGCGGCAGACGGTCGCCTGAGGGTAATAATCTCCTCGGCTATAGCCATAGTCTTGCCGTACATCGTGACAGGAGATACCGGCTCGTCCTCTGTATAAAGGCCTTCCGACTTTCCCGGAAATACAAGGTCTGTAGAAAGGTGTATCAATCGAACGTCATGGTCTCCGATCATTTCCAGTATGTTTAAAGCCGACTGCACATTTACACGATATGCCAGGACGGAGTTCATTTCACAGGATTTCAACGCACACGAACCCGCCCCATTCAAAACAGACTTGAACCGCTTCTGATTCATTAATGCGGCAAGGCCTTTTCTGTCCTCTATATCCAGAGGAATTATCCCCTTGTCGCGCAACGGCCAGTATCGCACGGGACGGATAGCAATTACGTGCTCCGGATATTTCGCATAAAAATGCTTAAAAGCGCTGTAACCGGGCACCCCGGTTACGCCGGTAATGAGCAGGGGCAAAAAAAAAGGGGGGCTCATAGAATCGTTTTAACCTTTACAGCACCATAATATAAACAACAATCTCTTTGCATACAAAACCTGTACAAATTTTATGTTATGCACAACACCTGGCAAAATCCAAACAAATATTCCAACATTTGATTGACAAATATTTGTACAGTCATTATATTTACCTCTCATTTATTCTCTTTCAAAGCAATGGGGGGCTCGCTTAACTGTTACTCTCCATGTCAATAAAAGCCGGACTGGGCAATTTCTCACATTTTATTATTTCACGATTTTTCATTCATGTTCTCTACACTACGTGCACAAAAAAAGAAGCCATCAATTGCCGTACAGTTGCATTTCTACCACTCCATAGTAAAAATCATGAAGAACCCGAACCTGTTCTTTAGAATAGTCTTTATACTGACGTTCGCCGGTTTTGGATACTTATCGTTTCGAGGGCTTGGGAATAATGTTTTTTGGGATGACGAAGCATACACTGCATTGCTCGCAAAAAGCATCGTTACCACTGGCCAGGCAAACGGATGGGATGGGAAAAATATTTACGGCTGGAGATATGGAAAAGAATTAAATGATCAATTTATTAACGTATTTACACCTCGATTGCAGCTTTATACTACTGCCATCAGCATGAAACTTTTTGGTGGTTCTGCCTTTGCCGCGCGTCTGCCTCACGCACTCTTTGGGTTATTAGCGTTATTTTTTTTGTATAAATATACGAGAAAATTTATTTTCCATGACCCCTACTGGGCGCTCCTCGTGCCAGTATATTTAGGGCTTTCCCCGTCATTTTATTTGTACATAAGGCAGTGCCGGTATTATGCAGAGGTGATTTTATTTACTACTATTTCATTATATCTTTATAAACACATATTCTCTTTGAAATGGCCCGGCAGGATTCTTTTGATTCTCAGCTTAGTGGCTATATTTGTCGCAAATTATATTTGCCTTGCCCCGCTCTTGGTTGCATTGGTCGCACACGTAATTCTTTTTGAAAAAATTGGTTTTGATAAAAAGAAGTGGTTGTCTTCCCTCTCGGTTTTTGTTCCTACGGTTATTTTAGCCATTCTTATCTTTTATCATACAAATCCGACATTCCAGGTTATGGAAGTACTAGAATCAGGAAGCTGGTTTCTAAGAAAATCCATTTTGTTATTTTGGAACTTTAGAGATATAAATTTTTTCGAGTGGTTTCCTGTGATTCTCTTTATCGGTAGTTTATATCTCTTATGCACAAAAAAGTGTTCCGATAATTTACTCCTATCCCATATTTCCTTTATTGTTACATACATCATCATTATAGTGCTTATGTCCCCCCAGTCGGTGTATATAAAAAATATTACAGAATTGAGAGCCCTTATACAGTTTTTCCCCATAGTTGCAAAGATAGCAGACCTTAGATATCTTGTCGGATTGTTCCCGTTATTGGCAGTCGTTGCGGTTGTAAGTATCCAATATCTTGCTCGCAATCGCATATTTGTTGCCCTACCAATCCTCTTGCTGTGTTGTTTAACAAATCTATTTACTCTTAAACCTTTTACGGTATATGGCTGGCAAGCAAACTTTTTTTCCTACATAAAAGAGATTCATCAGGATTACGAAACCAGTTATGAAGCTGCCATTGCTTATATGAATAATAATGCTCAGGATGATGATATGGTTGTGGTACGGCCAGAATATATGACATTTCCGATTATGTATTATTGCCCTAACTATTATTATTCTGGTCTTCTTCCTCTGAATAAATCACATTTTTCGCAGCAAGCGTTAGCGCGTCTCCCCGATTATGTATTTATTGAAAAAGCGATACCCGACTGGATTATTTGCTTTGGCGCTCATGCCCGTGGCTTACAGAACTATTTCCAGTACCTAAACAGCAAAAACATCCATTATAGACTCGATGCCCTATTGCCTGTTTATTGGCGTGATGGAACACGGCCAGAGTTGCCATATCACTTTTTTGAGCCGATAAAAGGCTTTGATAAAACAAAAGAAGGTATTCTCATTTTTAAAAGAACAATCTAAAGTTATGGAGACATAAATAACAAAAGTATGGCGGGATTTGAAACTCGTGCTTTCGTAAATATAATAAATAACAGTGCTAATTATTGTTTTAACATTCTCTTTAGTATCTTGCCGGTGGGTCCGTGAGGTAATTCTTTCATGAACTCAACATATTTAGGAACTTTATAGTGGGGTAATCGCTGCATACAGTAATTCTTGATTTCTTCTTCGTTACACTGCGCGTTTTCACGCAGTGCGATAAACGCCTTCGGCGCTTCGCCGCGAACTTTGTCCGGCACGCCAATGACGGCAACCTCGAAGATCTTTTCGTGTCCGCTAATCACGTGTTCTATTTCTATCGGCGATACATTCTCGCCGCTGATAATGATCAGCTCCTTTTTTCTTCCCGTGATCCAGAGAAATCCTTCTTCGTCAATTTTCCCATAATCTCCGGTTTTAAGCCATCCGTCCTGAGTAATTGTCTCTGCCGTCTCTTTGGGAAGTTTATAATACCCTTTCATTACGTTCGGCCCGCTTATCCATATTTCACCCTCTTTGCCGGGAGGCAACTGCCGGCTGTCTTCGCCTGTGATTCTCACCCTCAGATTGTTCAGCGGCGGCCCGATACTGCCCGGCTTATGTTTCTCCGGAAGATTCACCGAAACGATCGCGGTTGCTTCGGTCAGCCCATATCCTTCTGTCAGGGGGACAGGAAAGGCCTTGTTGATAGCCAGTAAAACGTCTCCCGGCAAAGGCTCCCCGCCGGATGTGCATATCCTCAATGACCGGAGATCGTGCTTGGTCGACTCAGCCGCCCGCAGCATAACACGGTACATAGATGGTATGGCAAAAAGGGATGTAACTTTGTACTGTTCTATCAGTTCTAAAACTTTTACCCCTGAAAATCTGGCAAGATACACCATTGTCGCGCCGACACATACGGGCAGAATCATCGAGGTTGTCAGCGCATACGTATGAAAGAGAGGCAGGACACCCAACAACACATCGTCCTTTGAAAATGCAAAAGCATGAACGCACCCGTTCAGGTTGTTCAAAAAATTTTTATGGGTCAGCATTACGCCTTTTGGGTTGGCGCTCGTGCCCGAAGTGTACAACAGGGCAGCGATTTCCTCTTCGCTTCCATTTCTTATTTTTCCCTGCTCCAAAGGGGTGCAGGAGTGCATGTCCTCAATGTTAATAATGCGCTTTGTTTTATCGCCCAGCAACGGCAGGAACATTGTGCCGGTAAAGACGGTGTTTATTTCGGCATTTTGCATCGCATAAGATAGCTGCGCAGGGGAGAGTAGAAAATTCAATGGAACCGGCGTTTTCCCGGACAATAAAATACCGTAGAATATCGCCACAAATTCCTTGCAGTTATGCAATAATATCCCAACAAACTGCGATTCGCCTGCCGCTGAAGCCAGGGCGGCGTACTCCAATGCCTTTTTGTGAAGCTCGCGGTAGGTAAATGACCCATGCTGATCAATAACTGCAATTTTGCCGGCATGTTTCTCGCACGTATCCAGAAAAGTTTTGACAAGTGTCATTGTGGATACAGTCCGTTATTTCCGCAATATCTATGCATATTCATAAGACATCCGCTTTCAAAATGCCTGTTAATTCTTTCTGTCGTCAATCTCGCGCTCTATTAATTTTCTGCCCGCATAAGCGTTTATATCGTCTTTATCCCCATTTTCTGAGTTTCGGGCGACACTTTCCCAATCATATTCCAGACTGGAATGCCTTTCTCCGCACTCCCTTTCCTCGTCTTCCTTGCAACTGACACAAAGAGTCGTGAACGGTATTGCCTTCAGGCGCGCTTTTTTTATCGGCTGGCCACACTGCTCACAAACGCCATAATTACCCGCCCTGATCCTGGCCAATGCATCTTCAATCTGCTTCAGTTCTCTGGAGCCTTCCTCCGCCACAATCATTTCTATATCATCATTCAGAACGCTGGATGCAATTTCTGCGATGTCTGTTAATTTTTCGTTGTTTGCATTCTTATATTTTCTGAATCTCTCATCAACTTCCTTCAGCAGTACGTTCTTTCTTGCCAAAAGAAGATTTTCAATCTGTTTTAATTCTTTTTTCTGCATGAAATCACTACAACTCCTATAGTAAAAACTAAATATCCAAATTCCTCACTTCTAAAGCATGCTTCTCGATAAATTCCCTTCTTCTTTGTACGTCCTTGCCGGCCAGCGTGCTGAAAATTGCATCCGCTTTTGCCGCATCTTCCACTTTTACTCTTAACAGCGTTCTCGTGCTTATGCTCATGGTCGTCTCTGCCAATTCTTCCGCATTCATTTCTCCCAAGCCTTTGTACCGCTGAATTTCCAGCCCTTTTCTTCCCATTTCCCGTATCCGGGGAAGAATCTCTTCCAATGAAAAAATATCTATCTCTGCTTCGCCAGAAAACAATTTATACTTCGCCCTTTTTCCATCCTCCTCCCTAAAATAATCCTTCATAGAAAACCCAATCCCCTCGATCGCTTTTACCGTTTTTTCTATATCCTTGCTTTCGTGATACGCTGTAAACCCTATAGAACCTTCTTTTTCTCCATCTTCTATTATTTCCAGCTCCCTTCCGGCCTCCTGCTGCTTTGCCTTTATAAAGGCATCCCATTCTTCTTCTGAATAAATATAAGACTGCTTGCCTTCATAACGAACCTCATAGAGCGGAAGGTTTCCGCTCTTTTTGTCTCTCGCTCCGAGCAATTTGTTTAGCGATATTCCCTTTTTCCCTAAAATTTTTATCTGCTCTTCCACCTGTGCCAGAAGTTGCAGTAATTTTTCGAATTTAGTATTGTCCAGTTTTCCTGTCTTGCCGTTTTCCGTGCCCAACGATGTTCCGTCTGTCCCCAGTTTTATCAACGTCTTTTGTAACTCCCTGTCGTCATAAATATACTCCTGCCGTTTATTCTTTTTCACCTTAAATAAAGGCGGCTGCGCGACGTATACGTATCCCTTTTCTATCAGCTCTATCATCTGTCTGAAGAAAAATGTCAGCAAAAGCGTTCTGATATGGGCGCCGTCAATATCGGCATCCGTCATTATAATGACTTTTCCGTATCGTAAATTGCTTATGCTGAAATCATCCACGCCGATACCCGTTCCCAGCGCTGATATTAATGTCCTGATTTCCTCATTACCAAGCATTTTATCTACGCGGGCTTTCTCTACATTCAGAATCACGCCCTTTAGCGGGAGAATGGCCTGAAACGTTCTATCCCTCCCCTGCTTTGCCGTTCCGCCGGCAGATATCCCTTCTACCAGGAACAACTCGGACGTTTCAAGGTCGCGGGAAGAGCAGTCTGCCAGCTTCCCCGGCAGATTAGAGTTGCTCAGGGCGCCTTTCCGTCTCGTCAGATCGCGTGCTTTTCTTGCTGCTTCTCTTGCCCTGGCAGCGTCCACCCCCTTGTTAATAATTGCTTTTGCCGTTGCCGGCGTTTCCTCGCAATAGGTCCCCAGTTGCTCGTTTATTATTGCCTCTACGGTGCTTTGTACCTCACGATTGCCCAGTTTTGTCTTTGTCTGGCCTTCAAACTGGGGGTCCGGCAATTTAATACTTATAACGGCAGTCAGTCCTTCTTTGTAATCTTCCCCCGTGGGCGCCTTCTCTTCATTGAGAATTCCTTTGTTTTTCGCATAATTGTTCAGCGTTCTCGTAAGCGCAGCCCGAAAACCGCTCAAGTGTGTGCCGCCTTCCACGGTATTGATATTATTTGCAAAAGAGTACACATTCTCACTGTAGCTGTCATTGTATTGCATTGCTACCTCTATAATTACTCCGTCCTGTATCTTTTCTATGTAAATTATATCTTTGTGGATTACCTCTTTTCCTTCATTTAATTCCTTTACAAAGGCCTTTATCCCTCCTTTGTACTCGAATTCTTCCTTTTTCCCGGAGCCCTCGTCCTCTAAGGCTATTTTTAAACCTTTATTCAAAAAGGCATATTCCCTTAACCGCTTTGCTATTGTTTCAAAACAGAACGCTGTCGATTCAAAGATTTCCGCGTCTGGTTTGAAAAGTACTTTTGTGCCTCTTTTTTTCGTAACACCCCTTTGTTCTACGGGTGATTTTACCAACCCTTTTTCATAGCGCTGAAAATAGACATGACCGTCTCTCTTTACCTCCACCTCCATCCACTCGCTTAGCGCATTTACAACCGAGACTCCTACTCCATGCAGACCTCCTGATATTTTATAACTCTTATGTTCAAACTTCCCGCCCGCATGCAATGTGGTCATAACTACCTCAAGTGCTGACCGTTGTGTTTCTTCATGCATGTCTACCGGAATTCCTCTTCCGTCATCCGTTACAGCCACACTCCCATCCGCATGTATTTTAACTTGTATGTTTTCACAATAACCGGCAACAGCCTCGTCGACACTATTACAAACGACCTCCTCAACCAGATGGTGCAGTCCTTTTGTTGTCGTATCGCCGATATACATAGCGGGCCTTTTTCTTACAGCTTCAATGCCGCCCAGTACCTTTATAGATGTTGCGTCATATACGTCTTCTTTATCTTGTATATCTTTTTCTTTCATCCACCATTCCTGTCTTGAATCGTATATCCGTTATATACTCTTTTTCCATTAAAACATTAATTTTTTTGATTGTATCACTTTTGCCAAAACTAGTCAAATAGTGAATAACCGCCGCTGATTCCGCCTGTACATACAAAATTCCTTCCCTTAGCCCCATAACTCTGGTACACCTCTGTACATCCTCATTTACGACCGTCTGCCAGATTTCATTTATCTTGTTATTTTTTCTACCGCCGTTTTTCCTTGATATTATGTTCTTAAGCAATGTATCGATCCTGACCGCCTCTTTCTTGTTATAAAAATATCTCTCCGGTAATGTTTCTCTCATAGGTTAATGTATTCCCTGTTTTAGCTCTATAGGCATTATCACACTAAACTGCTCATGTCCCGTCCTGAATAATACGGCACTACTGTTATCATTAAACTCCATGGTAACAGTTTCCCCGTCTGCTGTTTTTAACGCATCCAATATATAATCAGGATTAAAATTCATTTCTATATCTTGCCCACTATAAAGAACGGGTATCTCCACTTCAGACTCTCCGACCTCTGCAGTTTTTGACATTATTACCAGTTTTCCGCTCTTAAATAAAAACCTTACGACACGATATCCCTCAATAGTCATGTGCGACGTCATTCTTACCTTTGAAACAAGTTCGCCAACATTTATCTCCACTTTTTCTTTACTTCCTGTCGGTATAACATCCTCGTACCTCGGAAACTGCCCTTCTATCAACTGCGATATTACTTCTCCATTCTCTCCAATAAATTGCGCCTGTGAATCGCTTAAACCAATCTTTATAACTCCTCCATACTCGGAAACAAACTTTTGCAGAAAGCTCAGACTTTTCACTGTCAGTATGCCTTCCGCTGCTGTTCCGCTGGTATTAACAATTTTCCTCTTTACATACGACATTCTGTTACCGTCCGCAGCCACCATTATCAAATCATCCCCTTTAACCCTAACAAAAACACCACATAACGGTCCCCTTGCTTTAACTTGCGATACTGCATGTATAACTTTTCCCACCATACTGCCTATTATTTCCCCGCCTATTTCCACAAAATCGTTTACCTTGCTAATACACACCACTGGAAAGTCAGCAATATTCTCCCCCACAACTTTAAAATAACTGCCCCTCGCCCTTAATACACAATTACCACTTTCTGTAACAATTGATACATTTTCCTCGTTTACCCATTCTCTCAGTATACTATTGACTCTTGCCGCAGGTACCACTAATCCATCATTTTCTTCCATCACATCCTTTAATGATAATCTACACCTGACCAGTACCTCTAAGTCTGTAGCTACGAGTTCTAAAAAATGTCCTTTTGCTTCTATCCTAACTCCCTGTAAAACTTGTTTCACCGATGTGGCTGAAATAATTCCAGAAACTAAGTTGAAGCTTCTATACAATTCTCTGCCGGATAAATTTAATTTCATTATGTACTATCCTAGAATATAATTTTTTATATATAAATGTTCTTATTCGTATTATATAGGTTCACGAATATACAAACTGTATCTTAAGTATACTAAAATTTAAACGTTATACTTAAGGTAATTGTGTAGAATTCTTGTAGGTATTTGTAAAGAAGATGCCGTGTGCTATAGAAAATAGAATTTTTAGTTGTAAAAAGCCGTATATAATTTTACATGTTATTTACATTCACCATTGTCCTAACCAGACAGTACTGATTTACATTCATTTTAATAAATCATTTTCCAGTTTTTGCAGTATGAAAGTCAGATTTTTATCATTTTTTAATAAACGCAATATCTTTTTATCCGCATGTATTACCGTAGAGTGATCTCTTCCTCCGATGTAACCGCCTATTTCGTTTAAAGACATATTTGTTAGTTTTCTTGAAAGGTGCATGGCAATTTGTCTTGGTAACGTAAGGTTACTTATTTTGGACTTGGATAAGAGCTGTGATACCGTTATATCATATCTCTTTGATATAGCCTCAATTACCGACTCAATTTTTACAACCTTCCTGTTGCCTGTTATTTCCCTGATAACCTTATTGGCAACATCCAGCGTAATACCATCTTTTGTAATTTTAGATTCCTTACTCAAACGTGCGATGGCCCCCTCTAGTTCTCTTATGTTCTTGAATATATTCTCTGCTAAATATAAGGCAACTTCATGTGTCAGCTCCAGTCCCCAAAGATTTGCCTTTTTTTCGACTATAGCTGTGCGCGTTTCTATATTAGGACTTTCTATTCCGCACAAAAGACCCCACCTAAATCTTGAAACAAGCCTATCTTCCAGCGAGTCTATAGATTCCGGTGGACTATCACAAGTGATAACAATCTGTTTCCTCGCATTATAGAGAGCGTTAAACGTATGGAAGAATTCTTCTCTGCATCCTTGTGAATTTTTAAAAAACTGAATGTCGTCTATCAACAATACATCGGCGTTTCTGTACATCTTTCTAAATGACTCCCAGTTGTTACTGCGTATCGTGGAGATATAATGATTTAGAAACCTTTCACAGGACAGGTAAAGGCATTTAAACCCGTGCTTTACGGAAACGGCATTATTTATAGCGTGCAACAGGTGTGTTTTGCCGAGACCGGATGGCCCATGTATAAAAAGAGGGTTATAAGCATGTCCAGGAGACTCAGATACAGCAATAGCTGCAGCATGTGCCAACCGGTTACACGCCCCAACAACAAAGTTCTCAAAATTATAGAACGGCAAAGGGATAGGGTAATATTTCTCATAGGAAGTTCCTTTTTCTTTATCCAAAGAAGGTTGTTGCCTGCTGGAAGACATCTCTTGGCTAGAGCAATCCTCTTCTTTAGATAAAAAAAGTACCTCCCTGGAAAGATTTAGTGTTTTATATACAATGCTGGAAAATACGTCCAAATAATTTTCCTGAAGCCATTCTTTGACAAAATTACTGGGTGTCATAAATGTGATGGTATTTTCAGTGATAGATGTTATACTAAGGCTGGAAAACCACAGATCAAATTGTTGTGCCGTAACAACTTTTTTTATCTCGGACAAAATACCCTTCAACAAAAAAGTATTTTCGTCTCTCGATAATTCGTTTCTTAGTGCCCTGTGAATAGTTGCGTTTCTTAATATACTTCCGGACATAACTATCCCCGAACTAAAATATAGTGCCTCCAGACATTCAAGTGGGGGATATTACCATGTCAGGCATGGACGTGTCAAACAAAAAGGATTCTTCCTGGATGTTAAGGAATGCAAAAACAAGGCTCATTACAAAGTAGAACGAAGCGCGCCTCACTACTATAACGATAACTTTGAAACTCCTGATTGCGAATCCCTCCAGAATATCTTAATATTCAAAGGATTGATTTTTTAATTTTTTTGTTGACGTAAAAATATTTGCATGTTATATTTCCACAGATTAAATTAGCTCAAAGTATCTCTATTGACGGTATTTATTTCAGAGTAAGTCTTTTTTAACGTGACAATTTATGCATGTATGAAAGGAGGGAAATATAGGGAATACATAAAAAGTGTGTTCTCCCGCAAGAGCAGGTAAAATACGGAAAAGCTTCTATTCTCACCATGAGCGCGTATGACAAACTCTTGCCCCAACGTTAATCAAAAAAGTTAAGGAGGTGGTTAAAGAAGCAAAAAGGGGTTAAATGATTTGGGAGATAAAAAATATTTTGTAGAAGTAAAAAAATTTTTAAAGAATGAGATTTTTAGAAAAATTTATCAGTGTTTTTTATTTCTGGTCTTAGTTAGTATCAACAGAAAAAGGAGAATTGGCGGATATGAAAAGACCGAGAGCAAGCAGGAAAACAAAAAGTTTGTTTAGCATAGTCGGCATATTTTTGCTGGCTATGGCCATTGCGTTTGGCGCGTCCTCGAGTGTGACGGCCGCAACGGGCAGTTTTGATCGGAAGACGTATGTGCCTCCAGTGGAAGGCAGCAATTCAGATTTTGAGCGCGCATGGGTTTCCGTAACGGATACTACGGCAAATTTGCAAACCTCTAGTACGGACACTTTAACCGTTACGATTAAAGCGGCAAATTCAGGTTCTACGATTACATATAAGCTATATGAAACCAGTGCCAATAGTAGCTCATTTACCTCTTTAGGTTCAAATGGAACGGCTTCTTTACACGCAACAGCGGTTGGTTCTACTACCGGTTATGTGGAGGATTTTTCGGGGGTGCGCTTGATTCCGGGGTTGGGGACACAATCTGCGGGTGCTTTAAACATAAAAGCAGGCAATGTTTTTA